>Ga0056909_1000236_pt1 | contig 72440 bp, 67 predicted proteins | sample EBPBio102011_DNA_FD_62115 | JGI IMG/M metagenome (GOLD analysis project Ga0056909, IMG submission 62115) | Wastewater treatment Type I Accumulibacter community from EBPR Bioreactor in Madison, WI, USA - Reactor 1_1/10/2011_ DNA | ecosystem: Engineered > Bioreactor > EBPR > Anaerobic-Aerobic >... | reverse complement strand
CTCGCCCTCAACATGCTCAAGCGCGCACGCCCCGGCATCTCCATCCGCCGCAAGCGAAAACGCTCCGGATGGTCCGACGACTTCGCCAGATCCGTACTCGGCCAAATGCGATAGCCCTGACCCCCATTGTGCCCCATCTGGCCAATTCAGGAAGGCTTGTGCTAGGGTTGCTCGATACGCCTAGCGCGGGATAAGGGGCGGTTAAAGAAAGTGGTCACGTGCGCCAAGGGGAGGGCGTCGCGGATGAGCAATCATTTTCTCAACAACCATTGTCAACTCTACACGCACGATCTGGATCACTCCCGCGACATGATGGCGCGAATGTGGGAGCGCCACGAAATCCATCTGAATGCCGGCTACACGTACAGCATCAGATGGCACCAGGCCGATCTGAAGAACATCAGCCTCAGTTACTGCGACAGCCCCACCTCCGTTCACATTGTCGCCGGGCCGGTCGGTCATTCCTACCGCCTGGGGCTGCACGAAGGGGGTTATGGGAGCCAGCGCATCAACGGCCGCGAAATGATCTCGACCCCCGCCCGCGCCAGCTTGCACGCTCCCGGTCAGGAGCTCGACCTGAACACGGCACCCTTTCGGGCGCTGTTCCTCAACTTCGATGGCGCGTTCGTCGAAAAGCCGCTGGAGCGCCGATTTGGGCAGCTTCCGCCGTTCGAGGAGTGGGCATGTGAGCTCTCCGTCCGATCGGGTCCGGCTGGCTGCCTACGCTCGCTCAGCCGCTGGATGGCGAAGGAACTCGACCGGCCCAGTTCGTGGCTGCTCGCCTCGCGCTCGACCGCCGCGCGGCTGGAGCGCGCCCTGCTCGGGCTGTTTCTCGACAGCCTGGGCGAGCTTCGCCCACCGGTCCGGCGGCGAAACGATGATCTGGCCGTTCAGCAGATCAAGCGCGTCGAAGAATGGATGGATGCGAATTTCGCCGATGCGGTCACCGTCGATGATTTGGCGGACGTGGCCGGGGTCGGCGTCCGCTCGCTGCAGAACGCCTTCCGCCGGCTGCGGGGCTGTACGCCCCTGGAAGCCCTGACGCGCCGCAGACTGAACGCCGCCCGGGAGGCCCTGGGCGCCGCCCCGCCACACGCGACAGTCACGCAAGTGGCGGCCGATTGCGGCTTCTTCCACTTTGGCCGCTTCGCCGAGTACTACCGCCGTTCGTTCGGCGAAACGCCGTCCGCGACCCTGGCCCGGGCCAAGCGGCGGTAGCAATAGGTCCTACGCCGCAGTGAACACACGCCGATTACGTTCCTATCCCCCAGAACCCGGGCGGATAGGAACTGATTCGGTGTGTAGACTTGAACGACTAGTCCTGTGCCCACACAAATGTGGCACGATCACCTGGCTGGAGATCCTCAAGGTGTCCAATATCAACAACGCTGTACCAGACCCCTAAACCTTTCGGTTTACGAAAGGTCAGCGATTGGCCGTTCTGAACCTGACCGGCCCATAGACTATTGTCTGCTGAGTTGCCTCGGCCTTCCGCCTGAATAACCCACTCGCTACCTCCACCATCGCGCAATATGATCTCTTTTGCCCATCCGCTCGCATTCTCTCCAATCGTCAGCCTGAATTCGACGATTTCCGGCGCAACAGCGTTATGCTCTACCTGGTAGAGGATTAAGTCTGCGCCATCTTCAGTTCGGAAACGCCCTTGGTCAATGCTTGCCCATCCGTCTCCAAGTCCGATCTCGGGACGGGTTGTCGGAATGATTAGCCAAATTTGTCCAAGATAGATCGCCGGCCAGGGAAGCGTTAGGTAAACTCCATTACCCCGATCCACAGCTCGAATAAGTTCTGTCTGCAATCTGAAGTAACCTACGACCGCAGCTACCACTGCAGCTACCACGGGCGCTGCGACGCCAGCAACTGCTAAAGCTGGTCCCAATATCGCACCGGCGATCTCCCCTATTCGAGGACCGGCGGCCAAGAGCTGTTCGACGTCACCATGGTCAAGTACAAGGACGACACCCCATAAATTGGTCGTAACGTACGCCATTTTTTCCTCTGCCCGTTGCCGTGAGATACACGAGATTCTAGATTCTGGGTTCAAACGCTTGGATGAAGAATCGGCTCGGCTCCGCCCGTTCGGTCGGCTGAATGTCAGCATGACGACGAGGTCGACCAACGGTCTCGGTTGTTAAGGATAATCTTGTGTTGGCAGCAAATCTGCGAACGCTCCTGACCTGCTCAAGGTCTGGTAATGGGGGGAGAAAAAGATGATGTTCTTTGTCTGATACCTCATGGAAGTGAATGATAACGTCTGGAGGAAGATCTATTCCCACCTCGCGAAGTGCGTCTCTTGGAGAATCGATAAGTCGGCGACGATAGTTGTGATCCATACCGGCTCTTGTCACCGCGTTGTCAAGTCTCTGTGCGTCAATGTTGAGCGCCATGTCTGCCTTTCCTTGGTCTTTAGCGCGCTTCCCGAGCGCTTGCGGAAAGGTACCCGAGCGTGGCAGAGCGGCAATCCGGCGCGCGCAATGCGATTCAGATTTTCGTTTTTCGGATAAGGACGACGAGCGGCGCCAGTCGGCCGCCTGGCTTCAAGACTCGGCGAGGCAGCCGATGTAGGAGGGGCCGTCCTGGCGTTCGAACATCGCCTCGCGGCCCTTGTTCCAGAAGATCGTGCGTTCGTCGCCGTAGCGCGCGCCCGAGGCTGAGATCACCCTCGGCAAATCATAGTCGCGATCGTCGACCCGCAGCCACATCCGGTCCTTGTCAGGATCGAACGTGGCGCGCAGGACGGTTCCGTTCGGACAGAAGAAGGACACGGTTTTCGGCGAGACCGATTCGCCTCCCGCGCATGACAAAAGCAGGAGCGACGCGGCCAAGGCCGCCGGATAAGCCTTCACGCGTCCTCGCCGAGCGCGCGAAAGGCGATGACGCGGCCGACGAGAAACCCCGCGAACGCCGAAAGAATCGGCACGGCGCCGATGGACGCCAGCCAGGCGAAAAAGGCGATGGCGGCGGCCAGGCGGAGAAGGTGCAGCCCTTTTCCCACCCACTCCGGCGCTCCCTCGGGCAGGCCGCTGTTCAACTGCATCGACATGTAGTAGCCGAAGCCGACGATCAGGCCGAGCGCTGCATAGGAGAGGACGGCCTCCAGGTCGGCCCCGACAAAACCACCGCTACCATCCATGTTGCCGGCCTTTTATGCATCCTCCGCCCGCCAATCTAGGCGGCAGGAGAACGCCGGTCAAACGGCGGCAAGACGCAGCCATCTGCTTTGTGCATAGCAGCATATACTTATAATGGATTGAAGTTAGGTTTACATTAGCACTTTGTGACGAAAATACCACCCTGAACGCAGGCGGCATATTGCAGTGCAGCATCGGGCTTGAATCAGACGCGAAATAAAATAATTCTAGATTAACCGGCGCGGCCAACGACGCCGCCGCCGGAAAGCACGAAAGAGCGAGGGAGGATCCGGTACGAGAGTGTGCAACCTTGGTTACAAGGACTGCGACCAGATGTACGGACCCAAAGACTTCGACGACAGGCATGCGAGTGCCGACTTTTCCATCAACGAAGGTTTCCAGATGACCCGCCAAGAGATTGACCGGAGCATCGCGCGCGCTCACCGGCTGCGCGCCGAGCACCTGGGGGCGTGGGGTCAGAAGATCGCGCGGACCTGGGCAAGCCTGTTCCGGCGCCCCGGCCGCCTGCTCCCCCCTCACAGCGAATCGCGCGACCGGATGCTCAACGCTGCCCAGCTGTAAGGCAGAGCCGAGCAATCACTCCGAAGGGGAGATCGGCATCTAGCCGGTCTCCCTTTCACTTGCCGACGTTCGGCCTTGGCCGGCAGCGCTAGGCAACCCGTTCCCAGAGCAGGGCGGCGGCAAAAGCCAGCAGGATGCCGCCGGTCAGGCGGGCGATGACGCGCTGAACCGCCGGCTCTGTGAGCCAGCGTCGCGCCACATCGGCGCACAGCACCAGACCCGTCTGCCAGATCACATTGATGAGCAGCAGGATGGCCGACAGGATGGCAATCTGGCATGCCACGTGGCCCTGCTGGGCGCCGATGAAGTTGGGATAAAGCGCCAGGAACAACACGATGACCTTCGGATTGAGCACGTTGGACAGCAGCGCGTCGCGGCAGGAACGCCCGGGCGATACACGGTAGCCGGAGACGATCGCCAGTCGGCCGCCGCCACGGAACCCCTGAAGGCCGAGCCAGGCGAGATAGCAGGCGCCGGCCAGTGCCAGCGCGGTGAAAAGGACCGGAGACGACGCAATCAGCGCGGAAACGCCGATCGCCGCCAGCGTGGTGTGAACCACCAGTCCCAACTGAACGCCCGCAACCGCGGCAAAGCCGGCCGCCTTGCCGGCGCTCAGCGCGGAACGCAGAATCAGCATGGTGTCCGGTCCGGGCGAAACGACAATCGCCGTGACGGCCAACACGAAGGAGCCAATTAGCGCCGGATCGAGACCCATTTGAGCAGCCAGCAGCAAAGCCTTCGGACGGTCTGTGTTAGCCAGACTACCGCCGCGGGGCGCTCATGCGGATGCTTTTTTCGGCCCCAGCATGTCTTCCGGTCGCACCCATGCGTCGAACGCCTCGGGCGTGACCAGCCCCAGGGCAACGCCCGCGTCCTTCAGGGTCGTCCCCTCGGCGTGCGCCTTTTTCGCAATTTTGGCCGCGGCGTCGTAGCCGATATGCGGGTTGAGCGCGGTCACCAGCATCAGCGAGCGGTTCATCATCTCGGCGATGCGCTCGCGATTCGCCTTTATTCCCTGCACGCAGTTGGTGGTGAAACTGACCGCCGCATCGGCGAGCAGGCGAATTGACTGGAGAAGGTTGTAGATCAGGACCGGCTTGAAGACGTTCAGCTCGAAGTGCCCCGAGGCACCGGCAACCGTGATCGTAACGTGGTTACCGAACACCTGCGCGCAAACCATGGTCAGGGCTTCGCATTGGGTCGGGTTGACCTTGCCGGGCATGATTGACGATCCCGGCTCGTTTTCCGGCAGGAGCAGTTCACCCAGACCCGAGCGTGGCCCCGAGCCGAGAAACCGGATGTCGTTGGCGATCTTGTTCAGCGAGACCGCCACAACGTTCAGCGCTCCCGAGGCCTCCACGATCGCGTCATTGGCCGCCAGCGCCTCAAAGCAATTGGGCGCGGGAACGAAGGAAAGCCCGGTCAGACGGGCAGCCTCGGCGGCAAAGGTGGCCGCGAATTTCTCGTGCGCGTTCAGCCCGGTTCCAACTGCGGTGCCTCCCTGAGCAAGCTGCAACAGTCTCGGCAGCGTCGCGTCCACGCGCGCGATCCCGTTGCGGACCTGCTGGGCATAGCCGGAAAACTCCTGTCCCAGCGTCAGAGGCGTCGCATCCTGCGTGTGGGTCCGCCCAATCTTCACCACGTCGGCAAAGGCGGCCGACTTCTCGTCAAGTGCCGTCAGCAGCAACCGCAGCCCCGGCAGCAGCCGGTCGCAAATCTCGCCGGCCGCAGCGATGTGCATGGCCGTCGGAAAGGAGTCGTTCGACGACTGGCCGCGGTTGACGTGGTCGTTGGGGTGCACCAGCCGCTTCATCCCGACCGGGCCACCGAGGATCTCGCTGGCCCGGTTGGCAATGACCTCATTCGCATTCATGTTGCTCTGCGTACCGGAGCCGGTTTGCCAGACGACGAGCGGGAAGTGATCCCCCAGGTCGCCGGAAATGACCTCGTCGGCGGCGGCAAGGATTGCATCGCCGATCCGCGGATCCAGTTCCCCCAAAGCGATGTTGGCAAGAGCCGCCGCTTTCTTCTGCAAGCCGAGCGCCCGGATCAGCGCTTCCGGCATCCGCTCGCCACCAATGCGGAAATTCTCCAGGCTGCGCTGCGTCTGTGCTCCCCAGTAGCGATCAGCGGGGACCTCGATTTCCCCCATGCTGTCGGTTTCAGGACGCGCGGCTCTAATGGTCATCATCGCTCTCGTTCTCCCATCTTCCTGGGTTGATGTGAGGGTGTCACCGCTCTCGATCGAGCAGGCTCTGCGCTACCGACGGTTTCTCTTCGCGCTTCGGGAACTTCTGCGCCGGCAGCGTGTTCCAGATTTGCGGCGCGCTTGAATTGATCGGGATATGGCCCGCCCCCCAAGCCATAACCTCCCCCTCCCTGGCCAATCGGGCGCGCCGCAACCTTCCGTCGCGAGGCCTTTCTCGTCAGCGCAGCGGTGCGGCACTCCCCCAACCAGCACACACGCTGCGGAGGGAATTACTGCTCTTCGCGAAGCTGTTCGAGAAACCGCCCGACCCGGGCAAGCGCTTCCTCCCGGTTCTGGCGCTCGGTGCGTCCCGAGGCCCGGCGTGGTGCGAAGCCATGATCTCCGTCGGCAAGCCAGTGCACCGTCACTGACGGCGCGAGCTTGTAGCTCTCGACCTCACCCGGCGTGCCGAACGGATCGCGCGTACCTTGCACGATTAATGCGGGCGTGCGCAGAACCTGCAGATGGGCGATCCGCACCTTCTGCGCCTGACCGGGCGGGTGGAACGGATAACCGAGGCAGACCACGCCTCGGACGCCGGCGGCGTCGGCGATCATGCTCGCCATCCGCCCGCCCAACGACTTGCCCCCGATGACCAGATGCTGCGGGCCGAGCCGATCGATCACCCGCTGCCAGCAGTCGAGCAGCACATCCGGCCGATCGGGGGGACGGCGCGATCCGTCTGCGCGCCGCGCCGCCATGTAGGGGAATTCGAACCGGACGACGCGGCAGCCGCAACCGGCGATGCCGCGCGCAAAGAAGTCCATGAACGGACTGTCCATCGGCGCGCCGGCGCCGTGGGCGAGAGCGACGGTGAGCGGTGCGTCGGTCGGTCCTTCGTCGAGGATCTGGGGTAGCACGGCTCTCTCTCCCGCGGATCGATTGCTGCACGGTCGCAAGGATGGTTTTATCCCGGTATCGCGCAAGACAACACGGGCGACCGCAGACAAGCGTGCAAAGGGTGAGGGAGACGGGAACCATGCCGGTCGAGAACAGCATTCTGGGACTGGGGCCGAACGGCTTTCATCGCATCACCTATTTCGAATGGGGCGATCCCGCCAATGACCGGGTGCTTGTCTGCGTTCACGGCCTCACCCGCCGCGGCCGCGACTTCGATGCCCTGGCTGGCGTTCTCGAGCGGCGGTACCGGGTGATTTGCGTCGATCTGCCCGGTCGCGGCCGGAGCGACTGGCTGCCTCTTGCCGGGGGCTACCAGCCCACCACCTACATTCAGGACATGGCGGCGCTGATCGCCCGGTTGGGAGTCGAGCAGGTGGATTGGCTGGGCGTCTCGCTCGGCGGGCTGATGGGAATGATGCTGGCTGCTCAGCCGAAGACACCCATCCGCAGGCTCGTTTTGGATGACATCGGCGGCTACGTCGGGCTGGAAGCGCTGCAGCAGATCGCGCGCTACGTGGGGCAGGATCCGGCATTTCCCGACCGGGACGGACTGGAGGCCTACATGCGGGAGGTCAACGTCGGCTACGGCCCGCTGACCGACGCCCAGTGGGCGCACCTCGTCGAGCATGGCCATCGCATCGACGAGGCCGGGCAGTGGCGTCAGCACTATGATCCGAAACTCGCCGAGCCGTTCAAGGCCGGGTTCTCGGAACCTGTGGCACTGTGGCCGTTGTGGGACGCCGTCGCCTGTCCGGTTCTCATCCTCCGCGGCACGCTTTCCGACATTCTGACCGAGGAGACGGCAGCCGAAATGGTCGCCCGCAAGCCAGGCACCACCCTCGTCGAGTTCGCCGGAGTGGGCCACGCGCCCATGCTGATGGCCGAAGATCAGATTTCCGCCGTCAGCGACTGGCTCGGCTGACACGGCAGGCGTTGGGCACACCAAGGAGCGACGCCGCCCGCGATTACCGGGTCGGAAAATAGAAGGACTGGTCGGCCGATCCGCTGCGCGGAACGGAGATCCGCCGGGTCTCCGTCGCGCCGCCGCTTCTCGCCGTCACGGTATAGGTGCCGGGGGGCATCTGAGCCAGCAGCCGCGGGCCGCGGGCGGTGGCCTCCAGAACGGGCTGGCCCTGGTGATCCTGGACAATGACCACGATGTCGGCGAGATACGCTCCCGATCCCTGGACGGCAAACAGCAGCCGCAAATTGTACTCGCTTTCCGCCTTCTTCAAGGCGTGTATCTCGTCAAAGCCAATTCCGCCCGAAACCCAGCGGATGCCGCCGGCGGTGGTTTGCGGCTCGAGGTCATCTTGTGCGAAGACCGAGCCCAGAGAAACCGCCATCATCAGTGCGGCCAGAGTACCGATCAGCCATCGCTTGCCCATCCGTCCGTTCTCCCGCCTTGGTGGTGGTCCCCGTGCTACGGCTCAGCAAGACGATGGAGATTGATCGGCCCCTTCGCAACACCCTTACCGGTGCCGTAATCAGCTCCCGCAGCGCCGCCGGTGGTGCCGCAGGCGGGAGTTGAGCCCCGCCTCGCGGATTACGAATGCCAAACCACCCACGGTATGCTGCCGACCGCCCCTGCCCGCGGTCGAATGTTCGCTGACGGGTCGCGACGCGAGCGACACGGCACGCCCGACACGGCACGCCGTCACGGCACTTTTCTGGAGACGTCGGCTAACCAGAGCTGGAGCGAATTTTTCATCGCATCAACGATCGCAGCATGGCTCCCCGCCACGTTTGATGTCTCCCCGAGATCCGTGCTCAGGTCAAAAAGCGAGGTCTGGGTTTTCGTGACCAGAAGCTTCCAGTTGGCATTCCTGACCGCCTTGTCGCCATTGAGGCTCCTCCAGAACAACTTCCGGGGACTCGGTGGCTCCTTTCTGAGCAGCAGCGGTGCGAAACTGACGCCGTCAATAACGTGGCCGGCCGGAGAAGCCACTCCCGCAAGCTCAAGAATCGTGGGAAAGACATCGATCGTTGCGAGCGTATCGGCGCGGACCGCGGTTCCGATGGTCCCCTTCCAGAAGGCGATCGCTGGCACGCGGTGCCCCCCTTCGTACAAATTGTTCTTTCCGCCGCGGAGCGGTCCGTTGCTGCCCGGCGCGGCAACGAGCTTGTCCCAGAGCTCCGGCGCGCCGTTGTCCGACAGCACCAGGATCAGCGTCTTCTCCTCCAGACCTAAGGACTTCAGTTTGGCCCTGATGTCGCGGATCCCCCGATCGGCGGCCTGGATCATCTGCGGATAATGAGCAGCGTCGCCCTCAAGGACGCCTTTCGGCTGGCCGGGGGTCCGTATCGGGGCATCGCCCGGAGCCTGGTAAGGATCATGGGCCGTTTGATAGGCGACATACAGGAAGAACGGACGCGATGCATTGCGCTGAATGAAGCCGTTGGCTTCACGGGTAATTGCGGTTGTCGAATATTCGTTACCGCGGATCAGCGTTTTGTTCTTCCACCAGTCTAAGTCGCCAAGAGTGTCAAGATGGTTGACGTAGTCAATCTCGCCGGTCAGGAAGCCGTAAAAGAGGCTGAATCCCTGGGTGGTTGGGTTGAATTGTGGCGCGTCGCCGAGATGCCACTTGCCGACGATGCCGGATCGGTACCCGGCGTTCTTCAAGACTTCGGCAAGGGTAATTTCGGTCTGTTTCAACCCGGCAGGCGTGTTCGCCAACAGGGCGCCCTCGAGCCCGGCGCGTTGCGGGTAGCGGCCGGTCATCAGCGCCGCCCGGGTCGGCGTGCATACCGCACCGTTCGAATGGAAATCGGTAAAGCGCATCCCCTCGGCGGCGAGCGCATCGATGTTCGGCGTTGCGATCGTCCCGTTGTAGCTGCCGAGATCGCCATAGCCCACGTCGTCGAGGAGGATGACGACGACGTTCGGCTTGGCAACCGCCGCGTCGGCGGACACGGTCATCGCGGCGGTCATGAGCAATGCCGCGAGAAACGCCGTGACCCTCGGGATTATCGTCGATTTCGACGCGCCGATCGCTGGCTGAGCAGAAGTGCTGCTGGCAAACGCACTCCTGAGACGAGAAATTACAGATCCCGTGCACTGCGGCCACAGCCGATTCACTGTCATCATCGCATCCCCCCGTCTAAGTAACTCGGACTAAATCAACTGAGGTTATTAAAAGGACAAGCGTTTGACAACAGTGGTGCCGCAGGAGGGATTTGAACCCCCGACCCGCGCATTACGAATGCGCTGCTCTACCCCTGAGCTACTGCGGCTTTTCAATGACTTAGCGTGGGGACGCCGTTGCGTGGGTAACGCCCGAGGTCATGAGCCCGGGTGCTGGAGCTTAGCGGGTTGGTCGCCCGCGGGCAACCGGGAAGCCGGGCTGGGACGCCCGGCATCTCCGCCGAGCCACGCGACATCCTCGCCTCCGTCAGCCGCATCGCGCACCGGGTCCGTGAAAGGGCTGACCAGCCCCAGCGAGGCCGCGGCGATCCCGCGCCTCGTGCATCAGACCTTGCTCTCCCTGAACCCCGGTCCAGCCCACTGAGGCGGAATATCGGCGCCTTATAGCTTGCTACGGTTGGTGCTGGCAGTTATAGGAATTTTTTCTTTATCAGTGCTCAAGTTAATGCCATAAGAGCGTACGAGACACGGAGGCGCCGGTGAACAAGATCGAGGCCACGAACGTCGGGCAAGCCCTCGACGGGCTTGCCCTTGCGCTGGCCGGGCACGGTCACGTCTGGACCGACCAGCTGCGAACGTCCTTTGAACTGGCTATCGAAACCGTCAGCCGCTACGGCGGTTGTAAGGAGACTGATTCGTCGGTTTCAGCGAAACAGCCTCGTCCGACGCTTTCGATCGTATGGCCCCCTCGGTCCGGCCAAGCTTGAGGCCGATAACGCAAGTCGGCGTATTTTGGTCCGCGAGTTGACGCAATTGTCTGGTGTCTGATGCGGACCAGCGCCTGCCAGTGTTGCGTGTCGATTTGGTCATTGCATTCACCTTGAACAATTAAGCCAGCCACCTTGACCAGATTGCCGAGGTTGCCGAGGTTGCCCTACTGTCAGAGACGAATATGCATTAACCCCGGTGGCCAGCTGGCTTTGGGGGTTTTACGAGAAGGCCGGGCGTGCAACCCGGCCTTCATCGCTTAGGTCACGTGCTATTGTGGCAGCCGCCGGGCCCGAGTCAATATCTTGTGTATACGTTTTGTTCGCACTTGCAAATTTGCACACGAAGCTCTGGCAGCGACGTCGAAAATGGTGCGACTAGGGGAACAGCATTTCCTTCCATCAATCGGCGAGCCGGCATACGGTAGGCTAATCGATCGTAGCGCGCTCTGCTGCATATCTATGCATTATCTGTGTACATCGCGCACATATATAATTGAATAATGCTCCATTGACTGAAAAATCCGCACTCGTAATAAAATCAGCTCTTTTGTCCGCACGCATGCTTTTGAGACGGGAATTAATGTCCGCTGTTTTAGCATTTGGATCGTATACGACAATGCCAATCCCGCCGTATGCCCTAACAAGAGAAAGAGCGGGAATGTCCGTAGGGCCATCCCCGATATAAATCATATTATAGAAGGGTGCAAAGCGATCTCCTTCTTCGACCCTCGTGTTCACTGCACGCTTTTGATCTCGAAAAGAACCTTTCGAAATCTCAAAAAGGGACCGCGTCTTTGCGGTTTCGTCCATACAAAACACTGGAACACTCTCAGGTTCATCTTCGTACCCTTCGGCGACCACGATCTCGTATCGACAGCCAAATGTGTAAGTAATCAGATGTTTTGGAAGAATCTGTTCTACAAGATCTTTTAAGCCAGCCGAGACAATAAAGTGATGGATATCTACGCGGAGTTCAGAAAAGGGGCGCTCCTCCCCTAGATTTTTAAGCTTGATAAGGAAATCCTCGACATCAGCGTATAGAGATATCTCTGGTATGACAAATTGTTCGAAAAATTCCTTATTGAGCGGAATTTTCTTTTTTGAAGCGAGCCGGGACAACGAGTACATCCAAATAGGCGCGTCCATGGCGAGCACATGCTCCCACTTGGGTCGCTTCGCGTCACCCCGTAAAGACTTTATTGTTGTCCAAAACTCCTTGTCCGAGCCTGCCCCACTGAGTATCTCGATAACTTTGCTAGTTGAATCAAGAGGCGAGAGCGTGCCATCAAAATCCCAAACGATAGCGATATTTGGCATGCCTACTTTTTCTTAACTGAAGTGCTCGCCTGATTATTGGAAATTAGCCGGCCGCTTTCCGCATCTCGGCGTGCGCCAGTATTGATCTTGTGATATCCAGAAGTGTCAAACGTATGGTCGCGCAGGCGCTGCGTGAGCTGCGATTTCTTTGACTGAGGACGCTCCACCATGTCATCTCCCTCGAATGTGCATTTCCGGTTTCTTGTGGGTGAGTCGATTCGCGATCAACAACCCTGACAACTGAGCCGACTTGAGTGCGTCATGCTGAAACGACGCATTGTCGATCTCGTTTCCGCTTATTGCTTCAATAGCCGACGCCGTCCGCGCCCGCAATCGCGACGCTTCGGTGTCTGTTCCAGGCGAGTTGCGTCGGTTTTGCGCGGCGTGATTCCGACTCTGATCAAGCGTCGCTGGCGACTTGGTCGAACAGCTTGGCGCACCGCACGAAAGAGCATCGCTCGGGTCGTCGCTCAGTTTGCCCGAGGTGGCGTGACAGCGCCGGCGCGCCTATTCTTCTCCCATGGTCGCCTTTCTCAACCCCGCCATCTTCATGCCGGCCAAGCGGCCGCCGGTGCCTGCCGGCAAGCGGTTCGAGCTGGTTTCGCAGTACCAGCCGGCGGGGGATCAGCCGCGCGCCATCGCGGAGCTGACGGACGGCCTGCTGCGCGGCGAGCGCGATCAGGTGCTGCTGGGCGTCACCGGCTCCGGCAAGACCTTCACCATGGCCAACGTCATCGCGGCGCTGCAGCGGCCGACGCTGGTGCTGGCCCCGAACAAGATCCTGGCGGCGCAGCTCTATGCCGAGATGAAGGGGTTCTTCCCGGAGAACGCCGTCGAGTACTTCGTCAGCTACTACGATTATTACCAGCCCGAGGCCTACGTTCCGCGCACCGACACCTACATCGCCAAGGATTCCTCGATCAACGAGCAGATCGACCGGATGCGGCATTCGGCGACGCGCGCGCTGCTCGAGCGCAACGATGTGATCATCGTCGCCTCGGTCTCCTGCATCTACGGCATCGGCGCGGTCGAGACCTACGCCGAGATGGTGATGCGGCTCGGCACCGGCGACCGGATCGAGCGCAAGACGCTGCTGCAGCGTCTGGTCGAACTGCAGTACAAGCGCAATGACCTGGGCTTTGCGCGGGGCTTCTTCCGCGCGCCGGGCGACGTGGTCGAAATCTTCCCCTCGCATCTGGAAGACCGCGCCTGGAAGCTGTCGATGTTCGGCGACGACATCGAGGCGATCTGGGAAGTCGATCCGCTGACCGGGGAAAAGCTCGCCACGCTGGACGAGATCACCATCTACCCGAACAGCCACTACGTCACGCCGCGGCCGACGCTGCAGCAGGCGATCCCCCACATCAAGCAGGAGCTCAAGGCCCAGGTCGACACCTTCGTTGCCAGCGGCCGCCTGCTGGAGGCGCAGCGGTTGCAAGAGCGCACCACCTACGATCTGGAGATGCTGGAAACCGTCGGCGTCTGCAACGGCATCGAGAACTATTCCCGCTACCTCACCGGCCGCAATCCCGGCGAGCCGCCGCCGACGCTGTTCGAATACATCCCGGAGAATGCGCTGCTGATCGTGGACGAGAGCCACGTCACCGTGCCGCAACTGGGCGGGATGTTCCGCGGCGATTTCCAGCGCAAGTCGACCCTCTCCGAATACGGCTTCCGGCTGCCGTCGTGCATCGACAACCGGCCGCTCAAGTTCGAGGAATGGGAACAGATGCGCCCCGAGACGGTTTTCGTCTCCGCCACCCCCGGACCGTGGGAATTGGAACAGACCGGCGGCGTGATCGTCGAGCAGGTGGTCCGCCCGACCGGGCTGATTGATCCGCTGTGCATCGTCCGCCCGGTGGAAAAGCAGGTGGACGACCTGATGGCCGAATGCCGGGCGGTGGCGGCGGACGGCGGCCGGGTGCTGGTGACCACGCTCACCAAGCGGATGGCCGAGGACCTGACCGAGTATCTGCACGAGCAGGGGCTGCGCGTCCGCTACATGCATTCCGACATCGACACCCTGGAGCGCATCGAGATCATCCGCGACTTGAGGCTCGGCGCCTTCGATGTGCTCATCGGCATCAACCTGCTGCGCGAGGGCCTGGATATCCCCGAATGCCGGATGGTGGCCATCCTCGACGCCGACAAGGAAGGCTACCTGCGCTCGAAGACGTCGCTGGTGCAGACCATCGGCCGGGCGGCGCGCAACATCGACGGCCGGGTGATCCTCTACGCCGACCACGAGACCGAGAGCCTTCGCTACGCGCTGGCCGAGACCGAGCGCCGCCGCGAGAAGCAGCAAGCCTACAACGAGGCCAACGGCATCACGCCCGAGAGCGTCAAGAAGGGTATCTCCGACGTGCTGCAGAGCGTCTACGAAGCCGACTACGTCACCGTCGATCTGGGCGCCGCCGGCAGCCACGAGGTGGTCGGCAAGGATTTGAAGACGGTGATCGCCGAGCTGGAAAAGAAGATGCGCGAAGCGGCCTCCAACCTGGAATTCGAAGACGCGGCCAGGTTTCGCGACGAAATCCGCCGGCTGGAGGTACACGACCTTGGGCTGGACAAGCCGGGGATGGCGGCAGGCGCAACGGCCAGGGAGGCGAGAAGCCCCCAGCCACAGCCAGCGACGGCGGCAGCATCGAGGAGCGGCCGCCCCCCGCGCGTCGGCCAGAAGTCGGAAAGGCGAAAGCGCGTTTGACGGGCCTGCCTTTGAGTCTTCCGGCCTCTAAGTCTTCCGGACTCTGAAGCTGCGTCTCACGCCGGTACCATCAAAAGCCGACGGACATCACCCGTGCCCCGACCCTCAGGCACTTCAGAATGTCGTGGCAGCGTCATGGATAAGCGGACATCGCCTTATTCGCACGTAACCCCGGAAGAAACGCGGCTGCCGCCTACGTGCATGATTTGCGGCGGGGTCGGGTACCCTGTAAAGACCGAGAATGCCCGGGGACCCGCGGCGGCGAGGTCGCTCTCCACGAACTCGTACCATTCGCCTTGAGCGAACGTGCCAATCTTCAGGGGCTGGGACCATGGATAACCCGGCCGCGCTACTTTGCGTGCGTAGAACACGCCGCCTTTCGCCGCGTTCAGCCGCTCCACCCAGGTTACGTGCAGCACGCTGCTCCCTGCGCAGGCGCCCAGCGCGAGGCGCGGTTCGGTGGGCGAGCCTCGGGGATTTTGCTCGTCGAGCCGGACGGGTTCGGCACTCCAGGTGTTGTAGGGTGGCAGGCTGAACTTGTAGAAGATGCCGTCGCCCTTGCGGTAGACGAGGTGGGCGGTCCCGGCAGCACCGATCTTGATGTCCGGATCGTCCAGCCACAACCCGCTGTCGCTATCAGCAACGTTGTAGGCGATCGTCGTGCCGGAATCGGTGGACTTGCCGACGAAGATCGCCGTTCCCGGACCACCATCATTCCAAAACGCCCTGGCCACCAGGATCACTCCGCCGCGGCCCAGTGCCCACGAAAATTGCGTCCAATCACCGTCGAAGGACTCCTTGAAAGTCTGCGTAATCTTCTTCGGCGCGCTCCAGTTCTTGCCCTGATCGACCGAGCTCATAAGATACGTTCTGAAGGTGGCGTACCCGCAGAAAAGGGTAAACACCGATACCCTCGGACCGTCCGGCGCCACCACCAGGTGCAGATCGCAGACACCGATGTCGTCGTACTCCTCCGGGTTTTCGAACACGCTTTTTGGTGCGGACCAAGTGGCGCCAAGATCGGCGGAAACGCTGACTGCGACGCCGGTCGTGTAAGTGGGATCGAATTTCCGATACCGATGGGCCGCGTAGAGAAGCCGGCCATTGATCGCGTAGGCGACGACCGGCCTGCCATTGCCATATCGTGAGCTGCAATCGGTACCCGGAAGGCGTGGCAATCGCACCGGCCGCTGCCACGTCTTGCCGCCGTCAGCGCTCGCCCGGACGGAGCACTCGGGGTCATCGTCAATCGCGACCGCCAGGTGCCTGGGATCGACAGGACTGAAGGCCACCCGGCCGTTCGATCCTTGATCGCTCAGCTTGACGTCCGGGTAATCGGTGGGCGCGGCAATGGTGAGCGGCGCCGCCGCGGCTGCATCACCGTCCGAAGCCGACGTTGTGCTGGTTGAGAAGCAGAGGGCGCCAGCCGCGATGCCTAGGATAGCCGATAGCAATCGAACTGACATCTTCTCCTCTCCATATAAAACAGCAGACTGAGGGATTCGGTTGCTCTGAAAAAGTTATCCTCTCAGCCGCAGCATTGCCTTTGATTATACACTAATTAGGCAACATCGCCAATGCCGGGTATTGCCTGCTGATGAACTCATGCGAAGACTGGCTACTTCGTCACGGCAATATCGAAGTCAAGGCAGATCGCGACCGCAGCAGCGGTCGCGGCTTCCCGCTTCGCCGGCTACGGCACGTCCAGATCGCGCATGATCGCGACGAACTCTGCCTGCGATCGGCCGCCACCAGCGCGCGGATTGCGCCCCTTCCTGACCGATGGGGGAAACACGGCGCTGGTTGTGGTCATGGCCGGCGAATTGCACCATGTTGCCACAAGGGACACAAAAGCGCAGGGCGATCGGCAGCGCCGTTATCGTGGTGCGTTCCGCGGTCGCTCAACACACCCTGCAACCGACGTCGAGGGGGCTGACGCATCGATGTTCAAATTGCTGGAGCCGCACTTTTCTATTGCGCAAGCAGAGCTTGATCAGATTTCCGACATCGCCACAACCATCCACGCCATCCACAACGAGCGCGGCACGCCGGAAACCGTCTATCATTACACCACCAGCCCCGGCCTGATGGGCATTATTGACCACGCAAAGCTCAGGGCGTCGCACATCGCCTTCATGAACGACGCCAAGGAATACGCCTACGGCGCCGAGCTGCTGAACAAGATCATTACCGAACGGATGACGCCCGAAACCAGGCACGAGGGCATCATCGAAGTCATCTATCAGTTCATCCGGCCCGAGAAATTCAGTCTCGCCCACTACATGCCCTGTTTCGTCGCCTGCTTCACCAGCAAGCGGGACGACCTGAGCCAATGGCGGGCCTATGGCGGCGGCGAAGGCGGCTTCGCCATCGGCTTCGACACGGCCGGCCTGCTGAAGGCGTTCAAGGGAAAGCTCTGTTATGCGTCCTACGTTCTTTATGACCCGCGCAAGCAGCACGAATACGCCGAGGTTCTCATCAACAAAACGATGGATCTCTACAACCGGCACCTGGCGGCGCATCCCGGCGACGACGGCTACAGCGAGCGATGGTACGAAGCCTGGCGCGCCGTCGCCTCGTGCCTGGCGCCGCTGGTGAAGTATCCGGCCTTTCTCGGCGAGGACGAATGGCGCATCGTCTATATCCCGGCGTCGCCCAGCGAGTTTCATTTCCACGACAGCGTCACCTCGATCCGGCCGTTCGTCGAGGTCGAGATCGATCCGGGCACGCTGATCAAGGAGGTGCTGGTCGGCCCCGGTCCGTCCAAGGATCTCAACAAGATCGCGCTGGACATGCTGCTGGGCAAGAAGGGCATCTCGGTCTGCAACATCGAGATCTCGCAGATCCCCTATCGGGTGGCGTGAGCGGGCATTCGGCGGGCGACCTTCCCCCTTTTGAGCGTTAGAGTGGCCCTGAGCGCAGCATGCGACATGCCGCTTGCGTTTATATAAGTAACCCTATAGACATAATTCTGATGGCACGATCATGGAGACCTGAGGTGAACGAATTGACTCCGGCGGCAACGCCCGCCGCAGGCCGGATCGTCGAAACGATCTTCGCCAAGGCAACGACCCTGACGCCGGGCGCGCGGCGCCCCGCTGTCGAATGCGTGACCAGGACACTGAACCTGCGGAGCGTCGCGCTTGCCGTGGGCCTGGCTCTTGTCCTGTTGCTCAATGGGAAAGCCGCCGGCGCCGCCGGCGCCACCCCAAACGTGGTGCTCTTTCTGGCCGACGACGTGGGCTACCACGACTTGAGCATCACCGGCGGCCCGGTCCGGACGCCGAACCTTGAGCGGCTCGCGCGCGAAGGCACCCAGCTCACCAACTTCCGCGTCTCCGCCGAGTGCATCCCGACTCGCGCGGCCCTGCTGACAGGCCTTTACCCGCAGCGTCTGTCGAACGACGGAACACTCGACTGGGTACAGCACGGAAAGCCCGGCAGGCTGCCGGCATGGCCGGTGACCCTGGCCGAGACCCTGCGGGAGACGCACGGCGGGCGCATCATCGTCGGCAAATGGCACCTCGGCCCCAATGAAGCGCAGCACCCGCTGAACAATGGCTTCACCCATTTCCAGGGCATCAAGGGATCCGAGAGTGACATGAATTATCCCGTCTGGTGGAAAAACTGGACAAAGCTAGACCCGCATCAGTATGTCACGACCTACACCACCGACGTTGTCATTAAGACCCTCCGGCAGCAGAACAACGACCTGAACAAAGCCGCATTTGTCTACGTCCCCTACCAGGCGGCGCATTCGCCCTTCGCGTTGCCGGGCGATCCGAAAGGCACGAACGACCGGGCCAAGCGGCCCGAGATGCTCCGCATCGTCGATCGCGAGATCGGCAAGATCATGGACGAGGTGCGCTCGCTGCGCCGCCCCACCCTGGTGCTGTTCCTTTCCGACAACGGCTCGCAGGCCTACGTCGAGAACGCGCCATTCCGCGGCCACAAACGCGATCTCTATGAGGGCGGGCTGCGTGTGCCGGCGATCATCTGGATGCCGGGCACCGTGCCGGACCGCCACATCATCGACGACGTCGTGGACGTCAAGGATGTGCTGCCCACCGTCGCCGACATCACCGGCGCACGAGCGCCGGCCGACCTCGATGGCCGATCGATTGTGCCGCTGATCAAGGGCGGCCACCTCCCCGAGCGGACGTGGTTCTGGAAAGACCGATATGACGGATTTGCCGCGTTGCGCTACCCCTGGAAAATGCACCAGAAAAAAGGCGGCGGGGTCGAGCTCTACAACCTTGCCCGAGATCCGGGGGAGGCCCGGAACCTCTCTTCGGAAGCTTCTGGCCCGCGCGAGTCGCTCGTCGCACAGTTGGCGGATTGGCGGCGGGAGGTGGGGCGGTAAGCGACTGCCGAGCGGGGCGATGCAACCTTCGGGAACGGTCGGATGCCTGTCAACCGCCTCCCAGGCTGTCCCAGCAGCCGGCCGATCCGGGGGCTTGCGCTAACCGCTCCGCAGCGCCCGGCGTGACTTTCCAGGGGTCACGCCGGGCTTTTCTTTTGCAGGTCCGGCGGATTTGCCGTTCCTGACGACCGGGGCATCCCGGCACGAGACATCCGTCGATCCCGCCGTTCTAAGCCCGCGCCGGCTCAGCCCCTGCAGCGATCGAGTCCGGCATTTGGGGAACGGGCGAGGACATGCTCGGGGCATGCTCGTCGGCGGTGGCGCGCATCAGCCAGATGCGGGCGCGCGACAGGTCGCCGTGCTCCGCTTCCTCGAGCTCCGCCATCAGCCGGCAGACCCGCGGCGTCGCGTTCTCTCCGGCGACGGACTCCAGGTTGGAGCGGGCTTCTCCCCACAGCCGCGCTTCCAGCGCCGCGACGGCGATGGCAATGCGGCTCTCCACATGATCGGGATTGAACGTCGCGAGGCGCTGTGCGGCCTTCACTTTTGCCAGGGCGTCGTGAGCCTGGCGTGCGTCCCAATACAGCTCTGCCAGGTCAGGGTCGGGTTGAACCGCCCAAGCCTTTTCCACCACGTCGGCGGCACGGCCATGCCGACCGGCCGCGATCAGCAGCCGGACATAACGCGCCGCCGCGGGCGGATACCCGGTGTCGGCCTGATAGGCCTTCTTTGCCAGGGACAGAGCGGCATCGCCCGTTCCCGACTCGCTCTGCCGGAGCAGAATCTCGGCGCGCTCGCGCGGCGCCGCCGAGGGAGGAAGAAGATGCAGCGACACCCGCTGCTTCAGCGTCGCCTCGGCATCGCCCCACAGTCCCGCCCGCTTCTGCAGATCGTAAAGCGTCGCAACCACCCACTCGCTCTTCGGATTGAGCTGATAGGCCCGTTCCGCCAGGCGCAACGCCTCCTCCCAGTCCTGTCTCTTGATGGCCTGCGACAACAAGCCGCGAACGCCGAGAAACTCCGTGTCGCTGCGTTCCCGCATGCTGGTGAAAAACCGTTGCGCCGCCTGATCGTCCCCTTGCAGCTGGGCCGCCTGGGCCGACAACAGCATCGTCAACGACCGTCCGTCGAGCAGTGTCTCGGCGCGGCGCGCCTGTCGCCGTGCGGTCTCGGCATCGCCCGCCGCGACCGCGACCAGGCCCCGGCTGAGCGCCTCGAATCCCAGCCGCTGCCGGCGCTCCCGCCGTCCTTTGTCGATCAGCCGCGGCGCCCGCCGCACGGTCCACCACAGGCGATACAGCAAGGCGGCAACGCCCATGAGCACCAGCAGGGCCGCGACGAAGACGCCGAAAGACGTATCGACCCGCCAGTCGTGCCAGTTGAGGGAGACCGTCGCCGGAAGTTCCGCCAAGGTCGCCGCCGCCCAGGCCACACAGCCGAAAAGAACGGCAAGGATGATCCAGCGCAACATGGGTCAGCCCCCCGCCGCCGACAGCCGGACGAGCGCCCGCTGCTGTAGTGTTGCCAGCAATCGCTCCGCCTCCAGTCGGCTTCGGGCAAGCTGCAACCAATCCGCGGCAGCTTCGGCCGGCGGACCTTGCAGTTCGTCCAGCGCTTTGACCGCGGTCTGCAGGTCTCCTCCGAACACGGCTGACTCGGCCCGGGCAAGGATGCCGTCGACGCCCTCGTTCGCCATTGCGGACGGCCCTGTCCGCCGAACCGTCACCAGCGACGTCAGCCGATTGACGACCTTGTCCGTCCAGGCATCACCTTCAGCGACCGGTTCGGCACGGGCAACCGCCGCAGCCGTTTCCGGAAAGCTGGCCCGTAACGTCGCCAACGTGGGAATGCCGGAGCTCGCGTAGTTTTCGAGGGAGGCCGCTGCCTGTGCGATTTCGGGATCATCCCCGCCCATCGCCCGGACCGCGGCCAGCTGGCGCACGAAATCACCTCCGCCTTCGGCCGCCTGGACGAGCTGGCCGACGGCGAGCACGGTTGTCGAAACCTTCGAAGCCGCATCGCGCGCCGCGGCGGTCGTCACCTCCAGCGAACGCACCTGTTGCGCCAGGCTGGTGGCGTTTGCCGCCTGACTTTCGAGGCGGGAGATCCGCTCGCCAAGTTGCGCCACCAGTTCGGCATCGCTCTGCCCTGCCCGGCCAGCCATATCTTCCACCGACCGGCTGAGCTGGCTGACACTGCGCTCAAGCGCGTCAAGGCGTGGCTGCATGCCGGCAAGCTGCTGACGCAGCTTCGTCTCCCGCGCATCCAGGTCGCCCAGCGCCGCGTCGATTTCGGCCTGCGGATCAACCAGCGGGGCCTGCTGGGCCTGCTGCGCTTGTTGCTGGCGGGGCTCGAAATAGAAAAACCACGCGGCAGCGGCTCCCGCCGCAACCAGCACCAGCGCAGCCAGCACCCAGGCGAGAGCCCCGCCGCCTCCGCGTCCGGTCGGAGCGCCGGACGGCGCTGGGTCCGCCGGCGATGCGTCTACCGGCGATGCCCCCCCCGATGAACCCCACGGCTCGCCTGACCGGGATGACGGTCGCTCGGCCGCAGAGGATGCCGCGCCCGGTACTGGCGCTGTCGGCCCCCCGTCCTCGGGTCGCGGATCATTCTTTTCATCACTGATCATGCCACCGGTCCCGACATCGCTGTTCTGGCTGTTAAAAGAGAGAGTACCCACGAATGCGCCGCTCGACGAGAGCGAATCCGCGGCGGCCCCATTCTCAAAGGATTTCAGCGCATCCGCAGTTCCTCCCAAGTCGAGGTCGATGGCGTCGAGAAGCCCTGCCTGCGTCGGCTCCGGCGCGGTCACGATCCGCCGCCACGGCAAGGCACTGACCGCGTCCGCAACGTTGCGGCTGAGACAGTGGGCGCTCATTCCGGCGGCGGTGTGCGACAGATCCTCTGCCGCAAGAAGCCGCACCAGTGTCTTTGCGGTGCGTGGCGAAAACAGCACCACCCCGTCCACCTCCCGTGCCCGGATGCGCGCCACCAACCCCTGAGACAGCGTCTGGGCACCACGGGCGTCGTAGAGCACGACACGACGGCAGTCGAAGCCGCAGGCGCCGAGCGCACCTGCGAGGTCCCCGGCGACGGCGCTGGATGCCACATGCAGCAGCGCGCCATCGCGCGGATTCAGCCGGGTCTTCACGAGCTCGGCCAGATCCGCGACATCGCCCGACGCGCTCGCGACCTCGGTGAAGCCGGCTGCCCGTGCCGCCCGCGCTGTTGCGTCCCCGACACTCAGCAGCGGCAGGTGGCGTTCGCCGCTGCGCGCAGCAAGCGCGCGCACCCCATTGGCGCTGGTGGCGAGCAGCGCCTGGACACCGGCAAGATCGAGCGGCGGCCCGCTGTGACGCTTAATCACCAGTAGCGGCTCAACGACCACGCGATAACCCCGGGAGAGCAACGCGTCGGCAACATCCGCCGCATCCTCCGCGGGTCTCGTCACCCACAGAGACGGCGGCCGGGTAGCCGCGGGTAGCACCGTCATGGCTCGAAAAAATCCGGGCCGGCGCGCGAACGCAGATCGCGGCCAAGATCCTCCCCCATGGCGGGGCCGTCACTTATGTTTCCATGCCGGATGCCTTCCAGCATCAGCGAGCCGTCCGGTCGCGCCACGACGCCGCGCAGCGTCAGTCCGTCGCGATCATGGCGGGCAAGGCCGCCGATCGGCGTCCTGCAGGAACCGTCCAGCGCCGCCAGCATGCAGCGCTCCGCCGTCACTTCGCGCGCCGCCTGGGCATCGTCGATCGCCCCCAGCATCTCCCGTACTGCCCCGTCATCGGTGCGGCAGGTGATGCCCACAGCGCCCTGGCCAACCGCCGGCAGCATCTCGTCCGGCTCGACGACGCTGCCGGTCTCGGCGAGACCAAGGCGGCAAAGGCCGGCGCGCGCCAGAAGAGTGGCCGCAACGGCGCCTTCGGCAACACGCGCGAGCCGGGTATGCACATTGCCGCGGAGCAACGCGGTGCGCAGATCGGGGCGCCGGGCGAGGATCTGCGCCTGGCGACGCGGCGAAGAGGTGCCCACCACCGCTCCCGGCGGCAGATCGGCGATGCGGGAAACCGCCGCGATCAGCACGTCGCGGGGATCTGCGCGGGGCAGCACCGCCGCCAGCACGATGCCCTCCGGCAGCCAGGTCGGCAGGTCCTTGACCGAATGGACAGCGATATCGATGCGGCCGGCCAGCATCGCATCGTCGATCTCCTTGCTGAACAGCCCCTTGCCGCCCACCTCGGCAAGGGGCCGGTCCAGCACCCGGTCTCCCGTCGTCCGGATGACCTCGACGGCAAGAGCGGCCGGCTCCGCGAACGACGCATCGGCCGCGGCGAGGTGTCTGCGCACCATCTCCGTCTGGGCCAGCGCAAGAGGGCTGCCGCGGGTGCCAACGCGCAGGGACCGATTGAGAAAAATTGCGGGCACCTTATCTCCCTAGCGATCAGGATGGCCCACGGTACTGTGGCAACACCAAGTCGGAAAGGACTTCTCGTTGCTCGTTCTCGGCATCGAAACCAGTTGCGACGAGACGGCGGCGGCGGTGGTCGCGGCCGACCGGCGCGTCCTTTCCGACCTGGTGCTGTCGCAGGACGACGAGCATCGGCCGTTCGGCGGCGTGGTGCCAGAGGTGGCGGCCCGCGCACACCTGCTGCACATCGATGGCCTGATCGCGCGCGCCATGCAGGCCGCAGGCATTGCCTTCACCGATCTGGCGGGCGTCGCGGCCACCGGCGGACCCGGCTTGATCGGCGGAGTGATCGTCGGCGTGATGACCGGCAAGGCGATCGCCGCTGTTCATGACCTGCCCTTCCTCGCCGTCAATCACCTGGAAGGGCACGCGCTTTCCGCGAGACTGAGCGACGATATCGCCTTCCCCTATCTGCTGCTGCTCGTCTCCGGCGGCCATTGCCAGCTCCTGGTGGTCGAAGGCGTGGCGCGCTACCGGCGGCTCGGCACGACGATGGACGACGCACTGGGTGAAGCGTTCGACAAAGTCGCGAAGATGCTGGGGCTGGGCTATCCCGGGGGCCCGGCGGTGGAAAAGGCCGCCCGTTCCGGCGATCCGCGGCGGTTCGCCCTTCCCCGGCCGATGCTCGGCCGGCCCGGCTGCCATTTTTCCTTTTCCGGCCTGAAAACGGCGGTGCGGCAGATGGCGGAAACGCTGCCCGCCGAGGACGGGCCCCGCCAGACCGCCATCGCCGATCTCTGCGCGTCGTTCCAGGCGGCGGCGGCAGACTCGCTGGCCGATCGGACGCGCAACGCGCTTTCTAGCTTCCGACAGTTGCACGGGGGCGCGGTCACGCTCGTCGTCGCGGGCGGCGTCGCGGCGAATGCGTATTTGCGCGGCCGGCTTCAGGGCCTGGCGGATGCGGAGCACGCGCGGCTGGTGGCGCCGCCGCTGCGGCTCTGCACGGACAATGCCGCCATGATCGCCTGGGCCGGCATCGAGCGGCTGCGTCTCGGCCTGGCCGACCGGCTCGATTTTGCGCCGCGTCCCCGCTGGCCGCTTGATCCGGACGCGACTCCCGTCGGCTATGCCGGAGTGAAGGCATGACCGAATCCCGGACCCCCTGCCAACGGAAAATGGACCTGATGGCAATGAGAGCACCTTATCGAAAGACGCTGCGGATCGCGGGTGAGGTCGGCCTGATCTGTCTCATGCTCGGCGCGGCAGCCGCCTGCGGTCTGCAGCCCGATCCGCCGCCGACGTTCGACCGTTCGGAGTTCAGCGGCACCGGCGACCGGATGGCCGAGTGCATGCAGTTCGCCTCGCAATCCTATTGCGAGCAGGAGATCTGGGGCGGCAACGAGCGGTGAGCGGCCGGGGCGGCCGGCAGCCTCAGTGCGCCTCGGCCCAGCTCTGGCCGACCCCGGTGTCAACGACCAGGGGGACGTTGAGAGCGATGACAGTCTCCATGAGTGTGGTCACCAGGGATCGCGTCTCGCCGACCTCCGTTTCGGGCACCTCGAACAGCAGTTCGTCGTGCACCTGCAGCAGCATGCGCGCGGAAAGGCCGGCCCGGCGCAGGGCGTCCGGCACCAGGATCATCGCCCGCTTGATGATATCGGCCGCGCCCCCCTGGATCGGCGCATTGATCGCGGCGCGCTCGGCGAAACTGCGGGCGGCCGGATTCTTCTCGTTGATCCCGCGCACCCAGCAGCGGCGACCGAACAGCGTCGCCACCCAACCCTGCCGGCGCGCCAGATCCTTCGTCCGGTCCATGTAGGCGCGAATTCCGGGATAGCGGGCGAAGTAGGCGTCGATGTAGGCGGCTGCCTCGCCGCGGCTGATGCCGAGCTGGCGCGCGAGGCCGAAAGCGGAGATGCCGTAGATGATGCCGAAGTTGATCGCCTTCGCCTTGCGGCGGACCATCGGGTCCATCCCCTCGATCGGCACGCCGAAGACCTGGCTTGCCGTCATCGCGTGGATGTCGAGCCCCGCGGCGAATGCCTCCTTCAGCGAGCCGATGTCGGCGACGTGCGCCAGCAGCCGCAGCTCGATCTGCGAATAGTCCGCACTCAGCAGCGTGCAGCCGGGGCCGGCGACAAACGCCCGGCGGATCTTGCGGCCCTCCTCGCTGCGAATGGGAATATTCTGAAGGTTCGGATCGGCGGACGACAGGCGGCCTGTCGCCGCCACCGCCTGCTGGAAATTCGTGTGAACCCGCCCGGTGCCGGGGTTGATTTGCTCGAGCAGGGCGTCGGTGTAGGTGCTTTTCAGCTTGGCGAGCTGGCGCCAGTCGAGCACCTTCTGCGGCAGCGGATGGCCCTCGGCCGCCAGCCCCTCCAGCACATCGGCGCCGGTGGCGTAAGCTCCCGTCTTCCCCTTCCTCCCGGCGCCCAGGCCCAGTTCGTCGAACAGGATCTCGCCCAGCTGCTTCGGCGAGCCGATGTTGAAGGGGCGCCCGGCCAGGGAATAGACGTCGTTCTCCAGCAGCGTCAGCTTGGCGGTAAACTCGCTGCTCAGCCGCCGCAGCGTCGCCTCGTCCACGCGAATGCCGGCACGCTCCATCGCCGCCAGGACGGGCAGAAGCGGCCTCTCCAGCAGCTCGTAGACCGAGACCAGGCGTTCGGTCATCAGCCTGGGTCTCAGCACGTCCCACAGGCGCAAGGTTACGTCGGCGTCCTCGGCGGCGTAGCGCACGGCCTGCTCCAGCGGAACCCGATCGAAGGTGATCTGGGTCTTGCCACTGCCGGCGACGTCGCGCGACTTCACGCTCTGGTGGTTCAGGTGAAGGGTGGCCAGTTCATCCAGCCCGTGGCCGTGCTGACCGCCTTCGAGCACGTAGGACAACAGCATCGTGTCGTCGATCGGCGCGACGGCAATGCCGTACCGCGCGAAGATGTGGCTGTCGAACTTGATGTTCTGGCCGATCTTGAGGACCGAGTCATCCTCCAGCAGCGTCTTCAGCAGCGCCATCGCCCGCTCGCACGGGATTTGCCGCGGTGCGGGTTGCAGCACATCGCCGGCGCAATGGCCAATCGGCAGATAGCAGGCCCGCCCCGGCGACAGCGCCAGCGACACGCCGGCGATCTCTCCCCGCATCGGGTCGAGCGATGTGGTCTCGGTATCGAGAGCGACATGACCCTGCCTGCGCGCCGCCTCGATCCAGCGCACCAGGTCGGCTTCGTCCTGCACCGCCTCATAGTGCGCCTCGACCGGCGCCGGCTTGCTCTCCGGGACGCCATCGGCGGCGGACGCAGGCGAAGCCGCGGCAGGATCCACCGGGGCCAGGACGCCCCGGCTCTGCAGCCGGGTGATCACCGAGCGGAAGGCCTGGGCCTGCAGGAACGCCGTCAGCCTTGGCCCATCGGGCCGGCGCTTGGACAACGCCGACAGCGGGACCGGAAGCGGCACGTCGTCCCGCAGCCGGACAAGCTCGCGCGAGAGGCGGGCTGCCGCCGCATGCGTCAGCAGCGCTTCGCGCCGCTTGGGCTGGCGGATCTCGGCGGCCCGGGCCAGCAAGGTTTCCAGATCGCCATATTCCTCGATCAGCTGGGCGGCCGTCTTGACGCCGATACCCGGAACGCCCGGAACATTGTCGATGGAGTCGCCGGCCAGCGCCTGCACATCGATGACCCGGTCCGGTGCGACACAGAACTTTTGCAACACCTCGTCCGGCCCGATCGGCCGGTTGTTGACTGGGTCGAACATGGCGACGCCGGGGCGAATGAGCTGCATCAGGTCCTTGTCGGAGGAGACGATCGTCACCTCCGCGCCCGCCTCGCGCGCAACCCGGGCGTAGGTGGCGATGAGATCGTCCGCCTCCCAGCCGTCGCTCTCGACGCAAGCCACCTCGAAGGCCCGCACCGCTTCGCGGATCAGGGGGAACTGCGGCACCAGTTCGTCCGGCGGCGGCGGCCGATGCGCTTTGTAGTCAGCGAAAACATCGTTGCGGAAGGTCCGCCGGCCTGCGTCGAAGATCACCGCCAGATAGTCGGCCTCGGTCTCCTGCAGCAGCTTGACCAGCATGTTGACGAAGCCGAGAACGGCGTTGACGGGCGTGCCGTCCGGCCGCGTCAGCGGCGGCAGCTTGTGGAAGGCGCGGAAGATAAAGCCGGAGCCGTCGATCAGAAAAACGTGGCGCGGCGCTGCGGACGCAGGTTCCGCCACCTCGGCCGCAGGCTTATCCCCGGCACCGTTCAGTGGCCGTGCGCCGGCTGAGCGCCATCGGCGAGGACGAACCGGCGCGAGCAGTAGGGGCAAACGACCTGACCGTCCGCCTCAATGCGCAGGTAGACCAGAGGGTGGCCAAGCGCCCCGCCACCGCCGTCACATCCGACGACGGAACTGGAAACGGCAAACGCTTGATCGTCGAGGGGGGTCTGATTGGCGTCGGGCATCGTCGGATCATTGACCTTATTGACGACGGGATGATAGCGATTGGGCGCGGACAATCAACGTTTACCCGCAGTCGCCACGGCCGACGGCGAGCGAGCGGCGGTGTGCTGCCGGGAGAATGATCGTGGCGGGTTCGGATTTCGCCGTCGAGACCAGTCAACTCGTCAAGACCTACGCGGGACGCGACGGCCAGCCTTCCGTCCATGCGCTTCACGGTGTTGATCTGCAGGTGCCGAAAGGAGCCTTTTTCGGGCTGCTCGGGCCGAACGGCGCCGGGAAATCAACCCTCATCAATATCCTGGCCGGGCTGGTGGTCCGCACATCGGGCACCGCCCGCATCTGGGGCCACGAGATTGTCGACGACATGCGCGCGGCGCGCCGCGCGATCGGCGTTGTTCCCCAGGAACTCAACCTCGACCCTTTCTTCACGCCGCGCGAGCTGCTGGAACTGCAGGCCGGGCTCTACGGTGTTCCGAAATCCCGGCGACGCACCGATGCCATCCTTGAGGCCGTGGGCCTCACCCGACAGGCCGATGCCTACGCGCGCAGCCTGTCCGGAGGCATGCGCCGGAGGCTCCTGGTGGCCAAAGCGATGGTGCATTTCCCGCCCGTCCTGGTGCTTGATGAACCCAGCGCCGGCGTGGACGTCGAGCTGCGCCGGCACCTCTGGACGTATGTTCGCGAGCTCAACCGGTCGGGAACGACGATCCTGCTGACAACGCACTATCTCGAAGAGGCGCAGGCGCTCTGTGACCGGATCGCCATTATCGACCATGGCCGGATGATCGCCTGCGACACGACGGAAGCGCTCCTGCAAAGGATCGACTCGAAGTCGATGACGGTCACGGTCGATCAGCCGCTCGCGGCCGTACCCGAAGCCCTGGCGGCATCGTTCCGTGTGAAACTGACGTCGCCGGAGAAGCTTCTCTTCTGCTACGCGCCGAGCCACGTGCACGGCGGCGACATTCTGCAAGCCGTCGGCAGATCGGGATTGGCGGTCCGGGAGGTCAGCACCCGGGAGACCGAACTGGAGGATATCTTCCTCGCCCTGACCGGCAGCCATGCTGCGGACTGCGCCGACCTGGACCCTCAGCCACAGCCGGCGGTGACGAACGGGCAGATCGACGGCTCTACCGAGGGGGTGGGTTGACGCTGGCGTGGCTGGCGGCTGGGACCGTCACGCTGCTTTTGACCGCGTCCTGCACGCCGCTGCAGGCCCCCGCAGGGCCGGATATTGCGGCACCGAGGCTGGAAGAGCAGGCGCTGACCACACCGGACGGCGCACGGCTACCGATGCGGGCGTGGCTGCCTGAAACCGCTGAGCCTGCCGCTGTGGTCGTCGCCCTGCACGGCTTTAACGACTACTCGCAGTTTTTCGATGGGCCTGGACAGTTTCTCGCCGGGCGGGGGATTGCGTCCTACGCCTATGACCAGCGCGGCTTCGGCGGCTCGCCGAACCACGGGCTGTGGGCGGGCAGCGAAACGATGATGGAGGACGCGCGCGCCGCAGTCACGGCGGTTCGCGCGAGGCACCCGGAAACACCGCTCTACCTGTTCGGCGAAAGCATGGGCGGCGCCGTGGTGATGACACTCATGGCGCATCCCGCTCCCCCCCAGGTCGATGGCATCATTCTGGCGGCGCCCGCCGTGTGGGGGCGGAGTTCAATGCCCTGGTATCAGGTGGCGGCCCTCTGGATGGCGGTGCGCACATTTCCGGAGCGCCGGCTTACCGGCAGCGGGCTGGGCATAAAAGCTTCCGATAACGCGGAGATGCTGGCGGCGCTGGGGCGGGATCCGCAGGTGATCAAGGCGACACGCGTCGACACCATCTGGGGCTTGGTCAATCTCATGGACGAGGCGATGGCGGCGGCACCGCATGTGAATGCCCGCCGGCTGATCCTCTACGGCGAGCACGATCAGCTCGTCCCGCCCGGCGCGATCGGCGAGATGCTCGCAAGATTACCGAGCAACGATCCGGGGCGGCAGCGTTTCGCCCTCTATCCGGAGGGCTGGCATATGCTGACGCGCGACCTGCAGGCGGACGTCGTCTGGCGCGATATCGCGGCATGGATCTCCGATCCGGGCTCGCCGCTGCCGTCCGCAGCCGATGCCCGCGGCGCAGCCGCTTCCTGTCCCGAAAGCACCTTGTGCATTGGCGGCGGAGCCTCCCCTTCGTAGCTGCCCCCCGCCCAGACTCCCTCGCTCACAGGGAACTCGTGACCGGATGGCTTGGCGGGACGCCCAGCCCAATCTCGATTGTATCGGGCACACAGTAATTCGCAAAATTCAAACATATCTACACGTCTGCCTAGTTAATCAGCAGATGTAACTAATTATCGTTCTTGGCTACCGAGATTCTGCGAATCGATTGTCCATTGCCAAAGCTTCGCCATCTTTCTTCGCCAAGTTGCCGCAGTCGAACGGAAATTCAAATTCGACCCATTTGGTGGTGGTTGTTAGACCACTGCTCAAATTAACGCGCTCGTTTCGATCTACCGATCGCGAAATGCGAGCCATTACAGATGGAGAAGGCTTAATGAATACACCAGTAGTAGGAACAGGTGGACAAAAATTCGCAAATTGGGCGAACCGCAGATATGTACTGACGGGTTTGATTACGGCGCTTTCTCTGGTCGCTTTCACCGATGCGAACGCTGCCGCACGCGATCGGGTGAAGGTGCAGAACGGCACCGTTTTGACGGACCGGAACACCATTCTTCGTGGCGCGTCGATGAGCGTCCTGAACGGTCCGGGGAATTCGGCCATCCCGAGCTACTGGCGGCATATGAGCGTTAATCTCGGCCTGAACGCGGTGAGGCTCGGCGTCAAGACCGGCCAAATCGGCCGGAGCATCTCCCAGCAGCTTCCCTTCATAGATAACGCGGTAAACTCTGCTGCACAGAACAATATGTATGTCATGATCATGAGCAGCAAAAAAGCTGGAAGTTATGACATGAATGAACTCAGGAAATTTTGGAGTGTTGTTGCCCCCAGATACAAAGATAAAACGAATGTTCTGTACGAAATGGCCAATGAGCCGGTAAGTGGCGGACCACACTGGGGCAATGTTACGCAGTTTACGGACAAGGTCATTGCCGACCTTACCAGCATATATAATATAATGCGCAAAGGGGCGCCAAATACTCACATCGTTATGCTTACACCTGGGAATATCTACCCGGATTGCTCAAGCTATGCCGCGATGATTGGGAAATTCAAGGGCGTTGACTGGAGCAAAACATCCGTTGGTTTTCACCATTACAACGGCACCAAAAAAATCGGGGAATCTGGGTTGCAGTGCCTGCGGCTGAAATATCCGCTTATCATGACGGAAACGAATTACTGGAATGAGCCCGCCCGCGCGATACTGAAGTATGACTTGGCCATTTACGAGAAGATCGGCATGAGCTGGTTCTCCCTCGACGGCAAAGGGAGCTTTCCCTACCTGGAAGGCGAGATCCTGCCTAATCTTCTCAGAGCCGGCTACTCCTGGACTGCCGAGAACTTCTGAGGCAGTGAGCCGCAGCGGGCCCCGACAGAGCAGACCTTTGGGCGCCGGGGCCGGCGTCAGGCCCGGCCCCGTGGTCCTTCATCGGCCCTGCGGTGGCCGCGGTCTTGACCCGGCCACCGGCTCGTGGGAAACAAGGTGAGGTCGGGAACCGCCTGGCTTTCCGGCACTCGTAGCTCAGTGGATAGAGCGCTGCCCTCCGGAGGCAGAGGTCGCAGGTTCGAATCCTGCCGAGTGCGCCAGCGGGCCTTTCGATCCTCCCAGCCGTCCAACTGCCAAGGGCCGGGCGTCGCTCCGCCGGCGTGGCCGTCACGGCACCGCCGGATAGGCTCGCACTTACCCTGAGGCCGGGGTATCATGTCCTGCCGAGATCAGCCGCGATGCCGCAGCCGAGGAGGGCGCGTGCAGTGAACCGTGTTCCATCGGCGAGGCTTCTGATGCTGCAGGCCCCCGATACCCGCTCTTGGTTGCTCCTGGCGATTGCCGCCGCGACGGCGGGCCTCTGGCTGCTCTGTGCTGCCGCGGCCCTCGCCGCGGTGCTGCCGGATCCCGAGGCTTTGAAGCAAGGCCTGACAGACCCGCCGCGGGTGATCGAGGTGGTCGAGCCGCACGCGACGCGCACCCGCATGCAGCGCGCCCGTTACCTGGGTTGGCCGGCCGTGCTGGTTCTGGACCATCTGTTCGGCTCCGCCTGGCGCGCTCCCGGAACCGAGGTGGAGTTCTCGGCGCTGGATGGCTACGTGTCGCGTATCCCCTTCCAGCGTTTCCTTGACTTTCCCGCCTTTGTCGTCTTTGACAGCGCGGATCCGCCGGGTCGGTTCACCGTCGATGTGCCGTCGCAGAACGAGAAGAGCGTCGCGCTGGGGCCTTACTATCTCGTCTGGGACAACATCCATCACCCTGAGCTGCTGGCCGACGGTGCCGTCGGCTGGCCCTATCAAGTGTCCGAGGTCAACCTGTCGCCGTCGAGCCTGGACAACGTCCTGTTGCCGGGCCAGATGGCGGATAGATACGCGGACGACGCCGCCTTCGCGCAGAAGTATTGCCTGACCTGCCACAAGATCAACGGCTTCGGTGGCGACAAATGGCCGATCGACCTCGCGCGGCGCGCCAAGGAGCTGGACCCGATGACCTTTGAGCGGTGGGTCCTGATGCCCGGCGCGGTCAAGCCCGGCACCACCATGCCGCCTTTGGCGGAGCGCATGCTCCAGGCTGAGCGCCAGGCCTGGGCGCAGCGCCTCTATGCTTATCTCAACGCACTGCCCGAAGCGCCCTGAGGGAAGGCCACGCCACCCCGCCGGCGCGGCGTTACCGGCTGGGTTTCTGCGGCGGGCGGGGCGTGTCCGGCAGGGGCGCCGAGGTAGAGTTACGAGGGGCGGATGCGCCCTGGGAGGCCGATCGCGCCGTTGGTGCCGCCTTAGCGCGGGGGCGCAGCAGCATCGCAATCGTCCCAGGCGAGAGACGCCGCCAGATGACCATCTTCAGTGGTTCCCTCGTGACAAGCTGCTACCACCGCATAGGGCTGCCCGTTGGCATCTGCGCGACTTACCGCACAGAATGGGCAGGCCCGGTCCGAAATGCAATTAAAACTTACTTGCAGAATGAGCGGTGGATGGTGTCCGCAGTTGCCGCCCCCGTCGTCGCGCCCGCCTGTCAAGACCGCCGGGGGGCGGACCTGAGGCGGACCTGGGGGCGACGCTCAGCGGCCGACGCCGAGATCGGCCTTGAGTTGCACCGTGCGCTCGCGGAGCGTGTCGAGAAACGTGTTGATCCCGCCGCTCTGGATGGTCGCGGCAAAGTCGGACCGCCAGGTCTGGCTCAACGAGACGTTCTCCACCACCACGTCGGTGATCAGGATCGTCCCGTCGCGGCCGCCGACACGCCAGTCGACCCGGATCGGCTGACCCCCGGTCGGCCGTTCAATCTCGCTGAACACGGTCGCCTGGTTATCGCTTTCGGCAACGGTCCGGGTGAGATGCAGGCGCTCGCCGGTATACTCGCCGAAGCGCTTGACGTAGCCGTAAACCACCAGGTCCTCGAACAGGCGCATGTATTCGCTGCGCTGCGCGGCGTCAAACTGATTCCAGTAGCGGCCCAGGACCCAGCGGCCGATCGCATTCACCGCGAAATACTTGTCCAGCAGCTCGCGGAACCGGTCGGCGCGCACTGGCAGGGAGGCGCCGCGATCCTCCAGCAGGGAAACCCCCTCGGCGGCGAAGCTCTTGACCACCTCCTCCGCCGCGCCGCCAAAGGTCGATGCCGCGGCGGCACGTGACAGGAGCGGCGGCACGGACGCCAGGAGCGCGCCCGCGAGCAGAACAAGAACAAACCGACAACGCACCGATGATCGGAAGCCGGGCATGGAGGGCATCCCTATTCCACGGGAATGGGGGGAAGGTCTTCGAGACTGGGACCAGTTTCGCTCGGCGGCGGCCGACCCTGCCAGATTTCCGACAACCGATACTGGCGGTAAAGGCTGCGCAGCGCCGCGTAGAAGTCGAGGGAAGACTTCTGCAGGTCGTCGATCTCGTCCACGTTCTGGGAGCGCACGTCGATGATGGTCATGCCGAGCCGCGTATAGGACAAGGTGCTGACCCATTCGGGATCCACGTTGAGCGTCATCATCAGGCCGAAGGGATCGAGGATGAAGCTGTCGACGGCGAGGCCCGCGGCGTCCCGCGGATTCGACGGCCCGATCACCGGCAGCACTAGGTAGGGGCCTTCCGGCGAGCCCCAGACCGCCAGCGTCTGGCCGAAATCTTCGTCGTGGCGAGGCAGGCCGAAGTCGGTCGCCCAGTCGGCAAGCCCGCCCACCCCCAGCGTCGAGTTGATCAGGAAGCGGCTGGTGGTTGTCCCCGCCCGATCGAACTCGCCCTGGAGCAGGTCATTGGCCAGCACCACAGGCGAGCGCAGGTTGTTCAGGACGTTGTGCACCCCCTCCCGGAACGGCGGCGGCAGCAGCAGCCGGTAGAAGTCGGCCAGCGGCCGGATGAACATCGCATCCAGCGCCAGGTTGAACCCGAACACGGTGCGGTTCAGCGGCTCCAGGGGATCGTTGAGGGCCCGAAACTCGGCGTAGGCTTCGGGATCGGCGGACCTGTCCGGGGGGGTGGCGCAGCCGCCGACCGCCAGCATCACCGCTGCGGCCATGACGCGCAAAAGGCGGTGCACGTTCTTCGGCATTCTTGAGTGCTTCTCCCTCGGTTCGGCGGCGGCAGGCACTGCCCTCGCCCGGCATGGCTTTCTCCGCGGGCAAGTACCACGCGGCCAGGAAAAACTCCAGATCGCCGCAATCACCCGGCGGTAAAGCCGCCATCCAGGACCAGAGGGTGGCCGGTGACAAAGCTCGATTTGTCCGACAGCAGGTAAACGACAGCGTCGGCGATCTCTTCCGGCCGGGCGATGCGGCCGATCGGATGCAGCGCCAGCAGGCGGGCGCGCAGCTCGGGCTTGTCGGCAGTGAACCGCCGGTACATGTCGGTCTCGACCGCCCCGGGGTTGATCACGTTCACCCGGATGCCCTGGGCCGCGTACTCCAGCGCCACCGAGCGGGTCAGGCCGACCACGGCGTGCTTGCTCGCCGCATAGATCGGGGCACCGGGGAAGCCGACGACACCGGCGACCGAACTGGTGTTGACGATGGCGCCCCCTCCCTGCTTCAGCATCTGGGCGATCTCATGCTTCATCGACAGCCAGACGCCCTTGACGTTGGTCTCCATGATGCGGAGGTAGGTGGCTTCGGTCTGGTCAGTGAGTGGCTCCGGATCCTGTTCGACCCCGGCATTGTTGAAGGCGGCGTCGAGGGCGCCGAAGCGCTCCACGGTCGCCTCGACCAGCCGGCGAACATCATCCTCGCGGCTGACATCCGCCGGAACGTACAGCGCCGGCGCGCCGGCCGCGCGAACCAGCTCCGCCGTCTCTTCCCCCTCGGCCGCGCGCCGCGCGCTCACCACCAGCCGCGCGCCCTCCCTGCCGCAGGCAACCGCCGCCGCCCGCCCGATACCGGCGCTCGCCCCCGTAACCAGAACCACCTTGCCATCGAGCAGTCCCATCGCACGCTCCCTCCGAACCGATCGCCTCAGGCCTTCAGATCCATTGATATGCGTCCGATTGGTGCGCTTCGATGGCCTCCGACGCGGAGGGTGCCAGTGAGCAAAGCGATTGCACCATCTTCCCGATTCCCGACGCCGTTTGTTGGTGGCGTGCGGCGCTGAAATGCGAGGGGCCTCCGGCCGGCTGGCCCCTCGCGGCTCCTCAATCCTTCGGCTTCGGCGTTGTGGCGACGCTGGGCGGCAGGATCGGGTAGCTTACCTGCGGCTGGGTGCCGGTGAGCGAACGCAGGAAGGCCGTCACCTTGCCGATTTCAGCGTCGGTCAGATGCTCGCCGAGCTGGCTGGCGGCCATCACACCCACTGCCTGCTTCAGGTCCCAGGCCTGCCCGCTGTGGAAATAAGGCGGCGTCAGCTCGATGTTGCGCAAGGTCGGAACCTTGAAAACATACTCGTCGTCGGCCGTCTTGGTCACCTGGAACCGCCCCTTGTCGGCGGCCGGGAGAATGTCCGCGCCGGGCTTCTCGACGACGCCGAAGGGGGCATACATGCCGCCGCCCAGGTTGATGCCGTTGTGACAGCTGGCGCAGCCCTTATCCAGGAACAGGCGCAGCCCATCCTTCTGCTCGGTGGTCAGCGCCGCGGCATCGCCCCGAAGAAACTTGTCGAACGGCGAATCCGGGGTGATCAGCGTCGCCTCGAATGCGGCAATGGCGACCACCACATTGCGGATGGTGATCGGCTCGTTGTCCTTCGGGAAGGCGGCGATGAACATTGGCGCGTAACCGGGAATGGCCTTGAGCACCTCGATGACGTGCTCGTGCGTGGTCGCCATCTCCACCGGATTTTCGATCGGCCCGCCCGCCTGTTCCTTCAGATCGGCGGCCCGGCCGTCCCAGAACTGCGCGGTGTTGAACACGGCGTTGAGCACGGTCGGCGCGTTGCGGCTGCCCCGCTGCCATTTGTGACCGATCGAGGTGGGGAGCATGTCAACGCCGCCGAGCCCGATCTGGTGACAGGAATTGCAACTGATGCTGTGGCTGTCGGAGAGCCTGGGATCGAAGTAGAGCGCCTTGCCCAGCGCGATCAGATCGGGGGTCGCTGTGACCCCCTCCACCGCCGGCGGCTTCTGCGGGATCGGCTGGAAAACCTCCTGCGCCTCCTTTATCAACGCGTCCGCGGCCGACGCTGCGGACACCCATCCCATCGCCAGAGTCAAGGCTGAAACAAGACAACCCCGTCGCACGGTCTACCCCTTTTCTCGTTGTTCTGCGCCCCACGCAAGACGACTGGCCAGCTCCTTCAAATAAGAACGATTTTACTTCGTTATTACTGATTTAGGAATGCAAAAGATGCCGGAGTCTTCCGTCAATGTGCACGAACGGCCCAAATGTGCACGATAGACAGGGCGTGCCCCGGCGACATCGGCGCGCAGTCGGGCTCGTCGCCGGCCGTCAGACGAAGGGGTTGCGCGAGGCGACTTGTGGGAAGCGCCGGAAGTCACCGTCCAGCGTGAGGATCTCATGAACCCCGTGCTCCACGGCGAGCGCGACGAGGTGCGCGTCGTGCATGAGATTGCCGGTCACGGGCGTTCCGCCGAGCAAGCGCCGAAGGACCTCGCCATGCGACGGGGTCTCGGACAGGGTGCGGACGGCCGGTGCGGACAGCAGGTCGGCAACGGCCTGCAACGCTTCTGCGGGCGTCGATGGCGGATCGAAGACGCGATGATGGGTGACTACGCGCAGGAACTCGTAAAGGCTCGGCCAGAACAATGCATAAGGGGCCGGCCCGGAACTCAGATGCCGAAGAAGGTCGAGCGCCTCGGCATGGTGACGCGTTCCCCGACGATGCGCAAACACAAGGATGTTGGTGTCGAGCGCGATCAATCGCGCCCGTCCAACAGGTCGAACAGCTTGTCGCGATCGGTGAGATCAATGCCGGGAAGCAGGCGCCCGGGCACGGTCGTCAGGCGGAACGTATAGGTGCTGCTCTCCAAGCCCGGCCCAGCCAGCCCGCACCGCAGCACTTCATTGACGATGTCCCTGAGCGGGCGGTCATCGGCCGCCGCCTTTTGCCGCAACCGCCTCATGATGTCGTCCTCGATCGTCAACGTGGTTCGCATAGGCATCATGATGCATTGCTGCCGACGCTCGGTCAACGACGGAAAGGTCGGCGGGGGGCGGCGGGCCAACTGTCGCGGTTGATCGCCAAAGTTGCCACGGCAACCGCCACGCAACGACTGTTAATCGCCGGGAACGATGACCATCCAGCCGATGCCGAAGCGGTCGGTGAGCATGCCGAAGCAGGGCGACCAGAAGGTCGGGGTCAGCGGCATCCGCACCTCGCCGCCGTCGGCCAATGCCGCGAACGCCCGCTCGGCCTCGGCCGGTGTCGGCACCGAGAGAGACAGCGAGAAACCGCTGAAGGGCGTCGCTTCGCCACAGCCGTCGGACGCCATCAGCGTGTTGCCGGCGATCCGGAAAGACGCGTGCATCACCTTGTCCTCAAAGCCCGGCTGCAACAGGCCGGGCGGCGGCGGTTCCGGGCTGTCCTTGTGCAGCAAGACCATATCGATCTCGGCGCCGAGCGCGGCGCGGTAGAAGTCAAGCGCCTCCTGGCAGCGGCCGCCGAAGAACAGGTAGGGCTGGATGTGCGTGTCCGGCATGGCGATACCTCGGCAGGTGCGGGCGGGAGTCTGTGAGATGGCGCACGCGGCCTGCGCTTGCAAAGAGAAAGGCGGCCGGTGAGGCCGCCTTTCCCCTGATCAACGAGCGCGCTGGGCCTGATCCGCGTGATCCAGCGCTCTGGACGTCGGAATTAACCGCCCAGGTCGGACGGCATACTGCCGTGTGTTGTTGACGTCCGGGACCGCTCGTCCGCGTCCAGGCGCCGCTGCGCGCGCGATTGCGCTTCTTTCAGCAGGTCCGCTTGTTTCTGCTCCTTCGGATCCGGCTCAAGGATGAAGAAGTGGTCCGGCGTCTCCGGGGCAGCGTTATGCACCCACAGGACGGCCAGGCCCAGGCGGCCGAAGTCCAGCACCCGGACCTCGAACTCGGTTTCCGGAGGTACGGACTTTTCAGCCAACTCGCCGGCGCGCACCAGGATGTCGGCTGAAGGATCGCCGCGGACGGCAACCGGGCGGGCTTGATTGTCATCGGCGGCTATAAGGTCGACGAGCTGCCTCTCGCCGTGGTCGGTGGTGAGAACGCGCCAACCCTGGCGCTTTGCCTCCTTCAACGCCCGCAGAGGATCGGCCGCGAGCGTATCGAGCGCGACGGCGTAGATCGGTAAAGGATCGCTGGCGGAGGGGGCCTCGGCACCGCCGCCAACCTCGTCAGCGCTCATTCTTGCGTCTTCGGGCCTCAAGGCCCGGCTTGCGTCTTCGGGCCTCAAGGCCCGGCGAACGGCCGTCGCCTCGCGCAGAGCACTCTCGGCGACGAATTTCGGGGTTTGGGGGGCTATGATTGCCATGTCGGCACCTGATAGTAGAAGTTCACATGGCCTGACTCGCCGGCTTGCGATTGGTAGTTGCTCACCAAGTCCTCGAAGGGAATCACCTTGGACTGAACCGGCCCGTTCCCGACGCCCGGCTCCATCGGGTCGTGCACTCTTACCCTTTCGCCAGCGACGTATCCGGTAACGCAGATGAAATGACCACTAGTGCTGCCGTTCCAGGCAATGCGCACCGGAACCGGGCGGTTTTCGTTAATCGCTGCCTGGATCTCCTCAAAGGTAGGAGTGCCTTTCGTAGTTTCGCGATGCAAACCCCGCCCTTTGAGCACCGTGCCCAGGCTGTGCGTGTCGGTGTATCCGCGTTTACAATCCTTTACCTCACATTCCCCTTTCTCCGCTCTGCCGCTGGTGTGCCGAGAGGCGACCTCGACCTGGGTCAAGGTTTCTCCCCGCCACAGGGCAACCGCCTGCGTGACGGCTGCCCAGCACCATTGATCGTCCTCCTGACACGTCATTGCGAAGTTCTGCACTTCGGCGCTGGACGATGTGCTCGCGGCGGAACCGCCGATGTCCTGTTCCTCAGCGCGTATAGACGGCTGCAGGAAAGCTGGTAGCGCCGTCATCTCGCAACCCCCCTCAAGAGTGCCAGGCGGACCTGCTCCAGCCGCTCGGCAGCGTCGGCGGGCGTGCCGCCGCCAAGATCGTCGCTCGGCGTCACCACATCCGTAACGCGATCAATCACTTCGCCTTTTTTCTTAGCATCTACCTTTGCCTCCGTCGCATCCACCTTTGCCTCCGCAGCCTCTTGCCTGGCACGGGCGACACTCGCCTGCTGCACCTGCGTGCCCAAGAGCACGCCAATCGCGGCGAACCCGACAGATGCAATTCCATTGTAGATAACCAGGGCACGTTCCCAATTGCTGCCCTCCGGCGGCTTCTGCATGGCAAAATTGTCAAAAAGAAACCACGAGGCGACCAGGTAGGCGAGAGCCAGAACGATGCCCGTAATGATCGCAATGGTAGTGGGATTTGGTTTTATTGATGTATCACTCACGTCTTTACCTCCTCGTTAACTATGGCTCCCGGCCCCCAGGGCCTCGCGCAATTCGCGCACCTTTTTCTCCGCTTCAAGCAGCTTTATTTCCCGGTCCAGGTCTTCAAGGCGGCGCGACTGGGCAACTTTGTCCGCCCTCAAAGCAGCCTCCGCATCCAGAAGATCGCGCTGCTGCTTGGCCGCCTGGATCCGCGCGGCGAGACTGGCCGCTTCCGCCTGCCGCGCGTCCGCCTGGGCCTTGGCGCGGGCCGCGACGAAGCCTTCCCCCTGATTGAGTCCGCCGCCCACGACCTGAAGCGCGCGCTCGCCGCTCGCCTTGCGGCTGTCGTACTTCGCCTTTAGCAGCCGGCCGTCCGGAGCAAACTCTGCCGTGAGTTCCGTGTCTTCGCCGAAGCCGTTCCGTAACGGCAACAGCATCAGTCGGCCGAGCTGCGGGGCGGCGTCGGCGCCCGACTCAGCCACAGGCTTGCTGGCGCCTGACGAACACGTGGCGGCGTCCGCTGCTTGACAAATCCGAAGCCGCACCCGGGCCGCATCGCGATAGGCAATGCCTTCAATCCGACCCTTATTGTCCTGCTTGATCGAGGCCGCGCCGCACTCCGGCCCGGCTCCTGCCTGCTGGCACAGCTTGCCATCGACGGCAAGGCGCGGCAGAACGCTCCAAACCGCGACCAGCTCAAGCTTGTCAGCGAGCTCCTTTCTCGTAAGCTCTTTGCCTCGCGCCTGCGTTCCAGCAGTCAGGAACGTTGCCGTCCAGCGGCGCACCGGGGCGGTGTCCAGCGCCAGCCCGATCGTCTCGGACTGGGCGGATACGGACGGCGTGATCTGGGTTTCCTGGCGGAGCGTCAGGGCGGCACGCACCGCGTTCCGCGCCGCAGCGGCTTCGCCAATCCGCCGGTTGAGGTCCGCGATCTTGGCGATGAGCTCAGCCACCGCCTTCTTGTCCGGTTGGGAAAGATCTCCGATGAGCGCCGCCTGACGCAGCCGCTCCAGCTTGCCGGTGGCTGCAGCCACCTCATCGCTCATCCGACGCTCGTTGTCCCGATGGCTGGCGATTTCATTCAGCCTTCCGCGCGGACAGGTGAACGACAGCTCGGGCTCCCCCTGAGCAGCTCCGCCTCCGCCCAGGTCCTTAGGCGAGACTGGAAGGCTGGGGATACCGAGAGCGAGGCGCGCGATGGCGAAACCGGCCGATACCCCGGCGGCAGCAATTTCGGGCGTGCGGTCGACGATCCCCCCATTGAACGACTTAATGACGCCGTCGCCGTAGAAGCTTAAGTCCGCCTTGCTCGTCTTGCGCCAGCTTGATAATTCCGAGGGGTCGAGGACAAACGTTTCGCCGGGACCGTAACGCGGCGTGATTTCGGCGCCCACCTCGAACTTCGGCGCGCTGTCGCTGTCGTCGCAGCTGACCAGCTCGCGTGTCACGATCACGTCGTAAGAGAGCGCAGGCAGCGCATAACTGACGCCAGTCATGACGGGAGGCGAGTTGGGGCCGACGCCCACAACCTCCACGGTCGTCCCGCACGCAGACGCAAGCAGCGCTGCGCAGATCGCAATGCGCATGATTTCCCCCCCAATCACAAATCGCGGAAAGGCCGCAGCCTCTCAGACGATTCCCCACTGCGCCGGATTAACGCACGAAAACGACAGCACGTCCACAGGCTTGAGCGAGGATCGCGTGTACGCACGATGGCTCGCAGCTTAAAGCGAGAGAGAGTGGGCAAGCGCACATCTTCAAGCAAGCGCAGGCCTGCGCTTGCAAAGAAAAAGGCGGCCGGTGAGCCGCCTTTTCCTGATGCCGGCCGCGGGACGATCAGGTTCCGATCACACCGCCGTCGTCCTTGGTGATGACGACCACCGCGGAGCGCGGCTTGTGGACGATGCCGCGTCCGCTGTGCGTGGTCGGGCCGTTCAGACCGCTGTCCGGCCAAGTCGAGTTCGCGGTGAAGCTTCCTTCCCAGTCCTCCCCGGGGTGCTGGATGCCGACGAACAGGGTCCTGCCGTCCGGCGTCGAAACCACACCGGTCACCTCGCAGTTCTTCGGGCTGGTGAGAAAGCGCTTGATCTGGCCGGTGGAGGGGTCGGCGCACAGCATCGCGTTGCCGCCGATGTTGATCCAGTCGCCGGTGGCATCGCCCTGCTGGTCGGTTTCGATCCACAGACGGCCGTCCCTGTCGAACCACAAGCCGTCCGGGGCGCCGAAGTCGTCGCCCTGGATGTTGCCCTGGTAGCCGACGGCCTGGCCGCCGAACTCGTCGGGAATGAACGTGCTGTCCAGCGTCTTGGTCGTCGCCTTGTCGCCGCACTGCACGAAGACATCCCATTCGAAATGGGTGGCAGTGACCTTGCCGCCATTCTCGCGCCAGCGAATGATATGTCCGAAGTCGTTATCGGGGCGGGGATTGGCCGCATCCACCAGCGGATTGGCACTGGCGGCGCTGGTCGTGCCGTCCACGCTGTTGCTGGAGGAGGGCGTGTTGCCGCGGCGGTTGTTGTTGGTCAGCGTCATGTACATTTCGCCGGTGACCGGATGCGCCGCCCCCCATTCCGGGCGGTCCATCATGGTGGCGCCGACGCGGTCGGCAGCCTCGCGGGTCTTGATCAGCACCTCGGCCTGATCGGCGAAGCCGTTTTCCGGCGTCAGTCCGTTGCGACCCCACACCAGGGGCACCCAGCGGCCCGTTCCGTCGGCGCGGAACTTCGCCACGGAAAGCGTGCCGTCGTCCAGCATGTTGCGATTGGCGGTCCGGTCGGTGCTGCTCAGCTTCTTCGCGCAGACGAACTTGTAGATGTACTCGTTGCGCTCGTCGTCGCCCATGTAGAAGGCGACGTTGTTGCTGGCGTCGACCACGACCTGTGCGCCCTCGTGCTTCACCCGGCCCATGGCGGTGCGCTTGACAGGCGTGCTGTGCGGGGCGGTGGGATCGATCTCGACAATCCAGCCGAAGCGGTGCGGCTCGTTGGGATGCAGGTCGGCGCGGAACCGTTCATCGACTTCGTGCCAGCGATAGCCGGCGCCGCCGAGAACGATGCCGTAGCGGCTTTGTCCCTTCAGGAGGTCGAATTTCTGATCCAGACCGGGCACGCCCACCACGTCGCCGGTCTCGTTGGAGAAGTAGCCGTTCCAGTTTTCCTCGCAGGTGAGATAGGTGCCCCACGGCGTGTGGCCATGCGAGCAGTTGTTCAGGGTCCCCAGGACCAGCATCCCAGTCGGGTCAGCGTCCGTTTTCATCAGAGCGTGACCCGCGGCGGGACCACTGATCTTGCAGGGCGTGTTGGCGGTGATGCGGCGGTTCAGGGGGGAATTGCGGTTGATCTGCCAGTTGCCAAGGTGGTTCCTGAAGACCTTGACGATATTGACGCCATGGGCTGCCTGCTGGGCCCGCACCATGTCGAGCGTGAGGGTGTCCGTCGCATACGTGGGCGTGCTGTTCACCAGACCCGGATCGACGTATTCGCTGTTGGCGACGAGCAATCCGGCGGTATTGCCGGTAGCCCCGGCCTGCGGGAAGAAATGCATGCCGTCGGTATGGCAGCCGTAGCAGTGAAGCTGCGTGGCTTCGTCCATCGCCCCCGACGGATCCCAGTTCGGCTGCATGGTCAGTGAATCGCCCCACGCCACCAGCACCTTCGCCGTGTAGCCGACCGGCACGGTGACCGAGTCATCGGTGGGATTGACGTAGAGATTGGGAGCAATCGGGCTAAAGGCGATGGCGCCAGTCGGCGCCGGAGCGGCATTGGCAAGATTGCTCAGGCCGTCCAGCACGTTCGTCCCGAGGGCCACAAGTGCGGTGACCCCGGCGGTAGCGCCGGCTGAGTTGCGGAGAAAGCAGCGCCGGCTGAGTTCGCGCTGCTCGATGAGATCGTGAATGCCCTCGTTACCGGAGTCGTTGCTGCTGGTCTGGCTCGGGTTCAACCTGCTGTCCGGGTGCATCTTGCTGCTCATGCGCGTCCTTCCGTCCGCTGTTGGAGCGGGCGCCCCCGATCGTTTCCGGAGATCCCGCGGCAAAGTCGCACGGAAAATTAAGCGGCTTGCATGACAGCTTGACGAAGATCCTGAGAAAAGACGGTTACATAACGAGCCTCGCGATGCTCGCGCGTGGTTCGCGACGTCTTGACGGGAGTGCAACCGGACGGTGGAGAGAACGCGGGCGGCTGACTCAGTCCTCGCGCTTCAGCCCGTCGCGGTAGCGCCGCCAGTTCTCGACGTAATGGCCGGCGCCGGTTTGCATCCGGGCGATCTGCTCGGGCGTGAGTTCGCGCACCACCTTGCCGGGGGCGCCCATCACCATCGAGTTGTCGGGGATGTGCTTGCCCTCGCCCAGCATGGTCTTCGCCGCGATCAGGCAGTTGCGGCCGATGGTGGTGCCGTTGAGGATGACGCTGCCGATGCCGATCAGGCTGCCGTCGCCGATGGTGCAGCCGTGCAGCATCACCAGGTGGCCGATGGTCACGTTGCGGCCGATGGTCAGCGGGAAGCCGGGGTCGGTGTGAAAGACGCAGCCGTCCTGGACGTTGGAATTCTCGCCGATGGTGATCAGCTCGTTATCGCCGCGGATCACCGCGTTCCACCAGACGCTGGCGTTCTTTTCGAGGCGGACCTTGCCGATGACCACCGCCGAGGGTGCAATCCACCAGTCGTCGTCGGCGGTGCTCAGTCCGGTGCCGTCCAGCGCGTATCGCATTGCCGTCTCCTCCTCCCGCAGTCGCTCTTGTTGGCTCCTTTCTTACGCGAACGAGCACCGCGAGGCCACAGCACCGCGCCTCGGCAGTGGACAGCAGGCAGGCGCGGCTCATATCAATGGCGGCATGGCAGCGCTTCCGTTCATCAAGATGCATGGCCTCGGCAACGACTTCGTCGTGATCGACGCGCGGGAACGCTCCTTCGCGCCGGACGCGTCACGGGCGCGCGCGCTTGCCGACCGGCGGACCGGTGTCGGCTGTGATCAGCTCATCGTTGTCGAGAAGCCCAGGAGCCCGCTCGCCGATGCGTTCATGCGCATCCGCAACGCCGACGGCGGGGAGGTTGCCGCCTGCGGCAACGCCACGCGCTGCGTGGCGGACCTGCTGATGCGCGAAACGGGCGGGACGCACGTGGTCATCGAGACCGCCGCGGGCCTGCTGGACGCGGAAGCGACGACGGACGGTCTCATCGGCGTCGATATGGGACGGATTTCGTTCGACTGGCGGGACATACCACTGGCCCAGCCGGTCGACCCCCTCAACCTGCCGGTGGAAGCGGGGCCGTTGCGCAACGGCGTGGCGGTGAACGTGGGAAATCCCCACGCCGTCTTTTTCGTCGAAAGTGTCGAGGGGGTGCCGCTGGAGCACGTCGGGCCGCTGATCGAGAGGCATCCGCTGTTTCCCGAACGGACCAACGTCGAGGCCGCCGAGGTTCGCGGGCGGGACCGGCTGCGCCTTCGGGTGTGGGAGCGCGGCGCCGGACTGACGCGGGCGTGCGGCACCGGCGCCTGCGCGGCCGCGGTCGCGGCGGCCAAGCGCGGGCTGACCGACCGGGCGGTGACAGTCGAACTCGATGGCGGCGTGCTGCGGATCGAATGGCTGCGCGACGATCACGTGCGGATGACGGGCCCGGTTGCCACCGCGTTTACCGGCGTCCTCGATCCGTCGCTCGCAGGCTGAAGGCGCGCCATGGCGGATCCGATCGTCGTCACCCTGGGCTGCCGGCTCAACGCCTTCGAATCCGAAGTGATCCGCCGCGAGGCTGCCGCTGCCGCGACGGACGCGGTGATCGTCAACACCTGCGCGGTCACCAACGAGGCGGTGCGCCAGGCGCGGCAGACCATCCGCAAGCTGCGCCGCAGCCATCCCGACCGGAGGATCATCGTGACCGGCTGCGCCGCACAACTGCAGCCGCAGGCCTTTGCTGCCATGCCGGAGGTGGACCGGGTGCTCGGCAACGCCGAAAAACTCGACCGCCGGCGCCTTGGCGAGCAAGACAGTCCGATCGCGGTCACCGACATCATGACGCTGCGCGACACCGCGGCGCACCTGCTCGATGGCTTCGACGGGCGCGCACGCGCCTTCGTTGAGGTGCAACAGGGGTGCGACCACCGCTGCACCTTCTGCATTATCCCGTTCGCGCGCGGGCCGGCACGCAGCGTGCCGCAACCGTTGGTGGTGGAAAGGGTCCGCCGGCTGGTAGCGGCCGGGTTCCGCGAGATCGTGCTGACCGGGGTGGACATCTGCTCCTGGGGCAGCGAGCTCGACGGACGGCCGACGCTGGGCAGTCTGGTGCGTGCAGTGCTGCAGACGGTTCACGAGCTGCCGCGGCTGCGGCTCTCCAGCCTCGATCCGGCCGCTGTGGACGACGATCTGCTGGCGCTACTGGCGGACGAGCCGAGGCTGATGCCGCATCTGCACCTCAGCCTGCAGGCGATGGACGACCTGGTGCTGAAACGGATGAGGCGGCGCCACGACCGGACCCGCGCTTTCGACATCGTCGCCCGCGCCCGTGCCGCGCGCCCGGACGTGGTGCTCGGTGCCGACCTGATCGCCGGCTTCCCCACTGAGACCGACGCGATGTTCGAGACCACGCTCCGGTCGGTGGACGCGCTTGGGCTGACCTGGCTGCACGTTTTCCCTTATTCGGCCCGCGCCGACACGCCGGCCTCCCGCATGCCGCAGGTGCCGGGCCCGGTCCGTCGGGAGCGGGCGGCGCGCCTTCGCGCAGCGGGCGATGCGGCTCGTGCGCGCTTTCTGGCCAGCCGCATCGGATCGCGTACGGAGGTGCTGGTCGAGACGCCTGGCTCCGGCCGATGCCCCTGGTACGCACCGGTCAGTCTCAGCGTCGAAGCGGAACCCGGGTCCCTGCTACCGGTTCGCATTCATGCCGCCGATCAGGAGCGGCTGTTTGCGGAGGTGCGATCATGAAGGATGAAACGACCGCGAAGCCGGAGAAGCAGCGGTGGTTCCGCCGGGTTTTTGGCCAGGGCGAGGAGCAGCCGGGAGGACCGGGAGAGCCGGTGACGACAGGTCAACGCCAGTTCCAGGGCCAGCAACCGCCCGAACCCGGTCCCGACCTGCCGCCGGGTCAACCGCCTGACGTGCCGCCGGTGCCGTCGCCCGACGTTCCGGAACCGCCGCGCGAGCCGCCGATCCCGGCGCCGGGCCCGGATCTGATTCCGCCGCCCGACGCGCCCGGGCCGGAAATGCCGGCTCCGCCGGAGCCCGAACCCGAGCTGCCCGCGCCGGGCGCGCCGGAGCCGGAGTTTCCCGGCCGCCCGGTGCCCGATGTGATCCCGCCGCCGGGGCCGCCGGGCCCTGAGATGCCGCCGCCACCGCCCTTCGAGCCGGAGATTCCCCGCCCGACCGGGCCGGATGTGGTGCCGCCGGTGGAAGTGCCGGGTCCGGTAGGGCCAGCGCCGGTGGTGGCGCGCGACGCCGCCCACGCCGCGTGGGTGGCGCGACGGTCACAGGAAGTTCGCGACCGCCTCGCGGCGGAAGAGGCGGCGGCCGGGGCCGGATGGCTCGGCCGGCTGCGCCGCGGGCTGGGCCGTTCCTCGGCGAAGCTGGCCGGCGGCATCGGCGATCTTTTCGCCAAGCGCAGGCTGGACGACGAAGCGCTGGAGGAACTGGAGGAGCTGCTGATCACTGGCGATCTCGGCATCCAGACGTCGGCGCGGCTGGCCAAAGCGCTGGCCGACGCCCGGTTCGGCGACGAGGTGACAGCGGACGAGGTCCGCACAGCCCTGGCCGAGGAAGTGGCGAAAGTCCTCGCGCCGGTGGCCCAGACAATCGCCATCAACGATGCCTACCGGCCGCACGTCATTCTCGTCTGCGGCGTCAACGGCAGCGGCAAGACCACCACCATCGCCAAGCTGGCGCACCTGTTCCGCAGTGTCGGCTTCCAGGTGATGCTGGCGGCGGGCGATACCTTCCGGGCGGCCGCCATCGAGCAGCTGCAGATCTGGGGAGAACGCACCGGCTGCACGGTCATCGCCCGTCCGCAGGGCGCCGACGCCGCCAGCCTCGCTTTCGAGGCCTACGAGCAGGCGCGGGCAATGGCCGCCCACGTTCTGCTGATCGATACCGCCGGCCGCCTTCAGAACAAGGCGCACCTGATGTCGGAGCTGCAGAAGATCTGCCGCGTGCTCAAGAAGCTGGACGAGCGTGCGCCGCACGATTGCCTGCTGGTGCTGGACGCCAGCGTCGGCCAGAACGCGCACAGTCAGGTCGAGGTGTTCCGCGACATGGTCGATGTGACCGGCCTCGCGGTCACCAAGCTCGACGGCTCGGCCAAGGGGGGGGTCGTCGTCGCCCTGGCCGAGCGCTTCAAGCTGCCGGTCTATGCCATCGGCGTCGGCGAAGGGATGGACGACATGCGGGCCTTCGAGGCCCGCGCCTACGCCCGCTCGCTTCTCGGCCTCGACGCCTGAGGCCATCGGCCCTTCCGGGCCGTTCTTTGCTCTCAGCTTCTCGCTCCCCGCTTCTTGCTTCGAGCTTCTCGCTCCCCTCTCGATCCCCGCTGGCACGCTTTTCGCGGATCGGAGACAATCCGGTGTTTGCCAGTCAGGCCAGATCAGTCAGGCCAGAAGAGTCAGGTCGGATCAGCGATGTGGAGCAACATCCTGGCGTTTGTCCTCGGGCCGCCGGTCGACCGGAAGATGCCGGCACGCATTCACGAAGCGATTCGCCGCCAGCAGATCGAGGCGGAGATCCTGATCGGCTGGACACAGCTCCTGCTCGTCCTGTTCTTTCTTGGCCTTTATCTGATTTCGCCCCGTCCCGCCGAACACACGCCGTTCCAGCCGGTCCCCTGGGTGCTCGGAGCCTTTTTTGTTTTCACCGTCATCCGGCTGCGTCTCGCCTACCGTCGAATCCTTGCTGCCTGGTTCCTGTGCGGCTCAGTGATCCTCGACATCGGCTTGCTGCTGCTTCTGATCTGGTCGTTTCACATCCAGTATATGCAGCCTGCGGCCTTCTCCCTGAAGGCTCCGACGCTGCTTTACGTCTTTCTGTTCATCGCGCTGCGCGCCCTGCGCTTCGATCCCGCTTACGTGCTGGTGGCCGGTGTCAGCGCCGCCTTGGGATGGCTGGTGCTTGTTCTCTATGCGCTGAACGACCCGACGCTGACGCCGGTGGTGACCCGCGACTACACGTTGTCGATCACCTCCAACCACATCCTGATCGGTGCCGAGGTCGACAAGATCCTCTGTATCGTGCTGGTGACGGCGGTGCTGGCCCTCGCCATCGTCCGCGGCCGGCGCCTGCTGATGCAGTCCGTGGCAGACGCGACGGTCGCCCGCGAACTCACCCGCTTTGTCGCGCCGGAAGTGGCGAGCCACATCGCCCGAGCGGAGCGGGAGGTCGAGCCCGGCGACGGCCGGGTGCTCGAAGCAACGATTCTGTTCAGCGACATCCAGGGGTTTTCGACATTTGCCGAAAAGATGACCCCGGAGCAATTGATGCACACGCTCAACGCCTATTTCGCCGCCGTGTCGGAGGTGGTGGAAGGTTGTGGCGGAACGATCATCGCCTATCAGGGCGATGCCATGCTGATCGGCTTCAACACCGCCCGTCCTGATCCGCGGCACGCGGAGAGCGCGATGCAGTGTGCCCTCGGCATCCAGCGCGTGGTGGCGGAGCGGCGGTTCGGCGAGGGCCTGGTGTTGCGGACCCGGTGCGGCATCAACACCGGCCGGCTCGTCGCCGGTGCGGTGGGAACGGCGGAGCGGCTGCTGTTTACCGTTTACGGCGATGAGGTGAACGTTGCCGCACGACTCGAGCAACTGAACAAGTCGTTCGGCACCTGGGTGCTGGCGAGCGAACAGACGGTCCTGGCGGGGGGAGCGGCCTTTCTCTGTCGTCGGATGGGAGAGATCCAGGTGCGCGGCCGATCGCGGGCCGTCACCGTTTATGCGGTTGAACATGCTACCGGGCCTCCGGTCGCACCCAGCTCCTGACCGGCGCGCAGCTCAGATGCGGATGTTCAGATAATAGCCGGGCGGAACGTCGCTGCGGAGCGGCTCGTTGGCGGCAAGGCGCTGGGAGAGCCGGTCAAGCGCGCGGCGGGCCTCGCTCTCGTGATCGTAACGCGTGGACTGCGCGCGCATTACGACGGCGCGCGCCGCAGCAGAGCCGTCGTTGCCGCGCAAGGCCGAGACGATCGGAGAGCGGGAGGCTGTGGTCTGCTCGATCATCCCGCGAGCCTGCCACGGCGCGGTTAAGCAACGCTTACCGCGGCGCTCACCCGGTGGCGATGCGAACGGAGACCGGCGGCGCTGCGGCGAAGACTGAGGGCGGGCTTCCGGCAAGGAAGCGCTCCAGCGACCAGCGGACTGAAGGAAAGGCAAGCTGATCCCAGGGGATGTCCTCCCAGCCGAACAGCGCGACCGCTTCACTCTCCGGGCCGGGAGCGAAGTCCGGGCCAAGCATCCGAGCGCGGTAGATGATGTTGACCTGGTTGATGTGCGGGATCTCGTAGACGCCCAGCAGGCTCTCGACGGCGACACGGGCCTGGGCTTCCTCCCAGACTTCCCTTGCCGCTCCTTCCGCCGTGGATTCGCCGAGCTCCATGAATCCGGCGGGATAGGTCCACAGGCCACGCGCCGGCGCGATCGCGCGCTTGCAGAGGAGGGTGCCGGCTTCCCAGAAACAGACCGCCCCAACGACGATCTTGGGATTGTCGTATTCCACATAGCCGCAATCCGGGCATACCAGCCGCGTCCGGGTGTCACCGTCAGGGATGGATTCAACGGACGGGCCGGGCCGCTTAACGGTCATGTGCCAGAGTTTGGCTGCGAGCCGCGAGCGAGGCAAGCGCCGGAACGTGCGATCGTCAGACGTTCAGGAGTCCTGCGGCGGAGTTCCTGGTGCGGATTCGGGGATTTCCTCTTCATCCTGGTCGGCCGGCCAGACTTCGACCCGATCACGCCCCGCGCGCTTCGCCTGATACATGGCCCGGTCGGCCCGTTCAATCGAAACGGCAATCGGCTGGTCCGCCCTGAGGGGAGCGATGCCGAAGGAGGCCGTAACCTGCAATTCCTTGTTGCCGATGGGGATTTGCAGGGCTGCCAGCCCGCGGCGCAGCCGATCGACGATCGGCACGGCCTGCTCCGGCGTGGTGTTCGGCAGCATCAGCACAAATTCCTCGCCGCCGTAACGGCACACCTGGTCGTAGCGCCGCAGGTTGCCGACAAAATAGGCGGACACGGCTTCGAGGACTACGTCGCCGGCATGATGGCCCCAACTGTCGTTGATCGACTTGAAGCGGTCGAGGTCGGCCATGCAGACGCTGCTGGTGAGGCCGGTCCGGCCGACCCGCTGGTGCTCCTCGCGCAGCCGCGGCATCATCGCGTAGCGGGTGGCAATGCCGGTGAGCGGATCGGTGTAGCGAAGAAGGTCCCAAAGCTCTTTGATCAGCGTTTCCAGGCAGCGGTCAAGCCGGTTGATCGCTTCGGCAAAGGCCGCGTAGTCGGTCGGGGCAATGGCTTGCTCATCCAGGACCGCCTTGCATAGCCGCTGCGCGAGCGAAAAGACCTCGCGATGATACCGCATGGCTGAGACGTACTCGGGATGACGACAGATAAACTCGCTGGTCTCCTCCGCGAACCACCGGCCGAGCTGTGTCGCTTCGTGGCCATTACCGCAAAGCACCGTGCATTCTTCGGCGGACCTGCAGACGAGCGTGGCATGGATGCTCTGGATCCATTCGCCATGCTTGTGAAGAGCAGGAGCAAGGCGGCGGACGATGCGCTCCGCATCCTGCAGGCCGAATGGCATCGCGGGCCCTTCTTCGAATGGGCGAACCCTACCACGAGACATGCTGCCGCCTAAAAAGCCACTTCGTAAGTCCGGTTGCTCTTTGAAAAGTAAGCCCTTGCAGCGATCTCCGAAAGAGACTGGCAGTTTAGTATCGGTTTTGCCATCTTGGCGTGTGGCCAGTAACAGTCATGCCCCTTAAATGAAACATTCGTTGCGTCCTCGCCCCGGCACTTGCCTTTTGCGGTGGTTGTTCGCATAAAGCGCCGATCGCAAGTTCCGGTCGCGGCGCGATGGCCGCCAGCTACGCGGAACTCCCGAGAGGTTAATCGAGTCGATTCGCGAACTCGCGGCAAGTGGCCCTTTCGGGTTCCCGGAGAAGCAGCTTGAGGGAGGATGAGCAACTATGGCGGACATCAGAACCATTGACGACCTGGACGTTGCCGGTAAGAGAGTCCTCGTCCGCGTCGACTTCAACGTGCCGATGAAAGACGGCAAGGTCACCGACACCACCCGCATCGACCGCACCGTGCCGTCGCTCGAAGAGCTCGCCGGCAAGGGCGCCAAGGTCATTATCCTCAGTCACCTCGGGCGGCCGAAAGGCAAGAAAAATCTGGAATTCACGCAAAAGCCGGTTGCTGAAGCGCTGGCCAAGGCGCTGGGCAAGCCGGTGGCGTTCGCGCCCGATTGCATCGGTCCGGAAGCAAAGGCCGTGGTCGACAAGCTGCAGCCGGGCGAGTTCGCCATGCTGGAGAACGTGCGCTTCTACGCCCAAGAGGAGAAGAACGACCCCGAGTTTGCCAAGCAGCTGGCGGAGCTGGGCGACGTCCTCGTCTCCGATGCCTTCTCTTGCTCGCATCGCGCGCACGCCTCGGTCGAGGCCCTGGCGAAGCTGATCCCGTCGTGCGCCGGCCGGCTGATGCAGGCCGAGATCGAGGCGCTGTCGGCGGCGCTGGAGGCGCCGAAGCGCCCGGCGGCGGCGTTGGTGGGCGGCGCCAAGATTTCGACCAAGCTCGAGGTGCTGGGCAATCTCACCGAGAAGGTGGATCAGGTGATCATCGGCGGGGCCATGGCCAATACCTTCCTTGCGGCGCAGGGCAAGGACGTCGGCAAGTCCTTGTGCGAGCACGAGATGCTGGACAGCGCCAGGGCCATTCTGGCGAAAGCCGAGAAGAACGGCTGCGAGATCGTGCTGCCGAGCGATGCGGTCGTCGCCAGCGAGTTCAAGGAGGGCGCGGCGTCGGACACCGTCGGCGTGGATGCCGTGCCGGCGGACAAGATGATCCTGGACGTCGGGCCCAAGTCGATCACCGATCTCTCCGGCCGGCTAGCCGGGCTGAAGACGCTGATGTGGAATGGCCCGCTCGGCGCCTTCGAGGTCGCGCCGTTCGACAAGGGCACCAACGCCGTCGCTCAGGAAGCGGCAAAGCTGACCAAGGCGGGCTCGCTGATGAGTGTTGCCGGCGGCGGCGACACCGTCGCGGCGCTGGCGCACGCCGGCGTCGAGGACGATTTCTCCTACATCTCGACGGCGGGCGGCGCCTTTTTGGAATGGCTGGAAGGCAAGACGCTCCCTGGCGTCGCCGTCCTGCGCAAGTAGCCGACCTTACGCCGCTCACCTCGTCATGGCCGGGCTCGTCCCGGCCATCCACGCCTTGCCACAGACAAAGCTACAAGCGGCACCACGTGGATGCGCGGATCAAGTCCGCGCATGACGCCGGGTGGCGGCATCGATTTCTTCGCAGACGTGCGCTGGGAATTGTCAGGGCCAGGCCACTTCCGGCGGTAGCGACATCAGCACCGCCTCGACGTTGCCGCCGGTCTCGATGCCGAAGCGGGTGCCGCGGTCCCACAGCAGATTGAACTCGACGTAGCGCCCGCGCTTGATCAGTTGAGCGCGCTTCTGCTCGGCGGTCCACGGCTCGCCCATGCGCCGGCAGACGATCGCCGGATAGGCATCGAGGAACGCCGACCCGACATCCCGGACGAAGGCGAAGTCCGCCTCGGTATCGGCGGTCGCCAGATCGTCGAAGAAGATACCCCCCACGCCGCGCGGCTCGTTGCGGTGCGGCAGATAGAAGTATTCGTCGCACCAGGCCTTGAAGCGCGGCCAGTACTGGGGATCCGCCGTGTCGCAGGCGCCCCGCAGCGCCGCGTGGAAGGCCGCGGTCTCGTCTTCGACGGGGAAGACAGGGGTTAAGTCGGCGCCGCCGCCGAACCAGTGCTTGCTGGTGACGATCAGCCGCGTGTTCATGTGGGCCGCCGGCACCAGCGGCGAGCACGGATGGACCACCACCGAGATGCCCGACGCCCAGAACCGCCCGTCTTCCGCGGCACCGGGAATCCGGGCGCGGAACGCTTCCGGGAAAAGGCCCTCGACGACGGAGACGTTGACCCCCGCCTTCTCCAGCACGACGCCGCGCAGGATCGACATCACCCCGCCGCCGCCACCCGGTCTCTCCCAGGGCTGACGGTGAAAGCGCGCGGCCGGTCTGCCGCCGTCCTCCCCTGCGGTCGCCTCGATGGCCTCAAACGCGGCGACCAGGCGATCGCGCAATTCGCCGAACCACGCGGCGGCGCGGGCGCGCAGCGCGCTCTGAGGCAGCGGGGAGGCCGCGTCGCGGTCAGGCGGCATGCCGGGCGTGCCAGTCCAGCGCGTCCTCCAGCCGGTCGTCGCCCCAGAACAGTTCGCCTGCGACGATGAAGCTGGGCGCGCCGAAGATGCCGAGCCGCTGCGCCTCTTCCGTCTGCGCGCGCAATCCTTCCTTGGCCAGCTCACTCTCCGCCCGGCCCAGCAGCGGCGCTGCCGGTTGACCGACTTCGTCGAGAAGCTCGGCGATCACCCCGCGATCGGCGATATTGCGGTCCTCGGCGAAATTGGCGCGATAGACCGCGCGAACGAAGGCTGGCAGCCAGGGCTCGCCGCCGGCGGCCAGCGCCACCCGGGCGGCCTGCACGCCGCTGCGCGGAAACCGCGACGGACGCCGCAGCGGCAGGCCGTGGTGCTGGCATCGCCGCTCCAGGTCGCGCCACATGTATCGGCCCTTGGCGGGATAGAGATTGAACGGTGAATCGTTCCATCCTTGCGCGGCGAAAATGGGTCCGAGCAGGAAGGGCCGCCACTCCAGGGAGATGGCGTGCGCCGCGGCCAGCGCCCCGATCCGCATTGCGGTCGGGTAAGAGTAGGTGCTGGCGAACTCAAACCAGAACTGCATGGCCGGGTCTTTCTCCTCAAGCACGCCGTCCGCGCGCGGGCAGGTGCGCAGCGGCGCATGCTATCAGGCGTGTCTTTGTCTTGCCATCACGGGCCATCGTTGGTGCGCGGGGGAACCCGTCGCTCGTGCCGGTGGTTGTTAGAGACCGGGGGAGCGGACACCGCCACCGGCGAGGAGGGCTCGTGCAGGGCAATTCGGACCGGGCGACGCAGGCGCCGGCGGTGGGAGTGATTGAAACCGACATTCCGGCACGTCTCGACCGGCTGCCCTGGAGCCGGTTCCATTGGCTGGTCGTAGCAGCACTCGGCATCACCTGGATCCTCGACGGCCTGGAAGTCACCATCGCCGCTGCTCTGACCGGAGCGCTGCAGCACAGCCCGTCGTTGCGGCTGACGCCCACGGAAATCGGCCTCTCGGCCAGCGCCTACCTGTTGGGAGCGGTCCTTGGCGCCGCCTTCTTCGGCTGGCTCACCGACCGGCTCGGCCGCAAGCGGCTGTTCAACATCACCCTGGGCGTCTATCTGGCGGCGACCGCCGCTTCCGGCTTCTCCTGGGACTTCTGGAGCTTTGCCCTGTTCCGCTTTTTCACCGGTGCCGGAATCGGCGGGGAGTACACCGCGATCAATTCCGCCATCCAGGAGCTGATCCCGGCCCGCATGCGAGGCTGGACCGATCTTGCCATCAACGGCAGCTTCTGGATGGGTGCGGCGCTGGGTGCGCTCGGTTCCGCCGTGCTGCTCGATCCCGCCCTTTTTGGCATCGATCTGGGCTGGCGCCTGGCGTTCGCCATCGGCGCCGTCCTCGGCCTCGGTATCCTTTATCTGCGCCGCTTCGTTCCGGAAAGCCCGCGCTGGCTGATGACGCACGGCCACTTCGATGAGGCCGAAGCGACGGTGCGGAGCATCGAAGCCCGCGTTGCGGCGGAGAAGGGCCCGCTGCCACCCCCCGAACCCGGTCGCATCCGCGTCCGCGCCCGCCGTGGCACGCCATTGCGGGCGGCGTTCTCGACCATCCTCGTCACCTATCGCCGCCGCGCCATTCTCGGCCTGGTGCTGATGGTGGCGCAGGCGTTCTTTTATAATGCCATCTTCTTCAGTTACGGGTTGATCCTGCTTCAGTATTACGGTGTGCCGTCCGATCGCATCGGCCTCTATTTGCTGCCGTTCGCCATCGGTAACTTCCTCGGCCCGCTGCTGCTTGGCCGGCTGTTCGACAGCATCGGCCGCAAGCCGATGATCGCCTTCACCTACGCCGCCTCCGGCGTGCTGCTGGCGATCACAGCACTGCTGTTCGAGCGCGGCCTGCTGGATGCGACCGGACAGACCATCGCGTGGATGGTCATTTTCTTCTTTGCCTCCGCGGCGGCGAGTTCCGCCTACCTCACGGTCAGCGAGAGCTTCCCGCTGGAGGTCCGGGCCTTCGCCATCGCCCTGTTCTACGTCTTGGGAACGGCTGTGGGCGGCGTCGCCGGACCGTGGCTCTTCGGCTGGCTGGTCGAAACCGGCTCGCGGGGCGACATCGTGCTGGGCTACCTGTTCGGCGCGGCGCTGATGGTCGGCGCCGCGGCGGTGGCACTCGGCCTCGGCATCCGGGCCGAGCGGCGCTCGCTGGAAGACGTGGCCGCCCCGCTGTCGCGGGTGGATTGAAGACACCATCTCCGAGGTCCCGTGGCCTCGGGTCGGTCAGCCAAGCCGATAAGACTGAGGTTACGTTACCGCCTCCAACAGAGCGTCGCGGAAAATGACAAAACTCGGCGAGGTGCTGGTCGCAGGATCAATCTGTTTGGCGACTGCCCGGGCGCACTCCATCTTCCGCAGCCCGCCAGAAAAATAACCCGCACGTCGAAGGATTCGTTCAAAGGCCTCCCATGTTCCGCCGGCAATCGCGTCAGGGCATCGATAGGCGGCCTGTTTCGGTATGGAGAGTGGTACTTTCGGATACGCTTCGCGTACACCGGACCATTCCCCAAAATACCACGCCTCCAACTCCTCAATGGCAAGCCGGTTGACGACCTGCCACGAGGTGTCTGTGCTGCTCGACCGGCTCCGGAGGCCGGCTGCACGAACCTCTTTTTCCAGGTGGCGCTTCAAGACCCCACAGTCGTCACTATCCCGATCGAGGACTACGACGATGCGTGAACGTTCCGGAAGCCATTTGGCATACCCCCGCAGCCGCTCACCCAGCTTTGCCAACAGGTCGCTCTTACCTTGATAAGTATGGATTGCGAAGGTCGCCCGGTTGCCGAGCAGACGCGGCAACAGTACCTGTAAGAACGCTTCCATCGACGGTTCTTCTACCAGGATCTCCAAGTGATCGGCTTTCACTCGTCCCCTCCGCCGGGACGGGATGGGGCGCCTTGATTTATGAGGGGATCGCCGACCCCGAAATGACCCTCGAGCCACAAATGGCCGAGCTTGGCGCCCTCCTCGATAAACTCCGGCACCCCGCGGATCTCCGACGCCAAGCAAGTTTGCGTGTAGCCTTTTTCGTCGCGGTACAACACCCGCACCTCGTTCGGCCGGAGAGCGTCGATGAAAAACGGGGAGTGCGTCGTGACGAGTAGTTGTCCCCTCTCCGACGCCGCGCGGCATTCTTCCGCAAGGCCGTACAGCAGACGCGGGTGCAGGAAATTTTCCGGCTCTTCGATGCCGATGAACGGCGGCGGCTCCGGATCGTACAGCAGCACGAGGTAGGCCAGCATTTTCAGCGTGCCGTCCGACGCAAACCGCGCCAGCACTGGATTGTCAAACGGGGCGTCCTTGATCGCCAGGAGAAGCCGGCCATCCTGCATCGGCTCTGCCAGTACCTTCTCGATCCGAGGTATGCGCGCTCGCAAGGCTTTGAATACTCGCTCAAGTCGATTCGGATGTTGTTCCGCCAAATACTGGATCACGTTCGCAAGGTTGTCGCCGGTACGCGAAAGCCGCTCATGCGGGCCGGCCTCAGGCTGGCCACGCGTGTCATCGACCGAAAAATATGAAACGTACCAACCGGTGATGAAGTCGCGCAGAGCGGCCACCCGCGGGTGCTCGGCGAATTGGCCGAGCGCGTTGACTGCGATCAGATCCGGCGATTTCAAGGGAGTCTGGACCCTCCTGTCCTCGTTGTCCGGCAGTTCGCCGCTGACCGCGCTGCCGCTTCCTTCTCTGTAATCCAGAAACCTGAAGGGGCGTCCACGTTGAGTGCCTCGCCTCCACTGCAACCATTCTTCGACGACAAGGGGGGCTCCTCTGCGCTCCTCGACGGCCAAGTGGTAGGTGATCAACGGAAACCCAGGTTCGCTATACTTGATTTCGATGACCAGCGGCCCTCCGGCATCTCGGGTTTTTAATTCCTTCGCTCTACCGCGTCGGTCCCAGGCGCGGCGCAGGCCCGATTCGAAGCACTCCGACAAGAAAGCGAAGACGTCGAACACCGTAGACTTGCCGCTGCCATTCGGCCCCAAAAGCACCGTCAGTGGAGTAATCTGTTTAAATTCGAGGTCTCGAAGCGCACGATAGTTTTTGACACGCAAGTATGCGATGCGTGCGGGCTTTTTCTTGATGTCTAAATCTTTCTTGCTATCTGGTTTTGCCATATGGCCTTCCTGGCAATTCAATGTTAGCCGCCCCGTACCTCGGCGAATGTGAGACTGAGATGGAAGCGGGTGCAATAAACAGTCTTTCAATACCGAGTTATGTGAGTGCCGGCCAGCCTCCTGTCTGGCGCAGCGCCTCGCCCAGGACCATGGCCGCGGCGACCGCGATGTTGAGGGAGCGGGCACCCGCGACCATCGGGATCCGCAGGCGGGCGTCGGCGGCGGCGTGCACCTCGTCGGGCACCCCGGCGCTCTCCCGGCCGACGAGGAGGACATCGGCGGCGGCGAACGGAAAGCGGGTATAGGCCTCCTCGGCGCGGGTCGTCAGCAGCAGCAGGCGGGCGCCATCCTCGCGCTGGGCGGCAAAGGCCGCCCAGTTCGGATGCCGCCGCATCACTGCGCGCTGGGCGTAGTCCAGCCCGGCGCGGCGGAAATGCCGGTCGGAAAACTGAAACCCTGCGGGCTCAATGATATCGACCGGGACACCCAGACACGCCGCCATGCGCAGGATCGTGCCCGCGTTCTGGGGAATGTCGGGTTGATAAAGGGCAAGGCGCATGCATCCGCTCGTGTTGCCAGGTTCAGCCGATATGGGCTTTTCTGCGTGGGGCTTTTCGACTATAGCTCGGCCTGTACCGTTTCCATCTCGCAGTGGCAAAATCAGACGCCGCTCGGAAACGATACCGGTCGGCGAGGCAGTTACCCGGCGTCGCGCGATCGACGGGGAAACGGGGGAGCGGCGTCGGGCGGGACCGGCGTATCTTCTTCTATAAGAGGGGCGGAACAACGGCAGTTGGCTTCCGGGCCCCGAATGAACACGAGGACCTCCATGGCAGAAATGGTCTCAACCTCTCCTCCGCATCCGGACGAAGGGGAGACACGGCGCGACTTCCTTCTGATCGCATCCGGCGTCGTCGGCGCAGTCGGTGCCGGTCTGGCGGTATGGCCATTCATCCACAGCATGAACCCGGCCGCCGATACGCTGGCGCTGGCCTCGACCGGCGTGAACCTGGAGCCCGTCCAGGTGGGCCAGCGCATCACCGTTGTCTGGCGGGGCAAGCCGGTGTTCATCGATCACCGGCCGGAAGCGGACATCACGGCAGCGCAGGACGTCGATCTTTCCAAGCTGGTCGATCCGGAGCCGGATAGTGCCCGGGTACAGAAGCCAGAGTGGCTGGTCGTCGTCGGGGTCTGCACGCATCTCGGCTGCATCCCGCTTGGTCAGAAGAGCGGCGAGAACCGCGGTCCGTACGGCGGCTGGTTCTGCCCGTGCCACGGATCCATGTACGACACGTCGGGCCGGATCCGCCAGGGTCCGGCGCCGAAGAACCTCGTCGTGCCCCCCTATCAGTTCACCGCCGATACCACCATCAAGATCGGCTGAGGATCGGAGCCATGGAAGCGCCAACCTGGAAAAATCCGGTGATCGGCTGGATCGACCGGCGGCTGCCCGTCTTTACGATGATGCAGCACGACCTGGTCGACTACCCGACGCCCAAGAACCTGAACTACTGGTGGAATTTCGGCTCTCTTGCCGGGATCGTGCTGGTGATCATGATCGCCACCGGTGTCGTGCTGGCGATGCAGTATACGCCCCACGTCGGCCATGCCTTCGAGAGCGTCGAGCGCATCATGCGCGACGTCAACTACGGCTGGCTGCTGCGCTATCTGCACATGAACGGCGCGTCGATGTTCTTCATCGTCGTCTACATCCACATGTTCCGCGGCCTCTACTACGGCTCTTACAAGGCACCGCGGGAGCTCTTGTGGATCATCGGCGTCTTCATCCTGCTGGCGATGATGGCGACGGCGTTCATGGGCTATGTGCTGCCTTGGGGGCAGATGAGCTTCTGGGGTGCGACCGTCATCACCAATCTGTTCTCCGCCATTCCGCTGGTCGGCGAATACATCGTCACCTGGCTGTGGGGCGGCTTCTCGGTCGATAATGCGACGCTGAACCGCTTCTTCTCGCTGCATTACCTGATGCCGTTCGTCATCTTCGCGCTGGTGTTCTTGCACTTGGTGGCGCTGCACACCTCGAAGTCGAACAATCCGCTGGGCATCGACGTCAAGGGGCCGCAGGACACCATCCCGTTCACCCCGTACTATACCGTCAAGGACATGTTCGGCCTTGGCGTGTTCATGATCGTCTACCTGGGTTTCGTCTTCTTCGCGCCGAACTTCTTTGGTGAACCCGACAACTACATAAAGGCGAACCCAATGGTGACGCCGCCGCACATCGTGCCGGAATGGTACTTCCTGCCGTTCTACGCGATCTTGCGGGCGATCACCTTCGATCTGTTCTGGGGACTGATCCCGGCGAAGCTGCTGGGCGTCATCGCCATGTTCGGCTCGATCATCGTGCTGATGTTCCTGCCCTGGCTCGACCGCTCGCCGGTGCGCAGTGCCCGCTTCCGGCCGATCTACAAACAGTTCTTCTGGGTCTTCGTCATCGACTGTTTCCTCCTTGGCTACGCCGGCGCCAATCCGCCGGAAGGCTACTTTGTCATCCTCGGGCAGGTCGCGACCGCCTACTACTTTGCCCACTTTCTGATCATCATTCCGCTGCTGAGCTTCATTGAACGGCCCCGGCCGTTGCCGGCCTCGATCAGCGCTGCGGTGACGGCAAAGGGTGCGGGCGTTCCGGCACGGAGTGCTGCGGAATGAAGAAAATACTGGCCGCGACGGCGCTTGCCGCCGCTCTGTGGGCGCCCGCTGCGGGCGCCTCCAGCGAGGCCCCGACGCCTGCCGCCGTCGACTGGAGCTTCAACGGGATGTTCGGCACCTTCGACCGGGCGCAGCTGCAACGCGGCTATCAGGTCTATGCCGAAGTCTGCCACGCCTGCCACGGCCTGTCGTTGATGGCATTCCGCAACCTTCGGCAGATCGGCTTCAGCGAAGAGCAGGTGGCACAGCTCGCCTCGCAGTTCGAGGTGCAGGACGGGCCGAACGACGAGGGCGACATGTTCATGCGCCCGGCTCGGGCCTCGGACCATGTGCCGTCGCCGTTTGCCAACGAGCAGGCCGCCCGCTTCGCCAACAACGGCGCCTATCCCCCGGACCAGTCGCTGATCGTCAAGGCCCGCAAAGGCGGTGCCGACTATATTCACGGCATCCTGGTCGGCTACCGCGATCCGCCGCCGGAAGGAGTTACGCTGAACGAAGGAATGCACTTCAACGAGTACTTCCCCGGTCACCAGATCGCCATGGCGCCGCCGCTGTCCGACGGCCGTGTTGACTACACCGACGGAACCGAAGCGACGCTGGATCAGCAGGCGAAGGACATCACTGCTTTCCTCACCTGGGTCTCGGAGCCGACCCTGGAGGAACGCCGGCGGATCGGCATTTCGGTGATTCTCTTTCTCATCGTGCTGACCGGCATGCTTTACGCGCTCAAGCGGCATGTCTGGTCGGATGTGGATCACTGAGGGTCCCGAGACTCTCGTGCGCGCATGACCGCGGCCCCGGTGGAGACACCGGGGCCGCTTCATTTTCAGGGGGGCGGAGGTGGATCCGCTTCAGGGGACGAAACATTGTCGGCGGCGGGAAGTTCTATCGTCGGCAGCTGACGGGAGATTGGGATGAATTTACGTGCTCTCGCGTTCGTCCTCGCCGGCGGAAAAGGCACGCGGCTGGCGCCGTTGACATCGGAGCGGGCGAAACCGGCGGTGTCGTTCGCCGGAAAATACCGGATCGTCGATTTCGTCCTGAGCAACCTGGTGAATTCCGGGATCTTCTCGATCTACGTGCTCGTGCAGTTCAAAAGCCAGTCCCTGCTTCTTCACCTGAAGGACGGCTGGCAGTTCGCCAACATCCTCGGGACGCAGTTCATCATCCCCGTTCCGGCGCAGATGCGGGCGGAGGGAGAGACCTGGTACCGCGGAACGGCGGACGCGATCTGGCAGAACATCAATCTCATCGAGCAGGCCAAGCCCGACGTGGTCGTCGTATTCGGGGCCGACCACGTTTACCGCATGAACGTCCTCGACATGATCGAATACCACCGGCAGGTGACGGCGGATGTGACGATCGCGACGATCCCGGCCGATCGGCAGTTTGCCACCGAGTTCGGGGTGGTGGAACGCATGGCGGACGGCCGTGTCGTCCGCTTCATCGAGAAGGATCCGGATGCGCCCACCATCCCCGGCGCGCCCGACAAGGTGCTGGCCTCGATGGGCAACTATGTCTTTTCGACCGAGGCGCTGCTTCGCATGCTGCACGAGGACGCGCAGGACAAGGCCAGCGCGCACGACTTCGGCAAGGACGTGCTGCCGCGAAGGCTCGATCGCGACCGGATCTTCGCTTACGACTTCGCCACTAACCGGATTCCGGGGGATCCGGCAAACGGCGGCAGCTACTGGCGCGACGTCGGCACGATCGACGCCTACTTCGAAGCGAACATGGAGATCCGCTCGTCGTCGCCGCCACTGAACCTCTACAACCGACGCTGGCCGCTGCGAACCGCAAGCTATCCCGATCCGCCGGCCAGATTCGAGATCGGCAGCGGCGGCGCATTCGGCGAGGCGCACGACTCCCTTGTCGCCGGAGGCTGCATCATCGCCGGCCGTGTGCGCAGCTCGGTGCTGGGCCGCAATGTGCAGGTGCACGAAGGCGCGGTTCTGGAGGAATGCGTCATCCTCGACAATTGCGAGATCGGCGCGGGGGCGCAACTCAGGCGCACCATCCTCGATAAGAACGCCCGGTTGCCGGCGGGAGAACGCGTCGGCTTCGATGCCGATCGCGACCGCCAGCGCTGGCACGTCACCGACAAGGGCGTCGTCGTCGTCCCCGGCACCCGCTCGCCGGTGGAAGTCAGCCAGATCGGGGTGTGAGGGGCTTGAGCAGCGCGTAGGGTGTGCTGAGCGAAAGCGAAGCGCACCACTTCATCGCTTCAACGTCTTCTTCTCTTCGCGGCGAGGCGACGGACGACGATGGTGCGTTCCGCTCCGCTCAACAGCACCCTACCTACCGTCCCAGACGACGATGGTGCTTCGCTTCGCTCAACAGCACCCTACCTACCGTCCCAAACACATCCAGCTTGGCTGGCTGAGGACGATGAGTTCGCCGTAGCGCCACCACAGCGCCAGCGCGCCGCCGATCAGGGTGGCGGCCAGGAGGCTCCACCCGAGGGTGCCGCCGAGGCTGGTCCAGGCGGTGCGCGCGCTTCTCATGCCGGGGTTGCCGCCAGTCGGGCGAGCGCCAACGGCTGTCTATGCGGGCTGAATGCCCTCCTACCAACCAATCAAATTTTAAAAAAAGTGCACTTGTTCGTAAACTGTGATCTGGCTCACAGACCACCCCAAGGTTGAAGAGTAAATCAATCCTTGTTCGTACGTATTAGGTTTGTTTCTTACGGCGCCATGAGAGAAATAAAGCGCCATTTTGCTGCGCAGGTTGGGGGTAAATGCGCTATGATTGAAACCATAACTTTAAAGAAGTCAGTCCTTGCTGGAGTGCTTGATGCACTTGGTTATCCACATCCAGACGACCCAGGGCCCTACGGACCGATTGGTCCCGTAATCCGCGACTTGTTACGGGTCCTGCTCAATCCGCAGCCTCTGCCACCCAGAGCGGGGCCAAGTCCGGAGCCTTGGCGCGCGGCAATGCTCGCGCGCACGTTCATCGATCGAATTGTAGCCCAATATCAGTCTGCTGAGGTATTGGGTGGTACAGAGCAATCGGCAAAGGCGATCGGAACAATTCGGTCGTATATCAGTGATGTCGTCGACGATTGGTGTGGGACTCGTCCACCCAAATGGCCGTGGCCATGGCGACCGCAGTTTGATGCCGCTCAAACTCAGCCTATCAGCCTGCTCGTCGCCGGCGCACAGTTTCAAACGGCCGCAGCCTTGGACAGCCCACTCCAAGCGGATTTCTCCGCTGCCGCAGATCGGCTTTTCGAGACAGGCCTAAAGCGGCTCGATGCCAGTCTTTCGGAAAGACGAGCATAACGCGGACAACGACCGTGCATGCCGGCCAATAGCCACAGGCTAGCGGAAACGAGGCAAACGACGCCCTGGGCGCCCGGCGGGAAGTTACCGCCGGGCGCCCAGGTTGAACTAGCTCCGCTTGGTCGAACTCGGTAGGTAAGGGGTCGTGAGGCCGGGTTGGCAGCCTGTGTAGAGGGCATCGGCAAGGCCCACCTACCGCGGCAGGCACATCCGCCAGCTGGCTGAGCACGATGATCTCGCCGTAGCGCCACCACAGCGCGTAGCGCGTAGGGTGGGCTGAGCAAAGCGAAGCGCACCACTTTATCGCTTCTCCGCCTTCTTCCCCTTTTCTCGACGGTTGCGACGGACGACGATGGTGCGTTTCGCTGCGCTCGACGGCACCCTACGAGGCCGGGGTCCGCGCCGCCTACCTTGGCAGGCACATCCAGCTTGGCTGGCTGAGGACGATGAGTTCGCCGTAGCGCCACCACAGCGCCAGCGCGCCCGCGATCAGGGTGGCGGCCAGGAGGCTCCACCCGAGGGTGCCGCCGAGGCTGGTCCAGGCGGTGCGCCCACTTCTCATGCCGGGGTTGCCGCCAGCCGGGCGAGCGGCTGGTCCTTGATCGGCAGGTGGATGGCGGCGGCGAACAGGGCGAGGGCTATCGAGGCGAGCCAGATGCTGTTGTAGGAGCCCAGCAGGTCGTAGGCCAGCCCGCCGCCCCAGGCGCCGAGGAAGGCACCCACCTGGTGCGAGGCGAAGACGACGCCATAGAGCATCGAGAGGTAGCGCACGCCGAAGACGCGGGCGACCAGGCCGCTGGTCAGCGGCACCGTCCCCAGCCACAGGAAGCCGATCGCGGCGCCGAACGCGACTGCCGTGGTGCCGCTCAGCGGCAGGGCGATGAACAGTGTGATGACGACCGCGCGGGCCAGGTAGATCGCCGACAGCACCCACTTCTGCCGAAAACGGCCACCGAGAACGCCGAACAGGTAGCTGCCGAAGATGTTGAACAGGCCGATCATCGCCAGCGACCAGGCGCTGACCGACGGCGGCAGCCCCTCGTCGGCGAGATAGGCCGGCAGGTGGGTGGCGACGAAGGCGACGTGGAAGCCGCAGACGAAGAAGCCGGCATTGAGCAGCCAGTAGCCGGAGTGGCCGCGGGCCTCGCCGATCGCGGACCCCAGGCTCTGGCCGCCCTCGTGGCGGCGGATCTGCCGGTCGCTTGCGGAAAAGCCGAAGGCGAGCGGCGCCAGCAACGCAATTGCGATCGCCAGCACCAGAAACGCGTCCCGCCACGACATCGCATCGAGCAGCGCCTGCGCGCCCGGCACAACGGCGAACATGCCGAAGGAGCCGGCGGCGGTGCACAGCCCGAAGGCGATGCTGCGCTTTTCCGGCGGAACCACCCGGCCGACCGCGCCCAGCACCGTGCCGTAGGTGGTGCCGGCCAGCGCCAGGCCGACGAGGACGCCCAGCGTCACATTCAGGCCGAGCGGATCGGAGCTGAACGCGGCGAGCGCCAGACCCGCCGCATAAAGCACCGCTCCGGCGATGGTGACGCGCACCGCGCCGAACTGGTCGGCGATGGCACCGGTGAACGGCTGCGCCAGCCCCCACAGCAGGTTCTGCAGGGCGATGGCGAGGCCGAATACCTGGCGGCCCACCTCCAGGTCCATCGCAATCGGCGCCAGGAAGATGCCGAACGACTGGCGGATGCCCATCGCCAGGATCAGGCAGATGATGCCCGTGATCATCACCATTCTCGCCGTCCTCGACATCGCACTCCTCCGCGGGCGCCGGAGCCGTAATTTTTTCGGCGGCGACTGCCTCAAGTTACATAAAGGTGGCCTTCATGGTCACAGCAACGCTGCAGTCAGGTTACTACCTTTTTTGAATCCTTCTGTAAACCGCGCACTGAAACCGTGCCGGACCTGATCTTCGACCGGGTACGGCTTGGCGTGGATCGCGGACCGTGGCAACACTGCATAAGATCGCGGCAGAATCTGCCCAAGAATGCGCCGCGGGCGCCGGCGCCTGCAGCCTGCGGTGGCAACAGCGGCCCTTGTGCTCCTGATCTAACATACTGAGTTTTAAGTGTTTTTCGAGAGTGTGCGAAAAATCACTTGCACTGCGCGCAAAACCACGTATATCCCCGCTTCAGACGCAAATCGCACGTGCAGGCGGCCCTACGCGGTCGAGCAACGACGTAACGCGTCCTTTTTGGTCGAGCCGGTCGGCAGTGGGCCGGTGCTCTAAAGAGGAGGTGGGTATGGTCGCAGTGCGGCGCGGTGCGACACCGCAGTTCAGCGTTTCTCCCTAGACCGAAACAAGGCGGCTGCCCTCAGGGCAAGCTTTAGCTGACTTTAGTCCGTCTCGATGTTGGGCGGTTGGCGGTTGTCCGCGTTGCGGATTGCCCACCGCCCGAAGAGGCTTCGCGCCCGTATTGAACGTCGGGTGTGGGGGATAACGATATGAACATGCTGAGGACCAGATCGGCGGTTTCCCCGGTCCGCCGGCGCTTCGACGAGGCGCCGCCGGCTCTGCCGCGCGTCGATGACGTCGTCGTGGCTGAGCGTCCGGACGAACCGCTGCACTGCCTCCGGCCGGACGTGATCAGCGCCACGGCCCGTGCGTTTGTGGAGGGTTTTCCGGGGTCAGTGCTTTACGCTGTAAAGTGCAACCCCGAGCCGCGCGTGCTTCGCGCGCTCTGGGCCGGCGGCGTCCGCTGCTTCGACTGTGCCTCGCCGGCGGAGGTGGCGCTGGTCCGGCAGATGTTCCCGGCCGCGTCGATCCATTATATGCACCCGGTCAAGGCGCGCAGCGCCATCCGCATGGCCTGGACCGAGTATGGGGTGCGCGACTTCGTGCTCGACAGCGCCGATGAGCTCGCCAAGATCCTCGCGGAAACCGGCTCCGGTCCTGCCGAAGATCGCGGCCTGATCATCCGGCTCGCGGTGCGCAACGTCGGCGCCTACGACCTGTCGGGGAAGTTCGGGGCGACCCCGGAGGCGGCGGCGCAGTTGCTGGCGGCGGCGCGGCCGCATGCGGCACGCCTCGGCCTGTCGTTCCACGTGGGCTCGCAGTGCCTCGATCCGCAGGCCTACGCTCATGCACTCGAGCGCGCCGCGGCGGTGATCGAGGCCGCCGGCGTCGCGGTGGACATCATCGATGTCGGCGGCGGCTTTCCGGTGAGCTATCCCGGCGTCACCCCGCCGCCGCTGCAGGCCTACATGGCGGCGATCGCCGAGGCGCGCGCGCACCTCGGGCTGGATGGCGTGGCCTTCTGGGCCGAGCCTGGCCGGGCGCTCGCCGCCGCGGGAACCTCGGTGGTTGTCCAGATCCAGCACCGCCGCGGCGACGCGCTCTATATCAACGACGGCGTCTACGGCAGCCTGTCGGACGCGGGAAGCCCGCGCTTCACCTTCCCCTGCCGGCTCATCTGCGCCGAGGGCGCACCGACAGAGGGAGCATTGCGGCCTTTCCGCCTGTTCGGCCCCACCTGCGACTCCGTCGATCGGATGGACGGACCCTTCGTGCTGCCGGAGGACGCGCGCGAAGGCGACTGGATCGAGATCGGCCAGCTCGGCGCCTATGGGGCCGCGCTGCGCACCGCCTTTAACGGTTTCGACCGGGCCCGGCTGGTGGACGTGGGCGATGCTCCGCTCCTCGCCACGCCCGGCTATCCGCTGCAACCCTTTTCAGACCAGAAGGACCACTTGCGATGAAACACGTCCGTTTCACCGGCAATCTGGTGATCGTTGGCTTCGGCAGCATCGGGCAGGGTGTCTTGCCGCTGATCCTCCGCCACATCGACCTCGACACGGCGCGTATCGTCGTCGTCACTGCCGAGGACCGGGGCCACGAAGAGGCGGAGCGCTACGGCATCCGCTTCGTCGTCGAGCCACTGACCCGCGACAACTACCGCGCGGTCCTCACGCCGCTGCTGGGCGAGGGCGACTTCCTGCTCAACCTGTCAGTCGATGTCTCCTCGGTGGCGCTGATCGAGTTTGCCCAGGAGCGCGCCGCGCTCTACCTCGACACCTGCATCGAGCCGTGGGCCGGCGGGTACACCGATCCGTCGCTCACCCCCTCGCAGCGCTCCAACTATGCGCTGCGCGAAAGCGCGCTGGCGCTGTGCGACCGCTATGCGGGCGGGCCGACGGCAGTGTTGACGCACGGCGCCAACCCCGGCTTGGTCTCGCACTTCGTCAAGCAGGCGCTGCTCAACATCGCAGGCGATACTGGAGCCGATGCGACGATCCCGTCGTCGCGCGCCGGCTGGGCGGATCTGGCGCGGCGGCTGGACGTCAAGGTGATCCACATCGCCGAGCGCGACACCCAGGTGGCGGGCGTCGCCAAGCGTGTCGGCGAGTTCGTCAACACCTGGTCGATCGACGGCTTCGTCGGCGAGGGCTGCCAGCCGGCCGAGCTCGGCTGGGGAACCCACGAGCAGACGTTCCCGGAGGACGGGCGGCGGCATGAGTTTGGCGGCGGCGCCGCCATCTACCTGCAGCGCCCCGGCGCCGGCACGCGGGTGCGCACCTGGACGCCGCTGGAAGGGCCGTTCCACGGCTTTCTCGTCACCCACAATGAGTCGATCTCGATCGCCGACTACTACACCGTCGCCAACGGCCACGGCGTCGAATACCGGCCGACGGTGCACTACGCCTATCACCCCTGCGACGACGCCGTGCTGTCGCTGCACGAGCTGGCCGGCAAGAGCTGGCAGTTGCAGCCGGAGAAGCGGCTGATGATGGACGAGATCACGTCCGGCATCGACGAACTCGGCGTGCTGCTGATGGGCCACGCCAAGGGCGCCTACTGGTACGGCTCGCGCCTCAGCATCGAGCAGGCACGCGCACTCGTCCCCTACAACAACGCCACCTCGCTGCAGGTCACCGCGGCGGTGCTGGCCGGGATGGTGTGGGCGCTGGAGAACCCCCGCAGCGGGCTGGTCGAGCCGGACGAACTGGACCACGTGCGCTGCCTGGAGGTGTCGGTCCCTTACCTCGGCGACATGGTCGGTGAGTATTCCGACTGGACGCCACTGGTCGGCCGGGGCGTGCTCTTCCCCGAAAACGTCGATCCCGCCTGCCCCTGGCAATTCAAGAACTTCCGCGTGCTGTAGCGGCCCTGGACAAGAAGGACGCACCCCGAGATGACCCGCAAGATCACCCGTTTCCTCGCCGACCAGGAGCCCGCCACACCGTGCCTGGTCGTTGACCTCGACGTCGTCGCCGCCAACTTCCGTAAGCTGCGTCAGGCGATGCCCGACGCCGGCATCTTCTACGCGGTGAAGGCGAACCCGGCGCGGGAAATCCTCGATCTGCTGGTGAAGCTCGGCGCCAATTTCGACACTGCCAGCCTCAATGAGATCGACCTGGTGCTGGCGGCCGGCGCCGATGCCTCGCGCATCTCGTTCGGCAACACCATCAAGAAGCGCTCGGACATCGCCGCGGCTTACGCGCGCGGCGTCCGCCTCTATGCCTTCGACAGCCGGGCGGAGCTGGAGAAGATCGCCGAAGCGGCCCCCGGCAGCCGCGTCTTCTGCCGCATCCTGACTTCGGGCGAGGGCGCCGAGTGGCCGCTGTCGCGCAAGTTCGGCTGCGCGCCGGAGATGGCGCGCGAGCTGCTGGGCGATGCCGGCGGCCTGGGCGTGGTGCCCTGGGGCATTTCGTTCCACGTGGGCTCGCAGCAGCGCGATCCGCACCAGTGGGACGCCGCCGTCGCCGAAGCCTCGCGCCTGTTCAGGGAGCTGGAGGAGGACGGCGTCGAGCTTGGCATGCTGAACATCGGCGGCGGCTTCCCGGCCCGCTATCGCCGGGACATCCCGACGCTGTGCCGCTATGGCGCGTGCATCCGCCGCTCGATCGCGCGCCACTTCGGCAACCGCATCCCGGACGTGATCGTCGAGCCGGGCCGGCAGATGGTCGGCAACGCCGGCATCATCCAGACCGAGGTGGTGCTGATCGCCAAGAAGTCGGCGGCCGACGCCCGTCGCTGGGTGTTCCTCGACATCGGCAAGTTCGGCGGGCTGGCCGAAACCGAGGGCGAGGCGATCCAGTACCCGATCAAGAGCCAGCGACGAGGCCGCGCCGAGCGGGTGATCCTCGCCGGCCCGACCTGTGATTCCGCCGACGTGCTGTACGAGAAGGCGGATTACCGGCTGCCGGTGGATCTCTCGATCGGCGACCGGCTGCAGATCCGCTCCACCGGCGCGTACACCGCGACGTATGCCTCGGTGGCCTTCAACGGCTTCGAGCCGCTGCGCTGCTACTGCATCTGACGCGCGGCCAACAAACGGAATTTAACGACGATGATCTGGATCGGACCGGAGCCGCCGGGCGCGGCTCCGCAGCGGGAAGCGCTGCTCGACCGGGCGTTCGGGCCGGCGCGCTTCGCCAAGACTGCCGAGCGGCTGCGCGAGGGCCGGAGGCCGGCGGACGGCCTCAGCTTCGCCGCCTACGACAGCGCTGCCGGCGGGGAGACGCTGGTCGGCACGCTGCGCTTCTGGCGCGTGCGGCTGGGCGAGAGCTGCAACGGCCTGCTGCTAGGGCCGGTGGCGGTGGAGGCGCGGCACCGGGGCACCGGCCTCGGCGGGCGGCTGATCCGGCGCGGGCTGGCCACCGCGCGACAACTGGGCCACGGCGCCGTCATCCTGGTCGGCGACGGCCCCTACTACCAGCGCTTCGGCTTCGCGGCGGCCCCGGTGGCGCGGCTCACCCTCCCCGGCCCGGTCGACCGCCACCGCTTCCTCGCCCTCGAACTCACCCCCGGCGCCCTGGCCGCAGCAGAGGGCCTCGTCCGCGCCTCCGGCGAGCCGGTGGACCGACGCTTGGCGGCTTAGATTTGTATCTCGCGGCGGTCGGTACGTAGCCACCGGCCGTTTCCCCAGCTCGGCCACTCCGCTATCATCCCAGATTGGGGGCACGCGCCTCGGCGAGGGGTGACGCGGGATGGTGGAGGCAGAGAAAACACCGGACCTCAGCCAGTTGGGGCGACAGTGGGTCTATCGTCGCTTTGGGGTTCCGGGGTTGATTGGTCTCGCCGTGCTCGCGGCTGGCGCCTTTGTCTGGATTAACTGGGACAAGGTCCGCGAATCGCCCGGCGTCGCGTCAGTTGTCGAGCTGATTGGCCGTGAACCGGTGCCGAAGGCCGACCCGCGGCGCTTTACGGTGATGGTCGCCCGCATTGCCGGCGACGATGGCAATGACCCATTTGGGGACAAAATCTTCGATCTGCTGTTTAACGAATTCAAGGGTATCCAGACCCTGTCGCTAGACCGCACCCTCGCCAGCGACGGACGGATGGGCGAAGTGCAGCAGAGCGAAGCCGCCGGGGTGGCGCGCGACTACCTGCGGAAAAGCGGCGCCTCGGTGCTGATCTGGGGCAAGATGTTGGACAAGGACAGGAAGATCGCCCGGCTGTTCCTCATGACTTCTTCGACCGCGCAGGAGGTGGCCGGTCATCAGATCGCGCCCGTTACCGGGAGCACTGTTAGCCTGCCAGACGTCTTCTGGGAGGACCTGGCGAAGGTGCTCCGCCTCGCCATCGCTGCGCGCTGGGCGGATTTCGAACAAGGGCATTACGTCGCCAACCGGCTGCCGCCGTTCATCACTGCCGTGGACCTTTTGATTAAGAACAGCTCCGGCCGCCCGGGATGGAACGACGATGCGCGCGGCGAAACTCTAATCTGGCTGGGAGTGGCACAACTCACGCTGGGCGAGCAAACCGGGCGCGACGAGCCGCTGCGACAGGCGGTGGACAGTTATCAGTCGGCATTAATCGCACTTCCCCGCGAGCGGGTGCCGCTGGACTGGGCTGCGACGCAGAACAACCTCGGCAACGCGCTTCAGACGCTGGGCGAGCGGGAGTCGGGGACGGCGGGGCTGGAAGAGGCGGTTGCCGCCTATCGGGAGGCGCTCAAGGAATGGACGCGCGAGCGGGTGCCGCTGGACTGGGC
>Ga0056909_1000227_pt1 | contig 75216 bp, 76 predicted proteins | sample EBPBio102011_DNA_FD_62115 | JGI IMG/M metagenome (GOLD analysis project Ga0056909, IMG submission 62115) | Wastewater treatment Type I Accumulibacter community from EBPR Bioreactor in Madison, WI, USA - Reactor 1_1/10/2011_ DNA | ecosystem: Engineered > Bioreactor > EBPR > Anaerobic-Aerobic >... | reverse complement strand
TCACGCAGCTTCGCGATGATCTGTTCCGGCGTAAAACGTTGACGTCCCATAACTTTCTCCAATTCTTTCGCCACAATGGGCTCTCTCTAGAATTGGACCAGTTTTTCCAAGGCAGACCAAAAAGATAGGGAGGTAGAACGGGAGACTTGTGCGTTGGCGAGTGAAGATTGCCAGCCGTCGGTACGCGGCGAGAAGGCCGCGGACAGTTTTGGTTCCCGCGCCTGCTACCGCAATTGACTGTCCTTGCTGCCGCGGCGGTTGATGCCCGCCGGTCGAACGCTGCATCGCGTGACGATTGGCAGGCTACGCATGTGCGTGTTCCGGGTAAGGCCTGGCGGCGCGCTTTCGGTATATCCGCGCCGCAATCGTCGCAAAAACTGGCTCCTTCCCCAACCGGGAGCCGCGCCCGCGCACTCTTGACCGCGTCGGACACCGTATCGTCGATCTGATCCTGCACGGCGCCGTCACGCGCCCAGCCGTTGGCCATAATCTGTCTCCGTTCGTAAAACGCGGAATCGCTGCGGAAGCTCCCGGCGGTGTTGCGGGCAAGCGTGAAAACGGCGGCTCCAACTCTCGCCGGGCCGCCGTTTGATGTCCGTGTTCGAAGAACGAGACTAGCTCGCGTTGAGCCCATGTTTCAGCGCCGACATCTGGCCGTGCCCTTCACGCACCGAGGTGAAGGCGGTCTGGACCAGCTGACGCACTGCGGGGTCGAGATCGTCATCCTTTAGCGCGCTTTCGAACTTCGCCTTGATATGGTCCTCGCCGCGCTCGACCTCGGCGACGACAGCTGAATCGTCGCGTTCGCCGGTCAGCTTGTCGCGCAGGCCGAGGAAAGCGCGGTGCGCCGATGCGAGCACGGTGCCGTCGTCTTCGGGGTTGCCGCCAAGTTCGCGAACCTTCGACTGGAAATTCGCGACGATCGTCTGACGCTCGTTTGCGCGGCTCAGAAACTGGTCCTTGAACTGCGCGGCATTGGCTTCTTCGGCGGCCTTGCGATAGCCATCGACGCTGTCGAGCGTTGTCGCGATCAGCGAATTGAGCGTTGCGACATTCTTGTTATCGAACATTCTGAAATCCTTTTGGATAGTGACGCCGTCGAAGTTTCGAGGGCCGTACGATTCCCAACCACTATCCCGCGCCAGAGTTGCGAAGCGCACGCGGAAACTAACATGCATCATGAAGATAGAGCGGCAGAGCATGTTTCGCAGCTGGAGTTGAGTTCGCAACTTAAGCCGCTGCGCCGCGTAGTGCAGACAACCCCGTCTCCTGGCGCCGTCTCGTCTCACGGATTTCAGGAGACGCGGCCAATCATTCTGGACGGGATTGCGTTTCCGCTTCGGCGGCTGGATTTATGCCTGCGGGGTTTCGTTTGCAGACGCCGAACTATTGGCGATCGGTCTGCCGGATAAACCCCAACTTCTCGCACAGCCGACGTAGGGCTCGCTGCCGCTCGACCTCACTCTGCGCGATGTCTTCTGCAGATGGAGCCGGTGGCTGATCGACAAACATTAACGCATCCCGATCTGCGTTTCTTTCTTCGATATCCGGGTTGGGTTCTACCGGCGAGGGGATGCCGTGCGATCGTGCAGCCTCGTGCGCTATGACCAGCGCACGGCAGCGCGGCTTGATCTGTCCCACGACGTCGGGCGGCAGAATGCCGTTTTCTGCCTTTTGAAAGGAGAGCTGGTCTTCGGCCGCCTGATACGCTCCTTCGCCGGACTCCGGGGCCCGTTTCTCGGCGGCCGGTGACGAGGCGCTTTTGCCCGATATGGGGCCATCGGAACAGCCCGCGATCAAGGGAAGACAAAAGGCGATCAGGCAAGGCGCGAGGGGCTTTGAGAACCAACTTAGGCCAGGCATTGCGCACGAACGTCATCTGCGAGCCGACCCCTGTCCGCGCTCGCCTGCTCGAATTTGAGCCGGCGAGCGGCCATGGCGTGCCAAGCGGCGGCGGAACGCAGGTCACGTGCGCGCACGTGCGCGAGGTCGGCGCGCGCCGCATCGGCCTCGCATCGGTGGGCATGGTCGCGATAAAGGTCACTTGTAGTGGGCATGGAGTTTCCCCTTGGTCAGCCGAGCAGCTTGGCGATGAAGGACCTTATTTTTTTGGCGGGAGCGTGTGTCGTCAGGCCTGGCGTATTGGTAAAGCGGATCGGCCTGCCGGCGAACGAGAGACTCCCGAGGCTCGGGAAGATATCGTTGTTCTGAAACATGTCGGTTCCGATGTTCGGGAAATGCGTTGCGGGCGAAAGGGGGGCGTGTCGCGAGGCGTGGAAGTGCCGACGCACAGCCGCGGAGCTGTTCGCCGGCACGGCCCGGCTCAGGCGGTTTCGAGATTTACCGCAGAAATCTTGCCGTCGCGGCCTTTCTCCAGCTGGTAGGAAAGGCGCTGATTTTTTTCGAGTATCGCCATTCCGGCCTGTTCGAGGGCGGTAGCGTGGACGAAACTGTCGCCCGAGCCGTCTTCATTCGAAATGAAGCCATAGCCCTTGTCGCTGTTGAAGAATTTTACGTTGCCGATCGGCATGGGTGTTTCCTTTCACGAAAACAGGAACCTGCCCGCAAAAGTGCGCGGCAGAGCTGGAAGCGTGAGAAGGGAAAAATCGCCCCGAAAGGGTATCAAAATTCCGTCGCAGGCGACGTTAGCGAATAATATATAATTCAATATATTAAAAAGTCAACGAATCATCGACTATTATTTACCATTATGGAGAAATATATTTTGAATTTATTTTCGCTTTTTACCTATGATCTGAACATGATATTTTGATTTATATAATAACATTATAAATATTGGGGAACAATCATTCTGATCGGGGGGTTGGGGTGTTGAGAACGGCTACCGCCAGTTCCAGGAGTCTCCCATAATGCGCAAGTTCATGTTCGCGGCGAGTATCGCCGCAATCGCACTGGTGCCGTCCGCGGTTGCGGCGCGCACCCAGTCGCAGGCGAGCTGCGAGCAACAGCGCTCGACGCGCGTCGTTGCCACGGTTGCCGGCGCTGGCGCCGGCGGCGTTGTTGGCAATGTCGTCGCAGGCGAAGGCGACAAGCGGCTTGGCACGGTGATCGGTGCGGTCGGCGGCGCAATCCTAGCCAACCAGGTTACCAAACCGGGTCGCGATTGCCGCGACGCTTATGGCTATTATGATCAGGAAGGCCGTTGGCACGCATCAGGTATCAGCTCGTCCGAGGCTCGCGGCTATTATGATCGCGAAGGGACGTGGTTCGAAGGACCGCCCAATGGTCGCTATAGCGATGACGGTCGCTGGATCGCCTATACCGGTTCCAATCGCGGCGAGGGCAACTATCAGTCGGGCGGAGAATGGATTCCGGCCTCGGCGAACGGCTATTACGATCGCAACGACAAATGGGTCGCAGGCACGACGACCGGTCGATACGATAATCGCGGGCGCTGGGTCGCAGAAGCCGGTAACACGCCCGGCAATCGCCGCGCCGACGCCTATGGCTATTATGACGCGCAGGGAGCTTGGCACGCAAATGCCTCGTCACGCGGCAGCGCCACCGGATATTACGACCGCAACAATCTTTGGGTGAACGGAAGCCCGAACGGTCATTATGACGAATATCGCAACTGGGTTCCGCACAGCGGAGACGGCAATGCGAACGGCAGTTACGATAGCCGGAACCGGTGGGTACCCGCTTCATCGACCGGATATTATGACGACAAGGACCAGTGGATCGGCGGAGCAGCGAGCGGTTACTACGACCGCCGCGGACGCTGGGTCGCCGGATCGACCGTCGGCCATTATGACGCGAAAGGGCGATGGATGGCGGGGGTCGCAAGCGGACGCCGCGATGCCAGTGGCATGTGGGTCGCCGATCCGCAGCCCGGCTATTATGATACGAATGGTCGCTGGAATGCCGGCGCGACGAGCGGCTATTATGACAATCGCGGCCGCTGGATTCCTACCGCCCGCAGCACAGGTTATGGTGGTAGCTACGGCGAAAGCCGTTCGATCCAGTCACAGCTTTCGGACCTCGATCAATATGTTCGTGCCGCGCGGTCGGATCGCAGGATCGACAGTCGCACCGCAGCAAGCGTCCAGCGCGAGCTGACGGCGATCCGCCGCGATGAAGGAAATATGCGCCGCGACCGGATGGGCAATGTGTCGGATCGCGACATGGCCGATCTCCAGGCCCGCGTCGACCGCGTGAACCTGCGCCTGCGTATCAGCCCCAACTGATCGGCTCAGGCGTGCCGGCGCAATAGCCGCTCGGCTAGTGTCATGAATTCCTTCCCCGCGATCATGGTTTCAGCCGTGCTCGCGGGTTTTTTGCGTGTGAGGGGAAAAACTTGCTGGCCGGAGATTTGCCGCGCCCCACCGACCAGTTCCAGTTTTCACCCTACAGGTGAAGAGGAGTCGCGGGCCGGAGCAAATAGCGCCGGACGGCCTTGTGAAAGGGGCCGACGACCGCGACCGCAATCATGATCTCGGCTTCATGAACGCCGAGCAGGCTCACCCATGTCCGCATGGCGGCCGGTGAACTCCGGTCGATGACCCCGCCGTCGGGGAGTGCCAAGTGTGTGCAGGCAGTCATGGCTGGTGGTCCTTGCGCATGTGGAGAAACTTTAAATAAAGCGGGCCGCGAAGGGTGTCGCGGCCCGTTTTTTAACCGGGACCGATGTCAGCTTTTCTTGCTGTCATCCTTCTTGTCGCTCTGCTTGCCCGCGCCCTGCTGGCCGCTGCTGCTGTCCTTCTGCTGCTGCTGGCCGCCCTTGTCGGACGAACCACCTTGCTGCTTGCCGCCGCTCAATGAGCCTTTGTTGTCCTGCGCCATTTTGACATTCCTCCATCACTGCCCGGGGGTGGGCAAGAAGGAGACGCGGCGTTCTAGCGGCATGTTCCGGCATTTCGGCTGAAATTGATCTGCATCATCACGATTGTACGGGGAGCAGGCTCGCGACTGATAAGGGTGTTGGAGGGCTGTCCGTCCTTCCTGCCGTCACGCTTCGAAAGCCGTGTCGGGGACCATATTTCCTGACTGGCGCGGCGTGATCAGCCGGTCAAGGCCGAAGCCCTGCGTCTTCGCCACGGCGAGATAATTCTCGACGACCTCGCTCGGCAGCGCGGCTGTACGGGCGATCAGCCAGAGATGCTCACGGTCGGGTGTTCCGACGAGCGCAACGGCGTGATCGGCGTCAATCGCGAGAACCCAGTAATCGCCCTGCGTGAACGGAATCCATCGCAGATATTCTGGGAGAAAACTGACTTTGAGCTTCGCGTTGCCGGCATCCTGGGGAACCGCGAGCCCGATCGATCGATCGGGCTTCCCGTCCTTGTCCAGACAGCGGTTCTCGACCCGAATGCGACCATCTGCGGTCATGGTGTATGTGGCGGTGATATCGCTGGCAGCCTCATCCTCCCATTTCAGAGGTAGGCGGCATATCTCGAACCAGACGCCCAGATAACGATCGAGGTCGATGTTCGGCACCGCTACAACGGCCGTATTTTCATTGTGATGCATGATGTTTTTCCATTCGGACAGGAAACTTCGCGGGAGGCGACTCGTTCCTTCAATGACGCCCCGTCGGCGCGGCATTTGGAAGGAAAGTCCATGAAGTCGTTCATTCTCCTGCTTGCCTCCACGATATCGCTGGCCGCTTGCCAAGGGCCTGCCCAGACCGCCGGCGCCGAAAAGGACAAGGCGGCCGCCGCAGCAGCCGGCCAGCCCTATGATGGTGATGGACCCAATGAACGTATCGGCGCGGCGCGCGATCGTGCCGCCGAGGCGGCCGAGGATGCGCGCAAGGCGGAAAAGGAAGCGATCGAGAAGGCGCAGGACAGTATTCGCAGCCAAGCCGACATCGAGGCCGAGCGTCTCGAGCAAGAGGCTGAAGCCGTTCGCCAAGCCGCAGATGAGCGTGCCGAAGCGGTGAAAGGCGAAATTACGAAATGAGGAAGGGCGAGGGCGGCAAAACGCCCTCGCCATTTGCGAAGCACGGAATCAGCGGCTCCCGCCAACCGGCACATCCGCTCCAGTCTTGGGCCCGTTTTCGGTGCGGATTGGCTTATGACCGCCGCCGGCCTGTACATCGGAATCATAGTCCTCCGGATTTCCGCCGCCGCCTGCGCCGGCCCCGCTGCCGGTTACCGGGCCACTGCCGGCCTTGTTCGCGCGGTGACCACGGTTCGAGGCGCCGGTGATATCGCCGTCGTTGCGTTCCTCTTTCGGATAATCGCCGGGACGAACCGTTCCGACATTGTCGCGGTCCTCGACATTCTCGGGCGGGAGCGAGCCGGGCGTGGAAGCTTTATCGGTCATGACAATCTCCTTTTCGGGTGTGGAGGTTCAGCCGCTCAATACGTCGAGGGCGGATCGCTGGCGGGGAAGGATTCGTCGGCCGCCTGATCGACGCCGTCCCAGGCGCGCCGCGCATCGCTGCGCATGCCGTCGGGTCCAGCCGAACGCGTCTGGTCGAAATTTTCGGGATCGGTTTCGCTGTCGGCGAAAGCCGCGGAATGCATGTCGTCCTTATGGAATTTCGGCTCCTTCTTGCGCGTGAACCAATAGAGTGCGCCGATTAATGCGACGCTCAGGAGTTTTCCGAAGCCCGAGGATTTTCCGGGTTGATGGGTTGCTGCGGTCATGATCTTCTCCTCTTCGAGGAAGAAACGGCGCGCTGCGGCCAAGGTTGCCGGGTTGATCTGGATCAGTCCGTTTGTGGAATGGGCAGCAGAAGGCCCGGCGTGCTCGCGGAACCGACCGCCGGGCCATGGCTTCTTTCTCAGACGGTGCCCCGGAGAAGTCATGCAGAGCGCGTCCGCCTATCGTCATATGAAAGCGAATATCGTGCTCTACGGCGCGCTGATCGCCAACCTCGGCATCGCCATCGCCAAGTTCATCGCCGCCGCGATCAGCGGCTCGTCCTCGATGCTGACCGAGGGCGTCCACTCGCTCGTCGACAGCGGGAACCAACTGCTGCTTCTCTATGGCCAGTCACGCGCAAAACGGCCCGCCGACGCCTTCCACCCCTTCGGCTATGGGCGCGAACTCTATTTCTGGGCCTTTGTCGTCGCGATCCTGATTTTCGCGATCGGCGCGGGGGTGTCGATCTATGAAGGCTGGAGCCATATCCTCGACCCCGAGCCGCTGCGCGATCCGACGATCAACTATGTGGTGCTCGGCATCGCCTTCCTCCTCGAAGGCATGTCGTGGAGCATCGCGGTTCGCGAATTCAATACCGCGCGGGGCGATCGGGGGTGGTGGGAAGCGGTCAGGCGCTCGAAGGACCCGGCAGGCTTCATCGTGCTGTTCGAAGACAGCGCCGCGCTGCTCGGGCTGGCGATTGCCGCTATGGGCGTCTGGGCGAGCCACTGGACCGGCGATGCACGGATCGACGGCATCGCGTCGGTTGCGATCGGCGGCGTGCTGGCGGCCGTGGCGGCTCTTCTCGCGCGCGAGGCCAAAGGGCTGCTGATCGGCGAGAGCGCCGATCCCGATCTGGTCGCCGCGATCTGGCGCCTGCTCGATCGCCGGCCCGAGATTACGGCGGTCAACCATGTGCGAACGATCCACACGTCGCCCGACGCGGTCTTCGTCGCGGTCAGCGCGGATTTCAATGACGGTCTGCTAATGGGCCGCGCGGAAACGTTGATCGAGGAAATGGAGGCTGAACTCAAGGGGGCTGAACCGCGGATCAGTTCGATCTATATCCGTCCTGAGAAGCGGACCGATGCCGTGGTCTATCCGCCACCACCGCGCAACTGAGACCTCCTGTATCGAAGGATAAGCGGAACGCTGCAAATCGATATAACCGAAGTTAATCGGCGGCAACCGGTCGTTCTTTCAGCGGTTTACCGGTCATGCTGCAACCCACTGACGATCGTGACCACCCGCTGGCCCGCCGCTTCGATGCCTTCGTGCGCGATCAGGCATTTCCCTGCGTAGGTGCCAAATCCGCCCTCGCCAAAGGGCAGATACGGATCGTCGTCGGCCGCGACATGCGTTCGGCGTGGGACGACCTGCGCATCTATCCCAACCTGCTCGATCTGGCCTGGACCTATGCGCGCGAACCGAGCCTCTTTCATTCGCTCGCGGTCGTGTTCGAGGAGGATAGCGGCCGATTTGACCTGCACCGCCATGCGCTGGCCGGTGAGCGGTTGCTCAACGAGGAGATCGATATCCTTCAAGATTCCGCCGAGCGATGAGACGCGGCGCCAACCGCTCCGTGACAGCATCAAGTCGCTCAGCAGCTCGAAATCATCCCAGTTCAATCGCTTGATGAGCGTTCCGATTGATTGCTCGAGCTGATCGCTCGCTGTTTGGACTGCTGCCGCGTCGCTGTCCTCTTCGCCGTTGATGTAGCGGAGGCAGAGCCCTGCTTCTTTGACCAAACAGATCGTGCGGGGATAGGATGCCAGTTTGGTGAGGCGCGTACTCAGCCGGTCAATGCTGAGCGGCACGCCGTGGATGTCGCAATTCCTCCATCCGCCAATCGCTGTGCGATAGCGGCTTCCGGTGATGTCGCCCGCTGCGCCGAGATAGTGAACGTCGGGTTCGGCGAAGGTCCACCACAGGTGGCCTCGGGAGAAGGTAATCCAGAGGACGTCCGTGGCACCCTCGTAGAAGGCGCGAGCTTCGGTGACATAGCCGGACGCGGTCGATGGTGCGAAGCCGGCGCTGATATAATGTTCGCGTAGGGCCGCCCAATCCTCTGCTGCCGGCAGATCGTGTGGATCGCTGTCGATGCCCCATTCGATCCGGCCGTTCGCGAAGCTGGAGGCCTCCCACGCGCCGCCCGCACCGAGCTTGATATACTGGATCCTGGACGCGCGGACGGGCGCGAGCGGGGCAACCTCTTCCTGATTGTTGAATCCAGCCATCTTTAACCCGAGCAGTTCGATCGCCACGTCTCGGCGACGGCTAAGCGGTGCTCGAAGAGCGCATGCTAGTCCAGCAAAATGAGACTTATAAGTCGTGGGCTAATTAGTCTCATGCCCTGATCTACTGGCCGATGGACGTTCGACAACGCATTGGCTGGAATCTGAGGCGCCTCCGAAAGGAGCGCGAGATCAGCCAGGAAGATTTTGCGACCGATAGCGGGTTTGACCGAGGATATATCAGCGGCATCGAACGCGGAGTTCGCAACCCTTCCGTGCTCGTACTCCAGCGAATTGCAGTGGCTCTTGACGTTGACGTGGCTGAACTGCTCGATGCTCAGTTGGCTACTCGCTTCGCGGCCTCCGCCATACGCTTATGCTAATCGCAATAGTCGAGTAAGTCGATCACTTGCGCGATGTGCGCGGGATCACCGAGCGCGATCACATGACCTTCGCTTTCGCAGTGCAATGGCTTTCCGTGCCAGTCACACATGGTTCCACCCGCCCCTTCGACTATCGGGATAAGCGCCGCAAAATCATGAAGCTTCAACCCCGCTTCGACGACGAGGTCCACATGGCCGATTGCCAGTAACCCGTAATTGTAGCAGTCGCCTCCGAACAGAGTACGCTCACGCGAGGTCTGCGAAGTAAGCGCCGTGAAACATTTGCCGTCTTCGTCGCTAAAATGATGCGGACCTGTAGCGGCAAGAACAGCATCTGCGAGGTTTCCGCAACGCCGCGTCTTTGCGGGCCGATTGTTGAATAGCGTCGGTTGCCCGACCGCGCCGACCCAGCGCTCCCCTGAAATCGGCTGGTCAATGACGCCCAAGATAGGTGAACCTTCTTGCAGCAGAGCGATCAAAGTGCCGAAGATCGGCCGGCCCGACATGAAACTCACTGTGCCATCGAGTGGATCAATCACCCAATGCCGGCTCGCATCGAGACGCTCACTGCCATATTCCTCACCGATGATGCCATCGCCTGGTGCCTCGACTTCAAGCAGGCGACGCATTGCCTCCTCCGCGGCGCGATCAGCCTCGGTCACAGGCGACAAGTCTGCCTTGATCTGGTGCGCAAGCGTTGCTCGAAAAAAAGGACGGATCACTGTGCCCGCGGCGTCCGCAAGGCGATTGGCGAGCACGATATCGGAAGCAAGTGTCATGGCCGAACGCTAGCGAAGGCAGAGCGATTGCGACATGTACCGATTTGCGCGACGCTGAGCCAAGAGGACAATCCGATTATCGGGCCAAGGCGCCCAATATGGCGAGCGTCATCGCCTCGGTTCCCGTCCGGATCGTCGGTTCGGGTAACGGCGCGAACAGTGGGGAATGGTTGACAGGCGGACTCTCGCCTTTCGCCTGCGCCTCGGCGAACTTCGTCGGGTCGATCCCGCCGATATAAAAATAGACCGACGGCACCCCGGCCTCGATGAAGGCCGAATAATCTTCGCTGGCAGGGCTGGGTGTCGAAAGCTCGATCGCGGCCGCCCCGAACGCTGCGGAAAAGACTTCGGCGGTGGATTTGGTCAGCGCGGCGTCGTTGACCACCGCGGTGGAACTGTTGGAGAATTTTATTGCCGGTGGCGGTGCGCCAGCCATATCTGCCACGGCCTTCGCCGTGCGCTCTATTCCCACGCGCAGAACCGCCCGCGTTTCCGGTGTGAAGGACCGCATCGTTCCGTTGATGGTCGCCGTGTCGGGAATGATGTTCCCGGCGGACCCGCCCTGAATCGCGCCGATCGAAATGATGCCCGGAGATAGCGGATCCTTTTGCAGGCTCACGACGCTTTGGACCTCGACGATGAAGCGTGCCGCCTGCAATATCGGGTCGATCGTAGCCGCGGGCATTGCCCCATGCCCCCCGCGGCCGTTGAAGCGGATCTCGATATCGTCATAGTTCGAGAGCACGGCCCCAGACTTGTACATCACCGCCCCAGCCGGCGCGGGCGCGACATGGAGGGCAAAGCCGAAGTCGGGTTTGCCGAACCGCTTGAACAAGCCATCGTCAAGCATCTTCTGCGCGCCGTCACCGGCCTCTTCGCCCGGTTGCCCGATAAACATCAACGTGCCGCTCCAGCGCTCCCGGCTGGCCGCCAGCATCGCCGCAGTGCCGATCCAGGTCGCCATGTGCACGTCGTGGCCGCAGCTATGCGCGACAGGGCCCAGCTTGCCTTGCCATGTCTGCCGTGCCTTGCTGGCATAAGGCAGGCCGGTCTTTTCTTCCATCGGAAGCGCGTCGAGATCGGTGCGCACCAGCACGGTCGGTCCGGTGCCGTTGCGGAGGATCGCGACTATGCCCGTACCGCCGACGCCCTCGGTCACTGCGAAGCCCAGCCGCCGCATCTCCGCGGCAAGCTTCGCGGCTGTCCGCACTTCCTGATGACTGAGTTCGGGGTGGCGGTGTAAATCCTTGTAGAGCGCGTCGAGCCGCGGATATTCGGCGTCGAGCCGTTTGGAGATCGCCGCCTTTTCCGCCGCCACGTCAAGGGGCCTGGCAAAGCAGGCCGGTGTCGTCGCCATCGCGCTTGCAAGAGTAGCTGCCAGGATCGGCAGTCGCTTGCCGACAGTGGAAAGGGGCATAGTCCACATACTCCAGAGTGGGGGCGGATAAGGCAAGCTCGGCGCGGTTGCCCGATTCCGCCAACCTTCGCAATTCGGCTGCGAATTAAATACCAAATGTTTGTAGTTCACTTCTCCATTCCAGCATGGTCAACGGATATCGTCCGCCCTGATATTGATCGGTGCATGATCATAGGCAGCGGAGAGCGTTGGTGAACTTATATTTCGCAAGAGAGCGCCGCTGCGCGGCACGGGCGGTAGCGTCGTGAAAATGCGCGGCTTGGTGCTCGGCGGTGGCGGGCCGGTGGGGCTCGCCTGGGAAACGGGTGTGATTGCGGGGCTCGCGGAGGCAGGCATCGACCTTGCTAGGGCCGATCGCGTTTTCGGGACGTCCGCGGGGTCTCTTCTGGGCGCGCGCGTCCGGCTTTCCGCAGACCTTTCGGCACTGGCGGCGCCCTTGCTCCAGCCGCAACCGACGGCGCAAGCCGCGCCGCCGCCTGCGTCGCCGGGCGGCCTTATGCAGGTCATTGCCGATGCCCATGGCAGCGGTCGCGATCCGGTGGACATCCGCCGCGATTTCGGCCGAAGGGCGCTGGCTGCGAAGACCATGGGGCCGGAGGCCGCCTTCGCCTTGGTCGAACAATTTCTGGGCGCGCCAAAAGGACATGATTGGCCGAAGGCCTATTTCGCGTGCACCGCGGTAGATGCCGAGACTGGCGCGTTCCGGATTCTCGATCGCGCGTCGGGGGCCGATCTGGTTGCGTCGGTCGCCGCGAGCTGCGCTGTGCCCGGCTTGTTTCCGCCGACAGTCATTCAGGGGCGCCGCTACATAGATGGCGGCTTCCGATCCTTCACCAACGCCGACCTGGCGACAGGGCACGACATCATCGTCGTGATCGCCGTGCAGACCGCGCGAGCGCCCGTCTACATCGCCGGGCAGTTGGAGCGGGAGGTTGCAGGACTGCGCGCCGATGGTGCTACCGTTGTCGTCATCACACCCGATACGGCGGCTGAAGCGGCAATGGGGCCGAATTTGATGGACTTTGAGCGACAGGCCGACGCCGCCCGTGCGGGCATCGCCCAGGCAACGAGGGAAGCCGCCGTCGTTGCGTCGGCATGGAACTAAACCCTATAGGCCCACATGGCTTTTAGCGTTGCACCGCCGCCTTGTCGGCAGGCGGGATGTGGCTATCCAGAAACATCAGCATCGTCGCCACGCCGAGCATGGCGCAGGCCGAGAAGATCAGAAAGGCGTCGAAGCGCCCTGCGCTGACAAAGGCGATCCCAACCAATGCGCTGCCGATCGCGCCGATCCGTCCGACCGCCAACGTCAATGCTGTACCGAACCCGCGAATATTGGTCGCATAGCTGTGAGCACACAGTGCGTAGATTGCCGCCTGCAGACCGTTCACGCAGGCGCCATTGATCGCGAACAATATTCCCAGTTCATACGCTTGTGTTGCCGGATCGAAGTTCGTTGCAGCGTAGGCGGTGAAGCAGGCCATAAAGGCGACCGGCGTTAGCGTCGGGCGTGATCCGAAGCGGGTAATGGCCAGCGCGCTCAGCAGCGAGCCCGCAACGCCACCAAAGTTATAGGCTGTCAGCATATGTCCCGCGTCGCGGCTCTCCATCGACGAGGCCGTCAGCAGCGCCGGTAGCCAATTGAAACTGCTGTAAATCGTCAGCATTGACAGAAAGCACATCACCCACAGCGCGGCGGTACGGCGGATCAGGGCGCGACCAAAGATTTTGGCCGCTGCTTCCGTTACGCCGGGCAAGATGTCTGCTTGCTGTCGTGCAAGGTCGCCGGGGATTATGACATGCCCCATCCGCCGCATCAGCTGCACCAGTTCGCCTGAGCGGTGGGGTTTGAGCGACAGCCAGCTTGGCGATTCCGGAAGATTGCGCAAAAGGAAAAGCGCCAGCGCCAACGGCAGTGCGCCGCCGATCACGAACAGGCTTCGCCATCCGAAGCCGGGCAGCATGGCCTGTGAGGTCAGCCCCGCCAGCACGCCGCCCAGCGGAACGCAGACGATCGCGGCGACGATCGCAATCGTGCGATAGCGCGCGGGCGTGAATTCCGCCGCGATCGTCGTCGCCGCGGGCAGCGCCGCCCCGATGCCGGCACCCGCCACAAAGCGCAGGATGGCGAGCGTCGTCATGTCGGGTGCCGCCGCCGCGACGAGCGTCGCCGCGCCATAGACCAGCACCGCACCGATGATCGTCGCGCGTCGCCCGATCTGGTCGACGATCGGTCCGATCACCGTGCTGCCGATCATCATACCGAAGACGCCGCTTGCAACCACGGGCGCAAAGGCCGCGCGATCGATCCCCCATTCGGCGCTGAGCGCCGGGATGGAAAAGCCAATGACCTGCGCATCGAAGCCATCGAAGACAATCGTCAGCGCGACGAGGAACAGGATCAGTTTTTGGTAGGTACTCCATGGACCTTCATCGATGATCTGGCCGACGCTGCGTTTGCCAGCTTCGGTGCCCATATCGGCATCGGCATCCATGGCGCTCATTTCGTGTCCCCTTCCGCTTTCGCGTCGGGGCGGAGAAAGACCGTCTTGCCGCCGACCACGGTGCGTTGCACGCGGATGTCCTTGATCGCCTCGGCATCGACCGAGAAATAATCGTCGGACAGGACGGCCATATCGGCGAGTTTGCCGATTTCGATCGTGCCTTTCGTATCCTCGTCGCGCGTCGCGAACGCGCCCGACAAGGTGTACATGCGCAGCGCTTCCTCACGTGTCACCGCCTGGTCGGCGCCATAGACGGTGCCCGCCGAATCCTTGCGTGTGACGGCGATATACATGTTGACGAAGGGGTTGAGCGTGCTGATCGGAAAGTCGCTGCCCAGCGAGACATTGTCGATGCCGAGGATGTCGATCGCCAGGCGGTCGGGGATGGCCCGATTGGCAGCTTCCATGCCCAAGAATTTTTCGACAGTCGCAGCCTTGTCCCACATGAACAGATTCTGCGCTTCCAATCGGGCGCCCAGCGCCTTCATCCGGCGCAACTGATCCGCCCGGATCAGGCTGCCGTGGATCAGGGCGAAGCGGCGATCGGCGATCGGGCGCTGGCGGTTCGCGGCCTCATAGGCATCGAGCACCCAGTCGCATGCCTGGTCGCCGACGCAGTGGGTAGCGACACGCCAGTCGTTCGTATTGGCGATCTCAACCAGGCGAAGGAGACGGTCGTGCGTGAGCGCCGCGATGCCATGATAATGCGGATCGCCGGGATAGGCGTCGGTCGTAAATGCGGTACGGAGCGTCATGCCGCCGTCGGCGACGATCTTGATCCCGGCGATCTTCAGCCATTCATTGCCGAAGCCCGACGAAAAGCCGTTGCCTTCCATGAGCGTCTGCCAGTCTTCGAATGGCTCGGCGGCATTCGGGGCCCATAGGACACCGACGCGAACGGGCAGGCGCCGGTCGGCCATGAGGCGTTGCAACGCGCGGATCTGGTCGCGCCGGAGAGCGCCTTCGAGCACGCTCGTGATGCCATAGCTATTAGCCCATTCGAACGAGCGCAGGAACTGGTCCTCGATTTGTTCGATCGTATAGGGCGGAATCAGTGAGGCGACCTGTTCGACCGCCTTTTCCTGAAGGACGCCGTTCGGCTCGCCGTTCGCATCGCGCTCGATCTTGCCGCCCGCTGGATCGGCGGTCTGCCGATCGATTCCTGCCAGCCGCAGCGCTGCGCTGTTGGCCATCGCCGAGTGGCCGACGGTCGGCAGATAGACCGGATTGTTCGGAGCGACCGCGTCGAGCTCTGCCCGCGTCAGGTAGCGATGTTCGGCCAGTTGCGAGAGGGGATGCCAGCTGCTTCCGATCACCCATTCGCCGGGCGGGCGGGTGGCGACTAAGGATGCCAACGCCGCCAGCGCCTCGGCGACCGTCTTCGTCTTCGCCAAGGGAACGGCGGATGCTTGCTGACCATAAACTTCGACATGGGTGTGCGAATCGTTGAGGCCGGGTATCACCGTGCGGCCGCGCAGATCGACGACCTCGGTATCTTTGCCGACAAAGCTGCGCGCGAGTTTGTCGTCGCCGACTGCTATGAAGCGGCCGTCGCGGATCGCGACGCCCGATACGGTCGCCGACGCCTTGTCGAGCGTGACGATCTTGCCATTGTAATAGACGGCGTCGGCGTCGTTCGCCGAGCGCGCATGCGCCAGTGCCGGGGCGACTCCCAATGCCAGCGCCGTCATCAATGCGATGCGAAAAGCGAAAGGGCGCCTCGCCAGCGAAGCGCCCTGAGCCGCGGGTTTCGATGTCGGGGTCAAATGCATGTCATTCTCGCAAAAAAGAGAGGCGGCGCGACGCGCCGCCTCCAGTGGCATCGGTCAGTATTTGAACATCAATTGCAGTGCGATGGTGCGCGGAATATTGGGATTGACGTAGGATCCCCGGCCTACCGAAGGCGCGGGCGTGCTGTAGTCGAAGACATATTTGTTGGTCAGATTCTTGCCTATCAGCGCGATTTCCCAGCCTTGTTCATTGCGGATGCCGATCCGGCCGTTGAGATAGGCATAGCTCTGCCCCTTCGGAACCGTGGTGAGCGGCGTATAGCCCAGCGTCTGTTCCTCATCGGTCAGGAAGATCGAGCTGCGGAATTCCAAGCCGATATTGCCGGTCAGGGTCGTCGCATCGCTGACCGGCTGCTCGACGTTGAAGGACGCGTTGCCGCTCCATTTCGGCGCTCCCTGCGCGTGCAGACCGCCCGTCTTCGTCCTGATCGTATCCGCATAGGTCACCGATCCGTCGAAGCGCAGCGGACCCGCGATTTGATAGGATGCCTGGACTTCGACGCCCCGGGCACGAAGGTCGCGGCTGGTGACGATGAAGCGCGGACTGATGAAGACCGTCTGCTGGAAATTGCTGACGTCGGTATTGAAGAACGCGATGTTCAGCCGCCCGCCTTGGGGAAGCGTCCATTTGCCGCCGACTTCATAGGTCGTCGCCGTTTCATTGCCATATTCGGTCGCCGCCGCGCCGATGGGTGTCGACGGATTGGTTGGCGAGTTGATGAAGCCGCCGGCCTTGGTCCCGCGTGAAATCGACGCATAGAACAGTAGGTTCGACTGCGGCGTGAAATTGATGCCGATGGACCCGTCGACATTGTTCTCCTTGCGGCGGAGTGTCGTCTCGGGGAAGGGCGGCGCGAGGACGGCGGTCACCGAGCCCGGGATCGTCGTCACGCGCATCAACGTCGCGGCGCGGCGCCCGTTCGTGTAGCGGATGCCCGCGCTGAGCCCCAGCGTATCGGTCAGCTGCAGGTTGGCCTGGGCAAAGGCGGCGAGGTCGCGCGTCGTCTGCCGGTCGGTGGTGATATAGGCGCCCTGCGTCGGAAAGGCCGCGAGCTGTACCGGCGAACAGCCGACGCACTGCGAGATCACATTCTCGCGGTAGCGCCAGACCTCGTGGAAATAGGATGCGCCGATCACATAATCGAGCGCGCCCTCGTCTACCGGCGAAGTCAGACGAACTTCTTGCTGCCACTGGCGGTTGCCGGTGAAGTAAAAGCCGTCGACATAGTTGCCGACGATATGGTCGGCGTCGAAATAGCGGTTCTCCTTATAGTGCGAATAGGAGGTAACCGACGTCAGCGTGTGTCCGCCGAGATCATAGTTGACCGTCGCAATCGCCCGGTCGCCGGTCGTGCGATCATAATCGGGGCCATAGATCGAGCTGACCGAAGCGCGGCGGTCCGAATTGAGTTCGAACTGCGTGTCGCCGGCCAGCACCGCCAGTGAGCGGATCTGCCCCGTCGGATCCGCGAAATATTCGAGCGGCAGGCCGATCGTGTTGGCACGGAAACGCGAATAGGAGAGGGTCACGTCCAGACTGTCGGTCGGTTCATAGACCAGCGTGATGCGGCCGCCATAGGTCTTGGTGCGCGGCACGTCACTATTGTCGTTCGGATTGCGGACCCAGCCGTGCTGGTCGCCATATTTGCCCGCGATGCGAACCTTCAGATTGTCCGCCAGCGGAATGTCCATCCCGGCCTCGAGATGGTAGGAACCCAGTTCGAATTCGTGCGATCCGACGATGTTGAAGCCGAAATCCTCGCCGGGCTTGCGCGTCGTCAGGCTGAGCGCGCCGAGGCTGGTATTCTTCGACAGGAGCGAGGCCTGGGCGCCGCGAATGATCTCGACGCGGTCGAAGTCGAACAGTGCGGCGTTGAACTGCGGGGCGCGGCCTGCGTAAGTGCCGTCGACGAAAGCGGCGACCGACTGTTCAAACACATCAGTCGCGCTGCCGGTGCCGAGCCCGCGAAGCGTCAGGTTGATGTAGTTTTTCGGTGTCGTGCGAACGGTCAGGCCCGCAGTCACCTGTTGCAGCGACTGGATCGAGGTCAGATTTTGTTCCTGCAGCTGCGTGCCGCTGACGACCGACAGCGTGATCGGGACCTTCTGCGCGGATTCGGAGCGCTTGCGTGCAGTGACGACGATTTCACCATCCCCTTCCTTGCTCGTCGAAGCGTCGTGGTCGATCGCGGGTTGATCGGATTCCGCGGTCTGGGCATGGGCTGCATTCGGTACGATTAGCCCGGCGAGAAGAATGGCGCTAACCATAAGCGATTGTCGATTACGCATGCTCTTTCCCCTTTGTGCAGTGTTCCACCTGCCGTAGACTTTCGAAAGTCCTTTTGTTCGTTCATCGAACATGCATGCACGTTTTTGGCTTGGAAAGCGGCGAATCTTCAGTAGGAAATTGAAGCTCGTGCACTTCAGCGAGGCCGAAGTGGCCTTCCGGACATAGAGATATGACCAATTTCGACAGGCTCGATCTGAATTTGTTGCGGGTTTTCCGCGCAGTCTACCTCGAGCGGAGCGTGCTGAGGGCGGCAAAGCAGCTGAACTTGAGCCATTCGGCGATCAGCCATGCGCTTCGCCGGCTGCGCGATACGATCGGCGACGAACTCTTTATCCGCACCGGGGGCGGAATGGTCCCCACGCAGCGTGCGCACGCGATCGCGCCGCCGATCGAGCGTGCGCTCACCCTCGTCCAGTCGGTGATGGGCGCGCCGCTCTTCGATCCCGCAACGGCGGCACTCAGCTTTACATTGGCAGCGACCGACGGCGTCAACGACGTGCTGATCACCCGCCTCAGCGACCTGCTATCCGGCATCGCGCCGCGGGTCGATCTCCGCATCCGGCCCTTGACGCGTCTCGATCTTGCCGAGCAACTCGACGTCGGGCGCATCGACGTCGCCGTGGGCGTATTCGCTTGCGTGCCGCCGCGTTTCGAAGCGCGCAGACTCTGGTCGCAGGTCGATGTGCTGGTGATGCGAAGCGAGCATCCGCTTGCCGGCAAGCGCATATCGATCGATGACCTCGCGACCTATCCGCTGGTGACGATTTCGGTGGGCGGTGAGGGGGAAGGAGCGGTGAACGGCTTCATCGAGGAGCGCGGCTTGTCGCGCCAGTCCGAAATGTTCGACAGCGAACGGCTGATGACAGCGATGCAGGCGGCCGGTCGGGCGGCGCATGTCCGGGTAGCGACGCCGCATACGCTCGCCATTCCGCGGTTGCTCCGCAACACCGATATGATTTCGATCCTGCCGCGCCAATGGGCCGAGCAGCTGGTCGGGGCGCACGACCTGGCGATTGCGCCCTTGCCCTATCAGCCGCGTGCGACCGATCTTCAGGCGGTGTGGCGCGCCGATCGTCGCCACGATCAGGGACTCGGCTGGCTGATATCGTTGCTAGCGGACCTCGCCGCCGACATATGATCCCCTGCCGCGGTGCGGCGACCGGCGCTAGATCAGCATCCCCTCCGCTTCCTGCGCAGTGGCGCGCAGCAAGGGAAGGAAGCGGTCGATCATCTGTCCCATCGTAGCGCGTTCGGTGTGGACTCCGACATGCAGCGCGCAGCGGACCTTGCCGTCGATCTGGCGCACCGGCACGGCGATCGAGCGAAAGCCTTGTTCGACTTCGCGATCGACGATCGAATAGCCTTGCTCGCGATCGGCGATGATCCGGGCTTTGAGCACTTCCTTGTCGACGATCGTGTCGGGCGTCAGTTGGAGAAGGTCCGACCGGTCGAGCATTTCGGTGAGGTCGGCGGGGTCGAGCGCGCCCAGTAGAATGCGTCCAACGGACGAGCAATAGGCGGGAAGCGCATATCCGACACGCAGGTCGAGGGTCAGTGCGCGCACCGGGCTGGCGCGAGCGATCATCACGGTTTGCGTCCCTTGCAGGACGGCCGCGCCGCAGGCTTCGTTCAACTGCGCCGACAATTTATCGACGAGCGGCTGCATGATGGTCGGCACGATGTCCGATGTCAGATAGGCAGCGGCGAATGACAGGACCTTGGGCGTGAGGCCGAAGGTATTTCCCTCTACATCGAGATATTCGAGTGCCGTAAGTGTGTAGAGCGTCCGCCGCACGGTGGCGCGCGACATGTCGACCGCCTTCGCTACTTCGCTGAGCGTCATGCGACGATTGGTGCTGCCGAACAGCGTGAATATCCGCAAGCTGCGCGCCGTGCCTTCCAGAAAATCGGGGCCCAGCGCGTCCAGCGCTTCGCGCTGCTCGGCGGTACGACTGGTCCTAGGCATGATGCGCCCGGCTATGATCCATGGATTTATCGGGTTCCGGCAACATCAGTTTCCACACGCAATTCCTCTAGGCCCACCAAAGTCGTTGCGCAAATAGTCATTTATCATCTATTCGTTCGTTCATCGAACATTTGGGATTCGGCTGGAGGTGATATGAACGCCCAGGAAAACGACTTTATCACGCGCGTCGCGAAGGAGGCGCCTGCGGGAAAGCTGCTTCGCATGTATTGGCAGCCTATCGCGCTGGTCGACGAGCTGGACGTGAAGCGGGCGGTAAAGGCGGTCCGGGCTTTCGGTCAGGAATATGTGCTGTTCAAGAATGACGCCGGCTATGGACTGCTCGACCGCAATTGCCCGCACCGCGGTGCCGACCTGGCGTTCGGGCGGCTTGAGGAGGGGGGGCTGCGCTGCACCTTCCACGGCTGGATGTTCGATCAGCAAGGCGGCTGTGTCGAAACGCCCGCCGAGCCGGCCGGAAGCAAGCTTTGCTCGCGCGTCCGCCAGCCTTCCTATCCCGTCGTCGAGCGGTCGGGCATCATCTTCGCCTATCTCGGCGAAGGGGAGCCGCCGGCGCTGCCGCCGATCGACGCTTTTACCGCCGACCCCGCTTATACCTTCGCGTTCAAGGGGCTGATCGAATGCAACTGGTTGCAAGCGCTCGAAGTGGGCATCGATCCGTGCCACGCCTCATTTTTGCATCGCTTCTTCGAGGATGAGAATCCGGACGATTCCTTCGGCAAGCAGTTCCGCGACGTATCTGCCAATTCCGAAATCCCGATCACCAAGGTGCTGCGCGAGTTCGAACAGCCCGATATCGCGACGCAATCGACCGACTTCGGCTTCCGGATCGACACCACGCGTCAGCTCGATGCGCAAACGGCGCATGTCCGCGTTACCAACCTCTTTTTTCCGAATGCCTTCGTCATCCCGATGAGCCCGTCGGTAACGATCACCCAATGGCATCTGCCGGTCGACGACTATAACACCTACTGGTTCGCGATCTTCACGAGCTACGAGGAACCGATGGACAAGGCTACGATGCGGGCCCAGCGCCTCGAGCTCTATAGTTTGCCCGACTATCGCTCGCGCCGCGATCGGTCGAACGACTATGGCTTCGACGCGGACGAGCAGGCGGCGTCGACCTACACCGGCATGGGCCACGACATCAATGTGCACGACCAGTGGGCGGTCGAATCGCAGGGAAGGATCCAGGATCGGACCAAGGAGCATCTTGGGACGTCCGACAAATGCATCTTCGCATATCGAAAGTTGCTGATCCGCTCGATCAAGCAGGCGCAGGCGGGCGAGCGACCGATCATGACGGGGCTTGATCTCAGCGAAATGGATCTCCCCGCGAGCATCGACGTCGTCGTACCGAAGGACGGCTGGCAGGAGAATTGGCGCGTGGCGGAACAGGACCGCAAGGCAAGGGCGCCATGGCAATTGGCGGACGCCTGATTCCGCCGCATCGGACGAGCGCGAGGCGGGACGGCGACATGGAACGGGGCGAGGGGCAGCGGAGGCGTCCGACCGGGGGGCGGACGTCTCCGCATAAGGCCGACATGCGACACGCATCCGCAGTATCGGGATGGGATTGATAATGGATTTTATTGCCGACAACGATCTTTGGAGCAGTGAGCAACGGGCGGCGGCGAACGACGTGTTGAAGGCGTGCGGCAGGAAACATGCCGACACCCTGCGCCTGTCCTTTGCCGATCAGCACGGCCTGCTGCGCGGCAAGACACTGACCGCCGACGAATGCGCCAGCGTATTTCGCAGCGGCTGTACGATGACGTCAACGCTGCTGCTCAAGGATACATCGCACAAAACCGTCTTTCCGGTCTTCATGGCGGGTGGCGGGCTCGGCGAAAGCGAGTTTCAGGGCGCCGCCGACCTCATCATGGTTCCCGATCCGACGACATTCAGGATGCTGCCCTGGGCGCCGCGAACGGCATGGATGCTTTGCGACCTTTATTTTCGCGACGGTCGCCCGGTTCCCCTGTCGACACGATACCAATATCGTCAGGCGCTCGATCGGCTCCGGCGCATAGACGCCGACTATATTGCCGGGCTCGAAGTCGAATTTCATGTGTTCAAGCGGATCGACGGCGACATATGTGCCGAAGCTGCGGGGCAGCCTGGCCGGCCACCCGAAGTGGCGCTGCTCAACACCGGCTATCAATATCTGACCGAACAACGGTTCGACCAGATCGAGCCGGTGCTGGAAATCGTTCGCCGCGACGTCGAAGCGCTCGGCCTGCCGCTACGATCCATCGAGGTCGAATTCGGTCCCAGCCAGTGCGAATTCACGTTCAAGCCCGGCGTTGGTATGGACCCCGCCGACGATATGGTGCTGTTCCGCAGTGCGGTGAAACAGATCTGCCATCGACACGGTTATCACGCGACCTTCATGTGTCGTCCCAAAATGCCGAACGTCATTTCGTCGGGTTGGCATCTCCACCAGTCGCTCGTGAACCGAACGGACGGCACCAATCTGTTCATGCCGACCGAAGAAGGCAGCCATCTCTCGCCGCTGGGAATGAACTATCTGGGCGGACTGATGAAGCACGCCCGCGCGTCGGCGGTCTTTTCGACGCCGACGATCAACGGATACAAACGCTACCGCTCCTATTCGCTTGCGCCCGACCGGGTGAACTGGGGCCGTGACAATCGTGGCGTCATGCTGCGCGTGCTCGGTAGCCCGGGCGACCCGGCGTCGCGAATCGAAAACCGAATCGGCGAACCGGTAGCCAATCCCTATCTCTATATGGGTTCTCAGATTTTGGCTGGGCTGAACGGGATCGAATTGGCGATCGATCCCGGACCGCCCGCGGATTCGCCTTACGAAACCGATGCGACGCTGCTTCCCAAATCGCTGCGCGAGGCGGTCGCCGCGCTGCGCGACGATCCCTTCGTCCGCGACGCATTCGGGCAGAAGTTCGTTGACTATTTCTCGGACATCAAAATGGCCGAGGTCGCACGCTATGAGGAAACGGTAACCGACTGGGAACACCGCGAATATTTCTCGGATTTCTAGTCATGGGCGGTGGAAAATGGTGGATCGATCGGCGATCGGCCAATCGGCATTGTGATCCGGCTGTTTGTTAGGGTCCAGGAGGGGCGCGATGCATATGGAAGATGAAAGCGCGGCCCGCGCGCCGATGGCCGAGATGCCGTACCGGCCGCTCCTCCTCGATATCGAGCGCCGCGAGGATGGGAGCATCCTGCTGCGCACACCCTATGCGCCCGCCAAGGTTCCCGCTTCGATCGGTCATCTCTTCGAAGCTCGGGCTGCCGAGCATCCAGGGCGTCCCTTTCTGGTTCGCCGCGGTGCCAACGGAGAATGGCAAGGACCGACCTACGGTCATATGCGGCGTTCGGCGCGCTCGGCCGCGCAATGGCTGATCGACTGGGACATGCCGGGAACCGGCGGAATCATGATCCTGTCAGGCAATTCGGTCGAGCATGCGACGTTGATGCTCGCCTGCTATTATTCGGCGACGGTGTGTACGGCGCTCAGTCAAGCCTTCAGCACGATGTCGAGCGACTTCGGGCGGCTCCGGCACTGCTTCCAGACGATCCGGCCGAAGCTGGTCTTCGTGCAATCGGCCGAGGCGTTCGGCGGTGCGATCCGCGAACTGCGCGAACTCGATCCCGGCCTCGAAGTGATCGCCGCCGAGGGCGGAGGAGCTGGCATCATCCCTTTCGCGGCGCTAGTCGAGGACGGAGCCGGTACGGGCGTGGACGTCGCGCTAGCGTCGGTGGGCCGCGAGACTGTTGCAAAATATATGTTCACGTCGGGCTCGACGGGCATGCCCAAGGCTGTGCCCCAGACGCACGGGATGATGACGGCGACGCTGGCGGGCTATGCCGGGCTGCTCGCCGATCCCGACGAACGTATTCCGCCCTTCGCGCTCGACTGGATGCCCTGGAGCCACCTCAGCGCCGGCAACATCACCTTCAACCAGAATATTTGGGCGGGTGGCACGCTCCACCTCGACGAGGGCCGCCCGGTCGGCGACGCCTTCGCGACGACCCTTCGCAATCTTGTCGAACTCCGTCCTATCACCATGGGGTCGGCTCCAATTGCATTCGAAATGCTCGCCAGTGCCCTCGAAAAGGATGCCGCGGCGGCAAAGGCTGTTTTTTCCAGATTGCGCTGGATGGCCTATGGCGGTGCGGCCTTGTCGCAGAGCGTTGCGGACCGGCTCCAGCGGCTGGCGGTCGAAGCGGTCGGGCGCCGCATACCCTTCGTCACCTCTTATGGCTCGACCGAGGTTCAGGCGATCACGACGGTGAGCTGGGCTACCGACAAGGTCGGCTTCCTCGGTTTTCCGGTTCCGGGCGTCACGCTTAAGCTGGCGCCGGTGGCGGACAAGCTCGAGGTTCGGGTCAAGGGGCCGTCGGTGATGGCGGGCTATCTCGGGCGCGCGCTGCCGGATCGCGAGGCGTTCGACGAGGAAGGCTTCTACTGCCTCGGCGACGCCGCGAAGCTCGTCGATCCCGATGATCCCGGGCAGGGCATCGTTTTCGACGGTAGGATTTCAGAGGATTTCAAGCTCTCCAGCGGTACATGGGTCTCGGTCGGGCCGTTGCGCACCGCGATGATCGCAGCGGCGAGTCCCGACATCGTCGACGCGGCCATCACCGGCGGCGACCGCCCGTTCGTCGGAGCGCTGTTGTGGGTAACACCCGAAGTGGCAGGGGACGCAGAGCGCATCGGGGCGCTGCGCGAAAAGCTGGCGCTGTTCAACCGGAGCCAGGGTGGTTCCTCGCGGCGCGTCCAGCGGGTCATCATACAGCGCGATCCGCCCTCGGTGCCGGCGGGCGAGATCACCGAAAAGGGCTATCTGAACCAGCGGGCGATCATCGCGCATCGTATGGCGGACGTCGAACGACTCTACGCCGCCAATCCCGATGTTGAGGTTCTGGCCGTTGGCTGACCGCCGTACCCTGCGCCTGATGCACGCCGTGCATTTGGAAATTGCGCATACGCCAATTCTCTCGCTGCCTGCGATGTGCCACTCAAAAGACCGCAGCGGGTGATCGGAATCCAGTCGAACTCGGGGTTATGGTGAGAGTGATGAATATAATGCTGCAGCGATTGATCGATGCCAACATCCTTGTTCTGGACGAGATCAAGGACCGAACGCCAGGCGACGAACTAAGGCAATGGCTCAACCGCCACCATGGCCCGGGGACGATGCATTTCGAGGCCATTGTCGCGCTGGCGCGCCAAGGATTGGACGAGGGCTGGGTAGCGGCTGACGAAGTGACCGGTCCCGACTACCGGCGGCAACCGATCGCGTCGCCCACTGCGGAGACTTTCTTCTTCAGTCTTTCGGCGGTTTATATCGATAGCAGCGCCGGCGACGGTGTGCCGGGACGCGAGGAAGGCACCGACACAATTTTCGCGGGCCATTATCACGGCCATCCCTATGGCGAGATCAATCTCGTCATCCCCATCGACGAGCGTGCAGAACTTGCCGGGCCGGACGATTGGCAGGGCCTGGGTTGGGTATGCGCGGCGCCTGGGACCCGGCACTATCCGGAAGTGAGGAACGGTGCTCTGCTCACCCTCTACTATCTGCCCGCCGGGCGCATTCATTACAAGTTCGACCCCTCGGAAATTCCGCCATGGGAGGGTGGCTGAGTGCCTCAGGCTGTGCGGGCCACTACCGCTTTGGCGATCATGATGTCCTGAATAGCGACGCCGGTGAGGTCGGCCACCGTGATGTCATTGGGCGCGCGCTCGCCCACTCGGCCCGCGATCAGGGATCCAAGTTCCGCGACATCGCCCTGCCCGATCGCGCCAGCCGCGATGGCGGCTCGGATTTCGCCGCGCAGCAGGCACTGGGGGATGCTGTCAGCGACCACCAGTGCGGCGCGGCCGAGAATTGCGGGGTCGATCTCGGTCTTGTGCGGCGTGTCCGATCCCATCGCGGTGATGTGCGTGCCGGGCCTGATCCAGTCCGAACGCAGATAGGGCTCGTGCGCGGGCGTTGTCGTGACGATCAATTGCGCGGACGAAGCCACCTCCTCGGCGCTTGTTGCGAGGCGCGCATCATAGCCCAGGCGCTCGATATCGCGCACCGCTTCGGCCGCCTTGTCGGCATTGCGGCCCCACAGGAGCAGGCTTCGACAAGAGGTGACGCGGCGCAGATAGTCCGCTTGCAGGCGGGCCTGTACGCCGGAACCGCAAATACCGATCGTTTCTAGTTGCGGCGGAGCCAGATGGCGCGCCGCGACGGCGCCCGCCGCGGCGGTCCGATGATTGGTCAACTCGCCTTCTTCGAGCAGGATGTGCAGCACCGCGCCGGTCCTGGCGGAGAGTATCAGCATGCAGCCGGCAAAGGGCGGGAGTCCCAGCTTGGCATTTCCGAAAAAGCCGGTCGCCAGTTTGACCACGAAGACGTCATCACCGTGTACCACGCCATATTTGATGTGAAACTCGCCATTATCTTCGGGAAACAGGAGTTCTCCGACCGGCGGGACGTCGACTTTGCCTTCGGACAACGCCACAAAGCCGCGCTCGATTTCGCCAATCACGTCGACATCGGGGAGTGCGGCCAATATCTGATCGAGAGCAACGATTTTGGTCAATTTCTTCTCCCCGCGACTTCGGTTTTGGACCGTATCCGTCCTCCTAGCTTGGATATCGCGGTGCTTAGTTGTCAGGATTAGAAATCTCTGTTGCGAAGATACGCGACGCTTCCGCGTCGATACGGCCTTAGACCTCCGGAATAATGACATATTGTCCGGGGCCTGGGCTGCCCCGCTGGCGGGGGAGTTTCCATCTTGTCTTTCGATAATTCGTTCCGCCTCGGCACGGCCGACGTCTTTCCGCCGGCAGAGCGCCATGTCTATCTCGACGCCGCTTCTGTCGGCCTGAGTCATAAGGGCGGTGCTGCCGCGATTTCGCAGTGGCAGAACGCACTGGCGGAGGAGGGGACCATCGCCTTTGACGAACAGGCGGAGGTCGAATGCCTCGACAATCTCAACGCCGCTGCGGCCGGCCTGTTCAACGCCGATCCCGACGGCATTGCCATCGCCTCGAGCGAAACCGTTTTGATGCAGTCGCTAGCTTGGGCGGTGATGCCGGCGAAGGGGCGCCGTGTCCTCTCAACGAGCAGTACCCATCCTTCCACCATCTATCCCTGGAAACGCGTGTGCGATCATACCGGGGCCGAACTGCGCTGGATGCGTGCGGACAGCGGACTGACGGTCGATCCCGATGCGCTCGAGGAGATGATCGACGACGATACCGCTGTTGTGGTGCTCAGCCATGTCGAGTGGGGGAGCGGACAAGTCTACGACCTCAAGCGATTCGCCGACGCGGCACACCGGCATGGCGCACTGCTCGTCGTCGATGCGACGCAATCGGCCGGGCAGGTACCCATCGACGTGACCACGGGTGTCGACGCGGTTGCGACATCGACCTACAAATGGCTCTGCGGGCCCTTTGGTACCGGCATGATGTATGTCTCGCCGGCGCTTCAACAGCTCAATCCCGGCATTTTGGGCTGGCGCAGCCACAAGGATATGTGGGACTTCCAGGCCGATCGGCTCGAACTGCCCGACAATGCCAAGCGGTATGAATTCGGAACGATGGCTTATGGCACGGCCTATGGGGCCTATGAATCGGTGCGTCATATCCTCGAGACCGGCATCGACCGGATCGCCGAGCATAACCGACGGATTGCCGATCATCTCATAACGGGCCTGAAGGGGCTCGGCGCCGAAATACTCGGCCCGGAGGACAACGCCCATCGCTCGGCGATCGTCGCCGCGCGCTTTCCCGGGCGGAACAGCCGCGAATTCGCCCAAACGCTGAAGGAAGCCAATGTAATCGCCTCGCTTCGGCGCGATTTCATCCGCTTCTCGCCGCATTATTACAACAACATTGACGATATCGATCAGGGCCTCGCGGCGATTTCGGCTCATCTCTAGATCGGGTGTCAGTTCGGACGCCGCTTCCTCAAGGCATGTCAGTTGCTCACTTATGAAGCCCGCCCCCAAAAGTGCCGAGGGGAACGGTCAACGCATTTCACAAACCGCTTGATGTTTCCGGAACGGGTCAATTAATTGTCATCAGTTTCCGCCCGATGGAGCATCTCAATGTCGGTGGCCACACGCATATTTACGGGCCAGATTTCCGATATCGACCTGAAGCTGATCCGTACCTTTCGGGCGGTGGCCGATTGCGGAGGATTCTCGCTGGCCGAAATCGAACTGCGCATGTCCAAATCCGCGATCAGCAAGCAGATATCGGATCTGGAGACGCGGCTCGATGTCCAGCTATGCCATCGCGGTCGGTCGGGCTTCGGCCTGACGATCGAGGGGCAAGCGATCTATGATGCGAGCACACGTCTCTTCGGAGAAATCGAGGGTTTCCGAAGCCAGCTGAACGCTTTGAAGCGCGAGCCGACGGGGACTCTGTTCATCGGATGCATCGATACGCTGATCACGAGTCAACGCACCGCGATCATCGATATTCTGGGGAAATTTTCAAAGGCCTATCCGAAGGTCGATCTCAGCATCATTTCGGCCTCCGCCGCCGAAATCGACCAGTCGGTGGCGAACCGCCGGCTCCAGATCGGCTTTTCGGCCGAGCGCGGCAAGGTTCACGGGACGAAATCGCTGCCCATGTTTTCGGAGGCCGGCTATCTCTACTGCTCCGATCGCCACCCCCTTTTCCATGTCGATGATGCCGAACTGACGGCTGAGCGGTTGAATGCCGAACGCTTCGCCCGGCATGCCTATTCCGAAGTCGAACTGCACGATGAATATAACGCCCATCTCAGCGCGAGCGCGACGGGCCAGTTTACCGAAGGGATTGCCATGCTGATCCTGACCGGGAACTTCGTCGGTTTCCTTCCGCATCACTATGCGCAGTCCTGGGTAGATGCGGGAAAGATGCGTCGGCTTCTGCCCGATGAGATCCGCAAGATGACCAATATTCGGATGCTCTATCACGAAGATACGCAGTTTTTCCCGCTGGTATCCGCGTTCGTGAATCTGGCCAGCGAAGCGTTGAGCGGCGAGCAGCAGCGTGTGGTGGAATCCTGAACACTGCGTCTGGACGATGTCCTACAGGACTGCCTTATATTCGCGTGCTTCCCGGCAGATGAAGTCCCGGACCTGACGGATCGCCAGGCGATCGAGCTTATCCTCGGGGTAGACTAGATAGTAGCTACGCTCCTCGACCAGTGGCAATTCGACGGGGACGACCAACGTTCCCGCCGCGAGCTCGGCTTCGATCAGAAAGGATGGGAGAAGCGCCGCACCGGCCCCCGCGACGACCGCCTGCGCGACCATTAGGAAGTGCGCGACGCTCGTCGTGCTCGGCGGGCTGTCCAGCTCGACCAAGGCGAGCTTGAACCACCGTTCCCACGCATCCTTCCGCCGCGACTGCACGAGCAACGGCACGTCGAGAAGATCCGTTGCCGAGCGGATCGCGCGTTCTCTGAGGAGCGATGGGGCTACGACGGGAATGACATGTTCGTCGAAGAGTAACTCATGGCACGCGTTCGGCCAGTCGGCTCGACCGACGTGGATCGCGAGATCGAAGGGCTCGATGGAAAAGTCGAACTCTTCCGAACGAGCGGAAATGTTGACGGTCAGGTCTGGGTGAAGGCGCGACAAGAGGTTCCAGCGCGGTGCCAGCCAGCGCATGCCGAAGCTCGGCAAGGTGGCAATCTCGACCACGCGTCCGTCGGGCGTGCTCATCAATTTGCTCGTCGCGCGAGCGATCTTCTTCAACGCAGGCTCGATCTCGGCGAGATAGGCCTGGCCCGCGCTGTTCAGCGCGACATGGCGGCCGATCCGGTCGAAAAGCTCGGTTCCGACCCAGTTTTCCAGCGATGCGATCTGCCGGCTGACGGCGCCTTGCGTCAAACCGGTCACCTCGGCAGCCCTCGAAACTCTGCCATATTTGGCGACGGCGGCAAAGCCTGCCAGCATGGCGAGTGGCGGCAGATGCTTCCGCGCGGTTTCCATTCCCAATCCTCATGATAAACAAGTGCTGTCGATGCTTCTGCTCCAGGATCAGTGATCAGGGTCTTGGAATCAAGTGCTACGAATAGAAGCAAGCTTTCATATGAACGCTTGTGCATTACGCGAGATTCCAAAACGGGATCGACGCGCGAGCCTCTTGGCGATCGATATATTACCAAAGCGCATATAATGCGGCCGTTTTCTCGTTTTTCTCGGACCCTGTGATCGCACAATCTGCGCGGTGACATTGGTTCAGGAGATTATACGATGATTTCGCCGGTCATGCCCGTATATGCGCCCGCCCCGGTAAGGCCCGTCAAGGGACGGGGAAGCTGGCTTTACGAGGATGATGGTACGGCTTGGCTCGACGTCGTCGGCGGCGTGGCGGTCAATGCGCTCGGCCATTGCGCTCCGGTGCTTGTCGAGGCGCTCAACCGCCAGTCGGAACAGCTTTGGCATGTCGGCAATGGCTTGCAGATTTCCGGCCAGCGCGAGCTCGCCGAGCGTTTGGTCGCGTCCACCTTTGCCGATACCGTGTTTTTCGCGAACAGCGGAACCGAGGCGGTCGAGTGCGCGATCAAGACCGCCCGGCGCTACCATGCGCAGAAGGGCGCGTCCGAGCGGGTGGACATCATCGGCTTTGACGGCGCGTTCCACGGTCGTACCTTCGCCGCGCTCAATGCCGCCGGCAATAAAGCCTATCTCGACGGGTTCGGCCCTTTGATGCCTGGTTTTCGCCACGCTGCATTCGACGACCGCGAGGCGTGGGAACGCCTCATCGCCGACCCGCGCGCAGCGGCTGTGATCGTCGAGCCCGTGCAAGGCGAAGGCGGCGCGCGCGCCCTCGATTTTGCGGGGCTTCAGCATCTCCGCCAAATCTGTACCCGGCATGGCGTCCTTCTGATCTACGACGAGGTGCAAAGCGGCATGGGCCGTACCGGCCGCCTGTTCGCGCATCAGTGGGTCGCGGATGCGGAGCCCCATATCATGGCGATCGGCAAAGCGCTCGGAGGCGGTTTTCCCGTCTCCGCATGCCTTGCCACGGCCGAGGTGGCGGCAGGCATGGCGGTCGGATCCCACGGGTCGACGTTCGGCGGCAATCCGCTCGCAATGGCGGTCGCTCTCGCCGCCTTCGACGAAATCAGTCGCGAAGAGACCCTGTCTTCCGCTCGCGATCGGTCCGAACAATTGCGCGCTGGGCTTGACGCGATCATGCGCCGCCATCCCGGCGTGGTGCTGGAGATTCGTGGCCGCGGTCTGTTGGTCGGTGTGCAGATGGTGGTGGGCAATAAGGATTTCATCCGGCTGGCGCGTGAGTTCAATCTTCTCGTGACAGGCGGCGGGGACAATGTGGTGCGCCTTCTCCCCGCGCTGACCATAACCGAGGATGACGTCAGCGAGCTTCTTGCCCGCTTCGAAAAGACCTGCATTGCCGCGCAGAGGTTTATGGCTGGGGCAGCAGCGGCAGCGGCAGCGGCAGCGGCAGCGGCATGAGCATGCTGCGATCGTTTTGCCCAGCGACTGGCGAGCTCGTCTGGGAAGGGGAAACCGATGGCGCCGGGGATGTGCGGGCGGCGGTCGATCGTGCGCGACGCGCATTCGGCACCTGGTCTGCGGCGGCGTTGGCCGATCGGATCGTCCTGATCGAACGTTATCGGCAGCTTCTTTCCGATCGCGGCGATGTGCTGGCGTCGGCGATCGGGCGTGAGACCGGCAAGCCGTTGTGGGAGGCGAGGCAGGAAGCCGCGTCCATGGTGCAGAAGGTCACGACGTCGATCCAGGCGCTTGTCGAACGCGCAGGCGAGGTCGAGCGCGAAACGGCGTTCGGCCGCTCGATCTTGCGGCACAGGCCGCACGGCGTGATGGCCGTTTATGGCCCCTATAACTTCCCGGGCCATCTTCCCAACGGGCATATCGTGCCGGCGCTGCTGGCGGGCAACACCATCGTCTTCAAGCCGTCGGAAGAAGCGCCGCTGGTCGGGCAGATCATTGGCGAACTGCTGCGGGAGGTGGGGTTGCCGAAGGGCGTGTTCAACATCGTCCAGGGCGGACGCGAGACCGGGGTGGCGCTGGCCGAAGCCGATATCGACGGGCTGCTGTTCACGGGTTCCGCGGCAACCGGGGCGCAGCTCCGCCGCCAGTTCGTCGACCGGCCGGAGATTATATTGGCGCTCGAACTCGGCGGCAACAATCCGCTCATCGCATGGGACGGTGACCCTCGTGCAGCCGCGTCGATCATCGTCGGTTCGGCTTTCATTTCCGCGGGCCAGCGCTGCTCCTGCGCGCGCCGTCTGATCCTCCCAGTGGGCGACGCGGGCGACGCGATACTGTCGGCGGTCGTGGATTGCGCCCGCCGCCTGACCGCCGGCAGTTGGGACGAGCGGCCCGAGCCGAGTATGGGGCCGCTTGTGTCCGAAACGGCAGCCGATCGCGTGCGATCGGCCTATGACGATCTTGTCCACCGCGGCGCAGGCGTTCGGTCGCCCCTCGAAACCCCGCGGGGGCGGTCGCGTGCCTTTCTGACGCCGGCGATCGTCGACGTCACGGGCATCGATGTACCCGATCAGGAAATTTTCGGCCCGCTGCTTCAGGTCTTGCGTGTGGCGGACTTCGATGCGGCGATCGAGACCGCCAACCGCACCGCTTTCGGCCTCGCGGGCGGGCTCGTTTCAGAAGACCGCTCCTTGTGGGACCGTTACGCACTGCGCGCCCGCGCGGGGGTGTGCAACTGGAATAGGCCGACGACAGGTGCCGCGGGAACGATGCCGTTCGGCGGCGTCGGCGCGTCGGGTAACCACCGGCCCAGCGCTTATTATGCGGCCGATTATTGCGCCTATCCGACGGCAAGTTTCGAGGCGCCGGCCCTGATCGACCAGAGTCAGGACATCCGCGGGCTCCGGCCGGAATAGCGGGGAGATCAGTCATGCGGGAAGTGAATTTCGACGGGCTGATCGGCCCAAGCCACAATTATGCGGGGCTGTCCTTCGGCAATGTCGCGTCCGCTCGCAACGCAGGAGAGGTTTCGAACCCCCGGCAGGCGGCCCTTCAGGGTGTAGCGAAGATGCGGCGGATGATCGAATTGGGATTGCCGCAGGGTCTGTTGCTTCCGCATGATCGACCTTATGTGCCCTTTCTTCGCGACATCGGTTTCGAAGGCGCCGATCAAGCCGTCTGCGCAGCTGCCTGCGCAGAAGCGCCGATCCTGTTCGCGAATGTCATGTCGGCATCGCCGATGTGGGCCGCAAACGCGGCGACGGTATCTCCCGCGCCCGATACGGCGGATGGGCGGTGCCATCTCTCGGCGGCCAATCTGTCGACCATGCTCCACCGCGGCATCGAAGCCGCCGAGACCGTGCGGCAGTTGCGCCTGGCATTTCGTGACGATCGCTATTTCGCTGTCCATGATGCCTTGCCGGCAGGGCTGGGTGACGAAGGCGCCGCCAACGTCATGCGCCTCGCCGCGCGTCACGGCGATACGGGGCTCGAGTTGTTCGTCTATGGGACGGGGGAAGGCGGAAAATTCCCCGCGCGGCAAAACAGGCTCGCGGGCGAAGCGGTCGCTCGCCGCCACGGCCTGAGTTCGCGCGGACAGCTCCACATCCAGCAGAGCAGAGCGGCGATCGAGGCTGGGGCGTTCCACAATGACGTCGTTGCGGTCGCGAACGAGAATATATTGTTTGCGCATGAACTGGCGTTCAAAGACCACGATGAGGTCTATGCCGCGATTCGCGAGCGCATTTCCTCGGTCCGGATCATCGAGGCGCCGGCGGAAAGGGTATCGCTCGCCGATGCGGTCGGTTCCTATCTCTTCAACTCGCAGCTGATCACGCTCGGCGATGGCGAAATGGCCTTGATCGTGCCGTCCGAATGTCGCGAGACCGCAACTGTCTGGGAATGGCTAAATCGAGAGGTCGTCGGGCACACCGCGATCAGGAAGATCGAAGTCGTCGAAGTCCGCGAGTCCATGCGCAACGGCGGTGGACCGGCATGCCTTCGGTTGCGGGTGGCGGTGAGCGAGGCGGCCTTGGGCGCGATTGACCGCCGTTTTCTAGTCGATCGGACGGTCTGCGATCGGCTTGAGCGTGTGATCGAAGCGATGTGGCCGGTGCGGATCGCTACAAGCGATCTTTTCGATCCTACCCTCTGGGAACACTGTATTGCCGCGCGGCGGGCGCTCATCGAAACCCTCGGTTTTCGCTGTGGGGAAATCTGACATGGCACTGCAAGTTCGCATGGCGCGTTTGGCCGACCTCGATAAAATGATGGAACTCGCGTCCTTTACAGAAGACGGGCTGACCAACTTTCCGCACGACCGCCGGGCGCTGGAGGCAAAGATTCGCTGGAGCGAGACATCATGTCTCGCCGAAATCGATGCGCCCCGTGACGAATTCTATCTGTTCGCGCTCGAGGATATGGCGTCGGGGAGGATCATCGGCACGGCGAGCATCTATTCCAGGGTTGGCGTGCGGTGGCCCTTCTACAGCTATAAGCTCAGCCACATCACCCATGTGTCGCGCGGCGTCGATCGGCATTTCTCGACGCAAATCTTAAGCTTGGTCAATGACTTCGACGGCGCGTCGGAAGTCGGTGGCTTATTCCTCCATCCGGAGGCGAGATCGGGCGGCGTCGGGCAGCTTCTCGCACGAAGCCGCTATCTCTTCATCGCGGCACATCGCGAGCGCTTCGGTGACAAGATCGTCGTCGAGCTCCGCGGATGGAGTGACGGCGGCGTGTCGCCTTTCTGGGAGGCGGTAGGCCGCAAATTCTTCGATAGCGATTTCACGGTTGCCGACCGCTATAATGCGACGCAGGGCAACCAGTTCATTACCGACCTGATGCCGCGGTTCCCCATCTACACCGCGTTGCTTCCCGAAGAGGCCCAAGCCGTCATCGGGGTGCCGCATTCCGGATCGGTTCCGGCAAAGGCGATGCTGGAAGCGGAAGGCTTCGTCTATGACGGCTACGTCGACATCTTCGACGCCGGCCCCACGCTCCATGCGCAGACCGATCGTCTCCGCTCGATCGCCGAGGCGAACCCGGTCTCCAGCGGGCTTGAACTGAAACTGGCGACGCGCGACCGGCCGTTCCGCGCGCAGGGCCGGCTTTCGGAATTCACCGTCGTCTAGCGGCAACGGTTGCCGTTTATCCTATCGTTCGGAACTCCCGGTCCGCAGATGCGAGTGGCGAATGCCGTAAGCGAGGTAGAGCAGCGCGCCCCCGACCATGTACCAGAAGAAAAAGACCAGCACCTCCCACGGCACCGTCGTGATGAGATAGAGGCACGAACCAATGCCAAGCAAGGGAATCAGCGGATAGAAGGGGACCGAGAAGCCGCGCGGCAGGTCTGGCGCGGTGCGGCGGAGATATATCACCGACAGGCAGACGATCGCGAACGCCGCCAAGGTACCGACCGAGGTCATGTCGCCAAGCAGGTTGAGGTCGCAAAGACCCGCGGCAAGCGCGGTGACGGTGCCCACCAGGGCGGTATTGATGTGCGGCGTCCGGAAGCGGGGATGAACAGCCGCGAACATGCGCGGCAACAGGCCGTCGTGTGCCATCGCATAGAAAATTCGCGTCTGGCCATATATGAGGACGAGCACCACCGAGGTAAGACCGATGATCGCCCCGATCTTGATCGACGCGGTCAGCCACCCCCAGCTCCCGCCGAAGCTGTCGACGACCAGGGCGACGGGATCGGGAACGTCGAGCAAGGTGTAGGGCAGCAACAGCGTCATGACTGCGGCCACCAGCGTATAGATGACGGTGCAGACCACCAACGATCCGATGATGGCAAAGGGCAGGTCCTTTTCGGGATTTTTCGCTTCCTGACCGGCGGTCGAGACCGCTTCGAACCCGATATAGGAGAAGAAGACGATCGAGGCGGCGCGCATGATGCCGTCGATGCCGAATTTTCCGTCACCCTGGTTGGCTGGAACGAACGGCGTCCAGTTACGACCGACGAGTTCCTGAATATGGGGCAGGGCGACACAGGCGCCCACGATGATAAAGGCGGTAAGCACGGCGAGCTTGATCGTGACGATCCAATTGTTGAGCTTTGCCGATTCCGACAATCCGCGGGTCAGGAGCGCGGTCAGCGCCAGACAGACCAAGAATGCGGGGAGATTGAAGACGGCCGTGACCGGCGCGCCGTCGCGGACAAGCACCTGTCCGGGTGGGCCCGTAAGTTCAAGAGGCACCTGGATGCCCATGTCCGCGAACAGATTCACGACATAGCCGCTCCAACCCACCGCCACTACCGAGGCCGCAAGCCCATATTCGAGCAACAGCAGCGTTCCCATCGTCCAGGCGACGAACTCGCCGAGCGTGGCGTAGCTATAAGTATATGCCGAGCCCGAGACGGGCAAGGTCGAGGCGATCTCCGCGTAACATAGGCCGGCAAGAGCACAGACCGCGCCGGCGATCATGAACGACAACAGGACGGCCGGCCCGGCATGAAGCGCGGCAGCGCTTCCCGTCCGCACGAATATGCCCGCGCCGATTATGCAACCAACCCCGATAAAAAGGAGGTGCCATCGTCCCAAGGTCCGCTTAAGCTCGCTATTCGCGGCATCATGACGGATCTGCGCGATCGACTTGCGCGCGACTATCCTGTCGAGGAGCCAGTTGCTCGGCTTATTTTCCATGCTTCGTCCCAATGTCTTATTGCGGTTTCGCGCCGCGTCGTGTTTCCGATGGCTGTGATCGTGGCGAGCCGCGCCGGCGGCTGGCGTTGCCGATGTTCGAAGCGGCTCACCCATGTCCGTTTGATCGGACATCGATGAGCCGCTAGCGCCCCCTGCAGAATTTGTCGGTTTTCGTCAGCGCCTCGCAGTCTCAGCGAGGCCTTGGCGACCGCGACGTGGTCAGAAGCTTCGACTGACCGAGATGCCGACCGTTCGCGGCGTGCTCGCGGTACCCGACGGTCCAGCATAGCTGTCGTCGGTCGCCGCCAGATAGGTCAGGCCCGTTACGTCGAACACATTGTTCACGAACACCGAGAACCTCCACTCATCCTCGCCCACATCGAGGTTGAGGCGGGTATTCAGCATCCAATAGGCCGGAAGCCGGGCGTTGGTCGCGCTGGTCCGCGGAAATTCGGACCAGGACGAGCCCTGATACGACAAGTTGGATATCCACGCGACCGTCGCGCTGTCGGAAACCGGAACGCGATATTCGGTGTTGAGCGAGCCCGACAGGCGCGGAATATATGGAATCCGGTCGCCCTTCCGGCCGGCGGCGCGGACATTGGCGTTGAGCTGATCCTCGGTCAGCTTGGCGTCGATGTAGCTCGCATTGGTGCTGACCGTCAGATTGTCGCCGATCCGGGCGTTGAGTTCGCCTTCGAGACCGCGGATGCGGGCGGCACCGGCGTTCGAAAGGAAACGGAAGAAGCCCCCGCTGGCCGGGACGCCGGTAACCTGCATATCGTCCCAGTCGGTCTGGAAGACCGCCAGGCTCAGATCGACCTTGCGGTCGAGCAGCTGCGTCTTGGCGCCGAGTTCGTAGGTCCAGAGGCTGTCCGCACGATAAGGCGTAAGCGCGCTCGCAAGCCCCAGCACCTGATTGGCGCCGCCGGGCCTGAATCCCTGCGATGCCTGGACATACAGCATCGTTCCGTCGGTCGGCTTGTACGAGATATTGCCCTTTAACACCCAGCCCTTCTCGCTCGTGCGGAAGGTCGTTGCGGGCGTCGCGACCGCGGCCAGAAGGTCCCAGGGGATGGTGACCTGACCGGTGATCCGCTTTTTGTAGGAATAGCGGCGAGCGCCCACGGTGAGGTCCAGCTGCTCCGACGGGGAGAAGGTGGCTTCGCCGAAAAATGCCGTTTGAACATATTTCTGGCTCACCGAACGACTGGTAGGGATGCGTTCCGGGAAATAGGCCTCGCCGCTTAGCGGATCGACGCTGATATCCTTGCTGACCAGTCCGTCCTTGCGGGTTTCGCGGTAGACGCCGGCCGTCCAGGTGAATTTACCGGAATTCTGCGAGCTCAGGCGGAACTCGTTGATGAAGCTCTTCGTCGTCATCGGCTGCGCGACCAGCGAAGGCAGGAACGTGTCGACATAGGCCGAGAAATCAGAGAGCTCGGGTGCCGTGCAGGCGCGAGCGAACTGCTGGCGGATCCACATGCAGCCAAACGGCGACTTCAGGCTCTCCAGATAGACGGTGTCGTCGAACGTGTAGTAGGATCGGCGATCGACATAGCTCGAGATCGCGGTCGCGGTTACGCCGCCGGCATCCCAGTTGAGCGTCCCGCTATACATGTCCACGTCGTCCGAGAAGGGCTGCAGGAGCCGGCTTTCCGACACGAATCGTCCGAGCACAGGCGTGTAGATCGAATTTGCGGAGTCCATGCGCTGGACATACACGCCGGCGTCGAGGGTGAGGTTCGGGGTCGGAGTGACCCGCACCAGCAGACGGCCGCCATAGCTGTCGGCGCCATTGACATTGTTCCGGCCGAGAAGCGGGTAATCGACATAGCCGCCGACGTCCTGCTTATACATCACGAGCCGCGCTGCGATCAGATCGTCGACCAGCGGAACATTGACCATGCCTTGCACGCCATAGCTCTCCTCGCCGTGGCGCGTCGTCTGTGCGTTGGCTTCCACACGGCCTTCGAAATCCATCGAGGGCTTCTTGTTGATGAAGCGGATTGCCCCGGTCATCGCCCCAGATCCGTAAAGCGTGCCCTGCGGTCCGCGCAGCACCTCGACCCGCTCGATGTCGAACAGCTTCAGGTCGGGCGAGCGGCCGCCGGGGTCACTCGCCGGGCCGAGCGAACCGGGAATCGGAATGTCGTCGAGATAGGTTCCGACCGTCGCTTCGCCGGCGGACACGATACCACGGATCGAGATGCGGTTCCGGCCGGGGCCGTTATCGACAAGGCGCAGGCTCGGCGTTCGCGCGGCGAAGTCGCGGATGGAGGTGGAGCCGGTTTCGGCCAGCGCATCGCCGTCGAAGGCGGAAATCGCGGCGGGGGTTTCGAGCAGGGTCGTCTCGCGGCGCAACGCGGTCACGACGATGTCGCCGTCTCGCGCTTCGGTGCCGTTTTCCTGCGACGCCTGCTCTGACTGGGCCTGAGCCTGCGAAGGCGCGATCGCTGCGCACAGGACGAGCGCGATGAGCGGCATTCGATTGGTTTTGGCGATCAATAGAGATTGCCGCGTGGAATTGCAGTTGGTCATACTTCCCCCTTGGTAGCGGTTGAGGCGGGCGCCGTCAGTACGGTCGCCGCCGGCCGATGCGTTCGCAGCGTTCCCCTGCGTCACAATTTTGAAAGATATGAACCGGGCTTCGCGCACGAAAAATGCCGATGACGCGAAGTTCACTTTCCGGTTCGTGGCTTGTTGCTCCGCCAGGGTCTCAATAGCTTTTTTCCAGACAGAACGCGGATCGCGATCGGCGCCAGCGGGCAGGGAGTCATCGACCATGGACAAAATCCGCTTTGCTTGTAGCGCCGCGATGGCGGCCGCTGCTTGGCTAGCAACGCCTGCCGCCGCGCGCGATGTCGTGATCCATGCCGGCCGCCTCATCGATGGCGTAACAGCTCGGGAACAGGGACCGACGTCGATCTCCATTCGCGGCGATCGCATCGTCAAGATCGAAAGCGGTTTCGTGGCGCCGGAGGGTTTTACGGTGATCGATCTGTCCAGGTCGACAGTTCTGCCGGGCCTTATCGATTGCCACGTCCATCTGGGCATGCCCCTTCCCGGCGTTGCCAATGCGATGGGCAGCGCCTTCACCCAGAATGATATCGATCGGGGGTTCTCGGCAGCGGTCAACGCGCGGGCGATGCTGCTGCAAGGCTTTACCAGCGTGCGCGACGTGGGCGGCGGCGACGAGACCGTGTCGCTGCGCAAGGCGATCGACGCGGGCCTGATGGCGGGGCCGCGCTTATGGGTGTCGCTTGAGCCGCTGGGGCCCACAGCTGGCCATGGCGATTTTCGGACAGGCCTCGATCGCGCCTTTTCCAATCCGGCATGGACGAACGGCATCGTCGACTCTCCCGACGAGGCCCGGCTTCGCGTGCGCGAACATTATCGTCGCGGCGCGACCGTGATCAAACTCATGCCCTCCGGCGGCATCGGTTCAGCAGGCGACGATCCGACGCACCAGACGATGACCGATGCCGAAATCGCCGAGGCTGTCCGTACGGCGCATGGCCTGGGCATGAAGGTGGCGGCGCACGCTTATCCCCCGGCCGCAATCAGATCCGCGGTCGTGTCAGGGGTCGACTCGATCGAGCATGGATCCTTCGCCGATGACGCAACCTATCGGCTGATGAAGGAGCGCGGGACCTACCTTGTTCCGACGCTCAGCGTCTTCGACGTCTATTACAAGGCAGCGATCGAACATCCGGAAAAACTGCGCCCGGGAACGGCGGAGAAGGAACTGGCCAACGACCTTCTCCCCAAAAAGCAGTTTCCCTACGCAGTGCGGGCGGGGGTGAAGATCGCATATGGTACGGACCTGGGGCAGGGCGATCATGCGATGGAATTTCCGCTGATGGTCGACAATGGTCTCAGCGCGGGCGACGCCATACTTTCGGCGACGAAGAACGCGGCGGACCTGCTCGGCGACGGCGAGAATATAGGGAGCATCCAGGTCGGCCGTCTTGCCGATATCATCGCGGTGGACACGAGCCCGATCGCGGATATCCGAGTCATGCAAAAGGTTCGGTTCGTGATGAAGGGTGGCATCGTTTACAAGCGGGATGGGCGGCCGACGGTGCTGGACGGGGAATAGCCCCCGTCCCGCCGCTCGAAGCTGAGGGCACGGCCATGGATTGCGCCTTGCTCGAGAGGCTTGTCGAAGACATCGTCGCGCAATGCGCGGCAGAGGCCGATGCGGGGGTCGTTGCATCCTATATTCCCGAGCTCGCGCAGGCCGACCCCCGGCTGATCGGTATCGCTATCGCGACGCCGGACGGTTCGATGATTTCGGCGGGCGCCGCGGACGCCCTCTTCTCGCTCCAGTCGATCTCCAGCGTTTTTACGCTGACGCTCGGGCTTGGACGGATCGGCGACCAGCTATGGGCGCGCTTTGGCCGCGAACCGTCGGGCACCGCCTATAATTCGATCGTACAACTCGAACGGGAGCATGGATTGCCCCGCAACCCCTTTATCAACGCCGGGGCGATCGCACTCGCCGATCTCAACCTGTCCCAACACCGTCCAAAGGAAGCCATCGGCGAGTTCGTCCGCTTCCTCGGTTTCCTGGCAGACGACATGCCGATTTTCATCGACCGGAACATCGCGCAATCGGAACTGGCCGCAAGCGACCGGAACCGGGCGCTGGCCCATTTCATGAGGGCATTCGGCAATCTCGACCATAATGTCGACGAGGTGCTTGGTACCTATGCGCATTATTGCGCCACGGTGCTCGACTGTCGTCAATTGGCGCTTGCGGGTCGCTTTCTCATGCGGGGCGGCCTGACGCCCAATGGCCGCGTCATCTCGGAACGGCGCGCGCGGCGTATCCTGTCGCTGATGCTGACATGCGGCATGTACGACGAATCCGGCGATTTCGCGTTTCGCGCGGGCATTCCGGCCAAGTCCGGCGTTGCGGGTGGTATATTGGCCATCGTGCCCGGCGTCGCTTCGATCGCCGTCCGGTCGCCCGGTCTCAATGGCTATGGCAATTCGAAACTCGGCGTGCGTGTACTCCAGCTCCTGACCGAACGGACGGGCTGGTCGATCTTCGGTATTGGTCGCAAGCGCGTGCCTTACACCTCTTCGGGCCAGTAGAGCCGCTTTGGATTGGCGACGAGCAGTTTGTGCTGCAGGGTAACCGTCGGTGCGATCCGCGGGATGACATCGACCAGCCCGCCATCGTCCGGGATGCGCTTTTCCATGTTTGGGTGCGGCCAGTCGGTCCCCCAAAGCACGCGGTCCTCGTAATCGGACACGAGCGGCGCGACAGCCTTGGCAAAATCGTTCCACGGAGCGCCGGCCGGATCGAGCCGGTCGGGGCAGGTCGCCTTGAACCAGATGTCCTGGCGGCTGTCGAGCAGGTGGCGGAACGCTCGCATGTCTGCGCCGTCGGGGCCTTGGGTCACGTCGGGGCGGCCCATGTGATCGACGACGATCGGCACCGGGATCGCGTCCATGAAGGGGCGCAGCTCTTCCAGAATATCCGCTTCGAAATAGATGACGACGTGCCATCCCGCGGGAAGGCGCTTCGCGACCTCGATGAACTTGTCCTTGGGCGCGTCGTCGACAAGGCGCTTCAGGAAGTTGAAGCGGATACCGCGAATGCCGCCTTCGTGCAGTGCCGTGAGCTCCTCTTCACCGATCGCCGGATCGACCACCGCGACGCCGCGCGCGCGGCCGTTCGAGGCGGCGATGGCGTGGAGCGTCGCGCTGTTGTCGGTACCGTGGCAGCTCGCCTGGACGATGACGTTGCGCGCGAAGCCCAGCCGGTCGCGCAGCGCGAACAGCGCGTCGGCGCCCGCATCCTGCGGCAGATATTTGGCCTTGGCGCTGAAGGGGAAGTCGGCGGCGGGGCCGAAGACATGGCAATGCGCGTCGATCGCGCCTGCGGGCACGGTGAACTGCGGCTTCGAGGGCATGAGCGTCCAACTGCGGATGTGGCCATCGACATCGATGCTCATGCGAAAATCACTCCATCCATCAATTTGCGCGCCGTGCGAAGCATTCCGGCCTCGATGGGAGCGCCGTCCGGATCGGCCGTGACGACACATTCGGTGACGCCGGTCGGATGCTCGACGCCGAGCGTCTTGGCGGGACCCTCAGGCACGGCCGCGGCCGCGGCGGCGGGCGATCCCGCGATCAGGCAGGCGGTCGCGACGCTGACCGCGCCGAGCACGCCGATCGAGGCGTGGACGCGGTGCGGGATCAACGATCGCACCGCGATCGCGCCACCGTCCTGCGGCGCTGCGACGAGCATCATCTTGGGCACCGACTTCTCGCTCACGTCGCCGAGGTTCATCATCGGTCCGGCTTGGAGCCGGATCGCCTCGACCTTCGCTTTCATCGCGGCGTTGGCGTCGAGCGTCTCGCGATCCTCATAGCCCGTGATGCCGACATCCCCGGCGGCAATGACGACGCACGGCATGCCATTGTCGATCAGTGTGCAGGCGATGCCGTCGATGATGTCGACGCCGTTGCCGGTCGGGAGAAGCGCGCTGCAGCTCGAGCCGGCCGTGTCGCGAAAGGCCAGCGGGATCGGCGCCGCGGTGCCGGGAACACCGCTGATCGCCGCGTCGCCATCGTAGCGCACCCGACCGCCGGGCGTCTCGACCGTCGCGACCGCGACCTGGCCGGTATTCTCCATGAAGATCGCGACGCGCGTCCGACCGTCCGCGGCCGCGACCAAGCCACGCTCGATCGCGAAGGGGGCGATCCCGGCGAGGATGTTGCCGCAATTCTGGGCGTCAGTGACGATCGCCTGGTCGACGAACACCTGCAGGAAGAGATAGTCGATATCGACGCCGGGACGTGTGGACTTGGCGACGACCGCGACCTTGCTGGTCAGCGGATCGGCGCCGCCCATCCCATCGATCTGGCGCGGATCGGGCGAGCCCATCGCGCGAAGCAGAAAGGCATCGCGCGCTGCGGTGTCCGCGGGCAAGTCGTCTTTCAGAAAATAGCCGCCCTTCGACGTGCCGCCGCGCATCCACATGCAGCGGACGCTGTCAGACATATCTGAGTCCCATCTCTTCGAGCCGCGCACGCATATTGTAGATGTCGAGACCGAGTTCGCCCGCGGCGAGCCGCTGGCGCTTCGCTTCCTCGGCCGCCTCGCGCGCCTGCGCCTTTTCGAGCACTTCTTCGGCGTCGGCGCGCTTCACGACGCACACGCCGTCGTCGTCGGCGACGATCACATCGCCCGGCTCGATCGCGGCGCCGGCGCAGACGATCGGGACATTGACCGACCCGAGCGTATTCTTGACGGTGCCCTGTGCGAACACCGCCTTCGACCAGACGGGAAAACGCATCTGGGTGAGATCGCGGACGTCGCGCACGCCGGCATCGATCACGAGGCCGCGGCAGCCGCGCGCCATCGCGCTCGTTGCGAGCAGGTCGCCGAAATAGCCGTCGACGCAGGGACTCGTGGGCGCAAGGACGAGGATGTCGCCGGCCTGCAACTGCTCGATCGCGACATGGACCATCCAATTGTCGCCGGGCGGAGAAGAGATGGTGACCGCGCTCCCCGCAATGCGCGTACCCGCGTAGATCGGGCGCATGGACTGGGCGAGCAGGCCGATGCGGCCCTGCGCTTCGTGCACGGTCGCGACGCCCGCCGCGCCGAGTCCGTCGACGACCGTGGGGTTCGCACGTTCGATGGTTCGTACGACGATCGCCGCCATGTTCGCCTCCTTCGTTCGGGTGCGCAGCATGATCGTCTGGTAATGGCCGGGACAAGTCGGAACTATGCGCATGCCATAAGATTTTGCTAAGTGTTATGGCATGGATATCTGGAACCTCAATTTGCGGCATCTCAGGGCTGCCGCCGAAACAGCCCGCTTGGGTACGATCAGCGAGGCGGCGCGCGCGGTCCACCTGACCCAGCCGGCAGTGACGCAGGCGCTGTCGCGGCTCGAACGACAAATCGGCCTTGCGCTGTTCGAGCGCCATTCTGGCGGGATCGAACCCACCGAGGCGGCGCATTTCCTCGTTCCGCGCATCACCGCGGCGCTCGATCTGGTCGGCTCGCCGCGGGTGACGATGGCCGAGATGCATGCCTTCGTCGCGTTGGCCGACGCGGGAAGCTATGGCAGCGCGAGTGTTGCGACGGGCCTTTCGCAACCCACGCTTCATCGCGGCGTACGCGACCTGTCGGTCGCGCTCGGCCGCCCGCTTACCGAGCGGCGCGGCCGCGGTATTTCCTTGACCTCGCAGGGCCGGCGGCTTGCCCGCAACTTCCGCCTCGCGCGGGCCGAACTCGAGGCTGGGATCGCAGAACTCGAAGCGCTCAAGGGGCGCGAGACCGGTCGGATCGCCATAGGCGCAATGCCATTGTCGCGCGCGCGTATCTTGCCTTCCGCCGTAGCCCTTTTCCTGAAGCAGTGGCCGGAGGCCGTCGTCGACATCGTCGAGGGCTCATATGCCGAGCTTATCGAGCCGCTCCGCGACGGCGCGCTCGACATTCTCGTGGGGGCCCTGCGCGATCCCAACGGCAACGACGATCTCGCTAGGCGCCGGCTTTTCGAGGATCGACCCGTCGTTATCGGCCGCCATGGGCACCCGCTCGCCTGTCGGACCCACATAGACCTCTCGGCGCTCGCCCGGTTCCCGTGGATCGTGCCCGCGAGCGGTACGCCGCTTCGCGCACAATGGGAGCATATGTTTGATGCGGCCGGCCTGGAAAGGCCGCGCGTCCCGGTCGAATGCGGTTCGGTGATGATGATCCGCCAGATCCTCATGGGAAGCGACATGTTGACCCTGCTGTCGGCCGATCAGGTGCCCGTCGAGCTGGAGGCACATTGGCTGACGCATATCTGTGACGCGCCTCCGGACGTCGTTCGGACAATCGGGATCACCCACCGCGTTCAGTGGCGCCCGACGGCGCGGCAACGGGCTTTTGTCGACCTTATGCAAGGCATCGTCGAAGACAACTGAATTCGAAAAAAATTATGGGGGCGATGGCTTATCGATTGGTAAGCGCGAGCGGCGCACCATAACCGCCGGTCATGTTCGATCTAGTCTATATCGGATTTGGCGAGGCGGGCGCAGCGCTGGCGGTTCCGGGCGCCGGCGCCTATGACGTCAAGACCGCCGACCCGCTGACGCGCGACGACAAGCGTCGCGATTACGCTTCGACCGGCGTGTGGGGTTTCGATAACGCCCCGGGGGCTCTTGCCGGCGCTCGATATGTCTTTTCCCTCGTGACTGCCGATCGCGCGCTGGCGGCAGCGCGGGAATATGCGCCGTTTATCGAGCCCGGAACGCTGTGGATCGACATGAACAGCGTCGCGCCGGGGACCAAGCGGTCTGCCGCCGAAGCCGTCGAAGCCGTCGGCGGCCGCTATGTCGACGCCGCGATCATGGCGCCGGTTCGTCCGCTGCGCCATGCGGTGCCGTTGCTTCTCGCAGGTCCGCATGCGGCAGCGACGGAGAAGCTGCTCCGAAAGGCGGGCTTTTCCGATATCGCGGTGGTCGGCGCGCGGATCGGCGACGCCGCGTCGGTGAAGATGATCCGTTCCGTGCTGGTGAAGGGCATCGAAGCACTCTCCGCCGAATGCGCGCTCGCGGCCTATGCGGCGGGCATTTCCGACGCGCTGATGACGTCGCTGGAAATCGGCTGGCGGGACCAGGATTGGGTAGCGCGGATCGATTACAACCTCGATCGCATGCTCGTACACGGGCTTCGCCGCGCCGCAGAAATGGAAGAGGTAGCGAAAACGCTCGAGGATCTGGGCATCGATCCGGTGATGACGCGCGGTGCGATAGCGCGACATCGCGCGGCCGGAAGCGTCGGCACGGTGTCGCCGGAAGGACTTGCCGCGAAACTGGCTCTTATCGGCGCGCGCTCGAAGAGCGGATATCCATGACGTTGATCATCGACTGCCACGGCCACTACACTGTGCTGCCTAAGGCGCATGATGCTTGGCGTGAGGAGCAGAAAGCCGCCTTCAAGGCCGGCGTTCCCGCGCCGCCCTATCCCGATATTTCGGACGACGAGATCCGCGAGCCGATCGAGGCGAACCAGCTCCGCCTGATCAAGGAGCGCGGTGCGGATCTTACCATTTTCTCGCCGCGCGCGTCGGCGATGGCACCGCATGTCGGGGACGAGGGCGTCGCGAAGGAATGGGCGATCCGTTGCAACGACCTGATCGCGCGGGTCGTCGGGCTGTTCCCCGAGACTTTCGCGGGCGTATGCATGCTGCCGCAGTCGCCCAAGGCCGATATGGCGAACAGCATCGCCGAACTCGAGCGCTGCGTGACCGAGCTCGGCTTCATCGGTTGCAACCTCAACCCCGATCCGGGCGGCGGGCACTTCCAGCATCCGTCGCTGACCGACCGTTACTGGTATCCCTTCTACGAGAAGATGGTCGAGCTCGACGTGCCCGCGATGATCCACGTCTCGGGGAGCTGCAACCCTGCGATGCACGCGACCGGCGGCTATTATATCGCGGCCGACACCATCGCCTTCATGCAATTGCTCGAGGGCGATCTCTTCGCCGACTTCCCGAATCTTCGCTTCATCATCCCGCACGGCGGCGGCGCGGTGCCCTATCATTGGGGGCGTTACCGCGGGCTGGCCGACATGCTTAAGAAGCCGGGGCTCGACACGCACCTCATGAACAACATCTTCTTTGACACCTGCGTCTATCACCAGCCGGGGATCGACCTGCTTGCCGATGTGATCGACAACAAGAATATCCTGTTCGGCAGCGAAATGGTGGGAGCCGTGCGCGGCATCGATCCGACGACAGGCCAATATTTCGACGACACCAAACGCTATGTCGACGCGCTCGATATCAGCGACGCCGAGCGCCACGCGATCTTCGAGGGCAACGCCCGACGCGTCTTCCCGCGGCTCGACGCGATACTCGAAGGCCGCGGCCTTTGAGCGCGCCGAAGGACATCCACGACTATCTCGCCGAGTTCGAAGACATTCCGGGTACCCGCGTCTTCACCGCGGCGCGGGCGCGAGCCGGCTATCATCTCAACCAGTTCGCGATGAGCCTGATGAAGCCTGAAAACCGCGCTGGAAGGTGGACGAAGCCGCCTATCTCGCCGGCTGGCGGCTCTCCGACGAGCAGAAGGATGCCGTGTTGGCGCGCGACTACAATCGGCTGCTCGACCTCGGTGGCAATATCTATTTCCTCTCGAAGATCTTTTCAACCGATGGCCTGAGCTTCGTCCAGGCGGTCAGCACGATGACCGGCGCGAGCGTCGAGGAGTATCAGGCGATGATGAACGCGGGGGGGCGCTCGCCGGAAGGCGTGCGCTCGAAGGAGGATAACCGCTAATGGCCCGCATTTCCGCCGGCTTGGGATCGAGCCATGTGCCACTGCTCGGCGTTGCGCACGACCAGAAGAAGGACCGCGACGCCTATTTCGGCCCGATTTTCGCGGGCTTCGACTGGACCCGCGAATGGGAAAAGGTCGCGAAGCCCGACGTCGTGATCCTGGCTTATAACGATCATGCCTCGGCCTTCGACATGAAGCTCATCCCGACCTTCGCGATCGGCTGCGGCGAGCGCTACAAGCCCGCCGATGAAGGTTGGGGGCCGCGGCAGGTGCCCGACGTGATGGGCCATCCCGACCTCGCTTGGCATATCGCGCAGAGCCTGATCCTCGACGAGTTCGACATGACCATCATCAACGAGATGGACGTCGACCATGGCTTGACCGTGCCGCTTTCGATGATGTTCGGCGACGTCGCCGAATGGCCCGTCAAGGTGGTGCCGCTGGCGGTCAACGTCGTCACCTATCCGCCGCCTTCGGGCAATCGTTGCTGGGCGCTCGGCGAGGCGATCGCCCGCGCGGTCGCCAGCTTTCCCGAGGATCTGAGCGTCCAAATCTGGGGGACGGGCGGGATGAGTCACCAGTTGCAGGGCCCGCGCGCGGGACTGATCAACAGGGATTGGGACAATCGCTTCCTCGACGGCCTCGTCGGCGACAGCGACCGTCTCCGCCACATCTCGCACATCGAATATCTTCGCGAGACCGGATCCGAGGGGATCGAGATGGTGATGTGGCTGATCATGCGCGGTGCGCTTGGGGCCAGCACGCGTCTCCTTCACCGCCATTATCATGTCCCGTGCAGCAACACGGCCATCGGCCATATCGTGTTGGAGCCCGATCCTTGACCGGTCTCCGCCTGCCTTGGTGGCGGAGGGGTGAGGTAATCACGCGACCCGGCGACCTCACCGCAAAGGCCGATATCCCTCGAATATCTGGAGAATGACATGAAGATTGCCCTTGCCGGAGCCGGAGCCTTTGGTGAGAAGCATCTCGACGGCCTCAGGAATATCGACGGGGTCGAGGTGATCTCTCTGATCGGCCGTCGGCTCGAGCCGACGCAGGCGGTCGCCGCCAGATACGGCGTGGCCCATGCGACGACCGAACTCGCCGAAGCGCTCGAACAGCCGGGGCTCGATGCCGTCATCCTCTGCACCCCGACGCAGATGCATGCCGCCCAAGCGATCCAGTGCATGAATGCGGGCAAGCATGTGCAGGTCGAAATCCCGCTCTGCGACAATCTCGCCGACGGCGAGGCAGTGCTGAAAAAGGCCGAGGAAACCGGGCTCACCGCGATGGTCGGCCACACGCGCCGCTTCAACCCCAGCCATCAATATATCCACCGCAAGATCGCGGCGGGCGAGATGAGCGTCCAGCAGATGGACGTCCAGACCTATTTCTTCCGCCGCAAAAATATGAACGCCAAAGGCGAGCCGCGGTCCTGGACCGACCATCTGCTCTGGCACCATGCCGCGCACACGGTCGACCTCTTCGCCTGGCAGGCGGGGCCGATCGTGCAGGCGAACGCGATCGAGGGGCCGCACCATCCAGAGCTCGGTATCGCGATGGATATGTCGATCCAATTAAAGGCGGAAAGCGGCGCGATCTGCACCCTGTCGCTGTCGTTCAACAACGACGGGCCGCTCGGCACTTTCTTCCGTTACATTTGCGACAATGGGACCTGGATCGCCCGCTACGACGATCTGGTCACGGGAAAAGAAGACCCGGTTGATCTCACCGGGGTTACTCTCTCGGCCAACGGCATCGAACTGCAGGACCGCGAATTCGTGGCCGCGATCCGCGAAGGGCGCGAGCCCAACGCCAGCGTCGCAGAGGTTCTTCCCTGCTACCGTGTGCTCGACAAGCTGGCGGCGCAACTCGACGCCGCAAGCACTGGCGCGCGCACGTGAAAAGGAGCGGCAAAGTTCCGCGAGGGACCGCCGGTCCGTTGGCGCAGCTGCAAGTCGGTGCGCAGGACGGGCGGCGAAACGGGGTGGGGCCGACAAGATCATAGGCCGCACCTGCAATGGGGCTCGTTTCCGATCCGCGACAATCGAATGGCGGACGGGCGAGAAGAGGAGGAGCGTCAATGAGCGGGACTGAGGAAGCGTCGAGCGAGAAGCCGTTCCCGGTATATCCGGTTGGGCTTCTTTTCGTGATATTCACCCTCAATTTTCTGGATCGGCAGATCCTCAACATTCTGGCAGAGCCGATCAAGCAGGATCTCGGGCTCGCGGACTGGCAGATCGGGGCGCTGACCGGGCTCGCTTTCGCGCTGCTCTACACGACCTTCGGCATTCCGGTCGCGCGGCTTGCGGATCGTCATCATCGCGGAAAGATCATCGCGGTTTCGCTTTTCATATGGAGCGGCTTCACCGCCTTGAGTGGGCTTGCGACGAGCTTCGTACAGCTGCTGCTGTTCCGCATCGGCGTCGGGATGGGCGAGGCGGGGTGTTCGCCGGCTACCCAATCGCTGATCGGGGATATCACGAGCAAGGCGGTACGTGCGCGCGCCTTGGCGATTTACGCGCTCGGCGTTCCCGTCGGATCGCTCCTCGGGATGGTGGTCGGCGGCCTCGCGGTCGATGCCTGGGGGTGGCGCAACGCCTTGTTGCTCGCGGGCCTCCCGGGACTGCTCGTCGCTGTTCTAACCTTCCTAACCCTGCGCGACCCGCGATCATCGGCGCTGCGAGAGACAGGAAGAGCGGCCGGGACGCAAGAAGGTGACGCAATCCCGACATTCCGAGAGGCCTGCCGCGAACTGGCAGGCAAGAAGAGTTTCTGGTGGTTGGCCGGCGGCGCCGCGCTGACGTCGTTTGTTGGCTATGGGCATCTCTCCTTCTACGCTTCCTTTTTCATGCGTAACCATCAGGGCGATGTCGCGGTACTGGCCGACTGGCTCGGTCTTGGCACGACGGGCGCTCTGGGTATCGCGCTCGGGCTTCTGCTTGGCGTCGGCGGAGCGCTGGGAACATACGGCGGCGGTGCCGTCGCCGATCGCCATATAGGCCGCGGACCCGGCATATACGCCTTCATCCCTGCGATTGGCACATTGCTGGCCATCCCGTTTTTCGTGCTGGCCTTTACCGTGGAGTCGGGCCTTGCCTCGCTTGCCTGCTTGCTTCTTCCGACGATATTCAAGAATATGTGGTATGGCCCCGTGTTTGCATGCGTCCAGAGCATTGTGCACGAGCGTTCGCGAGCAACTGCGATGGCAGTGTTCCTGCTCATACTGAACGCATGCGGCATTGGAGCCGGGCCTATCTCGATCGGCTTGCTCAGCGATGCTCTCGCCGCAACGCTTGGTCCGGCCGAAGGCTTGCGCTGGGCGATGATCATTTTGACCGCGGTCAGTGCTTTGGCGGGCCTCTGCTTTTTCCAAGCTCGCAAATCAATCGCAAATGACCAAAGAATTAGGTCTTGACGACGTTGCTGGCGTTCACTTTGGCATTGCGCGAATTCATAGGGGGCTGGCTGGTCGCCCGGAGTTCGTCCGCTAGCTTGGGTATCGGTCCCAATTGGTCGCTAGTTCGGCGATTGGCCGAGAGGCGACGGTCCGCTTCGGGGCGTCATAGGCGTGAAGCGGACCGTTGCCGATCTACTCCGCCCAATGTGGCCTTCGACATAAGCAGATGCTTAGGCCTGCGCTCATAAGCGGTTCGCCGATGGCTTGGCGACTTTAACAATGTTCAGATCCTTCAAATAAAGAAGGAAAAGATCATGTCTATCTTGCCCCATTTCGATTCCGAAGAATTTGCAGAAAAACCAGTTCGCTCGCGTCGTAGGTGGGATCCTGTCGTGAAAATAACCCACTGGGCCATCGTTACGGCCATCATCGCAAACGCGCTGTTCACCGAAGAAGGGTCGGGCGTTCATATATGGGTCGGCTATTCACTTGCCGCCATACTCGTGTTTCGCCTGCTATGGGGGCTGATAGGACCTCCCGAGGCTCGCTTCTCGGCCTTTCCCCCGAGCCCTCGCCGGGCTCTCGCCCATCTGCGCGATATCAGGGTCGGCAAAAAGGAGATTCATCACTCTCACAATCCGCTCGGCGCGCTGATGGCCTATGCGATCTGGAGCATGCTCGGCGTCATCATCGCCAGCGGCGTAGCGATGGCGCGGCCTCCTTCGACGGCTTTTCTCGATCGAGCGGCACCGCCAGGCGAGGTCAGCCGGCAACTCGTCGTAGAACGGGGTGATCGCGACCACAATGATGAGCGCAACGACACTCGCGAAGAGGACGGCGTGTGGGAAGAAGTCCACGAAACGGCCGTCAATCTGCTCTACGTTCTTATTGCGCTTCATATCGCGGGGGTGGCCTTCGAGACGCGACGGAATGGCCGGGAAATCCTGTTGGCTATGTTGCCCCGGCGCGCGTAAACGTTGGTCATGCAGGCAAGACGAAGATCGCTGGAACGCCGGGCGGTCGCGACCACCTTTCTGGTGATCCTCCAGGCTCTCGCGACGATCTTCTTTGTCGCCGACGTCGCCGGCGACATCGCAGACGATGGCTGGAGCATGCACCTGCTCGTCGAAACCGGTGCGACCGCCGCGCTTCTCGCCGGCGTCGGCTTCGGCGCTCTCCAGCTGCGCTGGCTGATCCTTCGCTCCCGACTTGACGAGACGGCGGTCGCGGCGGCGCGCGGCGCCATGTCTGACCTTATTCGACAGCGGTTTCTCGAATGGCACCTGACCGGCGCCGAGGCCGACGTCGCGCTCTTCGCGCTCAAAGGCTTCGATGCAACCGAGATTGCGCACCTCCGGGGCGCGGCGTCGGGGACGGTCCGGGCGCAACTCGCGCGCATCTACGCCAAGGCCGGAGTGCATTCGCAAGTCGGCCTGATAGCCCAGATGGTCGAAGACCTTGTCGACGGCGACGCGATCAAACCGGCCGAAGCCAAACCGCAGGGGAACAATGGATGAGAAGCCACCGCGAAAGCCATCTCGTGTCGCGCATCGGTTGGCTGCGAGCCGCCGTGCTCGGTGCCAATGACGGCATCGTCTCGACCGCAAGCCTCATCATGGGCGTCGCCGCATCGGGGGCCCCGCGCTCCGCGGTGCTTGTCTCGGGGATTGCCGGGCTTGTCGCGGGCGCTATGTCGATGGCCGCCGGAGAATATGTTTCGGTGAGCTCGCAGTCGGACACCGAGCGATCGGACCTCGAACGCGAACGGCTCGAACTGGCGACAGACCCCGATGCGGAGCTTGCCGAACTCGCCGACATCTATCGAGCGCGGGGCGTCGATGCCGATGTCGCGAAAACCGTCGCCATGCAGATGACCGCGTTCGATGCGCTCAGCACCCACGCCCGCGACGAGCTTCACATCACCGATATGACAGCGGCGCGGCCGATCACCGCCGCGTTCACCTCAGCCGGGACCTTCACACTAGGCGCCCTGCTCCCTGTGCTGGCGGCCGCGATGCTCCCACACGACTGGCTTGTGCCCGGCGAAGCGGTTGCATCGCTCCTCTTTCTTGCTCTGCTCGGATGGGTTGGGGCAACGGCCGGCGGATCAAGACCGTTGAAGCCAGTCGCGCGCGTCGTCTTCTGGGGAGCTATCGCTATGGGGCTGACTGCAGGTATCGGGCGACTGGTTGGAACTGCCATCTAATCGCGAAGGAACAGGCGCTTGGACATTATCGGGTTTGCGCTTGCCGTGCTGCTGATCGAGCTGACGCCGGGCCCGAACATGGCCTGGCTCGCCGGGCTTGCCGCAACCGAAGGCCGGCGTTGCGGCCTGTCTGCCGTCGCAGGCGTCGCGCTAGGCCTGCTAGCGAACGGCGTTCTGGCAGCCTTGGGGCTCGCGACATTGCTGCAGGCCGCCCCGCAACTCTGGAACGTCCTGCGCTTCGCCGGCGCGGCAATGATGCTGTGGCTTGCCATCGAAGCATGGAGCGGCACCGGCGATGGATCACGATCCACACAACCGGTCAGCTCGCCTCGCCGCGCCTTTGCGACCGGCGCCTTGATCAATCTGCTCAACCCGAAGGCTTATATCTTTTTCCTGGTCGTGGCGCCGCAGTTCCTGAACGGCGAGGCGCTCGGCATCCGCAATGCGCTTGTCCTGTCGGTTATCAGCGTCGCCATCGCGACATCGATACACCTGTCGATCGTCATCGCCGGAAGCGCGGCGCATGAATGGCTATCCGATCCGCGGCGCACGAGGGTCGTGCGGCGCGCATTCGCGATGATCATGCTGGCTGTTGCAGCGTCATTTCTTCTGACCGATCTGGGCTAACGGAATTCTTGTGCGGTCGTTTCCCATGGCGTTACCTGGCCGGTTGCAGACCGACGGCTTTTGGCGGTCGAACGAAATTAGCAGACGCTCCAACTATTCCCGGCGTTCGCTTGAAAGCTCGATCTCCGCACTGGTTCGAGCAATAGAGGCGCAATCACGGTTAGCGTGAACCGAATAGACGCTGAAGGCCCAGATTCCCGATATCCGTTAGATGATCGGCGCGACATCTTATAATCTTGGCCGGAACTCCCATATAACGATCATCGTGGCACACGTTCATCGTAGGCGGCCGCGGCTGAGAGACCTCGTGCTCCCGCTTACAAGCAGGAGCCGCGCCCATGCCCCCCGATCCAGATCAATCCCAGTCGGCCACCCCGGACGCGCCTGTCCCATTGAGACCGCAATCGAGCCGATTTTTCCGCAAGAGCCGTAGTCCATTCGCCCTGGATGACGCTCGGCGCCAAGGGGACATCAGTCAGCTCGCCTTCTTGACGATGGGCGGACGGGATCCGGCGATTGCCTTCCTGAACACCGATAACACCGCGCTCGGCGGCCGCCCGCTCACAGTCGCGACCGCGAGCCCCGAGGGATATGAACTGGTTGCGGCAGCGATCCGCGGCTGGCCGAACGGTCCAGGATTCGAATGAGCCGAGCGATGAACATTTCGCTGCCGGAGGACGAGGTCAAGCGCCTGTGCCTTCTGCAAGGTGTCAGCATCAGTGCGATCGAGCCGCTTCAGTCGGGCGGTACCCGCCTTGTCTGCACATCCGGCTCCGGCGCAGAGGAAATGCGTCTCCGCCTCCGCGGTCATCTGATCGACGGCAATGTCCTCCGTCACCGCCTTTATCGCCCTCCTGCCACGCATGAACGGCCGTGAGGCCGGCGCGAGATTTCCGCGGTGGGCGAACGTCTCTCCCGAACCCGAATAATATCGGTATTCGTGCGGCACATTTATCGGGATGTGCTATAGGCATCCCATTACCTGAAATCGAACAAGCTCCATGTGACAGAGGGACGATCCGTGCTCTCGCTTGATGCAGGAGCACACACCATGTGCCTTATTCAATTGCTCGAAGACGAGCAGATCACGCTCGTGCGATACGCCGCCGCAACAAATCCCTCGGCGATCGACCGTTATGGGCGCCTGATCGAAGGGATCGGTCGTCGTCTGAAGGCCTTTCCCTACCCGCATCGCCCCTATTTTCCGCTCAACATATTGCGGACGCAAACGGCTCGCTAGCACGTTCGCGAACACGCGCATCCTGAAACCGAAGAAAGATATCTGACATGGCCAAATCGCAAAAACGCAGCAATCGCGAAATTCGCAAACCCAAAGCCGCCAAGGCGAAGCCGCCGACCGCGCTCGCAGCCCGGGAGGCCTCCGCGGTGCAGATGACCGCCAAGCCTAAGGCCAATCGCTGACGCGCCGTCAAAAACTGCGGTGGAAGCTGACGAGATCGGCGTCGGGATCGCCATAGCCGCAAATCAGGCCGCGCAGCATCTGCGCGGCCATCATCGAGAAGGTGATACCATTGCCGCCATATCCCATCGCGGCATAGCAATTCGGCATGCCGGGAATTCGACCGATGGTCGGTGTCCCGACCGGGCTGTCGCCGAAACTGCCAGCCCAGCTATACGCGGGCGTCGCGTCCACCGCCGGCAACAGGGCAGCAAGCTTTCGCGACAGCGTTGCTGCCTTATCGGGGAGCTTCGCGTCGCGGAGAGCCGCATCGCTTATTTCCTCATCCTCGCCGCCGCAGATGATTTCTCCGCGTGGGGTGGTCCGGATGTAGAGGTAAGGATCGGCGGCTTCCCATATCATCGCGGCGGTCGGCCAGATGGCGCGGGGCTGCGGGCGCGTCGCGATCGACCAGCTCGAGATGATCTTGTTTCCCTTCCGCGGGATTCCCTTCATCATCTCATAGCCTGTGGCCATGACGACATGGCGTGCGCGAACGCTCGGCCCGCGAGCCGATAGCAAGACAACCCCATCGTCCGTTGGCGCGATGTCGCAGATATCGACGGGTGAATAGAGCCGCGCGCCGCGAGCCAGTGCGACGTTCAGATAACCCGCCGTGAGACGACGCGGATCGGCGGAATAATTGCCGAAACCGATCAGCGCATGGCGTCCCTTGATCCCATAACGCTCCTGCACCGCAGCGGGCTTGAGCAGTTCGACCTCGAAGCCGGCGCGTCGCCGCGCGTCGGCTTCGAGCGCAAGGCCGCCACCATCGAGGACATTGCCATCAAGATAGATCGAACCGCGCGTCGCGCCGTCGACGGCAAGGCCCAAGCGTTCTGTTCGTTCGCGTAGCGCATCGACCGACTGACGCGAGCGGCGCCAGATGCGTTCGGCCTTTTCGCGCCCGATCCGCTCGGCCATCAAGGACAGCGGCGTATCCAGCTCATATTGCAGCATCGCGGTCGACGCGGCGGTCGACCCCTCTGCTGGTCCCCGGCGATCGACGATCACGGTGTTGAGCCCCGCTTCAGACAATGCCTCCGCGATCAGCGCACCCGAAACGCCAGCCCCGACCACGACCACGTCGCACGCGATGTCCCTTGTCAGCGGCCGGGCAGCAATCGCGGGACGACGCCGTGCCGACCAGATCGACCGGCCGGTCCGGAGATCGCGATGATGGGTAGCCGATGCGCGGCTCACCAGAACAGGCGATCAGGCAAGATCGCGCACCTTGGCTTCGCGGGCCCAATGACGCCGGGTGCCCACGCTTTCGAACTTGTCGATCGCAACGACCCCGCCGTCCTTTTCGACCCCCGCCTTGTCGAGCAGCAACTGCGTCGCCTCGTCATGCGCGATCGTCTTGCAATGGCCATAGGCGTCCATGAACCACTGAACTGCGGCGCCCAGCGCCGACAGCGCCTTGGCCTGTTCTTCGGTCAGGATCGAAGCCACGGCGTCGAACAGCACCGAGGGCGAACCCGCGAGCTGCCCGTCGGCCTTGAGCGTGCCGCCCTTGACCTTGATCCCGCCGACCTTGGGCGCGACGAGAAAGGCGGTGCCGCCGGCGCCTTCGATGTCGCCCTTGAGCTTGTCGATCGCCGCCTTGTCCGATCCTTCGGCGAACAGGATCGCGACCTTGCGGCCCTCCATCGTATCGTCGGCATTCTTCTGGATCGACAGAGCGTCGGACGTTTTGAGATCGACCGGCGCACGCGCGGCCTGCTCCTTCGTCGGCAGATCAATTGCAAGACCCGCGGCGACGCGCTTCGCGAGATCCTCATCGATGTTGCGAAGTTGGCCGACGACGCGCGCGCGAACATGATCGAGCGTAACCTTCGACAGTTCGAACACCAGCGCCGAGGCGATATGTGCCTGTTCATTCTCGGTCTGCGACAGGTAGAAAAGTCGCGCCTGGCTGAAATGATCGGCGAAAAGCTCGGCGCGAATGCGCAGCTTCTGCGCAGGGTCGTTCCGCTCGTCATTGGCCGTGAAGGTCGCGAAGCCCGTTTCGGCGCTCGCGCGTGGGCCGCCATTCTCTCCTGCTTCGGAGAGGCTGTTGGGCTCGTAATTGGCGCGCCCGGTCGGGACGAGCGTCTGCATCATCCCGTCGCGCTGGAAATTGTGAAACGGGCATTTGGGCGCGTTTATCGGGATCTGATGGAAATTGGTCGTGCCTAGCCGCGATTTCTGCGTATCGAGATAGGAGAAGAGACGGCCCTGCAGCAGCGGATCGTTGCTGAAATCGATGCCCGGAATGATGTTCGACGGCATGAAGGCGACCTGTTCGGTCTCGGCGAAGAAATTGTCGACATTGCGGTTCAGCGTCATGCGGCCGACGATCTCGACCGGGATATCTTCCTCGGGGATCAGCTTGGTCGCGTCGAGCACGTCATAAGGCTGCTTGGCAGCGAACGCCTCGTCGAATACCTGCACGCCGAGGTCCCATGCTGGGAAATCGCCCGCGTCGATCGCCTCGAACAGGTCGCGGCGGTGGAAGTCGGGGTCGGCACCAGCGATCTTGACCGCCTCGTCCCATGTGGTCGACTGGATGCCCAGCACGGGCTTCCAGTGGAATTTGACGAACTTGCCTTCGCCCTTTTCATTGACGAAGCGGAAGGTGTGGACGCCGAAGCCTTCGATCATGCGCAAGCTGCGCGGGATCGTGCGGTCGGACATCGCCCACATGATCATGTGCATTGCCTCGGGCATCAGCCCGATGAAGTCCCAGAAGGTGTCGTGTGCGCTGGCGGCCTGCGGATAGCCGCGATCGGCCTCCATCTTCACGCTGTGGACAAGGTCGGGGAACTTCATCGCATCCTGGATGAAAAAGACCGGGATATTGTTACCGACAAGGTCCCAATTTCCGCTGTCGGTGTAGAGTTTGACCGCAAAGCCCCGCACGTCGCGCGGGGTGTCGACCGAGCCCGCACCGCCGGCGACCGTCGAGAAACGAACGAAAACCGGACAGGTGGCGCCCTGCTTCTGAAGGATGGACGCCTTGGTCAGGCCGGGAATCGCCTTGGTGCATTCGAACACTCCATGCGCGCCCGACCCGCGGGCGTGGACGATCCGTTCCGGAATGCGTTCGTGGTCGAAGTGAAAGATTTTCTCGCGGAGGACGAAATCCTCGAGCAGGGTCGGCCCACGCTCGCCGGCACGCAGCGAATTCTGATTGTCGGATATGCGATGGCCGAAATTGTCGGTGAGACAGGCGGCCGCATCGGCGCCCCCATCCCCGACGTCCTGATGCAGTTCATCACCATTGCCCCGGCTGTCGGTCGGCGCGGCTTGTCCCGCTCCCGGCTGATGGTCGTGAAGGGCGTGGTCGGTGGCAGGGGACGGCGCGGGCTTCTTGGCCATGGTCGGTTCCTTGGATCGGAGGACGTATGCGTTCTCAACCCCCCGCTCGCTCCGAAGTTTCGTTTCATGACCCAAACCTTCTCATTTCTGGTCGGCCATCACATGCCCGTCCTGTTCGCGGAGCCAATTGTGGAGACGCGTCGCCGCCATCGCGCCTTGCCCCGTCGCGACGCTGATCTGGTCGAGACCTTCAATGACGTCGCCCGCAGCATAGACTCCCGGAAGCAGTCCTTCCGAAAAAGCGCTGAACGGGATGCAGCCACTTGGGTCGGTCAGCGCCCCCAGCATGGCGGCAAGCTCGCTGCGCGGCGTCGATCCGAACGCCGGGTAGAGCGTGTCGAACCGGCGCGGCGCGGCTTCGCCCTCGATCGCGACGAACATCGCCTCCTCGGTAGCGTCGAGGCGCAGGACCCGGCCTTCGAGAACATCGACGCCGCTCGCTTCGAGTTCGCCCCGCTGCTCATCGGTCAGCGCCACCTGCCATTTCGGGATGAGCGTGACGTTGCTCGAATATTGTCGCAGGAACATCGCCTCGGCGGCCCCGTGGAGGTCGGAACCGAGGACCGCGATCCGCTCGTCGCTATGTTCGAAGCCGTCGCAGATCGGGCAATAGCGCAGCACGCCACTGCGCACGGCCGCCCCATGATCGCCGCTGTCGAGCTGCGCCAGATTGGTATCGACGCCGGTTGCGAGGATCAGGCCGCGCGCATCGACGATAGCACCACCTTCGAGGCGCGCGCGAAAGCCCCCGTCGCTCTCTCTCGGAGCGATTTCAACCACTTTACCCTCGGCAATGTCGGCGCCGTAAAGCTCAGCGTGGTCGGTCATGCGCGCGATGAGATCGGGCCCGATGATCCCGTCAGGAAAGCCCGGAACGTTGCGCGAGCGCGGGACCCAGAGCGCACGCGAACTGCCGTCGTGCACAATCCGGACTCGGCGCCGATAGCGTGCGAGATACAAGCCGGCTGCAAGACCGGCGGGGCCCGCGCCCACGATCAGAACATCTATCGCGTCGCCGTCCGGACGCTGTTCCGTGTCCATCAGCGCAGCACCTGCGAAACAAGTTCGAACGCGTCACCCATCGCTGCCATCTCGGCAGTGTTGTCGAAGATGCACCAAGGTGGCTCTGCTCCCCGATGCTCGCGCTCGATCAGAGTCGCATAGTCGGCGACTCGCTCCGCGCCATAAGGAGAGCGATACATGACAGGCGATCCGTGGAGGCGCCAATAGGACAGCCCGCGCCAGCCTCCCGGCAACCCGGCCGCCGCAACGCGCGCCGGATCAGCCGCAACGCGCGCCACTTTGAGGTCTGCCAGCAAGCGCTCCGGGCGCGCTCCGAACCAGCTCGAGTGGCGCGGCTCGCAAACGACGCGTGCGGGTGTTGCAGCGGTAAGCTCGGCAAAGAAGCTCTCGGCCACTTCGACATCAAGGGCCAGATTGGGCGGCAACTGAACGAGCAGTACGCCGAGCTTCGAGCCTAGCCCTGCAGTTTCCTCGACGAAACGCGCAATCAAGTCACCGCAATCGCGAAGGCGGCGTTCATGCGTGATCGTGCGCGGCACTTTCACTGCAAAACGAAAATCTTCGGGCACGATGATTGCCCACCGCGTCCAAGTGGTGGGGCGATGCGAACGATAAAAGGAGGAATTGACCTCGACGCACGAAAAGCGATGCGCATAGCGTTCGAGCGCCATGCCCGTATCTGGAAACCGGCCAGCATATTGCGACGCGATACTCCAGCCAGCCGTTCCGATCCGCGGTGTCATGACGGATGAACGCCGAAGTCCGTCAACTGGATGCAGCGCAGAACCATTGTTCTCGACCCGCCACGCGTTCGGGATATTCCATGGCCGCCAGAATTTCCGATATCGCAACGAGTGCGAAGCAGACCGACCCGTCGGCCACGCAATGAGCCAACCGGCCAAACTGCGTGTGCATGCGCTGTTGCCCGATCTCCAGCGTTTTGTGTCGCACCTCGCGGCTGTTGTCGCGACGGTCAACTGCCGCATCTTTCCCGGCACCGCCCCCGAAGCCGTGCGCGACGAACTGGCAAAGGTCGTGGGCGACAATATCCGCGTCGAAATGGACGGCCGCGCCGTCGCGGCGGCGGCGTCGCCGCTGCAGATGGACATTCTGCGCGCGTACACCCAGGCGGTGCAAAGCCGGTTTCCCGGGGTGCCGGTCATCCCGTCGATGATGGTCGGATACACCGACGGGCGCGAATTCAGGGCGGCCGGGATTCCGACGTACGGCGTGTCCGGCGACTGGCTTCGCCTGCCCGACGACGATCGCATCCACGGCCGCGACGAGCGGCTTGCGGTCGAGGCTTTTTATGGCGGCCTCGATCATTGGGACAGCATGATCCGCGCCCTTGCCCGTTCCGGCGGGGTGTAAGCCGGAACGGGCAGTCCGCGGTCAGCTAAGCCACACCTTCCCGCGCGGCGTGTCGAGGACCAGGTTGATCGCCGCCTTGTTGCTGCGCAGCACGGGCGTATCGACGCCGATGCCCCGATAGATCGCGGCGAGTTCGTCCGCGCGCGGGTGCGCGACGGTGAACGAGGCGATCGTCGCGCCCTTCGGCGAGCTTTCCGACGGATGCGGCGACGACCCCAGCCAGTCGATGAAGAACGGCAGCGCCTCGTCCAGCGGCGTGCCCGAAACATTGAGCAGTTCCCAGTTCACCGCGCCGCCGTCGGGCCGGACGCGGCCCATCGCGCGCGGCCCGGTAAAGCCATATCCCGCCGCCTCGATCGCGGGCTTCAGCCTGGCGAACCGGTCCTTCACGCCCAGCGCATAGCTGACGATGCGCGGCTGGCCATCCTCGATGACCTTGCCCCAGCGGCCGCCGCCGCCCGCCCGCGCGGGCGAGAATATCTCCAGATAGGCGCCGTCGCCCAGGCTGATCAGCGCATTGTGGCTCTGCTCGCGCCCGGGTGCCTTGCCGCCCGAGACCGGCTCGATCCCGGTCAGGTCGGCGATGGTGCGAATGCCCGCGTCCAGATCGGGCACCGCCCACACGATATGGTCGAGCGGCAGCAGCCGGTCGGCGCCCGCGACGCGCGTCTTCGCCGATGCCGGCGCGGCGCCGGCGACCGTCGCGCCGCCCAAAAGGCCCGCACCCAGGCCCAGTCCGACGAGGCGCGACACATCGCGCCGCGAATAATTGGTCATCGTCATTCTCCTTGCTTGTCGGTGTAATCGAGCGCCGGCTTGCGATCGCCGGCGAGAGAGACATAGGTAAAGTCGGCGCCGCGACGCGCCTCGAACTCGGCCTTCGCCGCCTGGATCGCCTCGGGGCTCAGGAACAGCTCGGCGGCGGTCAGCGCCATCGTCTTGGCCGCGACCAGCGCGCCCTTTTCGCCGATCGGCGTGCCGCTGGTCGCGGCCGCCTGCCAGCTATGCGGCGAGGTGCCGCGCACGAAGGTCGCGGTGGACAGCGACGCGGTCGGCGTGACCCAGCTCACGTCGCCGACGTCGGAAGAGGCCGATCCCTTGCGTTCGGGGCCGAGCGGCTCGATCTGCGACGGATCGCTCTCCTTGATCCCCCGGTCGGGATAGGTCGCGATGATCGCCTTGGCGAACGCCGCATCCTCGGGCGAATAGCTGTAACCGCCGACCGTCGTCAGATTGCGGTGCACGATCCGGTTCAGCGTCAGGTTCGGCAGCGTGTCATAAGCGCCGGAGATCAGCTCGACCTCGACCTTCGTCCCAGTCGCCAGCGCCGCGCCCTCCGCCGCATTCACGACGCGCTGCCAGATATCCTTCACGATCGCCGCGTCATGGTGCCGCACGAAATAAAAGCTTTCGGCATTGGCGGGGACGATGTTCGGCTGTCCGCCGCCGTTGGTGATGACATATTGGATGCGCGCCTCCTGCGGCACATGTTCGCGCAGGAAGTTTGCGGCGACGTTCATGACCTCGACCCCGTCGAGCGCGGAGCGGCCGCGCTCGGGCGCGGCGGCGGCGTGCGACGCGATTCCCTTGAAGCGAAACTTGCCGGAAATCATCGCCAGCGACCGGCCCGGCGTCGCGCCGTTGCGATCGCCGGGGTGCCAGGTCAGCGTGACGTCGACATCCTTGAAAAAGCCGTCGCGGACGAAATAGACCTTCGAAAATCCGCCCTCCTCCGCCGGCGTGCCATACAGGCGGACGGTGCCCGCGACGCCATTCTTCTGCAGCCATTCCTTGATCGCGATCGCCGCCGTCACCGATGCCGCGCCCAGAAGATTATGGCCGCACGCCTGGCCGGCCACCTGCCCCTCGATCGGATCGACATGGGGAACCGCGCGCTGGGCCAGCCCCGGAAGCGCGTCATATTCGGCGAGCAGCGCGATGACGGGGCCGCCCGACCCCGCCTCCGCGATGAAGGCGGTGGGCATGCCGCCCGCGCCGGGGGTGATGCGGAAACCGGCGGCCTTCAGCTCCTGCTGCAACCGCGCGCTGCTCTTCACTTCCTTGAAGCCGATTTCGGACAGCGACCAGATGTCGCGCGACAGCTTGGTCAGCCGGGGTTCGAGCGCGGCGGCGAGGGGCACGACCGTCGCCGCCCGCTGCCGCGCCTGTTCGTTCGGTGCCACGACGGGCACGTCGACCGCCGGACTTCCCTGCGCAAGGGCGGGGCTCGAAAGCCCCGCGAGCAACAGGGCCGCCGCTATTTTGGGTGTATAGCGCATGCTCGCCTCCTTCAGACGCCGAGTTTCAGGTTGAGCCCGACGGTGCGCGGCGTGATCGTCGTGACCTGTTCGATCGTGCCGCCCAGGACGTTGCCCGCTGTCGTCCGGCCCTTGACGTCGAAGATATTGGTCACGAACAGATAGGCGCCCCACCGCTCGTTCCCGATGCCGGCGCGCGCGCCGACGGTCGTGTAATCGCCCAGGCGGCGATACGCCGACGAGGTCGGCCGGAAGTCGGCATAGGACCGGCCGACATAGCTGAGGTCGCCGCGCACCAGCGCCTTCAGCCCACCGACATCCCATTCATATTGCCCGGCCACCGCATAGCTGATGTTCGGGATCTGCGGCACGCGGTCGCCCTTGCGGCCGCTCGCGATGACCAGGTCGTTGATCTGGTCCGACGTCAGCTTGGCCGACAGCAGGTTCACGTTCGCCGAGAATTGCACCCCGCGCGCGGGCACGGCGATCGCCTCGGCCTCGACACCCTTGACCCGTGCGTCGCCCGCATTGGTCAGGAAGGCGAAGGTGCCGCTGGTGCCGCTCACCTGCAGATTCTTCCAGTCGGTCACATAACCGGTCAGGTTGAAGAGGAACTGGCCGTTGAGCAGCGTCGACTTCGCGCCCGCCTCATAGGTCCACAGCTTGTCGGACTCATAGGGCGTGAACGAGGTCGGCAGGCCCAGCACCTGGTTCGCGCCGCCGGGACGAAAGCCCGAGGCGGCCTGCGCATAGACGAGCAGCTTCGGCGACACCTTGTATGCGACATTGGCCTTGTACAGCAGGCCGTCTTCCTGCGTCTCGCGCACCGTCCACGGCTGGACCGCGAAGTTGATCAGGTCGAAACCCTTTTGCGTGTCGCCCGCGACGATCCGCCGATAATCGTAATAACGGATGCCGCCGGTGACGGTCAGCCCGTCGAAGGGACGGACCGACACCTCGCCGAAGCCCGCGACCTGGCGCAGGCGGTCCTTGACCTGCCGCGTATAGACCAGCGGCTGGTCCTCGCGCAGATTGCCCGACGCATCGACGAGCACGCCGTTCGATCCGACCCACGAGTTGCGCCGCGACCAATAAGCGCCGACGGTCCAGGTCAGGAACCCGTCGCCCTTCGACTGCAGGCGCACTTCGCCGGTCGCGTTGTTCATCGTCTGCGGCGAGACATAGGCGACCGGCGTGACCGTATCGACATAGGTGTTGAAGTCGGCGATCCCCTGCGGCGTCGCGCATACCGCTGCGGTGAAGTGGCGGCGGCAAAAGGTCTGGTTGTTCTTCGCGCCGCGCAACAGATAGAAGGGATCGCGAATGAACAGGCTGTCGCGGTCCTGGTACGCGCCCGTCACGACCAGATTGGCAAAGCCCAGATCGGCGTTCGCCGTCCCCGTATACAGCCGGTTCTGGTCATAGAAGTCCAGGTTGACGCGGTTGGCGCCGACGAACTCGCCCAGCCCCGGCGCCCAGACCGGATTCGCGCCGGTCGCATCATAATAATGAAAGCCCAGATCCAGGGTCAGCCAGTCGGCGGGCTTGGCCCTGACCAGCAAGCGGACGCCCTCGGTCTCCTCGCGATTGACTTCTTCCTGGCCCAGCGCGGGATTGTCGATCCACCCGGCATTCTTGCGGCGGAAATAGACGGCGCGAACGCCCAGCTTGTCGCCGATGATCGGCACGTTGACCATCGCGTTGACCTGGTAATTCTCGCCCGCATGGCTCGTCGTCGAACCGACCAGATCGACGGCGGCCGCGAATTCGTCGGTCGGCTTCTGATAGATGATGCGGATCGTCCCGCCCATCGAGCTTGCCCCGTACAGCGTGCCCTGCGGCCCGCGCAGCACCTCGACGCGCGACACGTCGAACAGTTGCAGATCACCCTGGTTGCCGCCGGAATCGCTCGTCGTGCCGGGGGCGCCCGCCAGCGGCGCCTCGTCATAATAGACCGCGACCTGCGGTTCGCCCGACGAACGAATGCCGCGCAGCGAGATGCGCCGCTGTCCGGGCCCGGCGTCGGTCACGACAAGACCGGGGGCCACCTTCGCCAGATCGTTGAGGCCATAGATCGACGCGTTTTCAAGGGTCGAACCGGTGACGGCCTGGATGCTCGCCGGCGTATCCTGCAGGCGCGTTTCGCGTTTCTGCGCGGTCACGACGATATCGGCGTAACCGCTTTCGCCCGTATTGGCGACGGCCGCGACGGCCGTATCGGCTGTATCGGCTTCATCGGTCTCGGCTGCGAACACCGGCGCTGCGGCCAGGATGGCGAACGCGGATACGGCGAGGCGGAAAGGCCCCGCATAGTCTTTGATGGTCATTCAACTTCCCTGTCGATTATCGAGGGGGTCCGCGAAGGCGAACCGGCTTGCATGGGCGTGCGGGATCGGCGCGCAGGCGCACAGGCCCGCGCCCCCGCCGAAGACGCCGGGACCGCAAGCATGCGCGCGAGCAACCGCGCGGGCGGGTAAGGAAACGCCGATGATGGAAACCGGACTTCGGGGTCCGGTCAGACGACGGAGCTAGATCCGACGGTTACGCATATGCATTGCCATACCCCTTGTTCTGGAGGGGGAACGCAATGCCTGGCGCTGTCGCCCCAGCATCACGCGCTTTAGCCGTTGGTAACGCGGAGCAAGCTGCTTCCCGGTCAAAAGCCGCGGGTCGAAGGGAGAGCCGTCACCCGTCTCGACCAGCCCCGAGTGACAAACTCAACTTAATCGATTGAATTTTGATTCGTCAAGCCATCTGACGGTAAATCTTTACGAAAGATCGCGGGGAACAGGACCGGAAATACGGAAAAACCGTCTAAAACCAGCACTATGGGTGCTGATCGAGCCTTAACCGCCTATGGAAAGAAAAAGCGCGGGCCAGGCACCGCCGGCGTCAGAACCGGGGGAGCGAAAGCAGCGCGATCGGCGGGAATCCTCCACCTTCGGTGGTGAGATAATAGCGCCGCGACGAGACTTGTTGCCGAACGACGACATCGACCTCCTTGTCCTGGAACCATATCCAGAAACGATGCGTCCCCGCGGCTATCCAGTCGACGATCTGATCGGTCAGGAAAAGACTGTTCCCGACCTTTACGGCGTCGATGAGGTGCGTGCTGCCTTCGCTGCCCCGTTGGCGGACGGCGGTAATTTCATAAGCGGCCATAACCGGATGCTCCACCTTCGTTAACCGGGATCGCTAGTAACGGACAGGCACGACACGGATGCGGTCGATTGCGCCGGGCGACATGCGCGAGCGGGCGATGGCGGCGGAGCGCAATATGTCGAGGGTGACCGCGTCATATCCGGTCTCGTCGGGCTGCATGGGCAGGTCGGTTTCGATGACCAGGATCACCTTTCGGACCAGGCCGTCGATCTCCCACTCGAACCAGCTCCGCACGATATGGCTTTCGCCCTCGTCGCGGTCATCCGCCATGTTGCGCGTCCGGCAAGGCCGATCGCGACCGAATGTCCCGTTCGACCGTCGCATAGCCCGCGCTGCTGCGCGTCGCGATCGCGATGGGCCTGCCGCCCAGTGCCAGATTTTCGGTGTTGAGGAATTCGACCGCGGCGTCGCGGCCGCCGAGCAACAGAAAGGCGAGCGCGCTGATGGCGCCCTGTCGACGCGCCTCCTCGATCGCGAGGGGCACAAGTTTCCGCTTTTTGCGAAACGGGTTCGTGCGCGTGGGCTGCGGCACCACCAGCGGCTTTTCGGGGTCAGACGTCATTGGCCTGCCCTCCGGCCTGGCCGATGCCGATGCGCAGCCGCAGGAGCCCGGCGCGGGCGTCCTCGATATTCGAATATCGAAACGGTCCGACCCTGAATTGCTCGGTATAGATGTGCTCGATGCCTTCCTCCGACTGCGATCGGAATGGCGTCATCCGAACCGCTTCATCGCCGGAAGCGCTCGACGAAAACGACACATCTTCCGCGAGCGCGGCAAGTCCGTCGCCGTCCAGCTCGAGGGCCTGATATATGTCGTGGCCAATGACCCACAGCTCTTCCTGCATCTCGGCCAAACGATCGACGATGCCGTCCAACGCGGCGGCCGTGCGCTCCTCTGGAGTCAGGCTCAGTACCTTGCTGACGAGGATTGCGGCGATCAGCGTGTCGCCGATGAAGGCAGGATATCCGGTGACCGGTTCCGACGTCGCGGGATCGGCCTTCGGGCCCACCGGCACCTCGTCCGTCACGGCGGAATATGTGTCGTCCAGTCCGCGCTTTGCCCGATACTCGCTGATCCGCTTCGCATAATAGCGCGGCAGGTCGAAGTTGGGCAACGGCTCGCCATCGCGTCGCGCCTGGTTCGCCGCCATCAGGGCCATCTGGTGATGATATAGGAGTTGATTTAGATCCACGGCCGCCTCCCGAATGCGGGAGCGCGATGGTCTCTCAGTCACCGGCATGCGAAACGAAGCCAGCGATCTCCCTGATATGGGGTGCGCGGGCATCCTTTTCAAGGGCGACGCAGCATAAAGGGGATCGATCGACCCGATCGATCCTCGGCGGCGCCGCGGCGGCGCCCCGAATTGACTCGACACCTCTGGAAATAGGCCTAGCGTCGCGAAACAGAGGCTTTCTCCGCGACCCGGAAAGCCGACGGGGCTTCCTTTGGTCACGACCTCAGAGGATGGAGGGCCCTGTTCCGAAGCGGGGCCCTTTCCTGCATTGCGCCCCCCGGACGGAGGCGGCCCGTCCCCGTCAACTGGTCAACTGGTCAGCAGCTTCAATCCCGATAGCAACAGCACGGCCGCAAGCGCGGGCCGAAGAAGATGGTCGGGCGCGCGGCTCGACAGGAGGCTGCCGACGATCACGCCGGGGATCGATCCGACCAGTAGGCTGCCGAGCAAGACCAGATCGACGTCGCCGTAAAGCCAGTGGCCCGACCCGGCGAGCAGCGCCAGCGGGACGGCGTGCACGATATCGGTGCCGACGATGCGCGATACCGGCAGGTGCGGATAGAGCATCAGCAACGCCGTCACGCCGATCGCCCCCGCCCCGACCGACGAGATCGAGACCGCCACCCCGATGAAGGCGCCCAGGGCTATCGTCGGGATCACGACGCGCCGTTCTCTCAGGGTGCCGCGTCGGCGCGCGAGGCGCACCAGCTGCGTCTGGAACAGCGCGGCGAACGCGGTCAGGATCAGCATGCAGCCCAGGAATATGATGATCAGATGCTCGGCGCGATTGCCGATTTCGCCCAGCCACTGCAGCGCGACGACCGATACGATCGCGGCGGGGATCGATCCCGCGGCGAGCCGGCGGAAAATGCGCCAGTCGACGGTATCGCGCCAGCCGTGCACCGTGCTGCCCACCGTCTTCGTCAGCGCGGCGAACAACAGGTCGGTGCCGACGGCGGTCTTGGCATTGACGCCGAACATCAGCACCAGCAGCGGCGTCATCAGCGATCCGCCGCCGACGCCGGTCAGGCCGACCAGAACGCCGACGAGCAGGCCGGCGGTCGCGTGCATCAGGTCGACATGGCCGATCAGATATTCGGGCAACTCAACGCTCCTGACTTGATTCCGGCCGCGACGCCTGCCCTGCCGTACGTCGATCATCGCGTTGCCGGTAGGCGCAATCGCGCGCCTACCGGCAGAAAAATTACGGGTTCTCGATGACGACCGTCACCGCGCGCCGGTTCTTGGCAAAGGCTTCCTCGTCCGAACCGACGGCTGCGGGCCGCTCCTTGCCATAGCTGACGACGTCCATCCGCCCCGGATCGACACCCAGCGTCGCCAGATAATTCTTCGCCGAATTCGCGCGCCGTTCGCCCAAAGCGATGTTGTAATCGCGCGTTCCGCGTTCGTCGGCATGGCCTTCCAGCGTGATGCGAACCCCCGGATTGCGCGCCAGCCACGCCGCCTGGCTCTGCAAAACCGCCATATCCTCGGCATCGATGTTGAACTGATCGAACCCAAAGAAAATACGGTCGGACAGGACCTTGGACAAGAAATCCCCCCGCACCCCCTCCCCTTCGCTGGGGCCGCAGCAGGTGGGGGGGGGTGGCAGGTCCTTGGGCGCTTTATTTGCGCAACCCCCGACCACAAGCATCGCGGCCATCGCGCTCATCAAAATGGCGTTCTTCGTCATTCTCTTCCCCCTCTTGTGAAAGAACCGACAAGCGTCGGTTCCGGATTTCCTGCTTCGTCAGGAGCGCGTACGCGCCAGCACCTCTGCACTGGCATCTATCGACGCAGGCTCACTGTCGCCGACCAGCGCGTAGGACATGTCGCCGCGGCGCCAATAAGCGACCGAGTGCGCCCCTTCGCGAACGGCGTCCGGGCGCTCGGGCGCACCATTGCGTCCGCGCTTTGCAAACAGCGAAAGATGATCGCCGTCCCCGGTCTTGAGCGCCATCACCAGCGCGGGCCCGCGATCGGTCGGAAAGAGCTGGACGTCGGTCACCTTCCAATCGGCGGGCACTTGCGGAACCGAAATTTTCGTCGCGCGCCGTATCTCGCGCGCGTCGAATTTCGGCGCCTCAAGCTGCGAAGCCATGCTCGCCCGCATCCCCGCGACCAGATGGGACGTCAGGGCGTCGTCGACATAGTCGGGCGGTCCCGGGAGCATCACCAGCAGTGCCGCCGCGATTCCCGATGCCGACAAGCCCGCGACGGGCGCCCAGCGCCGCCAGCGGTGGCCCGGCAGACGCGAGCCGGAGCGAACCCCGTCAAGCAACCGCGCAGGCACCGGCTCGTCATCGCCGGCCAGCAGTTGCAGCGCGCTCCGCTTCCCCAGATCGCCCATGACGCGCGCGGCGAGATCGGGATGCTGACGCAGATAGTCCTCGACGGCGAAGCGCCCCTCGACGTCGAGCTGCCCGTCGATATAGGCGTCGATTTCCTGTTCAATCGGTGCGGCCGCCATCTCGTCCTCCCACGATACGCAGCGCCGGTTCGGCTTGCTGCTCGTCCTGTTGCCGTAACAAGGCGCGTGCGCGCGCTATTCGCGACATGATCGTTCCCACGGGCACGCCGAGCACATCGGCGCACTCCTGATAGCTCAGGCCTTCGATCGCCGTGAGATGCAGGACCGCGCGGTGATGATCGGACATCGCCGCAAAGCTGCGCGCAATCTCGCCAAGCCGTGCATGATGTTCCTGCGACGCGTCCGAATGCGCGACCTGCGTTTCGGCAAAGCGGTCGTTGCGCCGGGCCTCGGCGGCCTCGCGCCGCGTCCCGGAAATGAAGACATTATGGACGATCGCGAGCAACCATCGCCGCCGGTCGCGTCCCTCCTGATAGGTTGCCTGGCGTTCGATCGCGCGGACCAGCGCATCCTGCACAACATCGTCGGCGTCGTCGCGGTCGCGCGTCAGCGATCGCGCATAGCGGCGCATAGCGGCGACGTCGTCGGCAAAGCCGCTGGGTTTTCCCCATCGGATCTTCATGCCGCGCATTGTCAGGCGACCTTCGCATAATGCAAGGCCGGATCGCGCCCGGCCAGTCGTTCATACGCGCAGGCCACATCAGCAAGAATGGCGTCCCAGCGATAGCGATCGGCGGCGACCGACGCGGCCTTGCCCAGCATCTGTCGCCGTGCGGGATTGTCGATCAGCGAAGCGGCAGCGGCAGCATAAGCCTGCGGATCCTGCGGCGGCACAAGCAGACCGGTGCGACCATGATCGATCAGCGCCGACGCACTGTCGACGTCGGCCGAAACCACGGCAAGCCCCGAAGCCATCGCCTCTAGATTGACGTTTCCAAATGCCTCGGTGACGCTGGGATTGACAAGGATGTCGGCGCTCGCAACCGCCTTGCCCAGTTCGCGACCGTCGAGAAAGCCCAGGAAGGTGACATTGGGAAGCCGTCGCGCAAGCCAGTCGCGCGCAGGGCCTTCGCCGATCACCATCGGACGCACGATATGGCCGCGTTCGCGCAGCGCCGCGACCGCGTCTGCAAAGACTCCCAGTCCTTTTTCAAGAACCAGACGACCGAAGAACAGCGGCACGATATCGTCCGGCGCATGTCCCAGATGCTCGCGAAAGGCCTCGCTACGCCGCGCCGGCGCGAATATCGCGCGATCGACCCCGCGCGACCATATCGACACCTTGTCCCATCCGAATTGCGCGGCAAGTTCGGCACGGATCGGCGGTGTGGGTGCCAGAATGTGATCGGCATCGCCGTAGAAGCGCGCGAGATAGTTTTCGACGGGACGGCGCAATATTCCGAGCCGATAATAGTCGAGATAGGTTTCAAAGCGCGTATGAAGACTGGCGACCACCGGAATACCGGCAGCGCGCGCATATTTCTGTGCCTGGCGGCCGAGGATATCGGGCGCCGACAGATGGACGACATCGGGCGCGAATGCGTCGAAATCCTGGCGGGCGGCCTGCGTGAATCCGAGGGCGAGCCGATATTCGGGGCGTCCCGGAATACACGCAGATCGAACCGACACGACGTCACCGACCGAAGCAAACGCCTTTTGCGGCGCGGTCGGCGAATATATCCGCACCTCGGCCCCTGCATGGTCCAGCAGAAAGGCGACCAGGCGGTTCAGCGCGCGGTTCGCGCCGTCGCGAACACAGTCATAATTTCCTGAAAACAGGGCGATGCGCAGCGGCCTGGACATGGCATCATGATGGGGAAAGACGGCGGGGAAAGTCTTCGTCATGCCGGGTGTACGCACCGCACGCAGACATTATTCCACTTCGCGGCGAATTCGACCGAAACAGGCTCCGCCACATGGGGAGGAGCCTGTTCGGCCTCAGGGTCAGATGCGCTTGGCGCCGGGCGTTCCGCACTTTGCGAACTGCCCCTTCGCATTCCGGCAGCGAGGTCCGGCACCCGCAACCTTGCGGACGGGTGCGGCGTGCTTGGCCGGAGCGCGCGTCGCGGCAGTCTGCATCGACGGCTTGGCGGCGGTTGCCGGAGCACGTGTGGCCGCAGTCTGCATCGATGGCTTGGCGGCGGCTGCCGGGGCACATTTCACGAAATGGCCCTGGGCGTTGCGACATTGAGCAGCCTGACCGGTGGCAGGCAAAGCGAGCATGGCAACGGCGGCCAGCGCAACAGCAAATCGGTTCATGACATCCTCCAATGTGGCCGGGATGGCCGATTGGGAGAATGGCAGAAGCAAACTTTGCGGAAGGTGGCGCCGGGGTTACAATTTGGTCAGCAATGCGATGCCTTCGGAAAGCACCGGCCTGCGGCCGAATGGCGCAAAGGCGTTTGCGCCAGACGCGTCAGGACGGAACCAGCCTGGCCCGCACGCCTTCGGCCTGGCGCATGATGTTGGCGACGAGTTCGGCGCAGGTGGGGATGTCGTGGATCAGCGCCTGGCTCTGGCCGCTGGTCCAGATGCCGCCATCGGTATCGCCGCCGGCCAGCACGTTTTCTCTGCCGCGTACGCCCGCCATCAGATGCTTGACGTCGTCAAAGGTCTTGGTCGGATCACGCTGAATCTCCGCGACTTCTTCCGACACGGCGTTGCGCGCGACACGCGCGGTGTTGCGTAGCGAACGACCGACAAGGACGGTGTCCAGTTCGGTCGCCTCGACGATGCGGCGCTTCACATTGTCGTGAATCTGCGCTTCGACCGTGGCGCAGAAGCGCGTGCCCATGTTCACAGCATCGGCGCCGAGCGCGAGCGCGGCAACCAGGCTCCGCCCGTCGGCCATGCCGCCCGAGGCGATGATCGGCGTATCGGGCAGCGCATCGACCGTCGCCGGCAGCAGCACGACCAGGCCAACATCATCCTCGCCCGGATGACCCGCGCATTCGAAGCCGTCGATGCTGATCACGTCGACGCCCTTTCGCACCGCAGACACCGAATGGCGGACAGAGGTGCATTTGTGGATGACCTTGACGCCCTCCTCCTTGAAGCGCGGCAGGTGATCGGTCGGCGCACGGCCCGCAGTCTCGACGATCTTGATACCGCTTGCGATGATCGCCTCGCGATAATCGTCATAAGGAATGGGATTGATCGACGGCAGCAGCGTCAGGTTCACGCCAAAGGGCTTGTCGGTCAGCGCCCGCGTCTTCGCGATCTCTTCGGCCAGCGCCTCTCCGCTGGGAAACATGTGCGCGGTGATGAAGCCCAGCGCCCCGGCATTCGCGACCGCCGCGACCAGCTCGCCATAGCCGACGCCCGTCATGCCTCCCATTACGATCGGGGTTTCGATACCGAACATTTCAGTGATGCGGGTCTTGAAGGCCATGAATTTATCCTTGTCGCAAACAATGCTCTGAAAAGCCGCCTATGCGGCGATCATGAGGTCCGTGCAATTCACGCTGTATGGCCCCGCCCGTCAAGGTCTTCGGTAAGACAACGCGTCCATGTCCATATCGATCGCATTGCCCTGTTCGGGGCGGTTCAGCGTGATCGTCGCGATCCTGCCCAGCTTTTCGACGAGAAGCTTGGTCATCGGCATGTCTCCATGGCTTCGCGCGCGAGTTTGGCCAGCCGCGGAAAGGCCGCGGCGCGTTCGCGCGCATGGGTGCTATTGGCGGTGCCGCGCAGCACGCGGCCCTTGATGCCGTGAAAGATCGCGGCGAGGCGAAAGAAATTGAACGCCATATAGAAATCCCAGTCGGGAATGCCGTCCCGCCCCGTACGCGCGCAGTAAGCGGCGATATAATCCGCCTCGGTAGGAAGGCCGAGCGGCTCGGGATCGGCGCCACCTAGTCCAGCGACGATATCCCCGGGCATGCGGTACATCGTCGCATGGTAGGCAAAGTCAGCGAGCGGATGACCGAGCGTCGACAATTCCCAGTCGAGCACAGCGACGACGCGCGGCTCGGTCGGATGAAAGATCATATTGTCGCATCGGAAGTCGCCATGGACGATCCGGCTTTCGTCGCCTTCCGGAATATGGGCAGGCAGCCATTCGACGAGCGCGTCCATGTCGGCGTCGCGGCCGGCCTCCTGATCCTCCAGATATTGTTTCGACCACCGACCGATCTGCCGTGCGAAATAATTGCCCGGACGACCATAATCGCCAAGTCCGACCATATTCGGATCGATCTGATGGAGCGCCGCGATGGTCGCATTCATCGCGTCGAAATAGGCCGCGCGTTCATCCTTCGGAACGTCGCCGAAGCTTGCATCCCAAAAGATGCGTCCATCGACCATGTCCATGACGTAAAAGGCGCTACCCAGCACCGTCTCATCGTCGCAGACGCCGCGGATCGCCGGAACCGGTACCGCCGTGTCGGCGAGTGCGGCCAGCACTCTCGCTTCACGAAGCACGTCGTGTGCGCCCTTCAGCAGCGGCCCGGGCGGCTTACGGCGCAGGACATAAGATGCGTCTGCGGTCGCAAGACGATAGGTCGGGTTCGACTGTCCGCCGTTGAACTGCGCGACCGTCAGCGGGCCCGAAAAGCCGGCGACATTGCCGCGCATCCACTCGCCCAGCACCGCCTCGTCAAACGCGACGCGGACGTCACCCGCGCCTTGGTTGGCCCCGGCGTCAGTGGCCATGTCCAGCTTTCCAGTCGCGTCTGATTTTCTTTGCAAGGCTCCATTTGTGAACCTCGGTGGGGCCGTCGTAGATGCGGAAGGCGCGTATTTCGCGAAAGACCTGTTCAACGATCGTCTTGTCGGTGACGCCTGTGCCGCCCATAACCTGGACGCAGCGGTCGGCGATGCGCATCAGC
>Ga0056909_1000217_pt1 | contig 77508 bp, 77 predicted proteins | sample EBPBio102011_DNA_FD_62115 | JGI IMG/M metagenome (GOLD analysis project Ga0056909, IMG submission 62115) | Wastewater treatment Type I Accumulibacter community from EBPR Bioreactor in Madison, WI, USA - Reactor 1_1/10/2011_ DNA | ecosystem: Engineered > Bioreactor > EBPR > Anaerobic-Aerobic >... | reverse complement strand
GGCCAGTTGAGCGATGATCCCCTCATCAGCCTGCCCGCAGTGGCACGCTGATCAGCCCGGCAATGCCGGATAGCACGGCGACCAAGGCCGCCAGCTACACCACGCCGTGGGACATCATCCCCGCAATAACTTCCCTCATTAAGGTGCAGTTACAACTCTAAGGCACTTATCGTGGACGCTCCCTCCGTCCACAGAAACGCGATCCGCATGATGATTGGAGATGATACCTCTTACCTGCAACGGCAGCTCGTTTTGGGTTGACAACATATCAAATCAACTCCCAGGAGACGGTAGGCACGAATATTTCGCATCGGCGTAGAACACCAGGCGATGAAGCTGAACAATGTCAGTCCAGACGATCTATCCGTCTTTGATGCAGGTCAAGGCCGGTTCGAACGGAACGTAATACCGGCATCGCATATATCGCATCGCGTCGCCGTTTGCGTTTGTCATGAGAATGGCCGTGATGGTCATGAACTGCCGCCAATCTGACAGGGCGAAACCGGAACGGGTCCGGAATACACGCTTGCAATGCCAGAACCGCGAAGGCGAGCACGCAGATCAAGAGGCCTTTACGGCCAGGGCGGCTGTGCGGGGCCGTATCGTCATCCAGCGTCATAAGGCGTTAGTTGGGGCAAGGTTAGGGGCGGAGGCACCTTGCTTGTTGACCATATCCCTACCAGGGGGATAGCAATTGCGGCATGACAGAGCACCGCCACGCCTCCCACCCCGACATCGTCAAGCGCCTGAAACGCGCCGAAGGCCATTTGCGCAGCGTCGTCGCCATGATCGAGGCGGGAAAACCCTGCCTCGACGTCACGCAGCAGCTCCACGCGGTAGAGAAGGCCGTCGCGAAGGCGAAGCGCACGCTGATACAGGACCATCTCGAACATTGCCTGGAGGACGCCGTCGGACCGCTTCCGAGAGAGCGTCGCCGCTCCGTCGACGAGTTCAAGGAAATCGCGAAGTACCTTTGATGCTCGGCGTTCTTTCCAACCGCACCTACCGACACCTTTTCCTTGCTCAGGTCGTCGCGCTGATCGGAACCGGGCTGGCGACAGTGGCTTTAGGCCTGCTCGCCTTCGACCTGGCGGGCGAGAACGCCGGGGCGGTGCTGGGCACGGCGCTGGCGATCAAGATGGTCGCATATGTCGCCGTCGCGCCGGTGGCGGCCGCCTTCGCGGAACGACTTCCGCGTCGGGCCATGCTGGTCTCGCTTGACATCGTCCGCGCTGCGGTCGCACTTCTCCTCCCGTTCGTCACTGAGATCTGGCAGGTCTACGTCCTGATCTTCGTGCTCCAGTCTGCCTCCGCCGGGTTCACGCCGACCTTCCAGGCGACGATCCCGGACGTGCTTCCAGACGAGAGGGATTACACCCGAGCGCTGTCGCTCTCGCGGCTCGCCTACGATCTGGAAAGCCTGGTCAGCCCGGTGCTGGCGGCGGCGCTCCTGACCGTCATCAGCTTCCACAATCTGTTCACCGGGACCGTCGTCGGCTTCCTGGTCTCCTCGGCACTGGTCGTCTCCGTCGTACTGCCGAGCCCGAAGGCGAGCGCACCGCGCGGCATCTACGACCGCACCACGCGCGGCATCCGCATCTATCTGGCGACGCCGCGCCTCAGGGGCCTGCTTGCGATCAACACGGCGGTCGCTGCTGCCGGCGCGCTGGTGATCGTCAACTCGGTCGTCTACGTACAGGCCGTCTTCGGTCTCGGCCAGAACGAGACGGCACTGGCGCTTGCAGCCTTCGGCGGCGGATCGATGCTGGTCGCCCTGGTCCTGCCGAGGCTGCTCGATAGCGTGTCCGACCGAGCCGCCATGCTGGCGGGCGCTTCGGTCCTCGCCGTAGCGACGTTCGCCGCGGCAGCCATCCCCTCCTATGGTTGGCTGCTTCTGCTCTGGTTCGTCATCGGCGCTGGCTACTCGATGTCGCAGACCCCGTCCGGGCGGCTCTTGCGGCGCTCATCGCGCGCCGAGGACCGTCCGGCGCTGTTCGCCGCCCAGTTCGCCCTCTCGCATGGATGCTGGCTTGTCACCTATCCGCTTGCCGGATGGGCCGGGGCCGCGTTCGGCCTTCAGGCAACCGCTTTGATTCTCGCCGCCATCGCTGCAAGTGCCGTCGCGGCTGCCGCGTGGCTGTGGCCTGCCGCCGACCCTGAGATCATCGAGCATTCCCATGACGGCCTGCCCGTAAGCCATCCGCATTGGGCAGAAGGCTCTGTCGCGGGCCGGAACAGCCATGCCCATGCTTTCGTCATCGACGACCTTCACTGCACATGGCCGCATGCGCGCTGAAACCTGTTCGCATCGGTTCCAACGACCCGATGGATGACATCGCCATTCTGGGCGGGTTGTTCGCGATCGCCTTCGTCGCCGCCACGATCCTGCCTGCGCAGTCGGAAGCCGCCCTTGTCGGCCTTCTCGTGGCCGGGACGCATTCGCCCGCCGCGCTCGTCGCCGTCGCCAGCCTGGGCAACGTGCTGGGCGCGGTGATCAACTGGGCGCTCGGGCGCGGCGTGGAGCGTTTTCGCGACCGACGATGGTTTCCGATCGGCCCTGCCGCGCTCGACCGGGCGACGGGGTGGTATCGCCGCTGGGGACGCTGGAGCCTGCTCCTGAGCTGGGCGCCGATCGGCGGGGACGCGCTGACGGTCGCGGCGGGAGTCCTGCGCGAGCCGCTTTGGAGCTTCGTCCTCCTGGTCACGATCGCCAAGACCGCGCGTTACGTCGCGCTGGCCGCCACCACGCTGGGCGTCCTCGGATGATGGGTCTGCTTCAGGAACTGGTCGCGATCCAGCGCGAGATATACCTCGCCTTCGCCGCGCGCATCGGGAACTTCGCCCAGACGGGCGACTGGCAGCTGCTGGCGGCATACCTTCCCATGGGGATCGTGTTCGGCGCGGTCCATGCGCTCACGCCCGGTCACAGCAAGGCGGTGCTCGCCATCTACCTGACGGGCTCGACCGCCACCCTCCCGCGCGCCCTGGTGGTGTCGATTGCGCTGTCCTTCACGCATGTGACGATGTCCGTTCTGATCGCGCTGTTCTCCCTGCCGCTGGTGTCCGTGGCCTTGGGCAGCGTCGGCCGAGCGCCCCTGCTGGAAGATCTCAGCCGGGGCCTGCTCGGTCTGATCGGGCTGTGGATGCTGTGGCAGGCGTTTCGCGGGACCGGGCATTCGCATGGCCGCGAAGGCTCCTTGGTCGGCTTCATGGCCGGGCTGATCCCCTGTCCGCTGACGCTGTTCGTCATGACCTTCGCCATCTCGCGGGGCGTGCCGCAGGCGGGCGTCGCCTTCGCGGCCGTGATGATGATCGGCGTGGTGCTGGTGTTGGCGGCGGTGGCGCTGGCGGCCGTGCTGTTTCGGCAGCAGCTTCTGCGCCTGCTGGCAGCCCGGCCCCGCGTGGTGGACGCCGTCACCCGGACGATCCAGGTGACGGCGGGCCTCATCCTGGTGGCAGTAGCCTGGAACGCAATCGTCGGCTGAGGCTGCCTGACTCGGACTGCTTCCAGCTCGGTGGATTGCGCATCGGATCGCGGTCCCCCCATAGGGCTCGGGCCCAAGAATCGCGTCCATCATCCCGGCACGCGGAAGGACGCACCATTCCAACCCAATGACGCGCAGGCGCACGGCAAGACGGTCTTCCCTTATCAGACCACGGTAGAGGCCCGAAACTCATGGTCCAGACATTCGAAAATGGATATGGCGAAGATCAGCTGTTGCGCTGGAAGAGGATTTGATCAACCCGCATGCCCTGGTTGTCGCTTATCGGAATCGGGCTCGTTCCGGTTCTGCGGTGGACCATCGTTCCATCGCTTGTTCTTTAGTATCTGCGCTGACCTTCTTCCCTGACGGCCAGGCCTGATCACGTATCCCCGATCGGAAGCCGCACTATAGCGTCCAACCCGCCTCCAGCGCGGTTCCGCAGCAGGACCGTTCCGCCATGCGCCTGAACGATGGTTCGGGCGATGGCCAGACCCAGACCAACCCCGCCCGTATCCCGGTTGCGAGACCCTTCCAGCCGCACGAAAGGCTCAAAGACGGCCTCAAGCTGATCCTTGGGCAATCCCGGACCCGTGTCGGCGATGGTGATGATGACCGTTCCCGGTTCTTGCGTCAGGGTAACGTTTGCCACGTCGCCATAGCGGACCGCATTGTCGATCAGGTTGCGCAGCGCTCGGTTCAGCGCGTGAGGTCGAATGGTGACGGGCACCGGCTGCGCTGGTGCGAGGTTCGCCCGATCCCCGCCCACATCGCTCACTATATCGGCCAGCAAAGCAGCAAGATCCACCGTGGCTTCGGGTTCCGCCTTGGCGACGCCGTGCGCAAATTCCAGTGTCGCCTCGACCATGGCCTGCATTTCCTCGACCAGCGACTTCAGGCGGACACTGTCTTCGGTTTCGTCCAACATCTCGATCCTGAGCCGCATCGCGGTAAGGGGAGAACGCAGATCATGGCTCAGCGCTGCGAGCATATGTGTGCGCTCGGTCACAAAGCGCGTCAGCCGGTCCTGCATCCGGTTGAAGGCCAGCGTGGTGTTGCGGACCTCTGATGGCCCGGTCATGGGCAGCGGACCAGCATCAAGACCACGCCCCAGCTGGTCGGCCCCCACGGCAAGCGCGCGCATCGGGCCCACGACACGCCGAGCCGTCCACCAAGCCACCAGCGCCACGGCAGCGGCCATCAACAGCAGCGGCAACAGGGCCTTCGGGGAAAGTTGCGGGCCCGGGCGATGGAACATCGTGCGCACATTCAGCCAATCGCCGCTGGCCAGACGGATCGAAAGCGTCATTTCCACCGCATCCGTCCGCCCGGCCATCATCGCGTCGTGCATGGGGCGCATTGCCGCTGGCATGCCCTCGGGCATCGGCATACGAGTCATGGAAATGGCATGAATATCTGCCCGGATTTCACGTTCTGGATTGCCGAGGATTTGCCGGATCTGACCCAGAACAGAGTCTGCATCGTTGCCATCATGCGGTGCTTCAGGCTCAGATCCCACTTCGAACCGAACCAGGGGCGAATCTGCCGCCCTCAGTATGGAGGGGCGCAGATCTGCTGGGGCGTCGTCCAACAGCAGCACGACATTCGCGGCGCGTCCCGCCACCTCGAAACCCAAGGCCGCCCGCACGGCGAGGTTGCGCTCGTCAGTCAGCAGCAGGATGCCAAGCCCCTGCGTCGTGACGAGCGCCAAAAGCAGCATAGCCAGCAACTGGCCACCCAAGGACTGCGGGAACAGATTGCCCAGACGGGCGAAGCGCGCCTTCACGGCATCTCCCTTACATCGGCGGCGAGACTGTAGCCGCCTCCCCAGACGGTGGCGATAAGTACGGGCTTGGTTGGATCCGCCTCGATCTTGCGGCGCAATCGGCTGATCTGGTTGTCGATGGTGCGATCAAACACCTGTGCCGCCCGGCCAGAGGTGAGATCGAGTAGTTGATCGCGGCTGAGCACGAAGCGTGGGCGGGCCAGAAACACCGTCAGAAGGCGGAATTCGGATGTGGTCAGCGCGACTTCGGCCCCTTCGGTATCGATGAGCCTTCGCCTGTCGGTATCCAGAACCCATCGGTCGAAAGCCAGCCTGTTCCCGGCAATGTTGTCACCCGGCATCCGCGCCCGTTCGGACCGCCGCAGGATTGCCTTGATCCGGGCCAGGAGCTCGCGCGGGTTGAATGGCTTCGGCAGATAGTCATCGGCCCCGACCTCAAGTCCAACGATGCGGTCGGTATCATCCCCAAGTGCGGTCAGCATCAGGATCGGTATGCCACCCTGGGCGCGCAAACGGCGGCAGACCGACAAGCCGTCTTCGCCCGGCATCATCACATCCAGCACGATCAGATCGAACTGTCCCACCTTCATCGCCGCGTCCATCGCCAGGGCATTTGCCGCGGTCGTCGCTCGCATGCCGTTCTTTTCCAGATACTTCGCCAAGGCATCGCGGATCTCGCGGTGATCATCGACGATCAGGATATGGGGCGAGCCGGTCATCGTCATATCTCCTGGACCTGACCCTAGCCGATCCTGGGGGTCACGCGGGCGGAAGATTGTCGCAAACCTTCACCGGAACGGTGTTTGCGACAGTTTGATACAAATGGCCGTCCCGCCTGACAAACCTGTGGGACACCTGCACCCCAGATTGACCTCATCGCAGATCAATTCAGGAGTGATAATCATGAAACGTTCAACGAAGCTGACCCTCTCAATCGTTGCCGCCCTTGGGCTTGCGGCGGTTGCTGTGCCCGTCATCGCCCAGCAGGCGCAAATGCAGAATGGCGGTATGATGGGCGATGGCATGGGTATGATGCGTGGGCACGGCGGCACGAGGGATGCCGGCCATCACGGCATGATGGGCGGCGGTATGGGCATGATGATGGGTGGGCACCAGAGCTATGCCATGGCCACCTTTGATACCAGCAAGGACGGTACGCTCAGCCCCGAAGAGATGACGGCTGGCATTCAGGCAGAACTTAAGACCTATGACACCGATACCAATGGCAAGCTGTCGTTGGAGGAATTCGCGGTGATGCATGCGGCCCACACCCGGCCGATGACGGTGCGCGCCTTCCAGATGCACGACGCCGACGGTGATGCGCAAGTGACCGAGGCTGAAATGGGTGCCATGGCTGAAATGATGCAGAGCCACACGGCCGGGCAGCAAGGCGGAATGCCGGGAATGGGTAAAGGCACGATGGACAACAACTGACATGAGTGCTGCCCCGCCGCTTTGACGCAAGTCTGGCGTCGGGGGCAGAGCCATCATGTGATAGGAGAATTCGATGATGAACGACTACGGTATGGGCTTGGGGATGGGGTTCGGCTGGCTGGGGACGATCGTCATTCTGGTCCTTGTGGCTCTAACAATCGCCGCCCTGATCAAGTATTTGCGAAAATAACCTACAGGGAGAAATCGCCATGAATTATACGTTCAATCGGTTGGTAACCGGGGCGAACTTTGACGAGGTCGACGCCCGCGCCCGGAAGGCGCTTGCAGACAAAGGCTTTGGCGTCCTGACCGAAATCGACGTCAAGGCGACTATGGAGAAGAAGCTCGACGTGGACATGCCGCCCTATCGAATCCTTGGCGCCTGCAATCCGAAGATGGCGCATCAGGCCATCGGTATCGAGCCGCGCGTTGGCGCGATGCTGCCCTGCAATGTGATCCTGCGCGAGGTCGCAGGCGGGGTTGAGGTCAGCGCGATTGACCCGGTGGCCTCGATGCAGGCGATCGATAATCCTGCACTGCATGCGGTTGCGGGTCAGGTACGCGACCTGCTGGCCGAGGCGGTCGCTGCGATCTGACAGGCAGGCCCGCCGATCTCGGCGAGTAGCAACACGGCGGCAGCCGTCCGTTTCGAGCCCGAATTCGGCCGCCGCCTCAACAAGGTGATGGGAGGCTCAAGACTGCCGGAGGTGTTTTCGGTACGGTGCTCTTTGGAGGGCGGCGTCCTCCACAAAGCAGGGCAGGGACGTCAAGAGTAGGATCCCGACAAGAAAGGTCCCTTGCGAAAAGCAGCTGCGGCTGTGTTTTCCTGTTCTCCAATTCTGGCTTTAGTTATGCCGCGGGTGCCGAGACGGTCTCGGCACCCGCGGTCGCGTATCAAGGGGTCTGAAAAGTAATACCGTTCGGTCCCTTGCCGACTGTGTAGGTGTCGACGACCGACTGGCTTGCGACTGATATCCGCGAAACCGTGCCGTCGATGATATTGCTCACAAACGCAAAGTCCCCGTCGCTGCTGACGGTCACCCCGTGCGCTCCCCGGCCAGTCCGGATCGTCTTGACGACCGTGTTGCTGGCGGTATCGATGACCGAAACCGTGTCGTCCGGTTCCTCGTCGGTTCCCTGGTTTGCGACATAAACGAAGCGGCCGTCCGGCGTCGCATGCACCTGGATGGGTGACCGCCCGACATCGATACGCCCGGTCACCTCGCGCGTGACGGTGTCAATGACCGCCACCTGGTTCGCGTCGCGCAGCGAAACGTAGACGCGCCTGCCGTCCGGGACGAATCCCACCTGAACCGGAGTGGCCCCGACCGCGATCCTGGCTGTTTCTGCAAGCGTGGCGATATCGATCACTGAGACAGTGCCGTCCTCGACATTGGCGACATAGATCGACTTTCCGTCAGGACTCATCCGCAGACCGTGAGGATAGCCGCCCGTGGCGATCGTCGCGACGGCTTCGCCCTTTTGCAGATCGACCACCGAAAGAGTGTCGTCTTCGGAATTGGACACGTATGCGCGGTTGCCTTCGGCATCGGCGATGACATGGGCCGGGTGGGCGCCAACGTCGATCGAGACTGTTAGGGCGGAGGCGATGTCGGCCGTGTCGAGGACTATCAGCTTGCCGCCACCGGCTGCTCCCTTATCTCCCTCGCCTTCCTCGCTGCCACCATGGCCACCACCATCATGACTTTCGGTCCCTCCACCCGATGCGGCGATGCCTACCGCAAGCAAGCGGCCATCTCCCGGGACGAACTGCACATTGTGGGGTGTCAAATCGACAGGAATGATGTCGACCTTTCCGCTCTTCAGATCGATACGGCTGACTGTTTTGCCATATTCGTCGGCCGTGTAGACGAAGCCTGAAGGTGTGGGCTCCGCCACAGCCGGACGTGCGAAGGACATGGCAACCGCCAAGCCAATGGCTGCCGCCAGGGTGCTGAAGGTCACGCGAGGGGCGTTTCGCGAAACCGATGCGGCAGTAGTTCTCATGGCTTTCTCCTTGTCGTCGCTAAAGTGACCAAGGGTGGGGCGGGGCCGGTGGCCGCACCGAGCGCGGTGGATGCCAGAAACTGGCATGGGGATAAATGTATAGTGCTCTTTGGTTCTCATGTTCGTGACTCCGTGGATTGCTGATTGTGAAGCGCACGAACCAGGACGGCAGCGCGCTTAGGCGATCGCGGAGACCTTGGGGGGGCGCAGCCGGAGCGGCACGTCACCCGGCGATGAGATGGAAGGTGGGGCAAAGGCGGGAGGCTCGATTCGCATTGTGCCGATGACGATCTGCGCGGATACCGGGACGCAGATGGCGCATCCGGATGGCGAAACATGGCAACTGCCGTCGTCCTGCGCTCGGTCTGCTCCGCGGGACCCGACATGGCTGTGTCCGGCCGCAGGCTCGGTGTGGCTGGTCTCTACGATATAGCGAATCTTATCAGCGGTGGCCGCTTGGGCGTGTCGGTCGTGAAACATGGTCGAAACGGCCATGAGGATGGCGATGGCAAAGGCTAGCCATCGCGACGCATCGAGTGCCCGCGTTCCAGTTCGCTTACCGGATTGCCCCAAAGTGATCGTACTCGATCTCACCTGACTCCGTCCTCGCGATGTGCAAGTCGTACGTTGCTATCCTAGACGAACGCCAAGGGTCTTGTTTGTCCAAGATCAAAGAGAGAACCGAATCCCGAAAAAAGCGGGGTTGCGGCATGACGCAACTGGTGACGGAAAGACGCAGCGATCAACCCCAACTCGGTTTTACAGAAGAGGACCTGCCAGCCGCGCCAGGTTCTCGCCGATCTTGTGGGCGATCGTGCGCTTTTCCCAACCGTCGAACGTTAGCGTCTCGCTGGCGCCGAAGCAGCGGATTTGTTCACGCCGCAGTTGAGCCGTGACGCCACGGTCAAAAGCAACAAAGCTTATTTCAGCGTTTAGGACAAAGGAGCGGATGTCGATGTTGCTGGATCCAAGCAGTGCGATCTCGTCATCAAATGTGACATGCTTGGCGTGCAGGAAGCGGCCCTTGTAGAGATGCACTTGGATACCGGCCCGGAGAAGTTCGGAATAATAGGATCGCTGCGCGAACTTCACCAGAATGTGATCCGTGAGATACGAAACCACCAGGTGGACTTCGACTCCGCGCAACACCGCGGTCTTGAGCGCCTGCAGGAAGGCCTCGTCTGGGACGAAATAGGGGGTAGTGATGACGACACGTTCGCGCGCGCCGTGAACCAGCGCGGCCATGAGGTGTCCAACGCCGGCATCGGGGTAATCGGGGCCGCTTGGCAGGACCTGCGCGACGACCCCGGCGTCGGGATGATGGTGCGGAAACAAGGCGGGCATGGCCAGTTCCTCGTCGGTTTCCATGAACCAGTCGGCGATAAAAACGGCTTGGAGTTCCGCCGTGATCGGACCGACCACTTGCGCGACCAGTTCTTCATTGGCGATGTTCCGGCGAGATACGGCATTGGTGATGTTCTGCGAGCCAACATAGCCGACACGGCTATCGATGATGGCAATCTTCCGGTGATTGCGCAGATCGGCGCGTGCTGACCTGCGCCGGAAAAGGCCTACCCGAAGTGCGAGCCGAACCTCCACGCCAGCGGGGGCGAGCAGCTTCGCCACGCGGTGCGCCCATTGTCGCGACCCGATGGCATCGATCAGAACCCGGCACTTGACACCTCGTCGCGCGGCCCGGTCCAGCGCGTCCATTACGCGCCGGCCGGTCTCGTCGTCTGCAAAGATGTAGAACAGAAGATGGACTGTTTGTTGTGCCTGGTCGATGTCGGCGACGAGTCGGTCGATCACGTCATCATATTCGGAGAAAAGCCTGACGTCGTTTCCGGCGAGTGCCGGGAATTGCCCGAGCTTTTCGATCAGAAGAGCTGGCCCTGCCAGTGTGCCCGGCAGGTCGGGACGGCGGCAGAAGCGGGAATGGGCAATCTCCCTGGACGCAGCCGCGAGGATGGCCGGCAATCTGACAAAGCGTTGGCGACGCCAGCGCGGGTAAGTAGGTCTTCCGATGAGAAGGTAGATGACAAGCGCCGGAATCGGCAGGAAAAATACCAGCAGAAGCCAACTCCGCGAGGCCTCGGGAGAACGCCGCAAGGGCACGACCACAATCATCACGAGGCGGATTGACCATTCAACCGCCAGGTAGGCGATCGCCCAGGCTTCGCCCCCAATGAACACCATCGCCGTTGTCCTGCCTGCTTTCTTTGCTCTCTCTCAGCCGCAATCGCCCTAGTTGCTGGTAATTCAGCCGCGTTTCCTTGACGTGTATCAAGAAACCTTCCGCGATCCTGAACTAGTCTGCCATATTCGTAACCTCTTATCTGGGTCGCGGCTTGAACGGCGAGTGGCATCGTCGGTCACGCGACGCCGAGAGCAAATTCCATACGCTTAGGGATCAGGCAGATGAAGGCAAAAGACGTGATGACCGTGGACGTGGTCAGCGTTTCGACCGACCACAGTGTCAGGCATGCAGCGCGGATAATGCTGGACCACCGTATCAGCGGTCTGCCGGTGATTGATGATGCCGGCCGCGTGGTCGGCATCATCACCGAGGGCGATCTGATGCGCAGGTCGGAACTTGGTGCTCAGGCGCTGGCGCCGGTCGATCGGCAGTTCAGCACGGAGGAGAACCACGCGGGCGCTTACGTGAAAAGCCACAGCTGGAAAGTGGCGGATGTAATGACCTCCGATCCAGCTAAGGTCGACGAGGAAACGCCGCTGCCTCAAATCGCTGCGCTTATGGTGGAGCGCGGCATCAAGCGCGTACCGGTAATGAGCGGAGAGCACCTGGTTGGGATCGTAAGCCGAGCCGAGCTCCTGCGGGTACTTATCACAGCCAAATTCGACGCTACAGCGCCCGGCGACGATGCGATCCGGCGCAGCATCCTTACACGGCTGCGGGAGGATGCAGGCATCAACGTAGATGAGCTAACGCTCACTGTCGCCGACGGCCTGGTACATGTATCGGGAGCGGTCTCCTCGCAGAGTGAACGAGATGCCGTCCGCGTGGTTGCCGAGGGCGTAAGGGGCGTCAAGGGTGTCTTCGACCACCTGTCCCTTGCCTAGCTTCAAACAGGCGGCCGATGCTAGGCGAAAGCACCCCATGAAATCCTGTCAGGTGACATCGTGAGCAACTCCGCGATACAAGACGACCTTGAGACGCTGCAGCGGGAGACATTCGACTACTTCATCCATGAAGCGAACCCTGCCAACGGCCTGATCCTCGACAAGACGGAAGCAAACTGGCCCGCAAGCATCGCCGCCACCGGCCTTGCGCTGGCCTGCTATCCGGTGGGCGTCGTACGCGGATTCATGAGCCGGAGCGCGGCCACGGAACGCACTTTGGCAACGCTGCGCTTCTTCTGGAACAGCCCGCATGGGCCGGAGCCGGACGCCACGGGATATCGCGGCTTTTACTATCACTTCCTGGATATGCAGACCGGCCGGCGAGCCTGGCAGTGCGAGTTGTCGACCATCGACAGCACGTTTCTGTTGGCCGGCGCGCTGGCCGCGGCGGCGTTTTTCGATGCGAACACGCAAGCCGAAGCCGAGATCCGCACATTGGCCGATGCGCTCTATCGCCGAGCCGATTGGCGCTGGGCGCAGGACGGGGGAGAAACCGTCAGCCACGGATGGACACCCGAGCGCGGATTCCTGAAGTACCGCTGGGAAGGATATGATGAGGCGCTTTTGCTCTATGTCCTGGGGCTCGGCTCGCCGACGCATCCTCTACCCTCGACCAGCTACGCGGCCTGGACGGCCACCTTCCGCTGGGAGCACTGCTACGGCTACGACTACCTCTATGCGGGACCGCTGTTCATCCATCAGCTCTCGCATGTGTGGATCGACTTTCGCGGTCTCCAGGATCCCTTCATGCGCAGCAAGGGAAGCGATTATTTCGAGAACAGCCGGCGCGCCACCTACGTCCAGCAACGCTACGCTATCGAAAACCCGCGTGGTTTCGACGGCTATGGCGAACATTGCTGGGGCCTTACCGCGAGCGAGGGACCGGGTCCCTCCACACTCAAGCTGAACGGTATCGAGCGCCGGTTCGAGGACTATGTCGGGCGCGGCGTCCCGTATGGTCCCGACGACGGCACGCTGGCTCCCTGGGCCATCGTAGCCTCTTTGCCGTTCGCTCCGGAAATCGTCCGACCGGCGATCGCTTTCTGCATCCATCAGGCCAAGCTCAAGGCGGCCAACGCCTATGGCTTCAAGGCAGCCTTCAATCCGACGCACCCGGGATCGCCGGATAACAACTTTGGCTGGTGGATCTCGCCTTGGCACTTCGGCCTAAACGAAGGCCCCATCGTCCTGATGATCGAGAACGAACGCAGCAGCCTGTTGTGGCGATTGATGCGCTCATGCCCGCACATCCGCAGCGGCTTGCAAAGGGCGGGGTTCGAGGGCGGCTGGCTGACGGAGTTCCCGCAGGTTTCGAGCCAACCGGTTTGAATGCATCCACCGGTCGCGGGCCGGCGCAATGGGGACCGTCCTGCGTTGTCCAAGATCAAAGTCAGCACCGAATCCCGGCGAAAAACGATACCGGCTGAAGGCCTCATCAGAAGGCGCCGCCATGTTTGCTTTTCAATCTAACGTATCGCGCTCGGTCACGATCACGCCGTCCTTGACCCTGTCGCTTGGGTGCAGCACGACACGGTCCCCGGCGGTGATGCCGGACTGCACCTCGGCCATTCGGCCGTTGCGCTGTCCGATCTTGATGGCAATGGCGCGTGCGGCGCCGTCTTTCACCGCGAAGACAGCCCAGTCCTCGCCTTTTCGAAAAAGAGCCGCGACCGGTACGGTCAGGACGTCCTCGGCTCTCCAGGTCGTGACATGCACGATCACCCGGTAATCGTGACCAAGCGGCGACCATGCTTCGGGAGGGTCGACGAAATCGATGATCGTGCGGACCCTTTGCTCCTCGATGCCGAGCGCGGAGACCTTGACGAACCCCGCCGGGTCCACCCGTGTCACCTGGCCACGGATGGATGATCCGCCCCAGCCATCGATCCGGACAGGTGCGCCGGGCTTGATCCGGACAGCGTCGGTCGACAGAAGGTCGGCGACGATCTCGAGGTCGCGCGGATCGCCGATCTCGATCAGCGGGGCGCCTGCTTGCACCACCGCTTCGCTCTCCTGAATGATCTTCAGGATACGGCCGGTAACAGGAGTGCGCAGCTGGATGCAGCAGGCAGGATCTGATTCAACTAAGGCTCCGGACGGTTCGCCGAGTCGCGCCGCGACGCTGGCACGTTCGTTGCGCCGGACTTCGACCTGCGCCTTCGCGCTCGCCAAAGCAGCTTGATTGGTTTCGACGTCGAATCTCGCCTTGTCCAGGACCTTGAGAGAGATCGCCTCGGTCCGCGCGAGCGCTTCCGCCCTCTGCAGTTCCGTGCGCGAAAATTTGAGCGCCGCCTCGATCCGGCGCGCTTCGGCTTCGGCGAGCGTCATTGTCGCTTCGGTAGCCGCCAGCGCCGCCTGCAGCTCTTCGTGCGTGCGGGCATCGTGAAAGCTTGGCACAGACGGTTGCATCACCGCCATCGTTTCGTCGACGGCGACCTGGTCCCCGACATGGCGAGGCGGAGAGATTCTGAGGACCTTTCCGGCGATTGGCGCAGACACAACATACACGTGGCGTACGCGTGTCTTGGCCTCGTCGTCGATCGTGACCTCCATAGGTCCCTTCGTCGCTGTTGCGAGGTCCACTGCGATCGGCCGTGGCCAGGCGAACCAGACCGCGGCGGCTGCCAAAACCCCCAGGGCCACAGCCCCTACGGTTCGCTTCATCGAAATCGTGCGCATGGTTCAATCTCGCGTCTTGAGAACGGTGACAAGGTCCAGCTTGTTGATGCGCCGGCGTACGACGAATGCGGAAAGCACTGCTGCGGCAATCACGATCGCGCTGGCGAAGACATAGGTAGGCTGCTCAACGACCAGGCGCACCCGCATCAATTCGCCGGCCAGGCTGGTTTGCATGATCCAGGCAAGGCCGTAGCCCATGACCCAACCCGGCGGCTGCGCGAGCAAGGTCAACAGGGCCAGTTCGAGAAGCAGGATGCGCAACACTTCGCCCCGGGTGAAGCCGAGGACACGCAGGCTGGCCAACTCGCGCGCGCGTTCGGAAAGCGAAATCCGCGCGCTGTTGTAGACGACGCCGAAGGCGATGACGGCTGCAAGGCCCGTGTAAATGCCCGCCATAGTCGTGATGAGCAAGGCTATCGCCTCGCGGAAATTCGCCAGCGAGACCCGCTGCAAAGCCAAACCGCTGACGACCGGCATACCTTTGACGGCGGCATAGAACATGTAATGCGCACTTCCGTCGAGGCTCACATTGACGCCGTTCACCGTCGGTGCTTCGCGCATGAGGCGGGCGAGCGCGTCGGCATCCATCATGCCTCGGATGCCGAAATAATCCTCGATTAGTGTTGTCACAGGAAGAGAGACGGTCCGCCGCGTCCCTTCGAGCAGATCGATCTCGACCGACTGGCCGAGTTCGACCCCGAGGACCTGAGCGAGCATGCTGGAAAGCGCCAGACCCGTGTCCGGCAGCACGACGGGTCGCAGGTCAGCGCCGATAATGCGTTTGAGATCAGCGTCGCGCGGCCTGCCGCTGATCACGATCCGACGCTCGACGGTTCCGCTCCGTATGCGGACCGGGACCTCCCGCGAGGGCTCAGCTGCGAGAACGCCCGGAAGCCGCGCGATCTGCATGACAACATCCTGCGGGCGTTTTTCCACGAAGCTGACGGTAGCGTCCTGCCGATCGGCTAGGAAGAATGTCACATCGATGAGCTCCTCCATCGTATCGCGGGTAAAAAGCGAAACGACGAGGATCGCCGTCGCGAGCGCCATTCCGAGCATCGTGAATGAAGATCTGACCGGATGGCGCATGATGTTGCGCAACATCATCATGGTCGGTTGCGAGACGAACTTGTCGAGCGTGAAATTGGCGGGCAGCAGCCGACGAAAGCGCGGCGGCGCGGGCGGCTGCATCGCGACGGCCGGCGCCAGCCTCACGACATCACGAAGGGCGCGGAGAGCGCCTATTGCCGCGGCAATGAGGCTCAGCGCCGCGGCGACCACGTAGAGATCCGGGCTTCTGGTGAACACGAGAAACGGAAAATGGAAAAAGTCTCCGAATAGATTGGTAATCCGTATCCCCAGCCATGTGCCCGTTGCTGCGCCGATCACTATGCCGATGGCTGCGATGACCATGACGAACTTGAGGTAATGCGTGACGATGCTGACGTTGTGGTATCCCAACGCTTTCATGAGCCCGATCTGCTCGCGCTCCAGGGCTACGAGTCGAGTGAGAGTGAGATTGACCAGGAATGCCGACACCAGAAGGAAAATCGGCGGCAGCGTCCGGCTCATATTGCTGAGCATGTCGAGTTCGTGGTCGAGCCACGCGTGCGAGGTCTGGTCCTTCCGTCCGTAAGCTGCACGTCCACCGTAGCGGTCGAGTATCGCGTCGAGGCGCATGATAACGTCGCGTTCGGAAGCGCCCCGCAACAGCTTCACCGCCACGGATGAAAACGCGTCATCGAGATCGTAGACGCTGGCAAGCGCCCTCTCCGACATCCAGATGATACCGAAGCGGCGGTCGTCCGGCATGATGTCGCCCGGCCCGACGGCGTAGATGAACTCGGGAGACAAGGCGATGCCGACAACTTCCAGTTCGCGCTTGCGGCCGTTCAATATTGCCGAGAAGCGGGATCCCGGCGTGAAGCCATGGGCTTTGGCAAAGCCCTCGTTGACAACGGCCTCGTCGGCCCGTCCCGGTTCCGGCGCGCGACCTTCTCGCATATAGAGCTGGTTGAGCGCGGGCTCGCCGATCTCTGGGAGCGATACGACTTGTCCGGTGGCAGGCTCGGAATAGTTCGGTATGTCGAGCAGGGCGAGCTTGACGATGCGCGCGTCGACACCGGCAACGCCTGGAATTTCCGCGATCTGGCCGACAAGGGTTCTCGGCGCGCGCCGCGCCGCGGCAAAGACGTCCGCAAATCTGTAGCGTTCGTAGTAGGCGGCACGCGTTTCGTCGAGGGACCGGTAGGAGCCGACAGCCAGAATGAGGGTTGCCACTCCGCCGGCAATGACGAGAGCGATCGCAAGCGCCTGGGCCCACAGCCGTATAAGATCCCGAAAGAGCTTGATATCCAGGGTGCGCATCGGATCACCAGACAAGCTCGGCGGAAGTTCGGCGCGCCTCGTTCTTGTGAATTCTCGAGATTTGACCGTCGGCGAAGAACAAGACGCGGTCGGCGACATCCTGGATGCTGGCGTTGTGCGTTATGATGAGGACAGTGGTGCCGAGCTGTGCATTGATGCCCAGCAGCGCCTCGATCACCCGAATGCCTGTCTTTGAATCCAGGGCGCCTGTCGGCTCGTCGCAGAGCAGCACCTCAGGCCGTTTGGCTATCGCCCGGGCAATAGCCACGCGTTGCTGTTCGCCGCCCGAGAGCTGTGCCGGGAAGTGGTGCATGCGCGCCTCGAGCCCGACGAGCGCGAGGGCTTCGTCGGGACGCATCGGGTGATCGGAGATCTCGGTCACCAGTGCGACGTTTTCATAGGCTGTGAGGCTGGGAATCAGATTGTAGAACTGGAACACGAACCCGACGTGCTGGCGACGATAGGCTGTAAGGCCTCGATCATCGAGGTTGGTCAGCTCGAGATCCCTGAAGAACAATTGGCCGCTGGTGGCATGATCAAGCCCACCCATGATGTTGAGGAGGGTCGACTTCCCGCTGCCCGACGGGCCGAGCAGAACGACCACTTCTCCAGCAAAGATTTCCAGGTCCACTGTGCGCAGGGCAAGCACCTGCGTTTCGCCGGAAACATAGGTTTTGGTCAGTGCTTTCGCGGTGAACACGGTGTCGGACATGGCCGTTATCCGTTCTCGCCTGGTGCAACGTCGATCCATCTGGATACATGCAGGTCTGCGGGCATTATGGTCACGATCTTTCCTTTGGCGAAGCGTCCTCGAACATTTCGATGCTGGCCTGGGCCAGAAGTCCGGCTAGGGAAATCGCATTTGATGGGTGGGGAATTGAGTCCGTGCTTACGACCCGGGCAGGCCCGGCCGCGAGCAGTTGCTCGTAGGCGTTCTGAGCGAATACGGGGTGGATGACGACGCATACGGCCGGAGGAAGACCCAGCCGCCTCAGGTGACCGAGGGTTTCGATCGAGGTCCGTCCCGACGAGACGATGTCGTCGACAATGACGGGTGTTCGGCTGAAAGCGGCATCGATCGAGGGAAGGCTCACCTCGACGTCACGGTCACCCCGGCGGGTTTTCGTCAATACCTGATAGGGAAAACCGGCTCGCTTGGCGATGTCGGACACCCATTGTTCGCTTTCGCTGTCTGGGCCTATGAGGATCGCGTTGGGAAGATTGTCTCGCAGCCAGTCGGCGATCAGAGGTGCTGTCGCCACACGACGGACCGGGATGCGGTACAGCCCGGAAAGCTCGGGATTTCTGTGCAGATGGGGATCCGCCGTCACCAGCCAATCGAAACTCTCTTCGAGAAATCGCGCGAACAATGGCGCGCTGACGGCTTCGCCGGGATTGAACCGCTTATCCTGGCGCATGTAAGCCAGATAGGGCGCGAACAGTCCGACGGAGCGGGCGCCGAACTCGCGCGCTGTTGCCGCGGCGAACCGTAGCGGAAGCGCAAGTTCGTCGGGATTGCGCAAGCTGGCGACGAGAGCGACATCAATGCCGTCCAGGTCTTCCTCGATCGTGACGAGGGATTCGCCATCGGGAAAATGACGCCAGTCGAGCCGTCCATTTCGCGCGGCCAGCATTGGAGCCATCGGCTCTGTCAGCCTACGCTGCAGTGGGAAAGGAAGCAGCATGCGGGTCATTCGGCGGCTCCGATCCCGAATATGTCCGGATGAGCCGCGGCATACGCTAACGCGTATTCCAGTTCTCCAGGCGAGTGGGCATGGATGTGAAAAAGCGGCTCACCGGCCTGGATGCTGTCGCCAATCCTAACACGGGTGTAGATTCCAGCTGTGGCGCTGCCTGGAGCGCCGGCGAGCTTGGCTACCTTGGCAAGTCGACGGTTGTCGATTGCCTGGATCTGGCCGGTTCGGTTGGCGAGAACCGGCCTGGCGTGAGGGGCCGCGCCCGGCTCGGTAAAGCCGCCCTGCGCCTCGCAGATCGCGAGAAACTTTGTGAGCGCAGCGCCGCCGTCGAGCAGAGTACGAGCAATGGTCCGCCCTTTGCCGGGGACGGCTCCGGGTGCGGCATCGAGCAAGGCGGCGGCAAGGTCGAGCGCACGGCTTCGGAGATCCCGGGGGGCGTCAACGTCATTGCGCAGCACGCTCAGCACGTCTCGCGCCTCGAGAGCCGGACCGATGCCGTAGCCAACAGGTTGGCTTCCATCGGTTCGCAGCACAGAGAGGTTAAGTCCGAGCGCCTGTGCCGTCGCACGCAGGCGTGCTTCAAGAGAAGCTGCCGCCGCGACGGAACGCACTTTGGCGGTCGGCCCGACGGGAATGTCGATAAGCACGTGGGTGGAGCCGGCGGCGGCCTTCTTCGAAAGCACGCTAGCGACGAGTTGTCCGTCGCTGTCGAAGTCGAGTGGACGCTCGATGCGGATCAGTATGTCGTCGGCGGGGCTCAGCCGGACGTTTCCGCCCCAGACGATGCAGCCCCCTTCGCGCTCGACAACGTACCGCATGGCATCGAGATCGAGCGCTACCGGCGCCATCACCTCCATCGCGTCGGCGGTACCGGCAGGAGATGTGATGGCACGCGAGGACGTCTTTGGAATCCGGTGGCCGGCGGCGGCAACGATCGCAACGACGATGGGTGTGGTGCGGTTTCCAGGGAGGCCACCGACACAGTGCTTGTCCAACACCACGCCGCTGCCCCAGTCGATGCGTTCGCCCACTGCCAGCATCGCTCTAGTGAGCGCGATCGTTTCCTGCTCGTCGAGCCGTTCTCCAGCACATGCCGTAACGAACGCGGTCAGTTCGATGTCTGACAAACGGTTGTCGACGGTGTCGCGCATGATGGCGAGGAAATCTGTCTCACCGAGCCGCTGGCCGAAGACCTTCGCCCGCAAGGCCGGCGCCGACGCGGGCGGTTCGGGGTGACTGAAGAGGGCCCATGCATCGGGGCTTGGCTCGAGCAATGCCCAGGCGGCTTCGGACAAGGCAGCGACGTCCAGGTCGAGGCGATTGTCGACAACGACGTTGAGTGTGGCAACCAGTTCGCGATCGCCGCTACGCGCCAGAACCCGGGTGAGCGCCGTGAAGCCTTCGGACCGGCAGACGTGGCAATCGCGATGCATGTAAACGACGGGTTGCTGATAGGTGTCGATGCCGGCTCGGACGAGGCGTAGCCGGCTATGGGCGTCACTCATGCCGGCTGCTCCAGATCGATCCGCTCGAGGTGTTCGGGGACACGCGCCTGCCATTTGAGTTCGCGATTGATGCGCCCGCGCAGCGTATCGGCGGAATCCGGTTCGCCGTGCGTGAGGTAGGTCATTGCCGGCGCGCGCCGGGCACTCCGCATCCAGTCGAGAATCTCGTCGGCATCCGCGTGACCGGAAAAGCTCTCCAGCTGAACGACTTCCGCGCGGATCGGCACGTCTTGTCCAAACATCCGCAGGTGGTCGGCGCCGGCCGCCAGGGCAGCACCTCGCGTGCCGCCAGCCTGGAAACCGGAGAGCAGGATCGCATTGCGTGCATCCGATCCGAAGGCCTGAAGGTGGTGTAGTACGCGTCCGCCCGTGAGCATGCCGCTGGCCGATACGATGATCATCGGCCCCCGCCTAAGGTTCAGCGCCTTCGATTCCTCGACCGATCGCACCAGCGTCGCGATCGAATACATCGCGCGGCACTCTTCTACGCTGACGTGGTGCTCGTCATGAAAGCGGTGATAGATATCCGTCGCGTTGATCGCCATCGGGCTGTTGAGGAAAACGGGTACGGCCGGAATCTCATCGCGCTGTCGAAGCCGTGCAATTTGCAGCATAATACCCTGTGCGCGGCCTACCGCGAAAGCCGGAATGACGATCACGCCGCCTCGACCGGCGACACGCCGGATCACCGGGGCAAGCTCCGCTTCCGCGTCGATCCGTCGGTGTTTGCGGTTGCCGTAGGTGGACTCGCAAACCAGTATGTCCGCCTCAGCCAGCGGTAGTGGTGGCCGCATCAGCGGGTCTTGCGCGCGTCCGATGTCGCCGCTGAAATGCACAGTCGTTCCGGCGATGTCGACTCTGATCTGTGCGGCGCCAAGCAGATGCCCCGCGTGAAGGAAGCGGGCGCGAATGCCGCGCCCGACTTCAAATTCCTTGTCGAAGTCCTGGGTCGCGATGTGTTCGAGTGAGGCCTTGGCATCTTCGAGAGTGTAAAGCGGCTGAGGGTCGGCATGCTTGGAATAGCCCCGCTTCTTGGCAAATCGTGCTTCCTCTTCCTGAAGGTGGCCGCTGTCCGGAAGCAAAAGCGAGCACAGTTCCGCGGTGGCGGGAGTGCATATCACCTTGCCGCGAAAGCCATTGCGCACGAGCGCGGGAATGTAGCCGGAATGATCCAGATGCGCGTGTGTCAGCAGCACCGTGTCGATCGTTTCAGGCGGCACCGGGAACGCCGCGCGATTGCGATCGCGCAGCTGCTTGTAACCCTGGAAGAGGCCGCAATCGATGAGGACGCGGCGCCCATTCGTTTCGAGCAGGTACCGCGATCCGGTCACGGTTCCCGCGGCGCCGAGAAATTGAAGGGAAGCTGGGGAATTCATGTGGCTCTCCGAACAGTTGGCAAAATGATCATTCCGGGATCCTCCCGGCGGGAACGGTACGAGGATCAGCCGTTACAGGGGCAATTAGACGCGGCAGCTTCAGGCTTGCCGTCGCAGCGAGTGCCATCACCAGGGCTGCGGTAAGGAAGCCTGCGCCTTGCAGGCCGTTGAAGCCGAACAGCAGACCAGCGCCCGCGGAGCCCACCGACAGCCCAAGGCTCACTGCTGCCGCCTGAATGCCGAGTTCGACGCCCTGACTTCGCGCGGTGATCCGCGACACCCAGAAGGCGAGCAGCGGACTGATCACCCCGGCGGAGGCCGCGACGACGGACACAGCGAACAGCATCTCGCTGAAGGCGGTGATTGATGGAATTACCGCCAGACCGATCGCCATCACCAGGAAGGCGGGTGCAACGAGCACCTTTGTCGCCGCCGGCTTGACGAGTGGCGAAAAGACAAGCCCCTGCACCACAAACATCACCACGCTGCAGGTCGCGAACGTAAAGCCCAGTTCGGCGGGACTCATTGCGAGCTCATCGTTGCGTAGCGTGAGCCCGACCTCGAATGCGCCAAGTCCCGCCGCGGCTACAGAGGCAAGGGCGAGCAGCCGTATCTCCCCGGGCACGAAAGTCGACGTTTTGCGGTTCTTCGTGTCTACCGGCTGGCCGGTTACTCGGCCTCCAGGCAGGATCAACCTCACGCCGCCTGCCGCGGCCAAGGCGAGGCCAGATGCAAGAAGAAAAGGGGCGGCCTGCAAGAGGGGCACCGCCTTGCCTGAGTCAAAAGCCCATCCGGCAGCGAGGCCACCGAGCATGGGACCGAGCAGGAAGCCTGCAATCGATGCCATGCTGACCCAGCCAAAGGTTCTGGCGCGCCGATCATCGTCACCTTCCGTGTCGGCAATGAACGCTAGGGCTGTGGGAACTACGGCGGCGGCGAAGCCGCCGTTCAGGATTCGTCCGACATAAAGAAGCAGCAAGTTCGGCGCGAGCGCCGACGCCGCCAAGGTGACGGAGAAGCCGATCAGGCCGAGGACAAGGACGGGTCGCCGCCCGACCGAATCCGACACCCGTCCCCACAGGAATGCGACAGCCAGTGGTGCGGCGACATAGGCAGCAGTCAGAAAGCCAATGTGCCGTGCAGCGAATGTCGGATCTGCGGAGCCTGCGAGCCGTTCGACCATTGTCGGCAGAACCGGCAGGACGATCCCATAGCCGAGCGCGACGATGAAGGACGAAGCCAGAAGTGCGCCCAGAACCCTCGACGACAAAGGCAGGGGAGGTTTTGCGGTCCCGCTCATGCCGGCGCGCCGGTCGGCTGCTCATGAGCGGCGCTTGCGGCAGTCGATGCGGCCGGCCGGATGCCTTCGAGCCTGGTTCGCTTGAGCAGAAGCGCATTAACGGCGACCAGCGCCGAGCTGCCCGACATTGCCAGCGCGGCGATCTCCGGGCTCAGAAGGAAGGGATAGAACACGCCTGCCGCGAGCGGGAAGGCGATGACATTATAGCCGACCGCCCACCACAGGTTCTGATGCATCTTGCGCAGCGTAGCCCGTGACAAGGTCATCGCGCCGACGACGTCATAGGGATCGCTCTTCATCAGCACGATGTCGGCGCTTTCGATCGCCACGTCGGTGCCTGCACCGATCGCGAAGCCGACATCGGCCTGCGTCAACGCCGGGGCGTCGTTGACACCGTCGCCGACCATACCGACCTTCAATCCTTGTCCCTGCAGCTCCTTGATCTTTTCGGCTTTCTGGCCCGGTAGAACATCGGCCAAGACGATATCGATGCCGAGAACGCCGGCGATCCGCTTGGCGGTGCCGGCATTGTCACCGGTGAGCATTGCCACTCGCACGCCCTGCTCGTGGAGTTTCTTGATGGTCGCGATGGCGGTCGGGCGCGGGGCGTCCGCGATAGCGATCAGTCCTAGGAGTTTTCCGGATCGCGCCACGTGAATGACGGTGCGGCCTTCGCCCTTGAGCGCTTCGGCCTTGTCGCCGAGCGACAGCAGGTCGATCTTCTGCTCGTCCATGAGACGCCGGTTGCCGAGGAAGACCTGATCGCCGCCTATGGCGGCGCCGGCGCCTTTGCCCTCGATATTGAGGAAGCCGGATACTTTGGGAATTTCCAGGTCCCTAGCGCGTTCCACGATGGCGACAGCGAGCGGATGATCCGATCCCTGATCGATGGCTGCCGCGACCTGCAAAACCTCGTCGGTCGATACCCCCGGCGCAGGAACGATTTCGACCACCTTCGGCTGGCCCATGGTCAGCGTGCCAGTCTTGTCGAAGACGATCACATTGAGTTTCGTAGCATCTTCGAGAGCGGACGCGTTCTTGAACAGGATGCCGTTGGATGCTCCGAGACCGGTACCGACCATTACTGCCATCGGCGTGGCGAGCCCCAGAGCATCGGGACAGGCGATGACGAAAACCGTGATCGTCAACGTCATCGCGAACAGCAGCGGCTGGCCGATCCACCAGAACCAGACGGCAAAGGTCGCGAGGCCGATGATTATCGCAGCCAGCACCAGCCATTGCGAGGCGCGATCGGCAAGGAGCTGCGCCGGCGCCTTGGAGTTCTGAGCTTCCTGGACCAGCTTGACGATCTGGGCCAAAGCCGTGTCGGCGCCCACCTTGGTCGAGCGATATCGCAGCGTACCGCTCTTGTTGATCGTGGCGCCGATGACGGTATCGCCGACTTTCTTGCTGACCGGCATGGATTCACCGGTGAGCATCGATTCGTCGATGGTCGACTCGCCCTCGATCACTTCGCCGTCGACAGGCAGCTTGTTGCCGGGCCGCAGGATGACGATGTCGCCGAGAATGACATCGGCGGTCGCAACCTCGATCTCCTTGCCGTCCCGGAAGACGTTGGCCTTGGGCGGCGCGAGATCGAGCAGCGCCCGGATGGCGGCGGACGCGCCGGCCCGCGCGCGCATTTCGAGCCAATGGCCGAGCAGGATGAAGACGAGCAGCACGCTCGCGGCTTCGTAGAACTGCTCGCCTTCGAAAAAGAATGTCGCGCCGACGCTGAACAGGTAGCCGGTGCCGACGCTCAGCACCACCAGCACCGCCATGTTGAGCACGCCGTTTCGGAGAGCGCGCCAGGCGGCAACCAGGAACGGCCAGACCGGACCGGCCGAGCATCTCTTCCGGGCGCTGGAAACCCATTCTCAGGATCGGGAGTGGCGACAGGCGTTTGATGAGGCTCGGAAAATGGTGATCGAAAGCAGTATGAAACGCGACCCGGCCACGTTTGGATGAGCGTGCGGCGATCGACCAAGCCGCTTGATTTGCCCGGCTTTTGCTTCACTTCGCTCCACGCTGAGCAGCCCAACCTCATAGACCGGGGGCAGGTTTCCAAACCTTCTATTCGCCCGACCGGTGAGGGTCGGCAAGGGCGGCGTCGGGCCGGCTGACCGGCACTTCGCTGAGTGACGCCTTCCGCGCGAGTTTCTCGGGGCCAATGCTTTCAAGCAAGCGGCGAAAACTCGGGTGCATGCCCCCGTCGGCATAAGCGTGCGCCGAGAGCGCTGCGCCCCCGCCGAGGATCGTTTCCATTGCCTTCTCGTCCGCTTCCCTGCGGGCGGCGACCGCCGGCTCCTCGGTGCTCAGCACAGACGGGCAGGGTGCAAGTGGACCTCTAGGCGCCATCCCCTCGAGCTTTGCGTCAAAGGTATAGCGTCCTCCGCAGGCGGAGACCGCTGGCGGTCGTCTGGTGACTTCAAAGAAGTCGTAGCCTTGTTTGATGTTGGTCCAGAACGTAAAATTGGGATCATTCCGGTTTCTGGCCATGTTCTCGGGGGTCATGCGGAACGGGAATGCCTGAACCTGAAAAGCGGCCTGCCCGCCCTTAAGCGCCTCGCGGGCGATGGCGTAGATTTCGGCGATTCCCTCATCCGTCAACGCAAAGCAGCCTGATGAGGTGCACGCGCCATGAACCATCAGTGCGTCACCGGTGTAGCCGAGCGCGCGCTCTAGGGCATTCGGGTATCCCAGATTGAACGACAGATAGTATTGTGAGTTCGGATTCAGCATGCCTGCCGACACGTGATAGTAGCCCTCAGGGGCCTGGCGATCGCCTTCTTTGGTCTTGGGGCCAAGCTTGCCTGACCAACGGCACATCGGATATGTCTTGAGGAGAGCATAGCGCCCGGACCGATCGCGTTTCCAGATTTCGAGCTCGCTCTCATCTTTGAAGATGCGCACAAGGATGGGATCCGCCGGTGTCATCTGCTTGCGGCTCATTTCCCCGATCAGCTTCGCCGGGATCGGCTGGATCGATCGATTGTCGACTTCCAAGACGCTGGAAACGCAGCCGGACAGCGTCGCCGCCAAGGCCAAGACCGCCACCCCACGAAGCATTCGTTTCAAAACAGCGCCCCGAATCAATCCGGAAAAAAACCGAGCGGCGGACCGCGAGAATGTTTATGTCTACCAAGGATATCGTTCTTCGTCAGCAGGACTGTGCAAAATACGCTCATCAAATGTCCCGCGCCGAGACCAAAGCTCACCGGTCTTGTCCCACTGCGCCGATGCAGCAGATTGTGATTGGGTGGATGACGACGCTTTCATGGAGGCAGCGGCGCCCGACCGAAAACTCCGACCAAGGAGAAGCCCACGGGCAAGTCACTTCAGGCCGCAAGGTGTATTCGCGAGGAAATGCTCGGGCCACGCGAGCACACAGCCCGTGACCGCGCAGACCAGAAAGATGATTGCGCCGTTGAGCCATGGCTTGCTTCACGCCCAGGCGCAAGCAGACATTGGCATTGTTGACTTCCCGCGACGGCGGCTTAGCTTTCCCTGCCGGCTGCAGCGGCCACAAATCCGCCGGGACGACGCGGATAATCCAGTCAGGCGTATGACGAAAGTGAATGTCCAGAGTGGCGCCTCTGCCAGAGCACCCTGAAGAAAATGAGGAAACGCCGATGCGTTCTACCGCACTTCTAGCCGTAATGAGCTTTGCAGCAATGGTGGCGACGGAAGCTCAAGCCCAGGAGGGCGACGCCGCAGCTGGCGCGACCGTTTTCAATCGCTGCAAGGCATGCCATGTCGTTGAAGACGCCAAGAACAAGGTAGGCCCCTCGCTGATGGGCGTAGTCGGCAGGAAGGCCGGTACCCATGAGGGCTTCAAATATTCCCAGGCGATGGTTGAGGCGGGCGAAGGTGGCCTCGTCTGGGACGAGGCCACCATTGCAGAATACCTGAAGGATCCCAAAGGGTTCATCAAGGGCAACAAGATGGCCTTTCCCGGCCTGAAGAAGGACGACGAGGTTGCGAACGTGATCGCCTACCTCAAACAGTATTCGCAACCGCAGTAAAATGCGGGTTGCGCCGACGCGGTGTTCGCCAGCGCCGGCACAGACTTCTCTGGTCCAGCGAACACGGCGATCAGGCTGCAGTGTCCTCCTCGATCCCGGAGCCGTTATCCACGTCTGGGATATTCACCGCGTGTTTTCACGTTCTCGACGGCTCATCTCGGCCTGATACCGCCGCGCTCGTTCAGGCCAGGTGCTTTTGATGAAAGCAAGCACGGCTCGAATTTCGTCGTCAGCCAGCAGGCCCGCGAATCCCGGCATGTCGCTCCCGTAACTACCGCCGACAACTGCGGCCGGCCCTTCCTTGGTGATGCGGAAAAGGACGTTGTCGGGATGGTGCCATGTGTGCCCGGATGCATCATGCGGAGGCGCGGGCATTCGTCCCGACGGCAACGGAGATTTCCAGTTCGGCCGGCCCGCCAGATCAGCTCCGTGGCAACCGGCGCAACGTTCCGCGTAGATTACCTGTCCGAGAGTGACGCTGGATGTCGGCTCGACACCGTACCCGCCCATGAACCGCGGCCCGATCGAAACGAGGCCAAGACCCAGCACCACAATAGCTGCTGTCAGGAGGACTCCAGTAAACCTCGTCATGCGTTTTCCTCCACGGAAGTTCCGGCGCAGTCGCTTCCGCCTGCAGACCGCATGCAAGCACATGAGCTCATCGCGGGTTTCCGCAGGCCCGGCTGAGCGCAACCGACCAGTCCCGGCCGGCAGATCCGTCGAATGGTTGCACCAACCTGCTGCGCCGCGCGCATTGGTGGCGTTGGCCTAGCATTCACCGTCGCCTTGGGTCCAGGCAAGGTATTTCGGCTACATTGTGCTTGCAGCCGACGTCGTTGTGGTGAGATTTTGCGCCTTCGCATCTGTCAAGCGGCACAATCCTGGCGTGCGCACAAGATGAAAGAGGTGCTCTATGCGGCTGTTTGCCATCATCCTGATGTTCACGGTGCTTCTCTTGGTCAGCGGTTCTCTGCTCAGCATACCGTTCATCGTCCGCGATCCGCTTCCGGCCATCCGCCCTCCAGGCTCGGCGGTAATCGAGGAGCGAGATGGCAGACTGGCGTCTACGCTTGAGTTGCAGGTGGAGACGGGTGGCCGCTTTGCGCTGGTTTTGACCACCAACGAACAGAGGCATGAGAAGGCTGGCAACCTTTCCTTGCGTATGCTCGACCATGAAATGCCACCGTTGACGCCAGCGCTACAAACCAACTCGAATCACGAATACAAGGCTGTGGGCTGGTTCCCGATGCCAGGTCGCTGGGAAGTCTCACTGAAGAAGGGAGATCAAACGCATTTCTTCCAGTTCATATTGCGGGAGTGAGAACTGACGTTCCGCCGGCTGGCCGAAAGGACCTCGAAGTGCAATTCGTCGGCGTTGATGCAACCTTGGGCGATTCTGCAAGCTCCCCGTGATCAGGCGGGGTTGTCGTTGTCCTCGGGTCGGCCACAGACAGTGCCCAGCCGCACAGCTGACTCATCGACGTTCCACGCTAGAAACGATCATTTCCTTCATTGCCCAGATTGTTGATCCTGGTCTTTCTCAGTATCTTGAGCAAAAAGCGCCGGCATGCGCGCAAGCCAGGGTAGAGCACGCGCGACAACCACTTGGACCGAAAGAGATAGTGGCTCAGGCTGTTGAAAAGGTCCGCTCGGCTGCTGTGAAGCGCGAGAACGTGGATTGCGTCGCTGCCGTAATGGATCTGTCCAGCAATCTTCACGACCATCCCCTCGTCGATGTCGAGGCCGGCCTTGGTGATTTCGCTCAACACATCACTCGCTTCGCGTGCGTTGACCAGACGCAATCGGCCAGCAGAAGGTTGCACGGAGACACGCCGACAATAGGCATCGCAGGCTGGGCATTCCCAATCGTAAACCAAGAGGATGTCAGCAGCTTCCTCGGCGGAAGGTGCGTTGCTTCGGCCGCGGGAGGCGGATGCCCGGCGATGGGTAGGGATCATAACGGGTGCCTCTCTCATTACGAATTGAGAGCGTTACGTTAGATCCATTCTATATCGTGATGTTTTCCCCCACTGACCAGCCCTCGGCACCCTGAGGCAGGGCGGCGGCTTTGAGGGACAGGCACGGGCAAATCTACCGACCGCGTGAGGCTTTGGAACCAGACACCGACGCAAAGGAAGCTCCAAGGGAAGGAGCCCACCAGGCACCGCGGCAGAAGGCTGCCAACACCGGCACGTCTGAAAAAGGGGGTGGTGATGCTTGGTCAGGATGGGTTCACGTATCTCGAAATCTCGGAGGTGTTCCAGGCCACGATCAGCGGCAAATAAACACATCGACTCAGCACGCATTTGCCTGCCGACTCCGATGGGCTATATTGTGCAGTTGATGAAAGCCGTCCGCTGCATATTGGCTGCCGTGCTGCTCCTTGTTTTCGGGGGCGGCATAGCCATGTTTCCCTCGCAGAGCGACGGAACGGTTTTGCCTGCCATGGAGGTCATGGCGGGCGAGGCGATGCCCGATGGCTGTGACCGTTGCGACAGCGGTGACTTGGCCATGACAACAGGGTCTTGCACTGTTCTCGGGACATGTCTCCAGGCCGTCCTTGCTCCAGCCGAGCTGGCGCTGGCGGGTGATACGGGCGCTTGTTGTTTCGACGCAGCTGAGACAATCAGCGGGCTGCTGAGTCCGCCCGATCCCTCCCCTCCTAAAGCTTGACACCTCGTCCAGGGCGGGTGTCGCCGCATAGCGCGTGATTTCCCCGTCCTCGTAGCGGTCCGCCCGTGGTCCGGTGCAGCGGACCTCCGGAAAGCGTTCGCGAGCGGGTCCTTTGCCTAACCGTGACAGAACCCGAGCATCGAGGATGAAATGTCCACCATTTTTGAGTCGCGCCGCAATGACGCTGGCGATGGACCGTTTCCCGGTCGTCTGGGCAAAAACGCCGAGCTATCGTCGGCCGGCCGCCGACGCATTCTTGTCTGGCTGCCGATCGGGCTGTTTGCGGCGCTCGCACTAGCTCTGGGATGGGGTCTGGGCCAGGACGCCCGCGTCATCCCGTCGGCGTTGATCGGAAGCCCGGTGCCGGCGTTCAGCCTGCCTCCCGTTCAGGGTCGGGAACTCGGATTGTCCAGTGAGGACCTCAAAGGCCAGGTCTCCCTGGTGAACGTGTTCGCCTCCTGGTGCACGGCCTGCCGGGACGAACATCCGGTCTTCATGGAGCTTCGGCGGACCAATGCCGTCCCGATCCACGGCATCAACTACAAGGACCGGCCCTCGGATGCGGAGAGGTGGCTCAACACCTTGGGCGATCCGTACACGCGGACGGGAGCCGACCGGAACGGCCGCGTCGCGATTGACTGGGGCGTCTATGGTGTCCCGGAGACCTTCGTGATCGACGCCGAGGGCCGGATCGCCCTCAAGCATGTCGGCGCCGTTACGACCGAAGTCTACCGGGACAAGATCGGGCCTTTGATCGAGCAGCTGCGCAGGCAAGGGTGAGAAGGCGTCATGGCGTTCAAAGCGAGCGAACCAGCAAATCGCCAACTGCTTGCGCTGGCACTGATGCTGATCAGCGCGGGCGCAGTCGTCGCCGGCGGGGCATTTCTTAAGATCGCGCGCGACAATGACGGGGTTGCGACACTGCCACAGTCTATGAGCGCAACCTCCTCCGTAAAGTCCGGCGATGCGTTCGTCCTCCACGAAGCATCAAAACCCGTGCCGGCGCTATCGTTCATCGACGCCGCGGGCCAAGAAGTTTCCCTAGGAACATTCCGCGGCAAGACGATCCTGCTCAACATTTGGGCAACCTGGTGCCTGCCGTGTCGCGAGGAAATGCCGGCCCTGGAAAGGCTTGAGAAGAAGCTGGGAGGGTCTGACTTCCAGGTCGTGGCGCTGTCGATAGACGGTGGCGGACTTCCCAAGGTCAACGCCTTCTACGAGGAATTCGGCCTCAAATCGCTCCGCATCTATGTCGATCCATCCATGAAAGCGAGCTACGCGCTCGGGGCAGTCGGCATTCCGACAACCCTGCTGATCAATCCGCGTGGTCTCGAAGTCGGACGTCTTGTTGGTCCCGCCGAATGGGACAGCCCGGAACTTATCGAAATCATCCAACGACAACTCGAGGCGCGCGATGTGCGCTGACCAGTCGACCTTCAGATCGAAAGGACAATCCATGAATGAACCCCTTTCCGACGCATCGCTGACAGCAGACATCATGAGGTACCTGCGCTACCAGCTGCGCGGTCGACGCGCCCTCATCACGTCCGGGCTCGGCGTAGGCGTGGTCTCGCTCTGGTTCGGATGGCCCTGGCTGATGGCGGCAGGCCTCGCCCCAATCCTTGTCGCGATGGCGCCTTGCGCGATCATGTGCGCCGTCGGTTTCTGCACCATGAAGGCCTGCTCCGCGGGAACCCACGGCGGGGAAGGTTCCGTCGCCCCACTGCAAATAGGGGATAGTATCGTCGCGGTGCCTTCCGCGGCCGAACCGCTCAAGGGTGCCTCGGAGCAGATCCAGGCCCATGGCAGCGCGGCCGAGGACGCGGGCGATGCCCGATCCGAAAGCGCCGATTCAACCGGTGCGTTCTTCGAACAAGGAAGGGAGAGCGCGTGATGATCAGGACGAGGAAAGCCTTCGCTGCACTGGCCGTTATGGGCATTGCCGCTGCACCGGTCGCCTTCGCGCAGGAGGATGCCAATCAGCAGCCTCAAACCCCTGCGCGCCCGCAGGACATGCGGGAGATGATGCGCGGATTGGGGACGACGATGGCATGGGAATGATGCCCATGATGCAGATGGTGTCCCAGATGAACCAGATGACGGAGACCTGCAACACAATGATGCAGGCGATGATGCCGAAAACGGATCGGCCGTAGGACAAGAAACCAACAGCCCGACAGGGGGCTAGTCGCGAGAACCCTCGCCGAGGAGAACGCAAATGCGAATTCCGAGCTGTCTGCTTTCGGCCGCCGCAGTGGCGGTGGTCCTCGGCCCGGGTGCGGCTGCAGCCCATTCGTTGCAGGACCTCCAGCAGGAGCTTCTCGATGACGAAAAGTACTTCCAGGTGAAGAACGAGCCTGCGCCGGATTTCGCACTCCAGGACGCTGAGGGCAACCCGGTGCGTCTGCAGGACTTGCGCGGCAAGGCCGTGGTGCTGCATTTCGTCTATGCAGGCTGTCCGGATGTCTGTCCGCTGCACGCCGAGCGGATCGCCCAGATCCAGGAGACAGTGAACGCCACCCCGATGAAGGAACAGGTGGGGTTCGTCACCATCACCACCGACCCGAAGCGCGACACCCCCGACCTCCTGCGGGGCTATGGCGAGGCGCACGGCCTTGACCGGGCGAACTGGTCTTTCCTGACGAGCGGCCCGGATCGGCCGGAGGACACGACCCGGAAGCTCGCTGAATCCTTCGGCCACCGATTTTCCGTCGCGTCGGAAGGGTACCAGATCCACAGCGTCGTGACGCACATCATCGACCGCAACGGCCAGTGGGTCGGCAACTTTCACGGACTCAAGTTCGACCCGACGAGCCTCGTCGTCTTTGTAAACGCACTCGGCAACGACATTGCCGCTCACGGCGAGGATCAGGAACGAACTGTCTGGGAAACGATCCGATCTCTCTTCCAGGAAAAGTCAGCCGCAAGCATCAACTGAGGAACCTGAAATGACGCTTAGTAGAAACTCATTCATTGTCACCGGAGCGCTCGCTGCAGCTCTTGTCGCTGCTACGGCCTGGTGGCAGAGCCAGGCCGGCAAGAGCGTGCCGATCTCGGAAGTTTCCCACATTCATGGGATCACAGTCGATCCAACGGATTCCGCGCGACTCTACCTCGCCACCCACTATGGCGTTTACCGGACCGCACCTGACGGAACCGCAGAGCGGGTCTCCGACAACAGCAACGACTATATGGGTTTTACTCCGCATCCGACCGAAGCCGATTTGTTTTTCGCGAGCGGACACCCCGCAACCGGCGGCAATATGGGTGTGATCGTCTCACGTGATGGCGCCCGCAGCTGGGAGGAAATGGATAAAGGCGCAGGTGGACCTGTCGATTTTCATGCGATGGCTGTCAGTGCGGCCGATCCAGACGTCATCTACGGCCTCTACGGCGACATTCAAGTAAGCCGCGACGGCGGCAGGACTTGGGCCGTGGCCGGAGCACCGCCAGTCGACGTATTCGATATCACCGCTTCAGCGGTCAACGCGAACATCGTCTACGCCGCGACACGGGATGGAGTAATGGCCAGCCGCGACGGCGGCAAGACCTGGGAAGCGGCGGGGCTGCAAGGGCAGCCCGCAACGATGGTCGAGACAGCGCCTGACGGTTCTGTTTTCGCCTTCGCCATTGGCTCTGGCCTGATGAAAGCGCCATCCGCGGCGTTCGCCTGGCAGCCTGTCGCCAACAGCTTCGGGGAGCGGTTCCTGCTTCATCTCACCGTCGATCGCGAAAATCCGAGCCGGATGTTCGCCGTTACACGGGAAGGCGAAATCCTGACCAGCACCGACGGGGGAGCGAATTGGGACCCGCTGAGTTCGTGAGGTCGAGAAATCATGATCAGGAACCAGAAAGCAGGGATGAGCGACGGCAAGCGCCGCCCTGCCGCCTCGATGCGGCCGCGTGTCGAACCCCGGTGCAGCCAGGTTCCGACCGCATTTGTGAGAGGTAATGAAGATGCGTCGCTTTAGGGGTTTCCCTATCCTGGACCAGCAAGCGCATTCTGGAATGTGGCTGCCGACGCTGCGGCGCTATCTACTCTTCATCGTGGGGGGTAATCTTCTTTGGGAGATATTGCAGCTCCCGCTCTACACGATCTGGAACGAGGGTACGGTCGGCGAGAAGGCTTTCGCGGTTGTCCACTGCACCGGAGGTGACGTGCTGATCGCGCTGTCGTCTCTGGTGCTGGCGCTCGTTCTGATGGGCGATGCTGCCTGGCCGGTCTCCAGATTCAAGAGCGTCGCAGCCCTCGCCGTCACGTTCGGTATCGCCTACACGATCTACAGCGAGTGGTTGAACACGGCCGTAAGGCAGAACTGGGCCTATTCAGAGCTCATGCCCGTCATCCCGGTGATTGGTGCCGGCCTGGCGCCGGTCGCGCAGTGGATCGTCATTCCGGTGGCTGGCTTGCTGTGGGCACGTGGCGAAGGCCGAAGCAACGCTGCCGGTCATTCACGAATTCATCTTCCTTGGAGCAAGACCAATGCCTAGGCCAAAAGCGGGCACCACCGCAATCATCCTATCCGCGCTCGCCGCAATCCTTTCGGCATTGGCGCTGCTGTTTGCGACCGGAACGTTTAACGCTGGCAGGTCGTTCTCGGACGATTTCGGCACGCAGGCGCGCGAATTTCTCATCGAGAACCCGGAAATCATCGTCGAAGCCCTCCAGGGCATGGAGCAGCGCCGTCAGGCCGCTGCGGCGACCGAACTGCAGACGGTCATCGCCGATCGGAGGGCCCAGATCTTCGATGATCCCGACGATCCCGTCGGTGGCAATCCAGAAGGCGAGGTCACGCTCGTCGAATTCTTCGACTACAACTGTCCATACTGCCGCAAGGCGATGCCGATCATGCAGCAGGCGCTGGAGGCCGATCCGGCGCTGAAGTTCGTCTACAAGGAATGGCCTATCCTCGGTCCGGGTTCGGAATTTGCCGCTCGGGCGGCGCTCGCTTCGGTTCGACAGAACAAATACCAAGGCTTCCACCAGGCGCTCATGGCCTATTCCGGCTCGATCAGCGAGAGCTCCACCCTCGCCATCGTCGAACAGGTCGGTCTGGATATCGACCGGCTGAAGCAGGACATGAACGATCCTGCGATTTCGGCTGCGATCGAGCGCAACAAGGCTCTTGCCGATGCGCTTCGAATTACCGGAACGCCAGCCTTTGTCGTCGGCGACGACATCATTCGCGGGCTGGTGGACCTCGAAACGCTCCAGCAGTTCATCGCTGAAACGCGTGACGGCGCCAAGGGTTGAGCTGTGTTGGAAATCTCGAACATCGGCATTGCGACGGCACTCGCGGCGGGGGCGATTTCGTTCCTGTCGCCGTGCGTCCTTCCGCTCGTGCCCGGCTATATTTCCTATGTGGCCGGAAACACGGCCGTTGCCGCTGCGGGGGAAAGGTCCTGGTCGTTCGGCGGCCGGCTTTCCACGCTGTTCTTGAGCATGTGTTTCGTGTTCGGCTTCTCAGCCGTCTTTGTCGCCCTGGGCGCGAGCGCGACCGCGATGAGCCGCCTGCTTCTTTCGTATCGCTACGAAACCAATCTCGTCGGTGGCGCAATCATCATCGCCTTCGGTGTGTTCACCACCGGCCTGCTTCGGCTGCCTTGGCTGGAGCGGGAATTCCGATTTCACGGCAATGTCCGTGGCGGCCGGCCCCTTGGTGCCTTCGTTCTCGGCCTGGCATTCGGCTTCGGCTGGACACCGTGCATCGGGCCCGTGCTGGGTGCCATTCTGACCGTAAGCGCACTTTCCTCAACCGCCTCCAGCGGGATTGCACTCCTCAGCATCTACTCGGTCGGCTTGGGCGTTCCTTTCCTGCTTTCGGCGCTGTTCACGGAAAACCTTGCGAAGCGACTGAAGACGATGCGGCGAGCCGGCCGCCTCCTTCAAGTTGCAGCCGGCGCCGTGATGATCGCGATGGGCGTCGCGATGATGACCGGCACAATGTCGGTCTTCGCATTCTGGCTGCTGGAGCAATTCCCCATTCTCACGAGGATCGGCTGAGGAGGATATCGGGAATGGTTGCAACACCGCCCCCACGCAGAAAGGTTCTGGGAGCAATGCTCATGATGGCGGCCTTCGGAACAGGCCTGCCGGTGCTGGTCAGGCTTGCCAACGCAGCCGAAGAAGAAGGCGACAAAGAGTTGCTGCGCCGCTTCGAACATTTGAGCAGGAACGGCAACAGCAATTGCTCGCGCCAGTTCATGGAGTCCATCCCGAAGATGCCCGTGACGGCGCGGATCCAGGGCTCCTGCTGCAGCCCGATGGACGCGCATCGTTACGTCGAGCAGGTCAAAGGCCTGCGCAAGTATGAGGCGATCTCGGCGATTCCGCCCGATCCATATGATATCCCCGCTGGGTTGGCGGCGACGCTCATGGGTCAATACGAGCGCCCGCTCAGCCCCGTCCAACAGGCCAGATACGACTACGCGATGGAGAACTCCAACGAGCGCGGACCCTGCTGCTGCCAATGCTGGCGATGGCATGTCTATGGAGGCTTGGCGAAGCAGCTGATCGCTGGGCACGATTTTTCCGGGCGGCAGGTTTCCGAGATCTGGGACCTCTCCGAAGGTTGCGGCGGCGGCGACCATCTCCACCTGTAGGACGGCACGGCTGACGATCATGTGCAACCTGACCCGGCGAGCGCGAGGAAATGGAACAAGGTTACGAGCAGTGGATCAAGCTCTGGCCCTACGCGGTCTTGTTGGTGGCCGTGGGCGCCTGGGCGGTCTATCATTTTCTGACCCCGTCAGGTTGGCGCGAATGGGCTGGCGCGGGAACCGTGCAGGCCTTCATCATCGCCCTTTGCGCGGAGATGTACGGCTTTCCGCTGACACTCTATCTCTTGGCGGGCATTCTGCCGCTGGACATCCCGATCGTCCGTTCCAGCGGTCATCTTTGGGCGACCCTCCTTGGCTATGGCAGCCTGGGCGGAGCGATCGAAATGTTCATTGCCTCGGCCTTTCTCCTCGCAGGCCTGCTGCTGATCGTCAAAGGCTGGGTCAAGATTTATTTTCTCGGCGACGGACTGGTCACCAATGGTGTCTATGCCCTTGTCCGGCATCCGCAGTATGCCGGCATATTCCTTGTCATTCTGGGCCAGTTGATAGACTGGCCCACAATCCCGACACTGGTGCTCGCACCCCTCATCATACTCCTCTACCGCAGTCTTGCTCGCCGCGAGGAGGAGGCACTCTTCGAACGCTTCGGAGAGGAATACCTCGCGTACCAGGGAAACGTGCCGATGTTCGTCCCGAGATGGCGAAGCCTCCGGCAAGCGTTTTCGGCCGGTGGCGCGACATGAGACGCACTGTTCGACGAGGGCGTCGGTCATGATCCTAGGACGCCAAGGAGGCGAAGAATGGTAAGCGGGAAATCGGGCAGGCCTGACGACATGGCGCCAGTTCCCGTGGTCCGACGGGATTTTCTCTATGTCGCGACCGCCGCCGCCGCCGCGGTCGGCGCGGCAGCGGCGCTTTGGCCGTTCATCGACAGCATGCAGCCATCAGCCGATATCAGTGCCGCCGCTTCGGTCGAAGTTGATCTGTCCTCCATCGTTCCTGGCCAGCGTGTGACGATCAAGTGGCGCGGCAAGCCGGTCTTCATCATCCACCGCACGCAGGCCATGATCGACCAGGCCCGCGCGGATGACTTCAATTCAGACCTCATTGATCCCGAGCCCGACGGTGCGCGCGTGCAGCGTCCCGAGTGGCTGGTCATGGTCGGCGTTTGCACCCACCTCGGCTGCATTCCGCTCGGGCAAGGAGACGGCGACAACCGCGGACCGTTCAGCGGCTGGTTCTGTCCATGCCACGGGTCGATCTACGACATTTCAGGTCGGGTCCGGAAAGGTCCGGCTCCGCGCAACCTCGATGTGCCGACTTACGCGTTTCTCGATGAAACCAGGATCCGCATCGGATGACGCGACCAGGAGCATGGGCGGGTGCTTTCGGGCTGAGGGCGGACTCGTGGAGCTGCAAATGGAGGCATGCCATGGCCGATTCGACAGCATCTTACGGGTATTGGTCCCTCGCTCTCTTCAACGCGGTTGTCTATTCGGGTCTCGTGCTCTTCTTCTTCAGGCCTCGGACGTTGAGGGACTGCGGCGCTTTTGCCCTCTTCAGCGTCTTTCTCGTCGCGGCCTTTTCGGAAATGTATGGCTTCCCGTTGACTTTTTATCTGCTTTCCGACTGGCTTCAGAGCCGATATCCGCAGATCGATTGGCTTTCCCATGACACCGGCCACTTTCTGGATCTGCTGATTGGCTGGAAGGGCAATCCGCACACAGGGCCCATGTATCTGCTTGGCTTCGCCTTCGTGGCGAGCGGCTTTGTCTTGATGCTCTCCGCGCGCCAGGCGCTGAATGCGGCCCAGCAGCGGCATCTGCCGGCCACGACTGGCGCATATGCCTATGTACGTCACCCACAATATCTCGGGTTCATCCTTGTCATGCTGGGCTTCCTCCTCCAGTGGTCAACCCTGCTGATCCTGGTGCTGTTGCTGGTGCTCACCGCGACATACGTGTGGTTCGCTCGTGCGGAAGAACGCGAGGCGCTGGCGGAATTCGGAGAACGGTACCGCAGCTACATGAAACGGGTGCCGGCATTCGTCCCCAGGTGAGAAGGGGGCAGAATCTTCAGATTGCCTGAATATCAGCAAAATGCAATTTCAAGAACCCCCGATTGGAGCAGAACAGAGAGACAGATGACGAAGAACGCAACGAATTCGGCGCCTCCCTGCGCGCAGCAACGCGACCGTCGAGCCTTTCTGAAGGCGGGTGGAGGGGTGCTCCTCCTTGGCCTAGGCGGCTGTTCAGCTACTCAGTTGGTCCAACCCTTCGCGTCGGAAACCGCTCCCAAAAATCCAGCGTCGGAAGACTTCAACTCGTTAGTAGACACCGATCGCGCCTATTATGCTTCCATGTATGCTGAACGGCCCGAAGAAATGTTCCCACTACCGGCCATTCCCTTCGAACGGATGAATCCCATTTACTACCGGCGCCTCGTTGATGATCCCACGGGTGAGCGGGCAGGTGTGATCGTCGTCGACGTCGCGCACCATTTTCTCTACCTGACCCGGGGTGAGGGGAAGGCGATTCGCTACGGTGTCGGGCTTGGCCGAGCCGGCTTTGAATGGGCCGGGCGCGGCGTGATTCAATACAAGCGGGTTTGGCCGCGCTGGACGCCGCCGAACGAGATGGTGGCGCGCCAACCCGAGCTCGAGCAGTACAGCAGCGCAAACGGCGGCATGGAGCCTGGCCTGAACAATCCGCTTGGCGCGAGAGCCCTCTATATCTTCCAGGATGGCCGCGACACGCTCTATCGCATCCACGGATCACCTGAATGGTGGACGATCGGCAAGTCTGTGTCCTCGGGGTGCGTTCGCATGCTCAATCAGGATGTGATTGATCTGTACAATCGCACTCCGAACGGCACGCCGATACTGGTCACGCGTTTAGGCACTGCGCCTGAGTCGAGCTAGCCAGTCGCGGGCAATCCCTGGAGCTCCCAATCGCGGCGCGGATCGTTGTGCAGCAGCGGCTCGAATCTGTTGCGGCGGATCAGGCCGAAGAGGTAGTCGTGCCGGGTATGGACCATGTCGGGCGAAAACCCCGCGCGCCGGCAGCCCTTGAGCGAGGCGATGTTTTCATGCCCGACGAAGGTCAGGACGTAGCGTGCGCCGAATTCGGTCGCGCGTTCGGCGATTTCAGCCATCGCGGCCGACATGATACCGAGTCCGCGATGACTGGGCGGCGTATAGGCATTCTCGAGCAGCGCCTCGTCGTGATTCAGCAGTGGGAAGGTCCTGAGCGTCGCGATGAAGTCGTTCTGCGAGGGCCCGAGCAGCCATTGCATGTAGCAGGGTGATCCGTCGCGTCCGTCGATAGCGACGAAGCCCCCGGAACCGACATTGCGGGCGAAGCTCCTGCGCCAGTTGGCTTCCATCCGCTCCTGCGGGGAAAGATCGGACGGCAGAAGGATATCGAGATCCCCGTTCTGCATTGGGCGGACCGAGATCGGTATTGTTGCGGCTGGACGCTCGATCGGAACCGAAAGATCGCGGCGTAGCCCGTAGCTGAGGGAGTGAAGTGAAAGGCCGAGCTTAAGCCGGCTTTCCACGCGTCGTCTGAAGGCCTCGACCTGGCCTGTCAATCTGGGAAGAAATAAGGATAGAGGTGAATTGACTTCCACACCCATCGTCGATGGCCCTCCAAAACTTCGCCGTCGGTTGGTTGGAGGGAAAAAAGTACCATCCTTCTGACGCCACGGAAAACATCAATTTGTGTTAACCTTTCGGGGTCGTTGACAGCGAGAGCGCACCGGATAGCGAGGAAGATGCTCTTGCAGAGGGCGAGCGGGGTGGGGTGATTCCGGACGACCGCTGTGTTTGATCCGGTGCGTCAGGGACCCCTATTCGGCGGGGACGGGCGCGCGTCGAGCCCGAGGCGCGGCCTTCGATGTTCGCCCACGCTGGCCGCCCGAATAGGAACCGGCCCTTAACCGTTCCACTGCGCCCCCCGGTAGGTGACTACCGGGCCGATAACGCCCGCGGCCGCGACGCCCGCGCCTACCGTTCCGACATCGCATATGGTCCCCGCTTCACGAGCACGGTGCTCGTCGCCACTATCGGCAGGTAGAAAGCGAGATAGACCACGATCGAGCAGGTGCCGAGCCGGCGCCGCCGGTCAGCGGGGGGTAAGCGCGCCAGAAGCACCGCCACCGCGATGACCGGGAACACGCCGGTGGCCAGTCCCGATCGCACCAGGAGCACCGAACTCGTGGTGGGCCCTTCCTGGACGCAAGCGGCGGCGAAGAAACGGGAGGCAAAAGCGTAGCCTGCGAAGAAATAGAACGAACGGGCGCAGAATTCGTCCACGACGGCCGAGCCGATATGGACCGGCAGGTCTTTAGGGTCGCGGCAGCGGCAAAAACCAGCCAGACCTGCACGCTTTTCGAAAGGGGCGTGAACACATGCCTTAGAGTTACACCAACTCAAGGTTGCACACGATTACGAAATGAGGTCCAAGCCGTGGGCAACTACGACCGTCGCACCGACCGGAACGCGTTCATAGAGGTCTTCGACGTGTGCGTTGACCATGCGGATGCAGCCGTTCGAGACCGCGCGACCAATGGTCCATGGCTCGGTCGTTCCGTGAATCCGATAGTATGTGTCGCGACCGTTGCGATAGAGATACAATGCACGTGAACCGAGCGGGTTTTTCGGTCCGCCGGGGACGCCATTGGCATATCTTGCATATTTTCCCGGTTCGCGACCAATCATCCGGTCGGTCGGCCTCCAGCTTGGCCACTTGGCTTTCCGCCCGACCAGCGCCGTACCGGACCATGCGAGCCCCGCCCGTCCAACGCCTATGCCGTAGCGCCGAGCGGATCCGCCTTCCTCGACGAGGTAGAGGAAGCGGTTCTTGGTGTCGACGACGATCACCCCGGGAGAGTAATCCAGGCCAAAGGCAACTGTCTGTGGCCAGTATTTCGAATCGACCTGCAACGGTTTGACGGGCTTATGGGCAAATGCGGGATGTTGGCCGGCGCCCAGTGCGACCAAACCGAGAATGACACTCCGGCGATTCAACATTCTTTCGTCCCTCTCCGATTTTTGCTTTGACGAATATGGATGGCGCCCCACTCAGGTTCGGCCGGGGCGATTTATGGCCGAAGTTCTTGGATGAAAGGCAATCAGTATTACGGTGATGCCCCTCTTATCGACATCGTTTCGCTGAGTACCCGTTTCGCACCGATAGACAGGCCAGGCACTCACGCCAATTGCGAATCGCGGAAAGCGACTCCTTCGATTTCGGACCGGTTGAAAGGACGTGTGAACATTCCCGATTGGTGACCATGACCGGTTGCAGCAAATCGATCGCCCGATGCAAAGGGCGCCATAAGACCTTAGTCTCGGAACAAAAGGTGATAGAGGAGTTACTTGGCCTTCAAAAGTGCGTGATCGTGATAGTGTGCTGGGACCATCTACTCTGGGTTCAGCGGCGGCTGTTCACGACCGCTGCAACTAGACTAGAGTTCTGCGGCTGCGATCCGGTGAAACGCCGCTTGCCGCCAAGCTGCAGGGCGACCAAAGCGGCTTCTCGACCGACGAGACGCTTGCGGCTGTGCCTCCCGGCCCGGCGAGTTGGCTCGAACATGTCATTCCTTTGGAGAACATATTGCTGTGGAAGTGAACGCTTGAGGCTTGAAGTACGCAAGGATCAGGGCAGGAAGGCGCGGGCCAGCAACCTCGCGCATCTCAGCGCAGCTTCCATGCAGAGGCTTGCGAGGCCTTACCGCCGTCCGTGTTAAGCAGCGCAAGGACCTCCCGCGCGACCGCCATTTCTTCGTCCGTCAGTAGGACAAGGACATCCACGGGTGAGCCGGACAGTCCGATCGCATGATTCCCCACGACGTTGAGGTCATCATCAATCCGCACGCCCAACCACTCGGCGGCCCTGCCAATCCTCTCCCGGATCATGGGCGAATTCTCCCCGACGCCGGCGGTGAACACCAACGTGTCCAGCCCGCCTAAGGCGGCCGCGAGAGACCCGATTTCCCGGCCAAGAGGCAAAGCCGGCCCCGACGGCCGCCGTTGTGCCCGTCGCGACATAAAGGAAATCCCGACGATTGACGTGAACTTCACTTTGCATGGACACCTCCTGCCCGCAGCAACGACCGGTCGATCGGATCAAGATTTTCGCCAGAAGACGGCAAAATGAAGAGCTTGGCTCCGTTCCCCGCTCCTCGCTTCAACAACCTGCAGCCCGTTATGAGATGGGTCGCAAATTGGGAGACGGAGGGGTAAGCCGCTCTTCGCTTCCGGTTCTCGTCGTGAGATAGTTTCGACGGTGGATGCTGTTAAGAGCGTGACTTCCGATCCAATACCAAAATCTACTGTAGAGGACTTTAACCTGGATCAAGGATTCCAGGGCTCGAACCGATGATTTTGAGCCCGGCATGATGCGCCTGCCGAGAACTGCGACCACCCGAGGGGTCGCAGTTCTGCTGGCCCGATGCCGCGTAGCCACGACAAGGAAAAAACCTGATGAGTTCACCACATTCCCACCAGAACCATCAAGCGCATGCGACCGGGAATCGAAACGATGAAGCTCATCGCGGTGTCGTAGCTGCTGCCGGCTCCAGCCATTCCGAGCATTCTGGCCACGGCGGGCATGACCACGGCGCGATGGTCGCCGACTACCGGCGCCGATTCTGGTTGGTCCTCGTGCTCACGCCACCGGTGCTGTTGCTCTCGCCGATGATCCAGCATTGGCTTGGCATCGCAGAAACTTTGGCGTTCCCAGGCGACCGCTACGTTCTCTTCGTGCTTTCGACAATCGCCTACGTCTATGGCGGCTGGCCATTCCTGACGGGCTTCACCTCCGAGTTGCGCAAAGGCCAGCCCGGCATGATGACCCTGATCGCTCTAGCGATCTCGGCGGCCTATTTCTTTTCGGCGGCCGTCACGTTCGGGTTTCCGGGCGAGGAACTCTACTGGGAACTTGTGACGCTGATCGCCATCATGCTTCTCGGCCACTGGATCGAGATGCGTTCGGTCATGGGAGCATCGCGTGCGCTTGAGGAACTGGTCCGGCTCCTGCCGGATTCAGCCACGCGGATCAGGGCCGACGGATCGTCCGAAGAGGTGCCGATCTCAACCCTTCAACCCGGTGATGAGGTCATCGTACGACCCGGTGCAAAGGTTCCGGTGGATGGCGAGATCATTGAGGGTTCGTCCGGTTTCAACGAGGCCATGCTCACTGGCGAATCGAGGCCCGTAACCAAGGGGGTCGGCGCCGCCGCCATCGGCGGCGCGATCAACGGGGCCGCCGCTGTCACCATCAAGGTGACGGCAACAGGCGACGCCACCTATCTGTCGCAGGTCATCGAATTGGTAAAGAAGGCGCAGGCAACGCGCTCGCGCACTCAGGACGTTGCCAACCGTGCCGCCGCTTGGCTGACCTACATCGCACTCGTCGTCGGCTTCGGTACGCTGTTCGTCTGGTGGCTTTTCCTTGACGCCCCCTTGGAATTTGCCATCGAGCGCATGGTGACGGTCATGGTAGTTGCCTGTCCGCACGCCCTTGGTCTCGCTGTGCCGCTGGTCGTCGCGGTCAGCACATCGCTGTCGGCCGGCAACGGACTGCTGATCCGCGACCGGGCCGCCTTCGAGCGGGCGCGCAATCTCAACGCCGCCGTGTTCGATAAGACCGGCACGTTAACTGAGGGCCGTTTCGGCGTCAGCGATATCGTATTGCTTGCCGACGGCGACGAGAACGAGGAACTGGCCTATGCGGCAGCGGCCGAGAGCCAGTCCGAGCATCCCATCGCCCACGGCATCGTGGCCGAGGCGAAGGAACGAAGCCTGATCATTCCCAAGGCAACCGACGTCAGCAACATCACCGGCGAAGGCATCGTGGCCAAAGTGGAAGGACAGGATGTGCGTATCGTCAGCCCCGGGCACCTCGCACGGCAGGGCAACACCATCGCCCATAACAGTCTCAAGCGATTGGAAGGACAGGGCAAGACAGTTGTCGTTCTCGTCCGCGACGGCGAGCCGCGGGCACTCTTTGCGCTGGCTGACATCGTTCGCCCGGAATCGAAGGAGGCCATCGCCGAACTCAAATCCCTCGGGATCAGCTCGATCATGCTCACCGGCGACGCCGAGGGTGTAGCAAAGGCGGTCTCCGAGGAACTCGGTATCACCGAATACTTCGCCGAAGTGCTGCCTGATCAGAAATCACAAAAGATCGAGGAACTGCAAGCGCGGGGGCTCTCCGTCGCCATGGTCGGCGACGGGGTGAATGACGCGCCTGCGCTCGTGGTGGCCGATCTCGGGATCGCCATCGGCGCGGGTACCGATGTGGCCGTCGAATCTGCCGACGTGGTTCTCGTACGCAGCGACCCGCGCGACGTCGGCGCGATCCTTGGACTCTCGCGTGCCACCTACCGCAAGATGGTCCAGAACCTCGTCTGGGCGACCGGCTACAACACCATCGCCATCCCGATGGCGGCGGGCATTACTTTTGGAACTGGCTTCATAATGACCCCCGCGGTCGCGGCCGTCTTCATGTCGGCCAGCACCATCATCGTCGCCATCAACGCCCAGCTTCTGCGCTCTTACAGGAGGCACAAATGACACCGGTAGACAAACAACCGGGAACTCCCGCCAGGCGACTGATCCTTCCGCTGCCAGGTAACGAGATATTCGCGCGGCGTCTTGCCGACGAAGGAGGCTGGGAACTTGGCGCAATGGAAACACGGCGTTTTCCTGACGGAGAGACTTACGTTCGCCTCCTCTCGGAGGTGAAGGACAAGTCAGTCGATCTGGTATGCACGCTGGCACGGCCAGACGACGGCTTCCTGCGGCTGATCTTCGCGGCCGATGCTGCAAGAGAGCTGGGAGCCTGCCAGGTCAACCTGATCGCACCCTACCTCTCCTACATGCGGCAGGATCGCCGCTTCCAGCCGGGAGAGGCGGTGACCTCCAGAAGCTTCGCCAGGCTCGTCTCGTCGAGCTTTGACCGGCTGCTGACGGTAGATCCACATCTGCATCGCTATCCGGCCTTGTCGCCTCTCTATACGGTCCCGACCGACACCTTGCATGCTGCACCGCTGCTTGCGGACTGGATCGCCGCGGAGGTCGACAAGCCCTTGATCATCGGTCCTGACGAGGAAAGCGACCAATGGGTCTCTGCCATCGCGGCACGCATCGGTGCTCCGCATGCCGTGCTGCGAAAGGTCCGCCACGGCGACCGCAACGTCGAAGTCAAGCTACCGGACCTTTCCAAGTGGCGCGGCCGGCAGCCGGTGCTCGCAGATGACATAGCGTCCTCCGGGAATACCTTGATTGAGGCTGCCCGCCAGCTTCCGCTTCAGGGTTTCGTCCGGCCTGTGGTCGCCGTGGTGCATGCGATATTTGCCGACGATTCATTCCAACGTCTCGTGCCGCTTTGCAACCGCATCGTCTCGACCGACTCCGTACCCCACGAAAGCAATGCAGTTGCGCTCGCCCCCTTGATTGGCAACGTCATCGCGTCGGCGGCCTCAGTTGACGGTGATCTTGTACGCCACCGGCGTCCACCGGAGACGCTGGACGAAGTGGAACAGGCGGGGCTCGATTCCTTTCCTGCCAGCGACCCGCCATCCTGGACCAGCGGCGTGAACTGACGACAAAAACGATTGACGGAAGGCGGCGACGGCATGAACGAACTGACAACAGCAACATCAAAGACGTGGCAACAGGGATACGGCCCGATCAGCCACAACAATGAAACCATCGAACGCGTAGCTGCCCTGGCGGCGTCTGGCCTGATCGAACCGGAGGCCCTCTATCGCATCCTTGCCGCAGCCGACCGTTTGACTTCTGCCGCAATGTGGACTGTCGTCCATATGACCTATGCCCACCGTGTCGACCTTTCCGGCACGCCGCTGCCTGCCGAGGCGTTCAAGTCGACGCCTGAAGGTCATACCGGCGGATCGCTCAACATGGTGCCCGCTTTCATTGGCTATCTCGCCGCCAACGCGATCACCGCGAAAACCCGCTCATGGCTGATGGGACAAGGCCATTCTGTCGCCGCGATCGAGGCGGTCAACGCGCTCACCGGGGACGTTTCTCCTGCGCAGAGGGGCCGCTATGATCGCAGCGAGAAAGGTCTCTCGCAGCTTGCAGCCGATTTCTATTCCTATGCCATCGACGCCGACGGCAATGCAGCGGTCCCGCTCGGCAGCCACGCCGGTCCGAACACCGCCGGTGCCATCTCGGAAGGCGGCTATCTCGGCTTCGCCGAGGTCCAGTACGTTCATGCGCCGCTGCCCGGCGAAAGCCTCGTCGCCTTCCTGAGTGACGGCGCGTTCGAGGAACAGCGCGGCTCGGACTGGACGCCGCGCTGGTGGCGAGCCGAGGATTCCGGCATCGCGATTCCAGTTATGATCCTCAACGGCCGGCGCATAGAGGAACGTGTCCAGATCGCGCAGCAGGGCGGCGCGGACTGGCTCGCCGACCACCTGAAGCTCAACGGTTTTGATCCCTTTATCATCGATGGCCGTGATCCTGCGGCCTTCGCCTGCGCCATCATCGAGGCTGAGAAGCGCCTTGAACGTTTCGCGGCGGATCCCGCCCGCGTCTATCCGGCGCCTATCCCCTATGTCATCGCCGAGACAATCAAGGGCTTTGGCTTCCCAGGAGCCGATACCAACGCGGCGCACAATCTACCCCTCGGGGGCAATCCCGCACAGGACGAGCCGGCTCGCAACGCCTTCAACGAGGCCGCGCAAGCGCTGTTCGTTCCCGCCGCGCAGATCGAGAGCGCCGTTGGCGAAATCGCTGTCCATCGCGAGCAGGGCCGAGAGCCGGAAAGCCGGCATGCGCTCGCGCTGCGTAACCCAGCCGCACCGAGCCTGCCCGAGCCGGACTGGACGATCGCCGGCGATCCGCCCGATTGCGCAATGCATGCGCTAGACCGCTGGTTCGTCCGCGTCGTGGACGCGAACCCCACGCTCCGCCCGCGTGTGGGCAATCCTGACGAGCTACGCTCCAACCACATGGGAGCAACGCTCGATCGGCTGCGCCATCGCGTGAACACTTCCGAGCCCGGCGTCGCCGACGCCATCGACGGCGCGGTCATCACCGCGCTCAATGAGGAAGCCGTCGCAGGCGCGGCGCTGGCCAACAAGGGCGGGATCAATCTGATCGTCAGCTACGAAGCATTCGCCATGAAGATGCTTGGTGGCGTGCGGCAGGAGATCGTGTTTTCCCGACGGCAGCGCGAGGCCGGCCAGGAACCACGCTGGATTTCGGTGCCTCTGGTTGTCACGTCCCATACCTGGGAGAACGCGAAGAACGAGCAATCGCATCAGGACCCGACCATCGGCGAGGCGCTGCTGGGCGAGATGTCCGACACCTCGCGGGTGCTTTTCCCCGTCGATGCAAACAGTGCCGTGGCAGCGCTGCGATCCGTCTACAATGGCCGCGGCCAAGTAGGATGTTTGATCGTCTCCAAGCGTGACATGCCGCATCGTTTCGATGCGGAGGACGCAGACCGTTTCGTAACAGATGGTGGGGCCCATGTGCAGGGCGAGACGGAAGGCGCCGAGCTTCAAATTGTGGCTATCGGCGCCTATCAGCTCGAGGAAGCGCTCAAGGCGGCCTATCGGCTCAGGACGCACGGTCGCCATGTGCTCGTGACGGCGGTGTCGGAGCCCGGCCGCTTCCGCATACCCCGCGATCCGATCGAGGCGGGATTCACGGCGAGTGACGAAACCCTCGCCGCCCTGTTTCCGGCGAACATGCCGCGCCTGATCGTCTCCCACACGAGACCCGAACCTATGCTCGGCCTGCTTCGGCGACTGGATTCCGGCCCACGGACGACCGCTGCGCGCGGCTACATCAGCCGGGGCGGGACGCTCGATGTGTCTGGTATGTTGTTTGCTAATCGCTGCTCCTGGGCTCATCTGGTCGACGCTGCTGTTCCTCTCACCGGCTGGAGCAGAGACGACCTCCTTGCTCCCGCTGAACGGGCTGCCGTAGAGGGCCGCGGGCATCCCGGCGACATCGCTGCATTCAACATCTGAGGCCATTATGCTGACGCTAACATCTCTCGGCGGTGCGAGCACCGTCACCGGCTCGAAGCACCTCCTCACGAACGGCGGCAAGCGCATCCTGATCGATTGCGGCTTGTTCCAGGGACTCAAGAACCTGCGCGAGCTCAATTGGACGCCACTGCCAGTGCCCCCGTCCAGTATTGATGCCGTAGTGCTCACCCATGCCCACCTCGATCATTCGGGCTATCTTCCCAGGCTCGTGCGCGATGGCTTCAAGGGTCGAATCTACGCCTCATCGGCAACGCGCGACGTGGCCGAGTTGATCCTCAAGGATAGCGGCTTTCTCAACGAAAAGGATGCAGAATACGCCAATCGCAAGGGCTTCTCGAAGCACAAGCCGGCTTTGCCGCTTTACGGCGTGCGCGATGCGGAACGGGCGATAGAGATGTTTACCACTGTGCCGTTCGAAACCGCCTTTCAGCTTCCCGGCGGCGCGACCCTGACCTTCCGTCGCGCAGGTCATATCCTCGGCGCGGCCAGCGCGGACATCGAATGGGCTGGCCGCCGCATTGCGTTTTCCGGCGACCTTGGGCGCTACGACGATCCAGTGCTGCCCGATCCAGCTCCCGTGGCCGACGCCGACTATATCGTCGTCGAATCAACCTATGGAAACCGCACTCACAATCCCGCAAACACGACCGAGGTGTTGGGAGAAGTTGTTGAGCGCACCGTAAAACGTGGCGGCACGGTCGTTATCCCCGCCTTCGCAGTCGGCCGCGCGCAATCTCTCCTTTATCATCTCTGGAAGCTTCGAACGGCAGGCCGCCTATCAGGTGTACCGATCTATCTCGACAGCCCCATGGCAATCAACGCTACAGACCTCCTTCACGCACATAGCGACGATCATCGCTTGACGCATGACGAATGCACGTCGATCTGCAAAATCGCCACCTATACCCGCGATGTGGAAAGCTCCAAGGCGATCACTGCGAGTGTCTTTCCCAAAGTCGTGATCTCGGCCAGCGGCATGGCGACCGGCGGTCGTGTGCTTCATCACCTCAAGTCTTTCGTCACCGATCCGAAACATACGATCCTGTTCTCCGGCTATCAGGCTGCGGGAACGCGGGGGCGGGCCATGGTTCAGGGCGCGAGAGAGATCAAGATCCACGGGCAATGGATACCCGTCAGAGCAGAGGTCGACGATCTGTCGGTGCTCTCGGCGCATGCCGATGGCAATGAGTTGATGCGCTGGCTCTCAGGCTTCCGGCGCGAACCGTCCCGCGTCTTCATTGTCCACGGTGAGGACGAGGCATCGGAAGCCCTGCGCGCCCGGATCGATCGCGAAATTGGCTGGAATGCCACTGTGCCACGTCAGGATCAGGTGTTCGACCTATGACCACGCTCCTCTCTCATGCCGGTCCAGAACAACCAACTCTTCGTGTTCGGCGCCTTCGATTGCACACGCAACACCAGCCGGTCGTCGTCATGCGCACTGATTGTCATGTTTGTCGCTCGGAAGGGCTCTCCGCTCGCTCGCAGGTTCTCGTCTCGGGTGGTGGGCGGGAATTACAGGCAACGCTCTTCCAGGTGGAGGACGACGGTCACTTGGCCGTTGACGAGGTCGGGCTCTCCGAAACCGCCTGGGAGATGCTGAATCTCGCCGAGGACGCCAAGGTGCAGGTTACCCATGCCCCCGCTGTCGAGTCGCTGGCAAGCGTACGCAGACGTATCCACGGCAACCGGCTTGACTCGCATGCTCTCACAGAGATTGTGCAGGACGTGGTCGCCGGCCGTTACACCGACGTGCAGCTTGCGGCGTTCCTGACCGCAACTGCGGCTTTACCACTCGACGAGAACGAGACTGCCGACCTTACCGGTGCGATGATCGCGGTTGGCGACCGGTTACAATGGCATGCCCCTGTTGTTGTCGACAAACACTGTGTCGGCGGCCTGCCTGGTAACCGCACCACCCCGATCGTCGTGGCGATCGTTGCGGCCAACGGGCTCGTCATGCCGAAAACGTCCTCCCGTGCCATTACCTCCCCCGCCGGTACTGCCGACACGATGGAGACTCTCGCGCCGGTGAATCTCGACATTGCAACGTTGAAACGCGTGGTCGAGGCCGAAGGAGCTTGCATCGCGTGGGGCGGAGCGGTCCACCTCAGTCCGGCTGATGACATCTTCGTGCGCGTCGAACGCGAACTCGACGTCGACACCGAAGGCCAGCTGATCGCTTCCGTCCTCTCCAAGAAAATCGCTGCGGGATCCACCCATGTCGTTATAGACATCCCGGTCGGCCCGACCGCCAAGATGCGCAGCGAAGATGCCGCATCTCATCTCGCGACGCGGATTACAGCGGTCGCGTCTCGCTTCGGCCTTACGGCCCAATGCCTTCAGACCGACGGGTTGCAGCCGGTCGGTAGAGGCATCGGTCCCGCGCTTGAGGCGCTCGACGTACTAGCAGTCCTGCAAAATGCGCCCGATGCGCCGGACGATTTGCGCAGGCGCGCCGCGATTTTGGCGGGCGTAGCGTTGGAGATCGGCGGCAAGGCCGAGAATGGAAAAGGACTGGCGCTCGCGCTCGAAACGCTGGCTGAGGGGCGCGCCTGGAAAAAGTTCGAGGCTATCTGCAATGCCCAAGGTGGGATGAGAACGCCGCCCAAAGCGCTCCATGTCCATCCACTCACGGCTCCGCATGCTGGACGGGTCGTTCACATCAATAACCGAAAGCTGTCCCGCCTCGCCAAGCTGGCTGGCGCGCCGGAAGCCAAGGCGGCCGGTATCCATATGGAAGTTCGCCTGGGTGATGAGACCGACCGTGGGCAGCCGCTTCTCCACATCCACGCAGAAACGCCGGGTGAATTGGCCTACGCACTCGACTATGCCGCTGGTGCCGGGGACATCATTGAGATCGAGGCCTGAATTGGTTCAAGACCAGTAAGGTCGGCAACCGGCTTCGGCGCAGCTTGGGTACCTGACAAAGGGACCCGGAGCTTTTAGCGAACCTCCGCAGGAAAGAAGGATTGCAACTTAGCCGGGACCACGGGTCAGTGTGTCAGCCCGACCCGTCATGAGGTGCCGTAACTGCTTTCTCAATGGATGTCGTTCGCGCGCTGCAATTCGCGAATATAGGTGGTGATCGCCTCGATCGAGGCGTCGCTGACACCCTCTATCGGCGCCATACTGCCAAATCGCCAGTGATGAGCACGTACGCCTTGGCGCACAGCAAGCGTGAAGGCCATATCACTATGATGGCTCGGCTCGTAGATTTTATGGATCAATGGCGGTGCCAGCCCATCCCGACCCGAACCGTTCGGTCCATGACAGCTGGCACAGTTGGCGTCGAACGCGGTCTTGCCCTGTTCGGCCATCGACGAAAGCGATGACGGCACTATAACCTGAACGATGGGCTCACCAGAGCCAGAGCCGTCCTGCCGATTCTGCGCCCACCAGATGGCAACGCCGGCAAGCACCACCGCAACCACTGCAACAAGTGTTTTGTTCATATTCAATCCTGCGGCTTGAAGGCCTCCCGCCTAGGCGGGAGGCCTTCGAAATTAGGCGACCACGAACTCAGTCATCATCCCGGTTGAAAGATGTGGCATGTGATGACAATGCAGCATCCAGCGGGCCGCCTCACCCGCGTCCACGGCAATCGTAGCCATGGTCATAGGTGGAATATAGAGAGTGTCACGCATAGCCCCGCCCATCCTGCGTCCGCCGATCTCCACCACCTGAAAATGATGGCCATGCAGATGCATTGGATGTCCCATCATCGACATGTTGTGAAAGCGAATCTCGACACGGTCCCCGCTGCGCGCCGAAATCGGCAAATGCTCACCCCAGGTCTTGCCGTCGATCGTCCAGACATAGGGCTGCATTTGTCCGCCTAGCATAACGTCTATTGGACGGATGGCGCCGCGATCGGCGAGACCGGTCACCGCACGCAAGCGAGATTCCTGTTCCATCCTGATGTCGAACGGGGGCGCGTCGGCTTCAGCAAGGGAATCGATACGGCGCACCTGCGCGCCGGGCGTCGCAAGAATCAGCCCCGTCCGTTCACGAGCCCCTTCACGAAGGGCTAGGACGGGCCAGGCACCGGTATCAGGCAATTCGAGCTCCAGATCCAAACGCTGCCCCATCGAAAGACCGAAGCGATTGCCAGGTATGGGCTCGATCGGCTGACCATCTACAGCAACGAGCCGGCCCGGCAGATTGCCACTATCGATCCAGAAGCTCGTTGCGGCGGCCCCATTGATAACCCGCAGCAACACCCGTCCATTCGCTTCGACGGACACCGTATCCGGATCGTCCAGGGTGCGATCATTGGCCAGATATGCGTCGAAATCGAAGTCGTTCAAATCCATCTGCATGGAATCCATCTCACGCATCCCAGCCATATCGTGCTCGCCCTGACTCGCACTCGGCATCTGCGGCATCGGCATGGAGCCGTGGCCGCCATGATCCATGCCGGACATGGCATTGGCTTCGCCCATATCTCCGTGCCCTGCACCGGAAACGATCTCAGCGAGCACCTCTTCGGCCGGGCGGAAGCTGAAATCATGCAGGAACATCACCACCTCCTGCCGATCAGCAGCGATATCTTCGGGCCGCCGGACGATCAGGGGTGCCGCCAGCATCTGCATTTCCTGAATGGGAATGTGACTGTGCATCCAGTGCGTGCCGGCCGAAGGTGCGAAGTCATAGCTGCGGACCTCACCCGGCTTTAACGCAGCCATGGGAGCGTCGGGTACGCCATCCTGGACGTTGGGCGGGATCTGCCCGTGCCAGTGAATGATCGTCTCGACATCCAGATCGTTGGTCAGATCGACCGCGAAGCGCTGGCCCGGATCGAGCATGACACCGGGCCGTCCGTCTGGGCCGATCAGCCCCAAGACAGACGCAGCCCGTCCGCCAATATCGAGTGTGCGGCGGCCGGCAGTTAACTGGATGGGAGCTGCCGCTTGTGCGAATGCAAACTGCGGAATATGCGCGTACGCCAGCGTTGCTGCGCCTGCGGCAAGAAAGCCACGTCGTGAGAAATTTATCATGATTGTCTCCTCGGAACATCACGTTCCGTTCATCAGATCTAAGGGTGTCGTGGGCTCAAACCCACGCGATCAAAGGAGACGAAGCTTGGGAGGGCGGCGGTTGACGCCAGGATTATGGCTCAATACTGCCGGTATAATAGTAAGACCATAATCTGCCCTGGCGTAGAATACACTGGTACCCCCGCGTTCCGGGATGACAAAGTTGAGCAACCCAGTGCAGACGGCTGCACACATGGCGGCGCTCTCCGATGCGCATTCCTGCTCCATCTCACAGGACTGCACATCGTATCCGGTAACCATGGCGGTGACGTGATGCGTCTGGACGGCATGATCTGGGGTGGAGTTCATGCGCACCATGTGCCCCGCGTTCGCCGTCGAGGCGACGGCGAACGCAAACACAACAAATAGTGCCAAGAAGCGTCCAATCATTCCGCACATATCACATTGTTATACCCGACGTTCAAGCAGTCGAACCACCAAGGTGCCGAAAATCATTGCTAGAAACACCAAGAAAATTCGATGCTATCAAGAGTTCGACAAGAAAGGTCGCCCTCGAACCCCGCTTATGTCTGACATGACGCCGCCTAGCGGCGGGTCCGTCGCTGACCAATATCGTCAACGGTGCTGAGTAGCCGGATATCCTGCTTTTGCGAGCGCGGCCTCAAAGGCCTCACGAGACTGCTCGGACATGACCACTATCTTCCTGTTCGATAGGTCAGGAGTGACCTTGGCGACGGGGTCGACGGATTGAATCGCCTTGGTGACGCTACGGACACAACCGCCGCAGGACATGTTCTGGATATCAAATTGCATGAGAATCTCCTGTTCGTCGCTCATGCCATTTCAGATAGAGCTTCCCACCGTTGGAAGGTCAAGTCCCAATGCTGATAAATTTGCTATTGACCTTCCAACGGTGGGAAGCCCTATTTTACGTCACGAATGCCGCAATTCGTACGCAAGGAGCCTCGATGAACGCCCCGCTCAAAGATCATGCAGTTTCGTTCGAACCAATAGTACTTCCCATTGAGGGCATGAGTTGCGCCTCGTGTGTGGGTCGCATCGAGAATGCGCTGAAGGCAGTGCCGGGTGTCGCGGACGCCAGCGTTAACTTGGCAACAGAGATGGCCGATATTTCGTTCGCTGCTCCCGTCGAGCACGGCGCCCTCGTGTCCGCAGTCGAGGATGCAGGTTATTCGGTCCCCGTAACCCACACCGAGGTCATCATTGAGGGCATGACCTGCGCGTCATGCGTGGGGCGCGTCGAAAGCGCGCTCAAAGCGGTTCCAGGCGTCACGCAAGCGACAGTCAATCTCGCCACGGAGCGCGCGAGCCTGCGCGGCAATGCCGCCGCCACCGATCTTATAAAGGCGGTCGAAAGGGCGGGTTATACCGCCCGGCTGGTGGATCGAGGTTCACAGCAACAGGATGAGGACGCCGCCCGTAAGGATCGGGAGCAGGCGGAGTTACGGCGCGCCGTCATCACGGCGGCGGTGCTGACGCTGCCGGTCTTCGTATTAGAGATGGGCTCGCATCTCATTCCCGGCATACACGACCTCATCATGCGCACGATCGGCATGCAGTGGAACTGGTACCTTCAGTTTGCGCTTACAACGGCAGTGCTTTTCGGCCCCGGCATCCGATTCTATAAAAAAGGCTTTCCCGCGTTGGGGAGGTTTGCGCCCGACATGAATTCGCTCGTGGCGGTTGGCACCATTGCCGCCTACGCTTATTCCATGGTCGCCACCTTTATGCCTTCGTTGCTGCCTGTTGGCACGATCAACGTTTACTACGAGGCGGCCGCCGTCATCGTAACTCTAATTCTGCTCGGCCGCTATCTGGAGGCCCGCGCCAAGGGCCGTACGTCGGAAGCCATCAAACGGCTGGTTGGCCTGCAAGCCAAGACCGCCCGTGTCCGTCGCGACGGCAAGACGGTCGAGATCGCCTTCGGCGAAGTCGCGCCGGGCGATATTGTCGAGGTGCGACCGGGCGAACGCGTTCCCGTTGATGGGGAGGTAACCGAAGGCGAAAGCTACATTGACGAATCCATGATTACCGGTGAGCCGATTCCCGTGGCCAAGACGGCCGGCAGCGCGGTGGTCGGCGGAACGGTCAATCAGAAGGGCGCGCTCGCCTTCCGCGCTACTGCCGTCGGCGGGGAGACGGTGCTTTCCCAGATCATTCGCATGGTAGAGCAGGCACAGGGCTCCAAGCTTCCGATTCAGGCGATGGTGGACAAGGTAACCATGTGGTTCGTGCCGGCCGTGATTGTGGCGGCGCTGCTGACTTTCCTCGTATGGCTCATCTTCGGGCCGCAGCCAGCGCTGACCTTCGCTCTGGTGAATGCCGTCGCCGTGCTTATCATCGCCTGCCCTTGCGCAATGGGTCTCGCCACCCCTACCTCGATCATGGTGGGTACGGGGCGAGGGGCCGAGATGGGCGTGCTTTTCCGTAAGGGTGAAGCCCTCCAACTTCTCAAGGACGCCAAGGTGGTCGCAGTCGACAAGACGGGCACGCTCACCGAGGGCAAACCGGCGCTCACCGATCTGGAGATCGCAGGCGGGTTCGAACGCAATGGCGTGCTGGCACGCGTTGCGGCGGTGGAAGCCAAGTCAGAGCATCCGATCGCCCGTGCCATTGTCGAGGCGGCCGAAGCCGAAGGGCTTGCGCTGCCGGCTATCAGTGGTTTCGAATCGGTGACCGGCTTTGGCGTCAAGGCCGAGGCGGGAGGTGTGTCTATCGAGATCGGTGCCGACCGTTACATGGAGAAACTCGGTCTCGACGTCTCTGCCTTCGCTGAAACCGCAGCACGCCTTGGTGACGAGGGGAAATCTCCTCTCTATGCCGCCATCGGTGGCAAGCTCGCAGCCGTCATTGCGGTGGCCGATCCGATCAAGGAGACAACCCCCGAGGCAATCAGGGCACTGCACGATCTGGGTCTCAAGGTAGCAATGATCACCGGCGATAACCGGCGCACGGCAGAGGCTATCGCCAGAAGGCTCGGTATCGACGAGGTGGTAGCCGAAGTCTTGCCTGAGGGTAAGGTCGAGACGGTGAAGGCGCTCAAGGCCGAGCATGGCAAGCTCGCATTTGTCGGTGACGGCATCAACGATGCGCCCGCGCTAGCGGAGGCCGATGTCGGTATCGCCATCGGGACCGGTACCGATATCGCCATCGAGGCCGCCGATGTGGTGCTGATGTCAGGCAGCCTCAAGGGCGTACCGAACGCAATAGCGCTTTCGAAGGGCACGATCCGCAACATCAAGCAGAACTTGTTCTGGGCCTTCGCCTACAACGCGGCGCTAATCCCGGTGGCTGCCGGGGTGCTCTATCCCGTGTCTGGCGTCCTGCTCTCACCTGTGCTGGCAGCGGGTGCGATGGCACTTTCGAGCATCTTCGTGCTCGGCAATGCGCTGCGCCTTAAACGGTGGAAGCCGCCCATGCCGGCGGTCGACAAGGCTCCCCAATCTGGGCGCCCGGCAACATCGGATGTCTCAAGCGATGTGCACGAAATGGAAAGGAACGCGGCATGAACATCGGCGAAGCAGCGCGCGTCTCTGGCGTAAGTGCCAAGATGATACGCTACTACGAGCAGAATGGCCTCATCCCGCCAGCTGAGCGAACCGCGTCGGGCTATCGCGACTACTCCACCAATGACGTGCACATGCTTCGCTTCATCCGGCGGTCGCGCGATCTCGGTTTTTCGGTCGCCGAGATTAACGAGCTTCTGGGATTGTGGCGCGACCGCAGTCGCCAGAGCGCCGACGTCAAGCGTATCGCACTGGCCCGTATCCGGGATCTACGCCGCAAGATCGAGGAGATGGAGCAAATGGCAGCAACACTGGAGCATCTGGCGGCGTGCTGCTCGGGCGACAATCGACCCGACTGCCCCATCCTCGCCGATCTGGAAAATCCTGACGATGTCGATGAACCGAAACGGCCGCGTGGCGCGATCAACTAGCGCCCGGCGGCAGACAAGAAAGTAGATATCTCATATAACATAACTGTCTTGTTCCCAAAAAGCGTGTGCATTCGTGATTGACACCCGAAGTCACAAGGTGGTTGCCGGCACCGTTTCGGTGATTGACCCAGCGAGCCGCCGGGTCGTTCGCAGCATTCCTGTGGGAGCCGGTCCTGGAGGGGTTGCGCTTGGAACGGCGAAGGAATGACATGGACCGGGATGGCGGGATCCGTCGCGGTCACCGCGCCACGGGTACGTCAGCACGGGCCACCTAGATCAAACCTGAAACACGGGAGCAAACCCTCCTCCCGGCGTTCTAAGGTTGGTCGTCTGTCCCTGGTAGAGTCGGGCCGCGGCCAGGAGCACACCCCCTGCATAAGTGTAAAGGCGAATGTCTGCCTTCAGAAATTCGGATGATTGGTCAACCAGGACCGCTCGTTCGCCCGGCGCTGCAAAGGCCTGGGCGACATAACTGCCCGTTGTGATCTGGGCCCACACAGATCTCGTGAGCTTGTTCCCTCGGTATGCAGCCTTGCTGCCGTGACCGCCGGCGGGCTTGAAAAAAAGGCGCTTCCTCTTCGTCCACAACTCATCTGCGTTGCCGGGCGTGACTGTAATCGTTCGCGGGACACCCGTCGCGAGGACTTGCACCTCTTCCGGTCCGACCCCGAAAAGCCGAAACTGTTCGGGATCGGAGAGGAGGGTGAGGTTGCGCTTGTCGGCGAAAAGGGCGTGGGCCCGCGGGTTAGGAGTGACGACAACTGCTCCATCCAGATAAGCCGACTTGAGCGCTGCGTGCTCGGGCTGCGCAAGTGCGAAGTCGACCAGACGATTGTAGACGAGGTCGATCGGGCCGCTCCCGACCTGAAGGGTGCCCTGATCGTAGAGGAGATGCCGTCCATCGGCCACGACGGCCTCGATCCCGTGCCTTTCGAAAAAGCGCTGGGCCAGGACGAATTCAGGGTAAAGGTACTGAGCCTCGGGATCGTCATCGACGATTGCTACGCGTCTCGGGCTCCCGGAGCGCCCCTGCCGTGACCACTCGCTCTGAAACATCTGCAGCACGGCCGACTCGAATTGATCGGCATCGGTTCGACCGCGCGATTGGCCGGCATCCTGGCAGCAACTCCGCTGTGCTCGCGCGAGAGGCGCAATGAGAAAGGCTCCGCCGGCGTTGGTGTTGACCTCGATCAACTTTGGTCCGTCCGCCTCGATGTGGAAGTCGTATCCCATGAACACGCCGACCGGCCCTGGGTCATAGCGCGCGACCTCAGGCGCCCAGGCGAGAACAGCGTCACGGTAGGCGGGCAGGCCAGATATGGTCTCGATCGCCCGCACTACGGCCAGCATTTGCTTGACCATCTGGGTCGAGGCGAAGATGGCTACGTTAGAGAACAGGTGAGGGCGCGTTTTTAGCAGCGTTGCTGAGAAGGCAGCGTCGCCCGTCTCCCGTTCGAAAGCCCGACCAAGGACCTGTCGGTCGAGGGTGATGCAGAAGCAACTGCGGTTGAGTCGATCTGATGCCTCCTCGTTCAGTATAGCTGTGTGGGTTTCCTCCTGCTCGTTCATGCCTTTTCCTCCGCATTGCATGGGTCGGCATCTCTTGCGAGGAATGTCTGCGCCGCCACCTTAAGCCTATGTCCGATGCTCTTGTCATGCCCGTCCAGAGCTCGATGTGTTCTGGCGCGACTAATCCGATCTTCGTCCTTCACAGGCTACCACGAGATTGAGCTAGCGCCCGACGTGGCCACGGCCGAGTTCGAAATTGGATCTAAGGTCACGTTCGAAGCGGTGGTCATCCGCTGTCGAACTATCTTACGACGAGGACAGGAAGCGATGAGCGGCTCACCACCTCCTGGGTTTGGCTGCCCAGAAAGAGGCGTTCGAGACCCCGGCGGCCATGGGACGCCATAACGATCAGGGAGCAATCTTCCTCAGCCGCCGTATCAAGGATCGCTTCCGCCGGGCGGCGGTTAGGAACGTGGCGCGTTTCGCACGTAACGCCTAGTCTGTCGGCGCTCGCCTTGATGGGAGCGAGCAGTTCCTGCGCGAACTTGATCTGGTCTGCATCGTAGCGCTCGAAGTCGCCGGGTCCAAGGGCCCAGCCTTCTCCCGCGTAAATCGGAAACGGCTCGGTGACTGTGACCACCATGACTTTGGCGTCGAGATTCTTTGCGAGCGAGAGCCCGTGATCGACACCTTTTTGGGCAATTTCCGAACCATCCGTAGCGATGAGGATATGCTTGTACATAGCTGTAGTATCCGTTCTGGTTCATTCGAGTGAGAATGTCGTGCCTGCGCGCCGTTCAAGAATGGCACGCGCATCTTCAAGTTTGCCGATACCAGAAAGCCGGCCGGCAATTGACGCGAACTCAGCTTTCCTCGATCTGACGGCATTACCGCACCCAGCGCCTCGTCCGCCAGCATGCTTCGGTACCCCCAGACGTCAACGCACTGAAAAACTCGATAGATCGATGTTTCAGCGAGTAAAAGTCTCCGATTGCGACGCGGGCTGTAGACTGCGCCAGGAAAACGTACTCCACTTAGCCAAAACTACGTTGTCAATACGTTCTCAATGTCGCGCATAACGACGTCCATGCCCTGCATACCATCGATCGTAACGAGTTCTCCTCTCCGGCGATAGTAGTTCAACAGCGGCTCTGTTTTATGCCGGTATTCGTCGAGACGCCTGGCAAAGGTAGCCCGATTGTCGTCTCTACGAGCCGTGCCGCCAGCGGCCAGCGTATCGGCGACGCGCTTTTCCATTCGTTTGATGAGCGAGGCCTGCTCGACCTTCAGTTCGATCACCGCATCAATCTTGACGCCCTTTTGCTCCAGCATCGCCGTCAGGGCTTCCGCCTGCGCGACCGTCCGGGGAAAGCCGTCTAGAATGAAGCCCTTGCGGCAATCCTCTTGATCGATCCGGTCGGATACCATCTGGTTGACTACATCGTCGGGTACGAGTTCGCCGCGATCCATGATCGCCTTGGCCCGGCGCCCGATTTCGGTGTCGTTGGTCACTGCAGCGCGCAGCATATCGCCTGTGGAAAGCTGAGGAATGGAGTGGCGTTCGGCCAATCGCTGCGCCTGCGTTCCCTTCCCTGCTCCCGGCGGTCCGAACAATATCAGTCTCATTGTCTCGTTTTTACTCCTCGGATCTTCGACTTCCTGAACAAACAACCCTTCGTGTTGAGAATGGTGACCTTATTCGCGCGAAAATGTCGTACCGGCACGCCGTTCAAGAATGGCAAGCGCGTCTTCAAGTTTGCCAATACCGGAAAGCCGCCCGGGAACTGACGCGAACGCTGCCGCTGCCTCAACTTTCGGTCCCATCGAACCGGGCGGGAAATCAGCGGGGTCGATCTCGTTGGGGCGAACGCGGTCGATCCGTCGCTGCCGCTCTGTTCCCCATCCTTCGTAGACCGCATCGACGTCCGTCAACATCAAGAACGCATCGGCCGACAGTTCCTCGGCCAGAAGCCCGGCTGCGCGGTCCTTGTCGATCACGGCCTCAACGCCTTCAAGGTCGCCGGCAGCGTTTTGGATCACCGGAATACCACCGCCCCCAGCGCAGATGACGGTGACGCCATTGTCCACAAGAAGGCGGATGGTTTCGATCTGGGTGATCCTGCCGGGCAAGGGGGAAGGAACCACGCGCCTCCACTTGCCTGGGCTTTCCTCTACGAGTGGCCAGTTATGGAGTTGTGCGACCTTCTGGGCTTCGGCCAGTTCATAGATCGGACCGATCGGCTTTTCTGGCCGGGCGAACGCGGGATCGTCTCGAACGACTTCAATCTGAGTGAGTAGGGTGGCGAGCCTCGCATCCTTGGGCAGTGCATTGGCCAGTTCCTGCTCGATCAGATAACCGATCATACCGATGCTCTCGGCGCTGATGATGTCGAGCGGAAAAGGCGGCACCTCCTTGTAAGCGGCGGCCTGAAGCGCCAACAGGCCCACCTGCGGTCCGCTTCCGTGAGCGACAACGATGTCATGATCGCGTGCGACCTCGGCAAGTGCGATGGCCGCTGTACGCGCGTTCGCCCGCTGCGCCTCCGCCGTCATCGGCTCGTCGCGCTTGAGCAGGGCATTTCCCCCAAGGGCTATGATAACTTTCATATCAGGACCCCAAGGTGGCGACCAAGATCGCCTTGATCGTGTGCATCCGGTTCTCGGCCTGATCGAAAACAACTGAGGCTTCCGACTCGAACACCTCCTCGCTCACCTCCATGCTGTCGATCCCATATTGTCGGAAGACCTTCTCGCCAATCTCAGTGTCCCGATTGTGGAAGGCGGGTAGACAATGCATGAACTTGGCGTGCGGGTTGTCAGTCGCCGCCATTAGATCAGCAGTGACACGGTAGGGCATCAGCAGCTTTATGCGTTCCTCCCAAACCGAATCCGGTTCACCCATCGACACCCACACGTCCGTATATACGAAATCACATCCCTTGACCGCTTCGACAGGGTCTTCGGTCAGGGTAATCTTCGCACCGGTCTTTTCCGCGATCTGGCGGCATTGCCGCACCAGTTCCTCGTCCGGCCAGCATGCCTTCGGCGCCCCCAGACGAATGTCCATGCCGATCTGAGCCGCTCCGGTGAGCAGGGAATTTCCCATGTTGTTGCCGGCATCACCCAAAAAGGTAAAGGCGACCTGCGAGAGGTGCTTTCGCGTGTACTCCCGCATTGTCAGGAAATCGGCAAGAATCTGGGTGGGATGGGACTCGTCGGTCAGGCCATTATAGACAGGAACGCCGGCATAGGCTGCCAGCGTTTCGGCCTGTTCCTGACCAAAGCCGCGATACTCGATGCCATCATACATGCGCCCGAGCACACGCGCTGTATCCTTCATCGACTCTTTTTTGCCAATTTGAGTCCCTGTGGGTCCCAGGTAGGTGACATGCGCTCCCTGGTCATAGGCGGCCACCTCGAATCCAGTGCGGGTGCGGGTCGAATCCTTCTCGAAGATCAGCGCGATGTTCTTACCCTTCAGCCGCTGCTCCTCGTAACCGCCATATTTTGCCTGCTTCAGCGATGCCGACAGCCTGAGCAGGAAGCGAATTTCATCGGGGGTGAAGTCGAGCATCTTAAGGACGCTACGGCCACGCAGGTTCACGGGCATCTTTCCTCTCCTTCAGATTGGATCACGGATCAGCGGGCAGGTCATGCAGTGACCGCCGCCGCGTCCACGTCCGAGTTCAGCGCCGGGAACGGTGATGACTTCCACACCCGCTTTGCGCAACTGCGTGTTGGTGTATGTGTTACGGTCGTAGCCGACGACCACGCCCGGCTCGAGCGCGACAACGTTGTTGCCGTCATCCCATTGCTCGCGTTCGGCGACGTAGGCGTCGCCTCCGGTCTGCACCACGCGCAGCTTGTTAAGGGCGAGTGCCTCTGCGACGATGGCGGTCAGATGACCTTCCTCCTCCCGCACGTCGATCTGCCCCTCCTGTTCACCAGGACGCAGCGAATAGGCAGTGATCTTGTCAACGGCGTCGGGAAAAAGCGTCACTAGGTCTCGGTCGCAAAATGTGAAGACCGTGTCGAGATGCATAGACGCGCGTTCGATCGGCAACTTGCAGGCGATGACCCGCTGCGCCCCGCCTTGCGCGAACAGCGCTCGCGCAAGCTGGCCGACCGCCTGTGGTGTGGTACGCTCGCCCATGCCGACCAGCACAACGCCATTGCCGACCGGCATCACGTCGCCACCCTCCAGTGTCGCCAACCCGTAGTCATTGTCTGGATCGCCCCACCAAACCGGGAAACCTGCGTCGCGGAAATCGGGATGGAAGCGGTAGATGGCCGCGATGTTGACGGTTTCCAGCTTGCGCGCGTTCCAGCGCATCGGGTTGAGCGTCACGCCGCCATAGATCCAGCACGTTGTGTCGCGGGTGAAGAGATGGTTCGGCAGCGGCGGGAGGATGAAATCCTCGGGTCGGAGTGCGGGCGCCAGCACTCCCTTTGCCTTGACCGGCAGTTCTGCCCTGCTCATGCCGCCCATGAGGATCAGTGACAGCGCATCGGCATCGGTCTCCATGAGCATGGCCTTGAGATCGTCTGTGAGCCCGACACCAACCGTGTTCTCGTTGATCCGCCGGTCGAGCAGCCAGCGGCGGGCTTCCTCGTCCCGCATAGTTTCGGCCAGCGCCTCGCGCAGGAACACGACCTCAGCGCCGCGGTGGCGAATCGCGTCAACGAAAGTCATGTGCTCCACGCGCGCTTGCTTGACCCAGATAACATCGTCGAACAGAAGCTCGTGACAGTTCGATGGGGTCAGGCGGGCAAGCGCCGCACCCGGACGGTCGACAAGTACACGCCTGAGCTTGCCCACTTCCGAGTGGACTCCGTAAGTGATGGTCATGGTCTACTCCTTTAGGCGATTAGGACGGCGATGCTGAGGCTCGCTGTGATGATGACGGTGAGGATGACAAGCAGCGGCCACATGAAGCGCAGCCAGCGCTCATAGGGCACACGCCCAATTGCGAGCGCGCCCATGACCACGGCGAAGGTCGGATTGACGAGGTTTACGATACCGTTCGCCGATTGATAGGCGGTGACGACCAGGTCACGGCCGACGCCTGCGAAGTCTGCAACCGGCGCCATGATCGGCATCGTGAGAACCGCGAGGCCCGATGACGACGGCACGAAGAACGACATCAGCACCTGGAGCCAGTACATCAGGTTGATGAAGGCGATCTCGCCCAGGCCGGCAACCGAGACCTCGGCCCAATGCAGGATGGTGTCGGTGATCTTGCCGGCGTCCATGACGACGACGATGCCGCGCGCCAGGCCGATAATCAGGGCGACCCCGAGAAGGTCGCGAGCGCCGTTCACGAAGGCATCCGTGAAATTTTTCTCGCCCGTCCGGGCCACGAAACCGACGACAATGGCAGATGCAAGGAACAGGCCGCTCATCTCGCCCATCCACCAGCCGCCCTTGAGCACGCCCCAGATCATTACCACGAAGCTGAGGCCGAAGATCGCGAGCACGATCTTGTGTGCCGTCGTGAATGCAGCTCCCTCATGATGCGTGCTGAGGAAGTGCTTCTCGTTGTCTGCCTTCATGTCGTAGACGAGCGATTTTGTAGGGTCTAGCCTCACCCTTTCGGCATAGCGCATGACGTAGGCGACGCAGGCGAGCCAGCCGAGAACGAGAATGACGAGGCGCAGCACGAGCCCCTGCGTGAATGGCACGCCAGCGGCGTCCGAGGCGATGACTGTGGCAAAAGCATTGACCGTGGAGCCCAGGACACCAATGCCGGCTCCCAAAAGGATTATGGCGACCGCGGTCACCGCGTCGTAACGCGCCGCGATCATGACCGGGATCAGCAGCATGTAGAAGGCAAGCGTTTCTTCTGCCATGCCGTATGTCGTGCCGCCGAAGGCAAATAGCGCCATCAGCAGCGGGATCATCCATTTTTCTCGCCCGTTGAGCTTTTTCATGGACCGCTCGATGCCGGCATTGATCGCGCCGGTGGCGGTGACGACACCGATAAACCCGCCGATCACGAGGACGAAAAGGGCGACGTCGATGGCGTTCGCCATGTTGGTCACGGGGTTATAAAATCCGGCGATCGGCGCCATGATGACGTCGAATATGCCTTGCGGCGCCGCCTCGGTGACCGCATAGGTCCCCGCAACGGGCACCTCGCGGTTCAATGCGGCGTTCTGGACCCGCTCATACTGGCCTGCCGGGATGACCCATGTCAGACCGGCGACCACAACGATCAAGCCGAACAGGATTGTAAATGCGGTTGGAAACCGAACCCTGCGTGGTTCCGCAGTGTCAGATGCAGTGGTCATTTGCGTCTTCCCATCACTCGAAGCTGAACCGCCCGATATGCGAATGGTGGTTCCCCGTGTGTGGCATCTAAACTGTCCGGCTCGCTGTCATCCTTGATCCAGGTTAAATCTCGGCCTGAGACGATGCTCAGCGCGCCATTGTTTGGGTAGCAACGAGTAGCTCTGCGCCGGCTACCAAGAACAATTGCGAGTCAAAGAGCAGGAGGATGAGACATAGAGGGCTCGCCAGGCCAAACCAGTGTGGCGGGTGAGCGACCGATCGCGGCTACGCGGAGGACAGGACGCGTCCCTAAGTAAATGCACAAAGCTGTGCAGGTTCGTTGGGACTCGCGCGATACCGGAGGTGTTCTGTGCGATACTGGTGTCGGCGAGCTGGCATCGGCTGATGACGGGTATCAGACGGCCGATGGAGTAGCAGTCTATCTTGGAATCATTCCAGCCGTGCGCGGCCGTCTCTCGGACCATGAGGAAGGCCGGATGCACGGCGGAGCGCCCTCCGGCAGCACCAGCATCACATCGTGGTCCCGCTTTCGACAACGAAACGAGCGGACAGGATCGAGGTTGCGAAATGATGGCAACGATCTCATCGCTTGCCCATGTTCGCCATGAGCGCATCGAGTTGGAACCCATTTCGATCGCAGGCACGGTCACATACGGCGGGTTGCCAAATTTTCCGGGCGCGACCGTTACGAGATCAAGCTCTCCATCGCGCTTCCAAATCGGGAGAGACCGATTCAAGTCGCCTTTCCCAGTGATCATCGGCAGTAGTCATAAGTGTTAGACCGATCTCGCTGACCGGAAGAGAGCCTACATTTTCAAATGTCGACTGGAGTCTGATCCTGTCCCGCTTGTGACGCCGTGGCGAAGCGGTGATCGGCGGTGCGAAGGCGGGTTTCCTCGGTACCGATATAATCGCGCGTCGTGGGCACGCTCGTAATGCTCTTGGCGATCTGCATCTGAAACACCATCATGCCCTGATGGCGGAACGCCATCTCCGAGACGGCAAGATAGAACTCCCAAAGTCGGGCGAAGCGCTCATCATAGAGATCAACTGCCTCTGCCCAGCGCGCGACGAACCGCTCCCGCCAATGCCTGAGCGTTTCAGCGTAATGAAGGCGCAGGATCTCGACATCAGTCACAATCAAACCTGATTTCTCGACAGCAGGAAGCACTTCCGAGAGCGCCGGAATGTATCCGCCCGGGAAGATGTATTTCGAGATCCAAGGGTTGGTAAAGCCTGGCCGGTCCGAGCGTCCGATCGCGTGAATTAGGAGAACGCCGTCGTCAGAGAGCAACTCATGGCACTTGCGAAAGAATGCTCCGAAGTGATTAACGCCGACGTGCTCGAACATCCCAACCGAAACGATACGGTCGAACTGCCCATCCATCTCGCGGTAGTCGCGAAGCTGAAAGTTCAGGCGTTCGCCGTATGGCGCTTTCGCGGCTCTCTTCGTGGCGTACTGGTGTTGCTCCTCGGAGAGCGTAATTCCTGTCACCTCCGCTCGATAGGTTTCGGCAAGGAAGAGCGCGAGACCTCCCCATCCGCAGCCAATGTCGAGGATGCGGGCGCTCGGCTCGATAAGTAGCTTGGCGGCAAGATGTCTTTTCTTTGCCAGCTGCGCTTCATCGAGCGACTGGCCCGAATCCTCGAAGTAGGCGCAGCTATATTGACGGTCGCCATCCAGAAACAGGTCGTAAAGCCGTCCGTCGAGATCGTAGTGATGCGCCACATTCAGTCGCGAACGTCTGCGCGGATTATGCTGATTGATACGACGCAGCGCCAAGCGTGCGCCGTACAACGCGCGCGAGGTGATAGAAGGCTGTTGGCTACCACCCTGCGAGAGGAGAAGGTGAAGAAGGTCCGCAACGGTGCCTTGATCGATTTTCAACTGCCCATTGACGTAGAGCTCGCCGAGCCTCAGTTCGGGATCGGCGAGAATCTGGCGCTGCGAAACCTTTGAAGCAAAGCTCACAGCGATGGGCGGACCATTGCCGTTGCCAAACACCGCCGTGTTGCCCTGGGCAGTCCTTACCTGAAGCGTGCCCGATTTGATCAGCCGATCAAGGGCTCTGAGTAGAATAGCGTCCACGTAATTTACCGTCGTGCGTGAGAGATACAGAGCGGCGCAAGTTTGACGTGATCCACGATTTTCAGACTTTAACGTGGATCAATAAAATGAGCGAAAACCCTCTACGACCAGAAGGAAGCCCCTTCGGGCCACCCGGCGCGCTTGGACGTGTCCGTCACTCGCGTGTGAACTCTCAAGTTGGTCTGGCTACCAGCCGCGGAAAGTACCCTGGCACGTTTCTCATATATCGCGCATAGGCATCGCCGAATTGTGCAAGCACTTCCTGTTCTTCACGGCGGGCGAGCCTCCAATACATGACGACAAGGACCGGAAACATAGCAGCGGTTAGCAAAGTGGGCCACTGGAGCAGGAATCCGAACATCACGAGTACGAAACCCCCATACTGAGGATGGCGAACCCAGGCGTAGACGCCAGTTGTGGCGAGCACGCCCTTTTTCTGCGCCTCGTAGAGGACCTTCCATCCCGAGGCGATGAGCATGAACCCACCACCAATGAAGACGAAGCTCAGAAGATGAAAGGGGCCAAAATGCGGATTGAGCCGCCAGCCGAAGACCGTCTCCAGCAGGTGTCCGGCATCGTGGGAAAGCCAGTCGATCTGAGGATAGCGCGTCTGCAACCAGCCTGACAGAAGATAGATTGTGAGCGGGAACCCATACATTTCCGTGAAAAGCGCAATGATGAAGGCGCTGTATGCCCCAAATGAGCGCCAATCACGAGCGGTTGCCGGCTTGAAGAAGCTGAACGCGAAGAAGATGAAAACGGCAGAGTTGAGAATCACCAGGGACCAAAGCCCATATGCAGGAATGTCCTCATGCATAATTTTGCTCCTGAAACTCTCAATGTTGATGGGGAGGACGCTTCGAACTCGGCGAAGATGAGCTTCCGCCTCGATGGTCGTGTCCGCCGTGGCGTCCGTGCATGAAGATGTGGAGGAGCGGACAAGCGAGAATTATCAGCCACGGCAGCCACCCGAGCAGATGGGCCCGATGCTCGGCAATCAGGTAGAAGGCGCCGATGGCCAGGAACCCCCATAGTGCGATATTCGTGGCGGAAATGCGCCGCGGAGGTTGGTCGTCGTTGCTGGGCTGTCTAATCTTGGGTGGCATGGTCCTTGTCCGCCTTTCAGCACAGAGATTTCGTCTCGACGCAGGCGACGCAGCGGTTGGGGTCAAGCGCGGAGCAGCGGGCCTGCATCGATTGCGGAGACAACAATGTGCGCACTGGAAAGCAAAAACCTTGATCTCTGTTATAGTTTTGTTTGGGCTTGGGCCCTGGCGAGCGAAACTGTCCGCCGCAGCTCGCGGGCACTCGGCGTAGATGCGAGTGGCCGGAGACCGCCGCGGCCGGACGGGGATGACGTTTGGTGTGACTGGCGCCAAAGCGGCGGCAAACTTTAACCCAGATCAATCTTCGGCTCAGCGCCATCAGCTACCTAGTTCGCGTACAGATTTCGTCAAAATGAAGAGCACAGGAACGTAATAGTGGCCATGGGCGCTGTAGTTGGAGCGCGGGGCCGGTGGGTTTCGTTACCTAGTCAGAATGATAATGAGATGAACACCAAGACACAGTTCAACATCTGGTACTGGTTCGCGGCGTTCGCCGGCCTGATGCTTTTTCAATATTTGTTTACGATCGCGAGCCAGGTCGCTGAGATTCCCTATAGTGAGTTCGAAAGCCACCTTCAGGCGGGTAGAATCGCCGAAGTGCAGGTTTCTGATCGCTACGTCCAGGGAAGCTTCCGGCAAGCACTGGAGAGTGGACAGACCCGTTTCATTACGACGCGTGTCGAACCCGACTTCGCCGAGCAGCTCCGCCAGAACGACGTAGTCGTCACCGGGCAGATCGAGAGTACGTTCCTGCGTGACCTGCTCTCATGGATCGTTCCGATGGCGCTGTTCATCGGCGTCTGGGTGTTCCTCATGAGACGGATGGGGGGTGGTGTCGGCGGCGGCCTGATGCAGATCGGCAAGAGCAAGGCGAAGGTCTATGTTGAGACAGACATCAAGGTGACGTTTGACGACGTGGCCGGCGTCGACGAGGCCAAGGACGAGTTGCAGGAGATTGTCAACTTCCTGAAGAACCCGGATGAATACGGCCGGCTCGGCGGACGCATGCCGAAGGGCGTGCTGCTGGTCGGCCCCCCCGGCACTGGCAAGACCCTGATCGCAAGGGCCGTTGCCGGCGAGGCACAAGTGCCGTTCTTCTCGATCTCGGGTTCGGAATTCGTGGAAATGTTCGTGGGCGTAGGGGCCGCGCGTGTCCGCGATCTCTTCGAGCAGGCCCGCGCCAAGGCTCCTGCCATCATCTTCATCGACGAGTTGGACGCGCTCGGCCGCGCGCGCGGCGCCGGCCCGATGATGGGCGGCCACGACGAGAAGGAACAGACGCTCAACCAACTTCTGGTCGAGTTGGACGGCTTCGATCCCACCGTCGGTGTGGTGCTGCTGGCGGCCACCAACCGGCCGGAAATCCTCGACCCGGCCCTCCTGCGCGCCGGCCGCTTCGACCGGCAGGTGCTGGTCGACCGGCCGGACAAGCAGGGCCGCATCCAGATCCTGCACGTCCACATGCGCAAGGCGAGGCTTGCTGAGGATGTCGATGCCGAAAAGGTCGCGGCGCTGACCCCGGGCTTCACCGGCGCCGATCTGGCCAACCTCGTCAACGAGGCTACGCTGCTGGCTACCCGCCGTAGGGCTGATGCTGTTACGATGGATGATTTCAACAACGCCGTCGAGCGCATCGTCGCCGGGTTGGAGAAGCGAAACCGCCTTCTCAACCCGAGAGAACGCGAGGTTGTGGCCTATCACGAGATGGGCCACGCGCTTGTCGCCATGGCGCTACCCGGCTCGGACACCGTGCATAAGGTGTCGATCATCCCGCGCGGGATCGGGGCGCTCGGCTACACCATCCAGCGCCCGACCGAGGATCGCTTTCTGATGACCAGAGAGGAACTCGAGAACAAGATGGCGGTTCTGCTCGGCGGCCGGGCGGCCGAGAAGATCGTCTTCGATCATCTTTCCACGGGAGCGGCCGACGACCTTGCCAAGGTCACGGACATCGCACGCGCCATGATCATGCGCTACGGGATGTCGGAAAAGCTGGGTCATGTCGCCCTGGAGAAGGATCAGCGCTCCTTCCTGACACCAAACCAGATGGCAGCCTATCCTCAGCCTCGCGACTATGGCGAGGCGACAGCCGACGCAATCGACGGGGAGGTGCGCGCGATCATCGATGGCGCGTTCGAGCGAACGATCCGTTTGCTCAAGGAGCGTCGAGACCTTTTGGAGCGCACGGCCCGTAGACTGCTGGAGAAGGAAACCCTCGACGAGGCGGAGCTTGCCGCGTTGACGGGGACCACAGAGGATGCCGACATGACAGTGCCAATCAGCCTGTCAACACATTGAAACGAGCCTTCACATCATCAACCGCGAGCCGGCGCTCGCCGTAACTGTCGGGGGTCCTGATCTCGCTTAAAGAGCCGAATGCATTCAAGTGGAAGCTAATCCCCGCCGCGCATTCTAACCGCCGTCAGGCTGGCGGTAGAGTCTCAAAAGAGGTAACAAGATCGCTAACCTTTCGGGCACAGGAACCGATCCGGACGTCGACCCCGGCCGCGCAGAGCTTGTCGCGCTCGGATGCTCCGACATATCCGCAGATCAACCGAATTGACCCGCTGGCAAGGATCAAGTCGCAGGTTGACTCGTTCGTTCTGGCTGCGTTTGAACGGAACCGCCGCTTACGTGACGCTGGGTCGACGACGAGCAAGCCATCGCTTTTGGCGAAGAAGGGACTTAGCACAGCCCTTCTTTGGCTGCGAGAGACCAGCAGGGCTACGGAACGCTTTAGATCAAACGCGGGCGAGGCTGTCGATACCATTCGTGGCTCGTGAAACACCGCTCATTTCTCCCACTTTTCATATAATTATGATTAGTCTGGACGCGACGCACTTTAATCTCGATCAAGTGCGCTCCCAACCATCGTTGCCGCCAATTGGTGGCAATTTGCTTCGCGATCAATGTTGGTTGCTCAGCCCCAGCCGCCTCGCGATCTCTTTGATCCCCGTCAAATTGTCATAATTAATATGTGCGATGGTGCGACGTTGCATGACATGCGACGGGATGGAATACTGCCGTGCAAATACGGGAGTTGGGCGAAACAGTCAGGAGGCGGCGGGTAAGTGAACATGCTCAAGCTACTGGCATTGCTGGTTGTTTGCACGGTTTTCTTCTTCATGCAGGGGAAGCTGGCCTTCGCGCATGAGGGAAGTTTCGCGCCGGCTCAGTCGATCTCCCAGCGTCACATGGCCCTAAGTCCCGAATTCGCCGCGCCATTGCCCCCGAATGACTGCGCATCCCAACGGATATGCTGCATGGTAGTATGTTCGCCATGCCAAGTGCTCATAGCCGGGCACCGAACCGAGTTCACCTGGAGACTAGGTGAATCTTCGACCATCCCCGCTCTTAGCGACGATTGCCTCCGGTCAATCATTCTTGGCCGAGATCCTCCGGTCCCACGATCCCATCGCATCTAGTTTTTCCTCGGTGTTCTGACGAAGGCGCGGGTGCTTGTTCTGTATGCTGTTCCGCAGAAGCTGCGGCGGTTAAGCGCGACCACGGCGCCGTTGTGACGGAGCGAGGATTTCATCAGCACGAGTAACTGGTTGCGGAAACAGCCATCGGAGCGGGATTACGCCCGGCGACTGTAATAAAAGCTGGCATCGAGCGTCCTTACAAAATGAGGTAACCGGGTCGCTCTGCCGCGACCGATGAGATAGTTCCAACGTGGACGGAGTAGACCATTGTTTCAAGGACTTACGGCACAGGAAGCTGCACGCCCTTCGGGCGGTCCGCTTGATGATTTGAGCAGGCGTCCAAAGTGCCCGAAAGACGGAGCCGACAGCGAGGCTTGGGCTCCGGTGATAGGATTACCGCCATCGACGGATGCCTACCGGCTTCTCCCGCGTTTTCGAACGGGAGATCGCAGGATGCCGGTTGGGCGGGACCTGTTCCGCTTCGGCGAGACAAGCAAGTCGATCTTCAACCTTCTGTCCGGCTGGGTAGCGATCTACACACTGCTTGAAGATGGCAGGCGGCAGATTGTCCATTTCGCGCTACCAGGAGCGGTCATGGGAGTGCCGACTTCAAACGGGGCTAAAATCAGCTACGGGGCGCAGGCCCTGACGGAAGTGGTTGTTTCTGTCATCCCGAACACTATGCTAACAACCGTTTTGAAGGACGATCCCGAGGTCAGCATGCGGCTCGCGAGCAGACTGGCCCGTGACATTAGTGTAGCCTATGACCATATGACGAGTATCGGGCGTCGCACTGCGCGAGCGCGCGTCGCGTACCTTCTCCTTGAACTGTTCACGCGGCATCGGGCCCAATGGCCCGGCAACCATATTGAGGAGATGGCAATCCCTCTTACACAGGAACAGATCGGGGACGCCACGGGCCTTACCTTCGTTCACGTGAACCGTGTTCTAAGCACGTTGCGCAAAGACAAAATCGTGCATTTCCACTATCGGCGTCTCCGAATACTCGATCCTGATCGACTGATCGAGGTAGCCGGGGTTGACGCGCAAACCGCGATGTCATGGTTTGAGTGACGATCACCTGAACGCCCCCTTCGAACCAATCAGGATCCGCCATAGCGCTCCACGATCACGAGGCCGATCGCCGTCAAGACCAGACCGAATGCCAGCGAGGGCCCGAACTGCTCGCCGAAAAAGCCGATACCGAGCAGCAGGGCGAAGACCGGCGTCAGGAGGGTGAATGCATTCGCCTGGCTGAGCGGAACGCGATCGAGCACCCAAAACCAGAGCCAGTACGCCAAGGCTGTTCCGGGAAGGGCCAGAACGATCAATGAGAACACGAAGTCGGACGAAAGGTGTATCTTAAATGGCTGTTCCAGCGCCAACGCCATAACTGCCAGAGGGATTGCTCCGAGGAGAAGCTGCGCCGACATTGCGACCAAAGGGTCAATTCGGTTTCTGACACCTTTCATCAGGACATTGCTAACGGCGAGGCCAGCGGCTGCCAAGACGATGAAGGCCGGTCCTATCACGCCATCGAAGCCTTGCTTGATGTCGAGCTGAGGCAAGGCAACGACGACGATCCCGAGGAACCCGATCGCCAATCCAACGTATTGTGCGGGTCGCAACCGCTCCGAGAGGAATGCAAATGCTAGCGCGGCCGCGATCAGGGGCTGACAGTTGGCAATGACAGTCGCGAGCCCTGGCGAAACAAATTCAGCAGCGTGGAACATCCCGAAATAGGCCGATGTGGTGGCTCCAAGGCCAATGAACGCGAGAGCAATCCACGATCGGAAATCAGTTGGAATGGGCCGCCGAAGCATTATTGCGACCACGCCCAAAACCAAGCCTGCCAAAACAGCCCTGAGTGTCGCGAAAGTCATATGCGAGACGTGTGTCAGGCCGAGCGTGATGAGCGGAAAGCAGAGAGCGTTGAGAAAAGCGACCAGCAGGAGAATGAGTGTGAAGCGAGAACCCATCATGCGTCCACCCAGCGACCTAGCCAGCCGTAAAAGACTGCTCCATGCACTGCGACGACAGATCACCTGTTTCTTTCCTGTATGACAACGCTTTCGGCGATCCTAAAGAACGGGTCGCTATACATCTCTTGGTGACTTCTCGTAATTTAAAATGGCAGCACGTGCTGCGGCGATCTGCACCGCCTTCTCGCAGTAGCAATCGAGAAAACCGTGGATGGGACAGGTCCGGCACATCTCCTCTAGGCGCTTGCGAAGCGCGCGACGGCCTCGGTGCAACCGGACGGTGATGTTGTTCAGCGAGGTTCCAAGGCTTGCGGCAAGCCGATCGCGTGGCTCGCCGAGAATGTCCGCGCGCCAAATGATGTCCGCATATTCCGGCTTAATCGTAGGCAATAAGCGGTACAAACAATTGCAAATGGTTGCCTCAAGCCCTAGGTCGGACTCGGCGGAGTGGTTCTCTAAACTGTCGGGATCGACCTCTGTTTCGCGCTTGCGACGCCTTATCTGGTCTCGCTGATGGTCGACGATAGTCGTCGCAAGAATCCTCCCCAACCAGCCACGCACAGTACGTACGTCGCGAAGCTGAAATGACTGCTCCAGGGCGCGTAAGGAGAACCGTTGAAGCACTTCCTCCGCCTCGTCCCGGTCGCGGAGCCGATTTTCAAGAAAACGCATTATTTCTTGCCGTACCTCGACCAACGCTCGCTGGACGGCTGCATCGTGCGGCTTGGCACCGTCGCCGTCCCAAATCCTTCCTAATGTTTCATGATCTTCATTGCGGGTCATTGAATGCTCCTGTCTAGTGAGCCAGAGCTTGCTCAACTATTCGGTGCGCCACTTCGATGGGTAGAAATGCAGCGCACCGGTTAGCGAAACCGCGTCGCCGCGCCGAGAATTCAAACGGGACATTTCCCGTTAGTCGCTCGTATCAAACACCAACGGCGAGTACGCGCCTTGCGCCAGGTTAAACATTCAGGCGATCTGGTCGGGCCTGAATCACGCTGCCAGCCCCATCCGAACCAGGTAGGCTTTTCGCCTGCATCTTGGCCATCACGTTCGCGCGATGCACCTCGACCGTCCTGGGGCTGATTTCGAGGTCATATGCGATCGACTTGTTCGGCCGTCCTGCAACCATACCTGAGAGAACCTGACGTTCGCGCTCGCTCAGGTGCTCCAGCCTCGGGTGGATTGTAGTGGACAGGAGCCCGTCATGGCGCCAAGAACGACCGCTCGCCGCCACCGACGCGACCGATGGTTGGCGTCGGAGCGGATCGTCAGGGCGTTCCGTGTCCTGGTGTCTCACAGTTCATGAAGATTTCATCTCGATTCACCTGCTCCACCGCCGCAGCGTCCACTTTCGGATCTCGCTGAACCAAAGGACGTTGCTGCCCATAGCGACGCAGACCAGCCACTGTTCGAGCGGCAGTGGGACTGTTCCGAACGCCACGTTGAGCGGGGCGAAATTGACGACCGCAACCTGGAGCAGGAATGACAGGCCAATCGCTGCCCACAGCCACCGGTTCATGAACAAATGGCTGAAGGCGCTGGTGGTTTCGGAACGCGCATTGAAGCAATTGAACAATTGGGCAAGGACCAGCACGGTGAACCCGGCGGTGCGGGCCTGATCGAGACTCTGCGCGCCCTCGACCAGCCCGCCGGGCAGGTAGAGATCGATCGTGAGAAGCGTCGCCAGCGCCATTACGAGACCGATAGCGATCACGCCGCGCCACATGCGCCCGTCGATGGCGCGCTCGTTTGCCTTGCGCGGCGGACGCGCCATCACATCGTCGGTTTCCGGATCGATGCCCATCGCAAGCGCGGGACCGGAATCGGTGGCCAGATTGATCCAAAGGATCTGGGTGGCTAGCAACGGCAGCACCAACTCGCCGCCGCCACCTAGCCCGATCACGCCAGCCCCGACGACGCCAAGGAACACGGTCAGAACCTCCCCCATATTGGAAGACAGCAAATAACGGAGGAACTTGCGGATATTGTCGAAGATGGCGCGCCCTTCGCGCACCGCTTCGACAATGGTGGCGAAATTGTCGTCGGCCAGGATCATCTTGGCCGCCTCCTTGGTGACTTCGGTCCCGGTGATCCCCATGGCGATGCCGATATCGGCTGCCTTCAACGCTGGGGCGTCATTGACGCCGTCGCCGGTCATCGCCACCACATTGCCGTGGGCTTGCAGCGCATCGACGATGCGCAGCTTGTGCACGGGCGCCACGCGGGCATAGACCGATGTCGTGCGAACCGCGGCCGCGAAACCAGCATCGTCCATGGCGTCCAGTTCGGCCCCGGTCAGTGCCTTCTTTCCGTTCTCGACGATGCCTAGCAGAGCGGCGATGCGCGACGCGGTGCGTGGATGGTCGCCGGTGATCATCATGACTCGGATGCCGGCCCGGCGAGCCGCCGCAATCGCGACCGCAGCTTCTTCGCGCGGCGGGTCGCTGATGCCGACGGTGCCGACGAAAATCAGGTCGTGCTCGAGTTTCTCGCTGGCTTGCGGGTCTTCGTCGGCTCCCAGTGGCCGATAGGCGACCGCCAGGGTGCGCAACGCCTCGTCCGATAGGCGTTCGACATCGGCATGCGCGTGTGCACGCTGCACCTCGTCGAAAGGGACCACGTCCATGCCAACCCGGATGCGATTGCAATGCCCCATCAGCACGTCGGGTGCGCCCTTGGTGATGAGGATACTTTCGCCGCCATGCTCGTGGTCGCGCTCGATGGTCGACATCATCTTGCGTTCGGAGCTGAATGGGATTTCTCCGAGACGCTCGAAGCGTCGCTGGCGGCGGTCTTCGACGCCGAGCTTGCGCTCAGCCACAAGAAACGCGGCTTCGGTGGGATCCCCCTGGATTTCCCAGGCTCCGTCTTCTGTCTCCCTGAGGCCGGCATTACCGGCTAGGCTGCCTCCGCTCAGGACGACGATCTGCTCGGCGAGAAGCGCTCCTTCCGGCGCTACACCGCCCTTGGTCTCCAGGCGGCCCAGCGGCTCATAGCCGACGCCCGTGACACGGCTGCCGCCCGATGCGGTCATGATCCGCTCGATCGTCATCTCGGAGCGCGTCAGCGTGCCGGTCTTGTCCGAGCAGATGACGGAGGCCGAACCGAGGGTCTCCACCGACGAGAGGGTCTTGACCACGGCGTTGCGTTTGGCCATGCGCTGCACCCCAAGCGCCAGCACGAGAGACAGGATTGCCGGGAGACCTTCCGGCACCGCCGCGACTGCCAGCGATACTCCCAGCAGCAGCACGGTGATGACGTCGGAAGGGCCTTTTATGTCGGACACCAGCAGGACCGTGGCGACGACGATGCCGGCGATGACGACGACGGCAATGCCGAGCGTGCGGCCGCTCAGCGCCACCTCCTTCTGCAGCGGCGTCGGCTGCTCCACCGTGGCGTCGAGCATCGTGGCGATAGCGCCCATCTCGGTCTGCATGCCGGTAGCGGTGATGACGGCGCGGCCGGTCCCCTGCACGACCGCAGTGCCCTTGAACACCATGCAGGAACGCTCGGCGAGCGGCGCCGGTCCATTAAGGGGGGCGGCGTCTTTTAAGACGGCCTCGCTTTCCCCGGTGAGAGATGCTTCCTGCACACGAAGGCTCGCAGAGAGCAGAAGTCGACCGTCGGCGCCGACGGCGTCTCCTTCCTCGAGCAGCAGGATGTCGCCCGGGACCAGCTCGGCGCTCGGGATGCGCCTTCGCTCCCCGTCGCGCAGCACCGAAGAGGTGACGGCCGTCATCCGCGCCAGCGCGGCAACGGCGTTTGCGGCCCTCGCTTCCTGCACGAAGCCGAGAACAGCATTGGCCACGACCACCATGGCGATGACGATCGCATCGATCGGCCAACCCTCACTGCCCTCGATCAGCCACGCGACAAGGGCGACGACGATTGCGCCGAGCAGCAGATAAACGAGCGGGTCCTGAAACTGGGCCAGTACGCGGCGCCAGGCGGGCATCGGCGAGACCGCCCGCAATTCATTGGGGCCATATTCCGTCAGACGCCGCGTCGCCTCCGGGACGGTCAGACCGCCCTCGGCATCGCTGCCAAAACTCTGCACTACGGCGTCGGCTGCCAG
>Ga0056909_1000215_pt1 | contig 79140 bp, 74 predicted proteins | sample EBPBio102011_DNA_FD_62115 | JGI IMG/M metagenome (GOLD analysis project Ga0056909, IMG submission 62115) | Wastewater treatment Type I Accumulibacter community from EBPR Bioreactor in Madison, WI, USA - Reactor 1_1/10/2011_ DNA | ecosystem: Engineered > Bioreactor > EBPR > Anaerobic-Aerobic >... | reverse complement strand
TCTTCGTGCGCCGCCATGCGCAGGGCATGGTGCTGACCGAACAGGGTCGGACGCTCGTCGGCGAGGCGCGGCGCGTGATCGAGGCGGCGCGCGCCTTCACCGAGACGGCGAACCGGCTGAAGGGCGCCGTCCGGGGGCGGCTGGCGGTCGGCTGCCTTGCGACTTTCGCCCAGCTTCTTCTGCCGCGCCTGCGCCGGGCGGTTGCCGATGCCTTCCCCGAGGTCGACTTCCAGCAGACCGAGACTCACCAGACCGCCCTGATCGAGGGGCTGCGCAAGGCGAGCCTTGACGTGGCGCTGACCTATGACATGGCGATCCCGACCGACCTGGTCTTCACCGGCCTTGTCGAGCTGCCGCCCTTCGCGATGCTCGACGCCGCCCATCCGCTGGCGCGGCGCGAAAGCGTGACGATTGCCGAACTGGTCGACCTGCCGATGATCCTTCTCGACCTGCCGCACAGCGCCGACTATTTCCTGTCGTTCTTCGAGCCGGTCGGGCGTCCCCCGCGCATCCTCGAGCGCACGCGCGACATGGCGCTGGTGCAGTCGATGGTGGCAAACGGCTTCGGCTATTCGATCGCCAATACCCGGCCGCGGACCGACGAGGCGCCGGACGGGCGCAAGCTTGCCTTCGTGCCGATCGCGGGGCCGGTCCGGCGGGTGCGCATGGGGCTTCTGCATGCCTCTGGCGCGCAGGACCTGCCGGTGGTGCGCGCTTTTGCGGGCCTTTGCCGCGCGATCGTGCCGGACTATGTCGCGGGTGAACTGACGGTTCCCTTGCCGAAAGGTCCGGGCGAGAGGCGGTAGGGGGCGCGACCGCCCCGCGCTTCCGGCTGGGCCGGGCGGGAAATGGAAACGCGACCCGCGTTTCCCCCGGCCGTCGTGGGAATGGTGCCCCTGGACCGTCCGTGTCATGAACCAACGAAGGCCATTGCCTGCCCCGGTGGGCGCGGAAGCGCCCGCCATGGGCGGGGCGGGCGCTGGCCGATGGCCTTTGGGCCATCGGAGGGGACAAAAGACGAGGCCCTCGCATGGCAGGGTCAACGGCCCCTGCCAGGTCGACGACGGGTCAGCTCCGCCGCCCGGTCTTCGCCGGGATCAGCCCGTCCGGGCGCCAGATCAGCACGGCGACGACCAGCGACAGCACGAAAGCGTCGCGGAAGGGCAGCGCCTCGGGCGGCAGGAAAGCCTGGAAGAGGACCTCGGCAATCCCGAGTGCGAAGCCCCCGGCGACCGCGCCGGGCAGGCTGCCAAGGCCGCCGATGACGGCAGCGATGAAGGCCTTGAGGACCGGGACGAAGCCCATCAGGGGATCGACCGAGCCGCGCTGCGCGATCCAGAGCGCCGCCGACACGCCCGCGAGCGCGCCCGAGATGCCGAAGGCGACCGCGATCACCCGGTTGGCCCTGATCCCCATCAGGCGCAGCACCTGGAAATCCTCGGCCGCAGCGCGCATCGCGCGGCCCATCGTGGTGCGCGTCAGGAAGAGGCTCAACGCGGCAAGCGACAGGATGGTGATGGCGATCGAGGCGAGTGCGATGACGCTCAGGTGCACGGGGCCGAAGGTCACGACGCCCGACAGTTCGGGCGGCAGTGCCACAGGTTTCGGCCGGGCAGAGATGCCGTTCTGGAAGAGGACGCGCAGGATCACGGAAACCGCGAAGCTGGTGATCAGAAGCGATGTCGCATCCGCCCGCCGCATGGGGCGGAAGGCCACCCGCTCGATCGCCATGGCGGCGAGGGCCGCGGCGATGACCCCCGCGCAAAGGGCGACCGGCAAGGGCATCGCGAAGAGGAGCGCGGCATAGATTGCGTAGCCGGCGAGCGTCATCAGTTCGCCATGCGCGAAATTGATGAGCGAGACGATGGAAAAGACGACGGCCAGCCCCAGCGCCAGCAAGGCATAGATGCCGCCGAGGCTGATCGCGTTCAGGCATTGTTGCAGGAAAACGTCCATCCCTTACCCCGCGAGATAGGCCTGTCGGATCAGGTCGCTGCCGGCAAGCTCGGCCCCCGATCCCGACAGGACAAGGCGCCCCGATTGCAGCACATAGCCCCGGTTGGCGATGTCGAGCGCGCGTTCGGCATTCTGCTCGACCAGAAGGATGGTGATCCCCTGATCGCGCAACGAAAGGACCAGGTCGAACACCTGATCCACGACCTTGGGCGCCAGCCCGAGCGACGGCTCGTCCAGAAGCAGAAGGCGCGGCGCGGACATCAGCGCGCGGGCGATGGCGAGCATCTGCTGCTCGCCCCCCGACAGAAGGCCCGCGCGCTGGTGGAAACGCTCGCGCAGGATCGGGAAGCGGTCGAGTTCCGCCTCGATCCGCGCGGCCAGAACCTCGCCCTTCACATGCGCCGCGCCGCCAAGGTGCAGGTTGTCCGCGACGCTGAGGGACGGAAAGACCCGCCGCCCTTCGGGGCAGAGCGCAATGCCGTGGCGGACGATCTCTTCCGGCATCATGCCGGTCAGCGACAGCCCGTCGAAATGCAGGCCGCCCTTGGCCGGGGCAAGCCCGGTCAGGGCGGCGAGGGTCGAGCTTTTGCCCGCGCCGTTCGCGCCCAAGAGCACCGTGACCGACCCGCGCTCGACCTCGAGCGACAGGCCGTGCACCGCCTCGACGGCGCCGTAGCGCACGGAAAGGTCGGTGACGGTGAGGAAGGGCGCGGACGACATCGGTATCATGGGGGCAATGGGCCTCAGGGCGCCGGGACGAGTGCTGCGTCGGGCGTCGCCGTTTCGACCGGCGCGCGCGCGCCATCCTCGATCTTCACGAGCGTGATGTCGCGGATCGGCATGCGGTTCGTGCCCTTGTAGGTGACCTTGCCGGTCAGGACCGGCACGTTTTCAAGGTTCGCGAGCGCATCGCGCAGGGCCGGCCCGTCCATCGTTCCGGCCGCTGTCACGGCGGCGTCGAGGATGTAGGGGATCTCATACCCCGTCGCGACATAGACGGTTTCCGGCTTTGCGCCGGTCGCCTTTTCATACTTGGCGTAGAAGTCGCCCAGCGGCGTTCCGTCCGCCGGGAAGCCCGCCGTCGTATGGACGATGCCGTTCGCAATCGCGCCCAGCCCCGTGGTCGTCGGGCTGTCGATCCCGTCCGAACCCAGGATCGGCGCCTTGACGCCCGCGCCGCGCAGGGCCTTCAGGAAGGCGGGGAAGTCGGGCTCGTAGGCGGCGGTCATGATGACATCGGGCTGCGGGTTCATGGCCGCGATCTTGGTCACTTCGGCGCCGAAGTCCTGCTGACCCATGGCGAAGGTGCCCTCGCCCGCGATCGTGCCGCCCTTCTTCTGGAACACATCGGCGAAATATTCCGGCAGCCGCAGCGTATAGGCCGTGTCGGGCGACTTGAGGATATAGGCGGTCTTGTAGCCCTGTTGCGCGGCATATTCCGCCAGTAGCGTCGCCTGCCCGTTGTCGGCCGGATAGGTGCCGAACATGTAGTCACCGACCGCGTCGGTGATCGTGGGTGTCGTGCCGCAGAAGGTCATGGTCGGGATTTGCGCCGTCTGGCTGATCTGTCCGGCCGCGATCGAGGGGTCGGCGTCGCAGGGCGTGATGAGGACCTTCACGCCCTCTGCCACAAGTTCCTGCGCCGCCTGCACGGTGGCGCCGGTGTCGGACCGCGTGTCCTTCACATCAAGCGTCACCTTGTATTTCCCGCCAAGGCCACCCTTGGCGTTGATCTCGTCCATCGCCATGCGGAAACCGGCGAGCGAGGGCTGGTCAGCGAAGGCGAGCGCGCCGGTCTGCGCGGTCGCAAGGCCGATCACCACATCCTCGGCCCGGGCGGGGGCGGACAGCAGAAGCCCCAAGGCAGAGGTGGCCAGAAGTGCGCGAATAGTCATGGTCATGTCACTCTCCTATGATGTCTGTTTGCGGCGCGAGCCGAGGTAGGCTTCGACGACGGCCGGGTCGGTCTGGATGGCGGCAGGCGGGCCCTCTGCGATCTTCTGGCCCTTGTTCATCACGATCATATGGTCCGACAGGCGCATGATGAGACGCATGTCATGCTCGATGATCAGCAGTCCCAGCGGACGTTCGCGGCGGAGCGCGTCGAGCGTGGCGATGAGCGCGTCCGTCTCGGCCGGATTCATCCCGGCGGCGGGTTCGTCGAGCAGAAGGAAATCCGGCGCGAGCGCCAGTGCGCGGGCGATTTCCAGCCGGCGGCGGTCGCCGTAGGCAAAGCCCGACGCCATCTGGTCCCAACGGTCGGCAAGGCCCATGCGGGTCAGTTCGGCCATGGCGATGCCTTCGGCGGCAGCGCGGTCGGCGCCGGTCTGTTCGGCCGCGACCAGCACGTTTTCGAGCGCGGTCAGCCGGTCGAACAGCCGGATGTTCTGGAAGGTGCGGCCCAGCCCCCCGCGGGCCACGCGCCAAGGCGCCATTTCCGACAGCACCTGATCGTCGAGGAGAACAGAACCCGAGGTCGGCCGTCCCTGTCCGCAGATCGTGTTGACGAGTGTGGTCTTTCCCGCCCCGTTCGGCCCGATAAGCCCGGTGATCTGGCCCGACAGCACGTCGAACGTCACCTGGTCGAGTGCGGCCAGACCACCGAAGCGCACGGTCACGTCCCTGACCTCGAGCCGCTTGGCCTTGGCGGGCCCGGATGCGGACGCGGATGCGGATGCGGGCAGGGGGGCGTACTGGGGGGCGGCTGGCGGGGGCGTCTCGCGCCTGCGGGTCAGGGTCGCGGGGCCGACCTCGGTCAGGCCCAGAAGCCCGATGGGGCGCGCCCAGATGATGAAGAGAAGCGCAAGGCCAAGCCCCAGTTGCGGCAGGCCGAAGATCGGGGGGATGGTCAGCGATCCAAGGGAAAAGCCGCTCTCGCCCTGGCGCAGGATCTGGATGACGGCGGTCAGGACGACGACGCCCGCGACCGCGCCGGTGGTCGAGAACATGCCGCCGACGATCAGTATGGCGATCAGCGTGAAGATCAGGTCGAAGTAGAAGTCCTTGGGCGAGAAGGCACCGAGGAAATGGCCGTATAGCGCCCCGACGACGGTGACGGCGGCAATCGACAGCACCCAGCCGCGCAGCCGGACGCCCGTCACGTCGACGCCAGAGGCGGCGGCGGCCACCTCGTTCTCGCGGCTGGCGCGCAGCGCAAGGCCGGTCCGGCTTTCGCGCCACATGCGGGCCAAAAGCACCATGACGACGGCCCCGGCCAGCGCCACGCCGAAGGTCGTCAGCCTCGGCACGCCGAAGAAGGTCTGGCTGCCGCGCGTGATGTCGCGCGCCCCGACGAGCGTGACATGCAGGATGACAAGGAAGGCCAGGGTCCCGATGGCCATCGACCCGGTCGACAGCCGAGACAGGGGCACGCCGCTGACGAGGCCCGCCAGAATCCCGACCAGCGCCGTTACGCCAAGGGCCGCCAGAAGCGGCAGCTCGTGACCCGCCATCCAGCCGGGCAGGGCGGGCAGGGCGGACTTCTGGACCGACGCGGGCATGGTCAGGATCGCGGCGGTATAGGCACCCAGTCCCATGAAGGCCGAATGGCCGAAGGAGACGATCCCCGAGTTGCCGGAAAAGATCGCCAGCGCCAGCACGGCGGATATCTGCAAAAGCATCAATACGGCGATATTTTCGCCATTCAACCCGAACGCGAAACGCAGTATGATCGCGGCAGCGGCGACCAGCGCCGCCAGCAGAACCGCACCGAACCAGGCCGATTTCGGAAGGGAAAACCAAAGCCGCATCGGACCGGGCGGAGCTCCTGCAAGGGGTGGCGCAAGATTGCCGCCCGCGGATCGCATCCGTCAAGAATTATTTCACCTTGATCTTTGCGATGAATTATCTGTAATGGATATTACTAATACTTGTGCCCGAAATACTGCGCCGAGCCAACCTGCCCTCGGGAGCTTTTCATGAGTAGGAAGACCAAGGCCGCGGCCGGAACCGACGGTGGTGCGGGCGCCCCGACCCCCGTGGCGGAAACGGTGCGTGACCGGCTTCTGGCGACCGAAAGCGGCGTGTCGAATGCCGAGTTGAAGGTCATCCGCGCGCTTTTGGCCAACTATCCCGCTGCGGGCCTCACCACAGTATCGAAGCTCGCGCGCGAGGCGGGGGTCAGCGACCCGACGGTGATCCGGCTGGCGACGCGGCTCGGGTTCGAGGGGTTCGCCGACCTTCAGGCGACGCTGGTGGCCGAGGTCGAGTTGCACATGCGCTCGCCCCTGACCTTGCGGATGGCGCCCACCCTGCCCGGGCAGGACAATGTCTTCCACGCCTTCTTCCAGGAAACCCAGCTGCGCTGCGGGGAGATGGCGACGAGCATCCCGACGCTCGACTACGAGCGATGCGTCGCCCTTCTGGCTGACCAGCGGCTCCGCGTCCTCTGTCTTGGCGGGCGCTTTTCGCGCTTCATCGCCGGGGTCCTGCAGCGCTGCCTGCACCACCTGCGGCCCGGCTGCGAGTTCATGGACGGGTCTGACGCCGACATCTCGGACCGGATCGCGGACGTGGACCGCCGCCACCTGCTGGTGGTCTTCGACTATCGCCGCTATCAGACAGATACGGTGCGCTTCGCCAGGCAGGCCAAGGCGCGGGGCGCCTCGGTGATCCTTTTCACCGACATCTGGCGTTCACCCATCGCCGAGTTCGCCGATGTCGTCCTGACCGCGCCCATCGAGACGGCCAGCCCGTTCGACACGCTGGTGACGCCGCTCCTGCAGGTCGAGGCGGTCATCGCGGGGCTCGCCAGCCTCAAGGGCGACGACTGGCGGCCGCGCGTCATGCGGATCGAGGCGGTGCGCAGCGAAAACAACATCACGCTCGGGGCCAACAAGACCCACCCCTGGCCAAAAGAAGGCAATTTTCGATGACAGACCGCAGGAACCCGCGCGAAACGCGCTTCGCGCCGGGCGAGACAGCACTTCTTTTCGTCGACATGCAGAAGATCTTCTGCCTGCCGGGGCAGGACCCGGCACACCCCGAGTTCGGCCCGGACACTTACTATCACCGCCGCCTGCGCGAGCTGGTGATCCCGAACCAGGTCAGGATGCTCGCGCGCGCCCGCGCGAAGGGTATCCAGGTCATGCACACGATCATCGAGGCCCTGACTGAGGACGGGCGCGACATCTCGCTCGACCATCGGCTGTCGAACCTTGTGGTGCCGAAGGGGCATCCGCTGGCCGGGCCGATCGACGAACTGGAACCGGTGGCCAATGAAATCGTGCTGCCGAAGTCGTCGTCCGGCGTCTTCAACTCGACGAACATCGACTATGTGCTGCGCAACCTGGGTGTGGGCAAGCTGATCGTCGCCGGGGTCGTGACCGACCAGTGCGTCGACATGGCGGTGCGGGATGCGGCCGACCGGGGCTATCTGGTCGCGGTGCCGGGGGATGCCTGCGCGACCTATACCGAGGAGCGTCACCAGGGCGCGCTGAAGGCCTATGGCGGCTATTGCTGGGTCACCGATACCGGCACGATCCTCGACCGCATGGGGGCCTGAATGACCGAGCTTCTGACGCTCGTGACCACCGACTATGCCGGGATCACGCGGGGGCGTTCGGTCCCTGCGAGCCGCCTTGCCCAGGGTGGCCTGATCTCGACCGGATGGGTGCCGGCCAACATGTCGCTGACGCCGTTCAACCTGATTGCCGCCCCCAATCCCTGGGGTTCGTCGGGCGACCTGCGGCTTCTGGGCGACGACCGGGCGCGCTACCGGGTGCAGCTGCCGGGGGCTGCGACCGCGCTTCATATGATGATGGCCGACATGGTGGATCTGGACGGCGCGCCCTGGGTGCTTTGCCCGCGCCGTTTCCTGAAATCCGCGCTTGCCGACCTGACGGCGGCGACCGGACTGACGCTCAAGGTCTCGTTCGAGCATGAGTTCACGCTTCTGGACACCGGGCTGCCGGCCGCGCCCGCCTTTTCGCTTCGTGCGCTCAGACAGGCCGATCCGTTCGGCTCGGATGTGATGGCCGCGCTCGACGCTCTGGAGATGGAGCCGGAGGTCTTTATCGCCGAATATGGCCGCGACCAGTATGAGGTGGCGATCGCGCCTGCCGACGGGGTGACGGCGGCCGACCGGGCCGTCGCGCTTCGCGAGGTGGTGCGGGAGCTGGCGGCACTGAGGGGCTGGCGCGCGACCTTTGCGCCCAAGGCCGCGGTCACGGGCGTCGGAAGCGGCGTCCACATCCACATGTCCTTCGCCGACGCCAAGGGCCACAATGTCACGCGCGACCCGTCGCGTCCGGGGCAGGTGTCGGCACTGATGGGCGCCTTTGCCGCCGGGATCGTGCGCCACATGCCGGCCCTTGTCGCGCTGACCGCTCCCGCGCCGATTTCCTACCTGCGCCTCAGGCCGCACAACTGGTCGTCGGCCTGGACCTGGTTCGGCGACCGCGACCGCGAGTCGAGCCTGCGCATCTGTCCGGTCACGACGCTGGGCGGAGCCGATCCGGCGCGGGCCTATAATCTGGAATATCGCGCGGCGGACGGTTGCGCCTGCCCGCATCTAGCGCTTGGGGCCGTGGTGCGCGCGGGACTTCAGGGGATCACCGAGGGCCTTGCCGACCCGCCGCTCTTTTCCGGCGACCCGGCCGAGTTGAGCGGGGCCGAACAGGACCGCCTTGGCCTGCGCCGCCTGCCGGAAAGTCTTGGGGAGGCGTTGGACGCCTTCAAGTCCGACACGGTCGCGCGCGGCTGGCTCGGCAGTCTGGGCGTCGAAACCTACGTCGGCATGAAGCAGGCCGAGATTGCGCTGGCGGGCGATGTCCTTGATGACGCGCTCTGTGCGCGTTACGCGGGCATCTATTGATGGCGGAGCCTGCACCTTTCGAATGGGTGAACCGGGACCGAAGCGGGCCGGTCCTGCTCTTGTGCGAACATGCCTCGAACTGGATGCCCGAGGGCTATGCGGGCCTTGGCCTGTCGCGCACGGACCGCGAGCGCCACATCGCCTGGGATATCGGCGCCGCTGCGGTCGCACGCCACATCGCCGAGCGGACCGGGGCACCTCTGATTCTGGCGGGGGCGTCGCGGCTTCTGATCGACCTGAACCGGCCGCTGAGCAGCCGCACCTCGATCCCGGAACAGAGCGAGGCGACGGCGGTGCCGGGCAATATCGGCATCACCCCGGCCGAGCGCGACGCCCGCGCCCAACGCTGGTTCCACCCTTTCCAGCGCGAGGTGCAGGGCTGGCTTGACCGGGCGAAGGCCAGGGGGGAGCGACCGGCCGTCGTCGGCATCCACTCGTTCACGCCGGTCTTTCTGGGCGAGCGGCGGCCCTGGCAGGCGGGGATCCTCTTCCGCAAGTCGGCCGCCTATGCCGGGCGGCTGATCGAGGGGCTGGGCGGGGCCGAGGCGATGATCGCCGGCAACCAGCCCTACCAGATTGACGATGACAGCGATTATACCGTGCCGGTCCATGGCGAGGCGCGGGGGCTCGAGTCCGTGCTGGTCGAGCTGCGCCAGGACCTGGTGGCGGGCCCGCGCGGGCAGGCCGACTGGGCAGACCGGCTCACGCCGCTGCTGATGCGCGGCTAGGTCTGGGGTGGCAGAGGCCATCGCCTCTGCCATGCTGTGGCTTGGCTGTGGCTTGGTCTTTTGTCCCGACCGATGGCCCCGAAGGCCATCGGCCAGCGCCCGCCCCGCCCACGACGGGCGCTTGCGCGCCCACCGGGGCAGGCGCCGGCCTTGGTTGGCAAGAGACACGAAAGGTCCAGCGGCACCGTTTCGCGGCGGTCGGGGGAAACGCGGTGCGTTTCCTGCTTCCGCCCGGTCTGGCTTTCGGAGTGATCGGCCCGGCTAGAGCCCGCGCGACAGGGCGGCGACGCCGGTGCGGGCCACGTCGGCCAGACCCAGGGGCCGCATCAGATCGGCGAAGGCGTCGATCTTTTCGGGGGTCCCCGTCATCTCGAAGACGAAGCTTTCCAGCGTGGAATCAACGACGTTGGCGCGGAAGATCTCGGCCAGGCGCAGCGACTCGATCCGCTTGTCGCCGGTGCCGGTCACCTTGAAGAGCGCCAATTCGCGCTCGACCGAGGGGCCGTCGGCGGTCAGGTCGTGGACCTCGTGCACCGGAACGATCCGGCCGAGCTGGGCCTTGATCTGTTCGATCACGGCGGGCGTGCCCCGCGTCACCACGGTGATGCGCGAGCGGTGGCCCTTGTGGTCGACCTCGGCCACCGTGAGGCTGTCGATGTTGTAGCCCCGGCCCGAGAATAGGCCGATCACGCGCGCAAGGACGCCCGCCTCGTTGTCCACCAGAACGGCGAGCGTGTGGCTTTCGCTCACCTGGGCATTCGGGTCGCGCAGGTCATAGGCGGAATGGCTCGTCGCGCCTTTCTTGATGTTCAGGGCTGACATGGGTGCCTTCGTCCTTCTCTCTCAGTTCATCGGGGCCGAACGGGGGTGCCGGTCCTAGACCAGCACCGCGCCCTCGGCCTTGATCGCGCCGTCGGTCGAGGCGTCGCCCAGAAGCATCTCGTTGTGCGGCTTTCCGCTCGGGATCATCGGGAAGCAGTTTTCATGCTTCTCGACCAGGCAATCGAAGATGACGGGCCCATCATAGGCCAGCATTTCCTCGATCGCCGCATCGAGCTTGGCCGGGTCGTCGCAGCGGATGCCCTTGCAGCCGAAGGCCTCGGCCAGCTTCACGAAGTCGGGCAGGCTTTCGGACCAGCTTTGCGAATAGCGCTCGCCATGCAGAAGCTGCTGCCACTGGCGCACCATGCCCAGCCGTTCGTTGTTCAGGATGAACTGCTTGACCGGGGCGCGGAACTGAACCGCCGTGCCCATTTCCTGCATGTTCATCAGCCAGCTTGCGTCGCCCGCCACGTTGATGACCAGCGCGTCGGGGTGCGCGATCTGCACGCCGATCGAGGCCGGCAGGCCGTAGCCCATGGTGCCAAGGCCGCCGCTCGTCATCCAGCGGTTCGGTTCATCGAAATGCAGGAACTGCGCCGCCCACATCTGGTGCTGGCCCACTTCGGTCGTGATGTAGCGGTCGCGGCCCTTGGTCAGCGCCTCGAGCCGTTCGAGCGCATATTGCGGCTTGATGATCTTGGTCGAGTTCTTGTAGCTCAGGCTCTTCTTGGCCCGCCACTGGTCGATCTGGCCCCACCATTTGGCCAGCCCCTCGCGGTTGACCTTGCGGCCGCGGGCCTTCCAGATGTTGAGCATGTCCTCAAGCACATGGCCCACATCGCCCAGGATCGGGATGTCGACATGGATGACCTTGTTGATCGACGAGGGGTCGATGTCGATGTGCGCCTTGCGCGAATGGGGGCTGAAGTCGGCGATGCGGCCGGTGATCCGGTCGTCGAACCGCGCGCCGATGTTCACCATCAGGTCGCAGCCGTGCATGGCGAGGTTCGCCTCGTAAAGCCCGTGCATGCCCAGCATCCCGAGCCACTTTGGGCCGGACGCCGGGTAGGCGCCCAGTCCCATGAGGGTCGAGGTGATCGGAAAGCCCGTCGCCTCGACCAGCTCGCGCAGAAGCTGGCTGGCTGCGGGGCCAGAGTTGATGACGCCGCCGCCGGTATAGAAGACCGGGCGTTCGGCGGTTTCCATCAGCTCGACCAGCGCGGTGATGGCGGCCGTGTCGCCCTTGACGCGGGGCTGGTAATGGCCGGTCTTGACCTCGCGCGGGGCGGTGTAGGTGCCGGTTGCGAACTGGACGTCCTTCGGAATGTCGACCAGGACCGGGCCGGGACGGCCATGCATCGCGACATGAAAGGCCTGGTGGATCGTCTCGGCCAGCTTGTCGGTGTCCTTCACCAGCCAGTTCATCTTGGTGCAGGGGCGGGTGATGCCGACCGTATCGGCTTCCTGAAAGCCGTCGGTGCCGATCATGAAGGTCGGAACCTGGCCCGACAGGACGATGAGCGGGATCGAATCCATCAGCGCATCGACCATGCCGGTGACGGCGTTCGTGGCGCCGGGGCCAGAGGTCACAAGGACGACACCCGGCCTGCCGGTCGAGCGCGCATAGCCCTCGGCCATGTGGACCGCGCCCTGTTCGTGGCGGACAAGGATGTGGCGGATGTCGTTTTGCTGGAAGATCTCGTCATAGATCGGAAGGACCGCGCCGCCCGGATAGCCGAAGACCACATCGACGCCCTGATCCTTCAGGGCCTGAACCACCATCTTCGCTCCGGTCATCTGCCGCGACATCGTATCCTCCGGTCTGGCCAAACGGCCCATCCATCAACAAAAAGCCCCCGAGGGTCATCGGGGGCGCATGGGAACCATCATGGTCTGCCGTTACCGGCCCACGCGCCTTTGTCCCCCAAGTACAAGAATCCTGCGCATCACGCGGCCCTTTGCTGCTTCGCAGCGGAAAGTATGTCGCGCGTGGTGGAAGGTCAACCGGCAAAATCGTGAAGAATATGTCTCTGCGGCGAGTTTTTGCGACCGTTTGTTGCGAAAGGCAGCTAATCCGGGAAAGAAATGCGAATCGAGGGGGCGTCGAGATGGTTGCATTTTGACTGTCGGGTCAATATGATCGGGGCAGCGAAAAGGGGAACGCCATGAGAAAGATCGAGCCGCACGACCGCCAGGTGGTCAACATCCGCGAGGGTGCCTTCAAGCCCTTCGTCTATCCCGACGGGACCGCACTTGGCGACGCGATCCTGCAACTCGACGAGGGGCGTCCCCTGGGCGAGGGCTTCCACGTCTACCGGATGCCGCCCGGCATGCTGACGCGCGGCCATCGCCACAACGGGCATGAGCAGTTCCTGATCCTGGAAGGGGAGCTTCACGAAAGCGACGGCACCGTGCTGCGCGCGGGCGACCTGGTCTTTTACCGCGACGGGTCGGAACATTCGTCCTACACGCCGAACGGCTGCCTGCTGGCCGTCCATATCGCCGGGCCGGAAATCACGGTCGCCTGAGAGGGGCCGGTCGAGAGCTGATCGCGGGCCGGGCGGGACCAGGAAACGCACCGCGTTTCCCCCGACCGTCGTGGGAACGGCTCCGCTGGACCGCTGATGTCACGCACTGTCAAAGGCCGGCGCCTGCCCCGGTGGGCGCGGAAGCGCCCGCCGATGGCGGGGCGGGCGCTGGCCGGTGGCTTTGGGCCACCGGCCGGGACAAAAGACCAAGGCAGCGCATGGCAGAGTCAACGGCCTCTGCCAGCCCGCGGTCGACCGCCGCATTCCGCTTTCTGCGCAAAGTGGGGCCACCGGCCAGAACAGCGGAGAAGCCGTCGAATGGCAGAAGCGTTGGCCTCTGCCGCCCGGCACTCGGTGGGACTGTCGTTCCCCGACCTACCCCTTCGGTGAAACGGGGCGCGCTTCCGGCAAGGTGATGCGTGCCACCTGTTCGGCGATCGGGTCGATCGACAGGGGGTGCGCCTGGCCGGAGTGGTCGTCCGGGTTGCCAAGGTCCTGCCAGCGGCCGCCCTTGTAGATCTCGACCGCGCCGAAGTTGGCCTTGTAGCCCATCTTGCGGCTGCCGGGCACCCAATAGCCAAGATAGACGTAGGGCAGGCCGGCCGCGCGCGCGATGTCCACATGGTCAAGGATGATGTAGCTGCCGACGCTCTTGGCCTCTCGGGCGGGGTCGTAGAAGCTGTAGACCATGCTCACGCCGTCATCGAGTACGTCGGTCAGGCAGACGGCGGCCAGCGTGCGCCCGTCGGCCCCGTCGGTCGAATATTCGATGACGCGGCTCTTGATCGGCGTCTCTTCGATCATGGCGGCGAACTCGAAGATGTCCATGTCGGCCATGCCGCCGTCGGCGTGGCGGCTGTCGAGGTAGCGGCGGAAGAGGCCGTATTGATCTTCGGTCGCCCAGGGGCTCGTCGCCTCGCGCACCAGGTCGGCATTGGCGCGGATCGCGCGGCGCTGGCTGCGGTTCGGGGTGAAGTCGGCCACGCGGATGCGCGCCGACATGCAAGCGGTGCAGTCCGCACAGGAGGGCCGGTAGAGCACGTTCTGCGACCGGCGGAAGCCCTGTTTCGACAGGACGTCGTTCAGCCGGATGGCATTCTCGCCCGGAAGTGCGGTGAAAAGCTTCCGTTCCTGCCGGCCATCAAGATAGGGGCAGGGCTGCGGAGCGGTGACGTAGAACTGCGGGGCAAGGGGCAGTGTATGGCGCATGGGCGAACGGGCGGAGCGGAACCTGGTTTGTGGCTGGACATAGTGGAACGGCAGACTGCGGCACCCGGAACTGTTCCGGCCGCAGCTTGACCTTGACGTGAAGCTAGCAAGCCCGCCGCCGTCCGCCAAGAATTTTATGAAAAACGCCGAGCGGGGCGCGCTAGCCCTGATGGTTAAGGCCGGGACATCCGCGCATTGTTTCTTGCCGCGATCTGGCGGTGATCTGGGCGCGACCCGGCAGCGATCTGGCCGGGCAAAAAAAACACCGCGCGGGTTTCGCCGCGCGGTGCCTTGAGGTTCCGGGAAGGATCAGGCCTTCGGGTTGTTGCCGTCTTCGATGACGTCGGTGTCGGGACGGTCGGCAGTGTCCGTCTGTTCGGTGCGGGCCGCACGGGCGCGGTCCTCCATGTACTGGTCGAACTCCGACTTGTCCTTCGAGGCGCGAAGCCGTTCGAGGAAGGCTTCGAACTCTTCCTGTTCGCGCTGGAGCCGGTCGAGCGTATCACGCTTGTAGGCGTCGAAGGCGCTGTTGCCCGAAGACCGGAAGGCCATCGGCCCGCCGTAGGACCAGCTGCGGCAGCCCCCGCGTCCAGACATGCCCCCGGACATGCCGCCGGAAGTGCTCATGGCCATGCGCCGTTCAAAGCGCCGGCCCGACTTGCGGAAGAAGAGCGTGTAGAAGAGCAGGAACAGGCCGATCGGCCAGAAGGCGATGAAACCCAGCACCGTCGCCGCAATCCAGGCGCCGGTTCCGCGGTCATCGAGCCAAGCCTCAGCGCGGGCGGGCCAGGCGCAGGCGGCGGCGATAGTGGACATGAAAACCTCCGTTTGGGTGATGTGAAGTCCGTTCACATGCCGATAGATCGGATCGGCAGGGGGTCCTGTCAAGGGTGATGTGAATGTGTTTTACATTATTCGCCGCAAGGCCCCCGCCTGCGCGGAAAGCCGCCGAAAAGGGCTCAGGCCGAGAAATCGGCGAGCGTGGCGCCGGACAGGCCCAGAAGGGCGTCCGGGGCGATGGAAAAGACGTGGTTCGGGGTGCCGGCGGCGGCCCAGACCAGGGGGAAGGCCAAGAGGTGGCGGTCGAAGAAGGCGCGGACGGGCTTCAGGTGGCCGACGGGCGACACGCCGCCGATGACGAAGCCCGTCTCGGCGCGGATCAGGTCGGCGTCGGCCTTGCCCAGACGCTCGCCGGCAAGGGCCGAGGCGCGCTCGGCGTCGACCTGGCGGCCGCCGGCGGTGACGAACAGGACGACATGGCCGCCGGTTTCGCCCTTGAAGAGGATCGACTTGGCGATCTGGTCGACCTCGCAGCCGACTGCGGCAGCCGCTTCTGCGGCAGTCCGGGTCGAAGCGGTCAGCCCCTTCAGCTCATGGGCCACACCGGCGGCGGCCAGGGCGGCCTCGACGCGCTTCAGGCTCTTGCTCATGGGGTCCTCCGGCCTTGCGGGTCCGACCCTAGCGGACGTGACCGTGGGCGCAAGCCCTCAGCCCATCCGGGCGCAAGCCCTCAGCCCATCGCCGCCTTCTTGCGCAGGAGCATCCCGTAGAGGTCGCGCGGCTCGTCAGGGTCGGCGATCATGTCCAGGTCTTCGGAAAAGCCCAGGCCCTTCGGCAGGGCGCGAAGCTGGCGCAGCACGTAGCGGAGCGCCGAGAAATCCTCGATCGCGAAGCCCACGCTGTCGAAGAGCGTGATCGCCCGGTCGCTCTCGCGTCCCGCGATGGCGCCGGTAATGACCTGCCACAGTTCCTTGACCGGATGGTCGGGCGCGAGCTGCTGGATTTCGCCCTCGATGCGGGTCTGGGGCGGGTATTCGACGAAGATGTCGGACCGCAGAAGGATGTCGCTGTGCAACTCCGTCTTGCCGGGCGCATCGCCGCCGATGGCGTTGATATGGACGCCGGGGCCGACCAGGTTGTCGGTCAGGATGGTGGCATACTGCTTGTCGGCGGTGACGGTGGTGATGATGTCGGCGCCCAGGATCGCCTCTTCGGGCGCGGCGCAGGCGACGACGGTCAGGCCGGTCCCTTCGAGGTTCGCCGCGCATTTCCGGGTGGCTGCGGGGTCGATGTCATAAAGCCGCACCTCGGTCACGCCGCAGATGGCGCGGAAGGCAAGCGCCTGGAACTCGGACTGGGCGCCGTTGCCGATCATGGCCATGGTCCTGGCGCCCTTTCGCGCCAGCCACTTGGCGGCCAGCGCGGACATGGCGGCGGTCCTGAGCGCGGTCAGGATGGTCATTTCCGACAGAAGCACCGGGTAGCCCGTGTTCACGTCCGCCAGAAGCCCGAAGGCGGTAACGGTCTGCAGGCCTTCCTTCATGTTCTTCGGGTGGCCGTTCACGTATTTGAAGCCATACATCTCGCCGTCAGAAGTCGGCATCAGCTCGATCACGCCCACCGCGGAATGGGAGGCGATGCGCGGGGTCTTGTCGAAGAGCGGCCAGCGGCGGAAATCCTCTTCGATGGTCGCGGCGAGGTCCAAAAGCACGCGCTCGACCCCCAGATGAAGGACGAGCCGCATCATGGCGTCGACCGAAACGAAGGGGACAAGGTTCAGGTTCTGGCGGGAAATGGTCATGGTTTGATCTCAGTAGCTTCGGGTCGGACGGTCGAACACCTTGCGGCCCATGAGCGAGCCGACAAGTTCGACCATCAGCTTCGCGGTCTTGCCGCGTTCGTCCAGGAAGGGGTTCAGTTCGACAAGGTCAAGCGAGGTGACAAGGCCGCTTTCGTGCAGAAGCTCCATCACCAGATGCGCCTCGCGGAAGGTGGCGCCGCCGGGAACCGTGGTGCCGACGGCGGGCGCGATGGCCGGGTCAAGGAAGTCGACGTCGAGCGAGACGTGCAGCATGCCATTTTCGGCGCGCACCTCGTCGAGGAAGGCGCGCAGGGGAGCGACGATGCCGCGTTCGTCAAGGACGCGCATGTCGCACACGATCATGTCCGTGGTCAGGAGGCGCGCATGTTCCGCCGGGTCGACCGAGCGGATGCCGAAGAGGCAGATGCGTTCCTCGGGCACCGGGGCGGGGAAGGGGGGGAAGGCGTCGAAACCCTCGTGCCCGGCGATGTAGGCGACGGGGGTGCCGTGCAGGTTGCCGGACTGGGTGGTCAGGGGCGTGTGGATGTCCGAATGCGCATCGAGCCACAGGACGAACAGGGGCCGCCCCTCGGCCTTGGCGTGGCGCGCGGCGCCAGAGACCGAGCCGAGCGCCAGCGCGTGATCGCCGCCCATGATGATCGGCAGGCTGCCGGTCGCCAGCGCCTCGGCCGTGCGGTCGGCGAGCGACCTGGTCCAGCCCACAAGCTCTGACAGGTGGTGGACGGCCGGGTTCGGCGTCGTCGCGGGGGTCAGGGTGCCGGGCCCGACGTCACCCCAGTCGGCGACCGAATGGCCCAGATCGGTGATCGAGGGCGCGAGCCCCGCCACACGATAGGCCGCCGGCCCCATCAGGCAGCCCGCGCGCTTTTGCCCGTCGTCGAGCGGGGCGCCGATCAGGATGCAGTCCTTGGGATTCGGGTGGGGCATGGGTGCTGCTCCTTCGCGCGCGCTTCTTTGGCTGGATCACCTAAATAAGCGCCAACTTGCGGAGAAATAAAGGGGTGCTATTGTCGGATTGGATGATTGAATTGCCAAAACGGCGGATAAAATGAGCGAACTGGATGAAACCGATCTGGCGTTGATCGCCGAGTTGCGCCGCGACGGGCGTGCGGGCTGGTCGGACCTGGCCGACCGGCTGGGGCTTGCGCGCGCGACGGTCCGGGCGCGGCTCGAACGGCTGCAGGCGCGGGGCGAGGTGGTGGGTTTTACCGTCCTGACGCGCTCTGACGTGGGCGCGATGCCGGTCCGCGCGCTGATGATGGTGGCGCTCGAGGGCAGGGGGCAGGAAAAGATCACCGCGCGCCTCACGGGCCTGCCGGAGGTCAGCGCGGTCCATTCGACGAACGGCCGCTGGGACATGATTGCCGAGATCGGCACCCGCACGCTCGAGGAGCTGGACCAGCTGATCCTGAAGGTGCGCAACCTCGACGGCGTGCTGGCGAGCGAGACGAACCTTCTGTTGTCGACGCGCCGGGCAGGGCGGCGCTAGTCGCTCAACCGTTCCCGGCGCCAGGTTCCGAGCCAAAGGCCCGCGAGAGTCATCGAGAAAATGCCATTGTAGGTAGCCATTGACAGGCCGAAGAGGCTCCAGGCCACCTCGTCGCAGCGGATGAGCGGCGCGCCCTGGATCTGGGCCAGAAGCTCATCGGACGTGAGGCCCGCGATGGGGGTCGAGGTGCAGGTCGTGGGGCCGAGCCACAGCTTTTCCTCGACGCCCGTGTGGTAGAAGCCAAGCCCAGCCGTCACCAGCATCAGCACAAGGCCGACCGGCAGCAGCCACCGCCGCCCGGACCAGAGCGTAAGTGCGCCGATGATCAGGGCGGCGTAGTGCGGCCAGCGCTGCCAGTGGCAGAGCTTGCAGGGCGGATAGCCCAGCGCCTGAAAGATCAGCGCGCCGCCGACAAGCGCGGCCGAGCCGAGCGTCGCCCAAAGGACGTAGCGGCGGGACGTGGCGGACAGGGTGGCGGTCACAGGTGCAGGACCCAGTAGAGGAGGACCGCCGCGACGAGGATGCCGCCGACGATCCAGCCCATGCGCCGCTCGACGAAAGCCAGCACCGCCGTGCCGTAGCGCTGCAGCAGCCAGGCCAGCCCATAGAAGCGCGCACCCCGGGCGACGATGGCCGAGATGATGAAGAGCGGCAGGCTGAAACTCACGACGCCCGACAGGATCGTCACCACCTTCATCGGCGGCAGGTGCGACAGGCCCGAGGTCACCAGAAGCAGCAGGATCAGCCAGGAATTCTGCCCGACCCAGTCCTGCATGGCATGGAAGGCGTCGAGCTTGTTGTAGAATTCCAGGACCGGCACGGCGAGCCAGGCGAAGGCATAGTGCCCGATCAGCCAGCCGAAGATCCCGCCAAGGACCGAGGTGACAGAGGCGATGAAAGCCAGCCGCCAGGCCTTGTCGGGCCGTGCCGCGACCATCGGGATGAAGAGAACGTCCGCGGGGATCGGAAAGACCGAACTTTCGACGAAGGAGATCCCGCCGAGCGCCGTTTCGGCGCGGGGCGAGCGGGCCAGCGCGACGGTCCAGTCGAACAGGCGTTGAAACATGGGCGCGGCTCCGTCGCGGGGTCGTTCGCGGCTGATAGGCCTGCCGGACCTGCAAGGTCAAGGGCGGCGGCGGGGAGTCCATGGGGCAAAGGGGGGCCAAAGGGGGGGCAAGGGGCGCCATCGTTCCCGCTTTTCGGGGCGCGCGTGACAGGATAGTCTCGCGGCAACGTGATCGAACGGGGTGACGATCCGGTCGCTTTGGGCGCGCCAGGGGTGCGCCATGGGTGCGTCATGAAGGCACCGCAGCGGTGCAGGGGGTTGGAATGAGGTGGGACGGGCGTCGCGGCAGCGACAATATCGAGGATCGGCGGGGCGAAGGCGGCGGCGGCTTCGGCGGCCCGCCCGGCGGCATGCGCATGGGCCGCATCGGCGGCGCGGGCGGCTTCGGCCTCATCGCGGTGGCGATCCTGGTCTGGGCGCTTGGCGGCGACCCGATCGCGGTCCTGACGGGCGGCGCGGGCAACCAGACGATCCAGATGGGTGGCGGCGGCGGTGGCCAGATCACGCCCGAGGATGAACAGGCGGCGAAGTTCGTGTCGGTGACGCTCGCCGATACCGAAGAGGTCTGGAAGGACGTCCTGCAGAAAGAGGCGGGAATGGACTACACGCCGACGACGCTGGTCCTCTTCAAGGGCCAGACCTACAGCGACTGCGGCGGCGCGACCGAAGCGACCGGGCCCTTCTACTGCCCGGTCGACAAGAAGGTCTACCTCGACACGGACTTCTTCACGACCATGTCGCAGGAACTGGGCGCCAAGGGCGATTTCGCGGCGGCCTATGTCGTGGCGCACGAAGTCGGCCACCATGTGCAGGACCTTCTGGGCATCCTCGACAAGACGACGCGCTACCGCGAACAGGCGTCCGAGGCCGACGCCAACGCGATGTCGGTCCGGGTCGAGTTGCAGGCCGACTGTTTTGCCGGGGTCTGGGCGAAGAACGCCGCGCAGAAGTTCGGATCGCTCGAGCCCGGCGACATCCAGGAGGCGGTGGATGCCGCCTCGCGCATCGGCGACGACACGCTGCAAAGGAATGCCGGCCGGCGGCCGATGCCCGACAGCTTTACCCACGGCACCTCGGAACAGCGGCAGCGCTGGCTTGCGGCGGGCTACAATGCGGGCACGATCCGGGCCTGCGACACGTTCGGCACCAACAGCCTCTGACCGCCGCGCCGGTGCGGCCCGCCGCCCCACCGGCCGCTTGACCCGCCGCTTGAAATGACCCCGCGCGCCCTTTATGACGGGGGCGCGCCCGGATGGCGGAATGGTAGACGCAGCGGTCTCAAACACCGCCGACGCAAGTCATGCGGGTTCGAGTCCCGCTCCGGGCACCAGCATCCCCACCCCGCGACTGCCGACTCATCGCCACTCTTGCGTTCAAGTTGATTCGGCGCGCGTCTGACGCAACGTCGCGAATTGGGTGGAAAACATGGCCAATATCGGTCGTGGGTGCCGTAAATCCCGGTCAGGTGAAACGGGTTAAGGGCCCCGGCGGCAAAAAAAGCGGGGCAATTGCGACAATTTGGGGTCGGGCGGATTGTTCGCCATCGCTCAACGGTTAGCTAACGAAAGGACAGGTTTCCGGAAGCCGATCCTTGTTCTTCAATTGCATAATATCTCGATTAATTTTCGTAATAACAGTGTGTTATAGGAATCTTTCGCCATTTCCGCATTGGCTTCAATCGACCGCGAGGCCGCTTATGCAGCAGGGCGGTGACTACGGGCGGCGAACGGTCCTGCCACATTCCTGCCGCAATCGGCTCGCCATGTGGGGTCATCCGAGGTGACGCACCCCGGATGGCCCGGTGGCGGGGCAGGGAATTTACCCCTACGCCACGACTTGTTGAGACGACTTTTTACGACGCCTGTTTGAGCCCCGATTTAAGGACCTAGCCGTGAGCTGTTTTACGAGCGGAAGCCAATTGACCACCCTCCGGGGGGAAATCCCGGTCGAACTCCTGGCCGTGGGCGACCGTGTCGTGACCCGTGACAACGGGCTGCGCACGATCCGCCGCATCTCGCGCCGTGATTTCGACTATGCCCAGCTCGCCGCGCTGCCGCACCTGCAGCCGGTCCTGGTGACGATCGGCGCGCTCGGCAAGGGCCTGCCGGAACGCGACATGCTGATCAGCCCGAACCAGCGCCTGCTGGTCACGCCCGAGCTTTTCCCCTCGGGCGATGTGGTGGCCAAGGGCGCGCGCGAGGCGCTGGTCGCAGCCAAGAACCTGACCGACCACAAGGCGATCCGCCCCTGCCAGTCGCTGGGCGTGAGCTATTTCCTGGTCGAGTTCGACCGCAATGAATGCGTGTTGGCCAATGGTATCTGGGTCGAGGCCTTCTGCCAGCAGGACCAGAGCGACGGCGCCCGCCGCAACGCCCAGCGGAACGAAGTGCAGGAGATTTTCCCCGGCCGCAGCAAGACCGAGGCCGTAGCCCAGACCAGCGGCCCGAACAGCATTCCCGCCGCCTGAGGGCACACCCTATTTCACGTCAGCCGTTTGCAAAGGAAGTTTGCCATGACCCTTCTGATCCTCGCCGCACTGACGCCCATCCTGATGCTGCCCGGCCTTCTGACCCTGACGCTGGTCATCGGCGCCGGACTGATGCGCGGGGCGGAACCCGTCCGCGTCACCGAAACCGCGCGGAGGGCGCGCCGGTAAGGGGAAGCGACAGCCCAAGGAGCTAAACCTTGTCGGCCTGACTGGCAGAGGCCCGTGCCTCTGCCATGCGAAGGCCAAGTCATATGTCCCGGCCGGTGGCCCAAAGGCCATCGGCCAGCGCCCGCGCCCCGCCATCGGCGGGCGCTTCCGCCCCCGCTGGGGCAGGCGCCGGCCTTTGGTGTTCTGTGACACGGCCGGTCCAGCGGGTCGGCTCGCACGGGCGGGGGAAACGCCGTGCGTTTCCCAATCCCGCCCGGCCAGACCTAGCCCCTCATCCGCGCGCCGTCGGCGTCCCAGAGGGGGCCGTCGACCATGCGGGCGGGGCGCATCTCGCCCAGGATCTCGATCTCGCCGGTCAGGCCGGGGCGGATCAGGTCGACCGGCACGAAGGCCTGGGCGACCGACTTGCCGGTCCAGTGCGAGAAGCCGCCGGACGAGCAGAAGCCCACCACCTTGCCGTCGATCCAGAGCGGCTCGTAGCTGACCACATCGGCGTCCGCCGCCTCGATCACGAAGGGCATCAGCTTGCGCTTGGGCGCAAAACCCGCCGCGGCCTTCCGGCCGATGAAATCGTCCTTCTGCCAGCGGATGAAGCGGTCGATGCCGGTTTCCTGCGGCATGTAGTCCGGGCTGAATTCGCGGCCCCACGAGCCGAAGAACTTGTCGAGCCTCAGGCTCATCATCGCCCGCATGCCGAAGGGCGTCAGCCCCAGGTCCTGGCCGGCGGTCCAGAGCGCGTTCCACAAGGCACGCTCGCTCATGTGGTCGCAGAAGATCTCGTAGCCCAGGTCGCCCGTGTAGCTCACGCGCTGCACCAGGCAGTCCGCCATGCCGACCGTCATGCGGCGCGAATCCATGAAGCGGAACGAGGGGCCGACATCGCCGCGCGTGACGCGCGCCAGCAGGTCGCGGGCGCGGGGGCCGGCGATCTGGAAGCCGGTCACGCGGTCGGACATGTTTTCGACCTTCACGCCGTCCCGGAGGTTCGCCTCGAACCAGCGCAGGTGCTGGTCCTGCGCCCCGTAGCTGCCGGTGATCTGGAAGGTTTCGTCGTCGATGCAGGTCACGGTGAAGTCGCCGATGATCTTGCCCTTCGGCGACAGCATCGGGGTCAGCGACAGGCGGCCGGGCTTCGGGATGGTGCCCGCCATGACGTAGTCCAGCCAGGCGCGCGCGTTCGGGCCGGTCACGCGGAACTTGCCGAAGTTCTGCACCTCGTTGATGCCGACGCCTTCGCGCACCGCGCGGACTTCGCGCCCGGTCGCGCCAAAGGCGTTCGAGCGCTTGAAGGACGGCTCTTCATAGGTCGGCTCGCCGTCACGCGCGAAGTAGTTCGGCACTTCGAGCCCGTATTGCTGGCCCCAGACCGCGCCCAGGTCGGTGAAGGTGTCGTACATCGGCGTCGTGCGGAAGGGGCGGGCGGCCGGGCGCTCCTCGTTCGGATAGCCGACCGAGAAGCGCATCTGGTAGTTCTCGATCACCTTCGGGACGGTGTAGCCGGGTGTCGTCCACTTGCCGAAGCGCGCCACGTCAAAGCCGCGGGGATCGACCTCTGTCTCGCCGTGAATCATCCATTCGGCAAGCGACTTGCCCATGCCGCCGCCCTGGCTGAAGCCTGCCATGACCGCGCAGGCCGACCAGTAGTTACGCAGGCCGGGGACGGGGCCGATCAGCGGGTTGCCGTCCGGCGCGAAGGTGAAGGGGCCGTGGATCACGCGCTTGACGCCCGAGCGTTCCAGCACCGGGAAGCGGCGATAGGCGAAGGTCACGCTGTCCTCGATCTTGTCGAACTGCTCGTTCAGAAGCTCGTGGCCGAAGGTCCAGGGCGTGCCGTCGACCGACCAGGGCTCGGCCTTCTGTTCGTAGAAGCCGATGCAGAGCCCGCGCCCCTCCTGCCGCAGGTAGCTTTCGCCGCCGGGGTCCATGACGTGCGGGAATTCCTTGCCCTGATCGAGGACAGCGACGATTTCGGGGATGTCGTCCGTCACCAGATACTGGTGCGCCATGGGCAGTAGCGGCAGGTAGACGCCGGCCATCGCGCCCACCTCGCGCGCCCAGAGGCCGCCCGCGTTCACCACGTGCTCGGCATGGACCTCGCCCTTTTCGGTGACGACGGTCCAGGTGCCGTCCGGGCGCGGGGTGGTGGCCAGCACGCGGTTGTGTTCAACGATGGTTGCGCCGCCCATCCGCGCGGCCTTGGCGTAGGCGTGCGTCGTGCCCGAGGGGTCGAGGTGGCCGTCGAGCGGGTCGTAGAGCGCGCCGATGATGCCTTCGAGGTTCACCTGGCCATAGGTGAACTTCTCGATCTCGGCCGGGGTCAGGATTTCGGTGTGAAGGCCCATGTAGCGGTGCTTGGCGCGCTCGGCCTTCAGCATCTCGAACCGGGCCTGGTTGTCGGCCAGAGTGATGCCGCCGACATGGTGCAGGCCGCAGTTCATGCCGGTCAGCGCCTCGAGCTCTTTGTAAAGCTGGATGGTGTAGCCCTGAAGCGCGGCCATGTTGGTGTCGCCGTTCAGCGTGTGAAAGCCGCCCGCCGCATGCCAGGTCGAGCCCGAGGTGAGGGTCGAGCGTTCGATCAGCATCACGTCTTTCCAGCCCATCTTGGTCAGATGGTAAAGGACCGAACAGCCGACGACGCCGCCGCCGATGACTGCAACCTGGGTGTGAGTTTTCATGGAACGCTCCCTCGAACCGGCCCGCGCGTCCGGGCGGCGGGGCTTTCAGCGGCGATCATGGCAAGGTGCGCGCGGCTCGGGCGTGTCATTTGCGACAGAGATTGGTCGTTTTGGTGATTGGACCTCTCTGGACGCGAAGGCGTGATTGGCAGGGCGATTGGCCGGCGCTAGTCAGGACGGGACCACCGCCCCTTGCCCGAGGACCAGATGATTCGCCTGACCCTGCCACGGCTTCTGGGCCTGATGGCCGCTCTTTTCGTCGGTTGCCTGATCATCCGGCCGCTCTTGCCGGTCGACGAGACGCGCTACCTGGCCGTCGCGTGGGAGATGCACCTGTCGGGCGATCCGCTGCATCTGACCAGGAACTTCGCGCCCTACGCCCACAAGCCGCCGCTTCTGTTCTGGCTCATCAACCTTGTGTGGCTGGTGACCGGGGTCAGCGAGCTGTTCGCCCGCCTCATCGGGCCTGCCTTCGCGCTGGCTTCGATCTGGGCGACGGCGCGGCTGGCGCGCCAGTTCTGGCCCGAGGTTCCGGGCGCACCGCTTGCGGCCGGGCTGGCGCTGGCCGCGATGACGGTCTTTCAGCTTTACGGCAGTGCGACCATGTTCGACACGATGCTGACGCTCGCGACGATCATCGGCATCGGGGCGCTTTGGCGGGTCGGCGAAGGGCAGGCGGGGCTCGGTCCCTGGGTCGTCTTTGGCGCGGCGCTCGGGTTCGGAACGCTCGCCAAGGGGCCGGTGATCCTCTTGCACCTTCTGCCGCCCCTTCTGGCCTTTCGCGTCTGGGCCGATGAACGGGTGCCGGTGCGCATCCTTCTGAAGGGCGCGGGTGTGGCGCTGGCGGTCGGTCTTGCCATCGTCGCGCTGTGGCTGATCCCCACGCTTCTGACCGCAACCCCCGAATTCCGCCACGAGCTTCTGTGGAGCCAGTCGGTCGAGCGCGTTGCGGGCGGCATGGCGCATGACCGGCCCTTCTGGTTCCTGATCGGCCTTCTGCCGGTGATCCTTTTCCCCTGGTTCTTCACTCCGCCATTCTGGCGGTCCATCGCGCCTTCGCGCCTGAACGGCGACAATGCCGCGCGGCTGTGCCTCATCTGGGCCCTGTCGGCGCTGATCCTGTTCTCGTTCGTGGCCAGCAAGCAGCCGCATTACCTGGTGCCGGAACTGCCCGCGATCGCGCTCATCCTGGCCCTGCCGCTCGCCACCCGCCCGCGCCTTGCGCTCGGGGGCCTTGGCGTCGGCAGTGCCGTCACCATCGTTATCCATGTCGTCCTGATGCAGAACGGCGGCTTTGCCGACTGGAACAGCCGCAGGCTCGCCATCCTTCTCAGCCCGGCGGCAGAGGGTGACCTGGCCGTGGCCGGCACGCGCTACAATGCCGAAGTCAACTTCACCATGCGCCTGACCGATCCCGTGGCCGAGCCGCAGGACGCGGCCGCCCTCGTCGCCTGGGCGGTCGCCCATCCGAACGGCCTTGTGTTCGGCCCGGTCGAGGCGAGCCCGATCCGCAAGGCGCCGGCGTCGACCTTGCGTTTTGTGGGCGAGGACTATGGCGTCTGGCCGGCGGCGGATGCGCTGACGGCGGAGTAGGGCCCTGCCTTTCGGGCGGGCCCTACTTCTCTGGCAAGAGCCCCTTTGGCGCAAATCGCAGGACGACCAGCAGGATCACCCCCATGACAATGGTGCGCATCTGCTCGGCGCTGCCGGTCAGGGCGGACTTCAGGCCAGAGGCGGGGTCCATATACTGGGTCGCGCTCCACATCGCGGCAGAGCCCCAGTCGAAGACCTTGTTCCAGAGATACCAGATCAGGAAGGCGCCCAGGACCGAGCCCCAGTTGTTGCCCGAGCCGCCGACGATGACCATGAGCCAGATGGTGAAGGTGAAACGCAGGGGCGTGTAGCTCGACGGGACCAGCTGGCCGTCGCGCGTCACGAGCATCGCGCCCGCCAGACCGCAGATCGCCGCGCCCAGGATAAAGACCTGCAGGTGCCGCTTGGTCACGTCCTTGCCCATGGCGCCCGACGCCGTCTCGTTGTCGCGGATCGCGCGCATCATCCGGCCCCAGGGGCTGTTCAGCGCCAGTTCGCACGCCCAGAGGATCAGAAGAAGAACGGCGGTGAAGAGGAGCGCGTAGAGAAGCTGCACGGCGATCGTCGAGGCCGTGACCGGATTCAGTCCCCAGTTGGCGCAGAAGTCCAGGAAGCGCTGCGATTCCTGCAGGCTGACCTCGGTCGGGACCGGCCAGGGGCGGGGGATCTGGGTGGCGTTCTTGACGCCCCGGTCGAGCCAGTCCTCGTTCTTCATCACGGCGACGATGATCTCGCCGATGCCCAGGGTGGCGATGGCCAGATAGTCCGACCGAAGCCCGAGCGCGGTCTTGCCGATGGCCCAGGCCGCGGCTGCGGCCATGAGCGCGCCGGCCGGCCAGGCGACGAGCGCGGGCAGGCCAAGGCCACCGATATTGCCGGCGGCGGCGGGGTCGTTCGCCTCGATATAGGCGACGGCCGGGTCGAAGATCGCGCGGTAAAGGAAGAAGCCGCCGACCAGGATAGCGGTGACGCCCCAGGTCCGCGCGCGGCCCTTAAGGTGGCCATAGGCAAAGACCGCCAGGCCGACGACGCCAAGGCCGGTCAGCAGCGCGACGACCAGCCGGCCGACGCCGGCGGCGTTCCAGACCGCAGTGACCGGCGGCAGCGAGACGAGGACGCCGGCAAGGCCGCCCAGCGCCACAAAGCCGACGATCCCGGTCGAGAAGAGCCCGGCATAGCCCCATTGCAGGTTCACGCCGAGTGCCATGATGGCTGACAGGAGGCACATCAGGACGATTTCCAGAACCACGTTCCAGCTGCCCGACAGGATCGTATAGCCGGAGGCGTCGGCGTTCAGGGGATGGACCTGCCAGTGGACCGTGCCCTCGAGCAGGAGGAGGAGCCCCATCAGGGCGAAAAGGATCAGCGTGCGGTTCCGCGAGTTCGTCATGGTCACACTGCCTTGCCTTTGAAGATGCCGGTCGGCTTGAACAGCAGCACGATGATGAGGATCGCGAAGCTGACCGAGAATTTATACTCGGTGGACAGAAGCTGCATCAGCCCGTCGGGCATCAGGCTTTCGGGCAATATGTAGCTTGCCACCTTCTTCCAGGCGTAGGTCAGCCCGATTTCCGAATAGGCGATGAGGAAGCCCCCGGCGATGGCGCCGAGCGGATTGCCAAGGCCGCCGACGACGGCCGCCGCAAAGATCGGAAGAAGCAGCGCGAAGTAGTTGAAAGCCTTGTAGGATTTATCCAGCCCGTAGAGCGTGCCCGCGATCACCGCGAGGCCCGAGGCGATGATCCAGGTGATGGCGACCACCCGCTCTGGGTTGATGCCGGAGAGAAGCGCCAGATCCTCGTTGTCGGAATAGGCCCGCATCGACTTGCCGGTGCGGGTGCGGTTCAAGAACCAGAAGAGCGCCCAGACCACCAGCCCCGCCGTCACGACGGTGATGGCCTGCGTCATGCGGAGCGCCAGCCCCTCGTTCAGACCCGTTTCGGTGCGGAACCAAGTCGGGTCGATCAGGAACTTCTGCCCGTCCGCAAACTGGATTTCCTGCACGCCGATGATCATGCGGGTGATGCCGGCCATGATGAACATGACGCCCATCGAGGCGATGACGACGATGACGGGCTTGGCCTTCACCCGCCGATAATAGCGGTAGACCGTCCGGTCGGTCAGCAGCGCGACCGCCGACATGGCCGCGATCCCGAAGGGCAGGGCCAGGATCGCGGTCGGCAGGGGGCCGAAACTTATACCCATCGACTGGAACCACCAGGTGAAGAGGATCACCACCGCCGCGCCAAAGGCCATCGTGTCGCCGAGCGCGAAGTTGGAAAAGCGCAGGACGCCGTAGACCAGCGTCGCCGCCAGCGCGCCGAGGGCCAGTTGTGCGCCATAGGCCGTCGCGGGGATGACCACGAAGTTCAGAAGGGCGACGAGCGCGTTCAGGAAGTCCATTGCTCAGCCCCCCAGGAAGGTGCGGCGGACATCGGGGTCGGCCATCAGCGCGGCGCCCGTGTCGGTAAAACGATTGGCGCCCTGCACGAGCACATAGCCCATGTCGGCGATCTCGAGCGCCTGGCGGGCGTTCTGTTCGACCATCAGGATGGAGATGCCGGTGCGCGCCACCTCGATGATGCGGTCGAAAAGTTCGTCCATGACGATGGGCGAGACGCCCGCCGTCGGCTCGTCCAGCATCAGGACCTTGGGCTGGGTCATCAGCGCGCGGCCGACCGCGACCTGCTGGCGCTGGCCGCCCGACAGCTCGCCCGCCGGCTGGCGGCGCTTTTCCTTCAGGATTGGGAACAGGTCGTAGACCTGCGTCATCGTATCGCGGAAGTCGTCGGTGCGGATGAAGGCGCCCATTTCCAGGTTTTCCTCGACGGTCATCGAGGTGAAGACGTTGTTGACCTGCGGCACGAAGCCCATGCCCTTGCGCACCCGCTCCTGCGGCGAAAGGGTCGAGATGTCCTCGCCATCCAGGTGCACCCGGCCGCCGCGCAGGTTCAGCATGCCGAAGACCGCCTTCATCGCCGTCGACTTGCCGGCGCCGTTCGGGCCGACGATGACGGCGATCTGGCCCTTTTCCACGGCAAGCGTGCAGCCATGCAGGATGTCGGCGGCGCCATAGCCGCCGGTCATGCTCTCGCCGATCAGGAAGGGTTCCTTGCCGCTCACGCCCTTCGGCCGGGCATGGCTGTCGGAGTGGGTAAGGGGTTCGGCAGTCGCCTGCGGAGCCTTGCTCATGCCGTCACCCCCGCACTGCTGGTCATGATGCTGCCCGCTGTTACTTCGGCCAACTCTTTGCCCTCTGCCATTACTCTGCCTCGATTCTTGTAGCGGCAATGATGTCCGCATGCAGTTTGCGGTCAGCGTCGGTGACTTGATCGGGGGAGCCAAATTGGAAGTTCAGAATTTGAACGGTGAGCCTGTCGGTCAGGACAACGGTGTTGAAATACAGGTAAGGAATGTCCTCATAGGTAACGGCAAAAACAGTTGTTTCGGCCGGAAGGCCGCTGACCTGTGCCGCCGTCCGGGAAATCACGATCGGTTTCTGACCGAAGGCGTGCTCAAAATAAGTCAACGCCGCGAAGCTAGCTGTTTTCAATGTTCTGCCAGAGCTGGCACCGATTTTCGTCACAGTATATAGCGCATAATGGTGGTCGTCGTGACGGAAGCTGGCCACAACGTCGTCCCTGCCATCACCACTGTCACGCTGCCAAGCCGCATCCTTCGGGCAGAAATAGACCCTCAGCGACAAAAAGCTGCAACTCTGCGGATCGACCGGTTTGTAGGCCCAGGTCTCATCCGAGAAAAGCGTAACGGTCTTGCCTTCGACAACAGACTCGCCAACGACCTCGGCAGCAGAAACTGGCACGGACGTCAACAAGGCACCAATCGATAGGGCCCCGAGCGTACGGGCGCCCCGCCAGACCAGTCGTCTGGTTGCCTTTTGCACGCTCGGTTCAGCCATGAGCCTCTGCCTTGACCTTGTTCTTCAGGCCGCGGCCCAGGTAGGCCTCGATCACCGCCTCGTTCTTCATGATGCTGTCGGCCGATCCTTCGGCCAGGACCTTGCCCTCGGCCATGACGATGACCGGGTCGCACAGGCGGCCGATGAAATCCATGTCGTGCTCGATGACGCAGAAGGTATAGCCGCGCTCCTTGTTCAGGCGCACGATGGCGTCGCCGATCGTGTTCAGAAGCGTGCGGTTCACGCCCGCGCCGACCTCGTCCAGGAAGACGACCTTGGCGTCGACCATCATGGTGCGGCCGAGTTCCAGCAGTTTCTTCTGGCCGCCCGACAGGTTTCCGGCGCGTTCGTCGGCCAGGTGCGAGATGGTCAGGAAGTCCAGCACCTCGTCGGCCTTCTTCCAGAGCGCGCGCTCGTCCTCGCGGATGCGGGCGCGGTGGAACCAGGTGTTCCAGAGCGTCTCGCCCGACTGGTGGCCCGGCACCATCATCAGGTTCTCGCGCACGGTCAGGGACGAGAATTCATGCGCGATCTGGAAGGTGCGCAGAAGGCCCTTGTGGAAAAGCTCGTGCGGGGCAAGGCCGGTAATGTCCTCGCCGTCCATGGTCACCCGACCGGAGGTAGGTTTATAAACCCCGGCTATGACGTTGAAAAGCGTGGATTTTCCGGCGCCGTTGGGGCCGATCAGCCCGGTGATGGAGCCGGTGGCGATGTTCAGCGACGCGCCGTTGACGGCACGAAAGCCGCCGAACTGCTTGTGCAGGTCTTCGACCTTTATCATTTGTCCCCCAGTCCAGCCCCGTCCGGTCGCGGGGTTCCTCCGCCATCGGTCCGGGATCGCGCCCGAATTCGTCGCGGATGTGTCTCCGCTTGCGCCCGGCGTCTCTTCTGTCAAGCAGAGTCCGAAAGGGGCAGCCCGCCGTGACGGGCCGCCCCCCTTTGGATCAAGTCGTCAGCGGTATTTCACCGTTTCGATCTTGTTGTCCTTGACCTCGATCTCGCGGTAGTTGCCCGCGCTTTCGCCCGGGGGCACCAGCTCGACGTTCGAGGCGCCGACATAGTCGATGTCCTTGCCTTCCTTGATGAGCTTGAGCGCCTTGCCCAGTTCGCCCGGCTCGATCTTTTCGCCGGGTGCGTTGGCGATTTCCATGATCTTCTTGGAATAGTCGGCAGGCTTCGTGGACTTCGCGGCCTGCATGGCCAGAAGCATCAGGGCCGCCGCGTCATAGCTTTCCGGCGTGTAGGGCGACGAGACGTCGAACTTGCCGCCCGACATTTCGCCCAGCGTCTTCAGGCCCGGCGAGTCGTTGCCCGGCACCTGGCCGAACGAGCCGTTCAGGCCATTGGGGACGTTCTTCGTCAGCGTGTCCGAGATCATGCCGCCCGGCAGTTCAAACTTCGAGAAGGCGCCCGAATCGACGGCCGCCCGCAGGATGCCCGAGCCGCCCTGGTCGACGTAGCCCGCCACGATCAGGATGTCGCCGCCGGCCGAGGCGAGCGAGGCGACTTCGGCCGAATAGTCGGCCTTGCCGTCTTCGTGGGCGATGTTCGCGGTGATCTTGCCGCCCTTCGCTTCGAACGACTTGGCGATGGCTTCGGCCAGGCCCTTGCCGTAGTCCGAGTTGGAATAGGTCAGCGCGGCCGTCTTGATGCCATGTTCGATCATGATGTCGGCGGCGACTTCGCCTTCACGCGCGTCCGAGGGCGCGGTGCGGAAGAAGAGGCCCTTCGAATCGAGGGTCGACAGCGCCGGCGAGGTCGCCGAGGGTGAGATCATGACGGTGCCGTTCGGAATGGCGACGTTCGTCAGGACCGCGATCGTCACGCCCGAGCAGTCGCCGCCGAGGATGCCCGCGACCTTGTCCGAGGTGACCATTTTCTGCGCGGCGGTCGTGGCGACGGCCGCGTCGGTGCAGGTCGAATCGCCGCGCACCGACGAAACCTTGGTGCCGTCGAGGAATTCGCCCGAGGCGTTCACTTCCTCCATCGCCGCTTCCGAAGCCGCCGCCATGGATTTGGTCAGCGACTCGATCGGGCCGGTGAAGCCATAAAGGATGCCGAGTTTGATGTCTTCGGCCTGAGCGACGCCCGCAAACAGGGCACAAGCCGCCGTCGCGGCCATGAGCTTCTTCATAGGTAGACTCCCCGTCTATTGTTTTTGACTGGGGCAGACCCTAGCCGCATCGGCTTGAAAAGCAAGCACCTTCGCCATCTTGCCTCGGAACTCGCGGCCGCCGATCCGTCCTGCCGTTCGGTCAACCGGCAGAAATTCCGGCGGCGCGTTCCGGCCGTCAGATCGACAGCCGCGCCGGGGCTGACGGTTTGCCAAGCGTGCCGCGTTCGCGGTAGGGCGTCGTCTGATAGTGCGCGCGGTAGCATTTCGAGAAATGCGAGGGGCTGGCAAAGCCGCAGGCGAGCGCCACGTTGATCACGCTCATGTCCGTCTGCATCAGCAGGTTGCGCGCCTTCTGCAGGCGAAGTTCCATGTAGTAGCGCTTGGGGCTGCGGTTCAGGTAGCGCCGGAACAGCCGCTCGAGCTGGCGCGTCGACATGCCCACGTCGGTCGCAAGAAGCGCGGGGCTGATCGGGTCCTCGACGTTGGCCTCCATGATCTGGATGACCTGGCTGAGCTTGGGGTGCCGCACGCCGATCCGCGTCGGGATCGACAGGCGCTGTGTGTCCTGGTCGGTGCGGACGGTGGAATAGATGAGCTGGTCGGCGACGATGTTGGCGACATCCTCGCCATGGTCCTGGGCGATGATCCTCAGCATCAGGTCCAGCGACGAGGTGCCCCCGGCCGTGGTCATCCGGTTGCCGTCGATGACGAAGACCGATTTCGTCAGGCGCACATCCTCGAATTCCTCGATGAAGCTGTCCTGGTTTTCCCAGTGGATCGTCGCGCGCTTGCCGTCCAGAAGGCCGGCCCGCGCCATCGCATAGCCGCCGGTGCAGATGCCGCCGACCACGACGCCGCGCCGCGCCTCGCGGCGCAGCCAGTTCAGGACCGGCTTCGTCGTCGCCGCCTGCACGTCAATCCCGCCGCAGACAAGGATCGTGTCCTCGCGCTCGACATCCTGAAGCCCCATGTCCAGCTTGAAGATCGCGCCATTCGAGCAGGCGACCTCGCCCCCGTTCTCGCCGGCGAAGGTCCAGGCATAGGCGGAATAGCCGAGCATGCGGTTGGCGATCCGCAACGGCTCGATCGCGCCCGCGAACGAGATCATGGTGAAGCGTTCCAAAAGCAGGAAGACGAAGCGCTTGGTGTGACCCCGCTCGTCCGTCTTGATCTTTGCGCGTCCGGCCATCATCTGCATAATGCGACCCATTGCTGTCGTTTTGGGCACAATCCCACCAATCCGTCGCCGCCGCAAGGGGCGTTGGTCGTGTGTCTGGTGGGGGGTGGGCCGGGGCAGGGGTGGTTTGCATCGGTCGGCGGGCTTCGCTATAGAGCGGGCCGTTAACGCTAAAGAAGTGGGCGCGCGGGCAAGGACCGTCGCGGAATGCGGAGGCAGATGATGGGCAAAGGTTGGACGAAGTCGGATTGGCGCACGAAACCGCGCGTGCAGATGCCTGACTATCCCGATCAGGCCGCGCTGAAGGCGGTCGAGGACCAACTGGCCAAGATGCCCCCCCTGGTCTTTGCCGGCGAGGCGCGCAAGCTCAAGCGCGCGCTTGGCGAGGCGGGCGCGGGCCGGGCCTTCCTGCTTCAGGGCGGTGACTGCGCCGAAAGCTTCGCGGAATTTTCTGCCGACAACATCCGCGACACCTTCAAGGTGCTGTTGCAGATGGCCATCGTCCTGACCTGGGGCGCGAAGGTTCCGGTCATCAAGATCGGCCGCGTCGCGGGCCAGTTCGCCAAGCCGCGTTCGGCCGGGACCGAGGTTATGGGCGGCGTCGAGCTGCCGTCCTACCGCGGCGACATCATCAACGGCTTCGACTTCACCCCGGGCGCGCGGGTGCCGGACCCGCAGCGCATGCTGCAGGCCTATACGCAGGCGTCGGCGTCGCTGAACCTGCTGCGCGCCTTCTCGTCGGGCGGCTATGCCGACATCCACCGGGTGCAGAGCTGGATTTCGGGCTTCACGGACGAGGCCGACGCCCGCCGCTACCGCGAGATTGCGACCCAGATCAGCGATGCGATGGACTTCATGGCTGCCGCCGGCGTCACCTCGAAGACCGCACCGGAACTTGGGACCGTCGACTTCTACACCAGCCACGAGGCGCTTTTGCTGGAGTATGAAGAGGCGCTCGCCCGTGTCGATTCGACGACCGGCCTGCCGGTTGCGGGGTCGGGCCACATGATCTGGATCGGCGACCGCACGCGGCAGCCCGAGGGCGCGCATGTCGAATTCTGCCGGGGCGTGCAGAACCCGATCGGGCTGAAGTGCGGCCCCTCGACCACCCCAGAGGATCTGAAGGTCCTCATGGCAAAGCTGAATCCGGAAAACGAGCCGGGCCGGCTGACGCTGATCGCGCGGTTCGGGGCGGGCAAGGTCGGCGAGCATCTGCCGCGCCTGATCCGCGCCGTCCAGGAAGAGGGCGCGAGCGTCGTGTGGTCGTGCGATCCGATGCACGGCAACACGATCAAGTCGGCGACCGGCTACAAGACCCGGACCTTCGACAGCGTCCTGCGCGAGGTGCGCGAGTTCTTCGCGATCCACAAGTCCGAAGGCACGATCCCTGCGGGCGTGCATTTCGAGATGACGGGCCAGGACGTGACCGAATGCACCGGCGGCGTTCGGGCGGTCACGGACGAGGACCTGTCGGACCGTTACCACACCGCCTGCGATCCGCGCCTGAACGCGAGCCAGTCGCTGGAGCTTGCGTTCCTCGTGGCCGAGGAGCTTCAGGCGGAACGCGCGCTGCGCAAGGCCTCGGGCCTCTGATCCGGGGCCGGCCTAGCGGTCGCGCCCGGCGTCGTGGACCAGTGTGAGGCGCGGTCCGGGCGCGCCCGTGAAGGGCCGGGGGGCTTCGGCCAGCCCGGTCATTCCCGCCATTTCCAGCGCCTCGGACAGCGCCGAACGCCCCGCGCCGCGCCCCGTCAGGGCTTGCCGGGTGACGCCCGACAGGTCGAACCGCCGGGGGGCGCGGCCGGTCTGGCCGGTCGTCACCAGGCAGCCCAGCGCCCGGCTGATGCAGCCGATGTCGCTGCGGAGCGGCAGAAGGACCATCCGCCCGTCAAGCCGGGGCCGGCCAAAGCCGGTTTCGGCGTGCAACGCCAGTTCGACCGCCTCCGGCCCCGCGAACGTGGCCTCGAGCGCTGCAGCCGCCGCATCGCGTGCCGCCGGTGTGAACAGGACGCCGATCGGCATTCCGCGCACGTCCGAACCGACAAGCCCGGTCAGGTCCTGCCCCGCGACGCGGAAGCGCGCCTGGCCGGGCGCCACCCGTTCCAGGATGAATGAGGCCGGGAGCGCCCCCTCGATCCCGCGGGGGTCGAGGTCGGCGCGCAGGGGCACGAGCCGCCCGTCGCGCAGGCTGTCCCAGTAGGCCCGGACCTCTGCCAGCGCGTCGGTGATCCGGGTCTCGGGCAAGGGGGGGGGCCCCCGCCGTCCGTCGAATGAAATCACATTATCCATGGGCCGCCCCAATATTGGCGTGGAAGTGGGACCCCGTTCGGGGCAGAGGCCCTTCTGGGCGAGAGGGTTCAGGGCGCGTTGCCAAAGGACGGCGACTGTTGCTAACCCTGATCCTGTTAGGTGAATGAAATGTTAATTTCGCTAAACTCTGACGGAACTATACGGCATTTGCCCCAAAAACCGAGGATTTTCGCAAGCAATGGTTAACGGAGCCAAGGGCGTGAAGGGGACGGCATCCGGGGCGTCGGTCCTGTCGATGACCGGATTTGCCACCGCGCGCGGCGCGGGGGGCGGCGCGAGCTGGGTCTGGGAGGTGCGCTCGGTCAACGGCAAGGGCGCGGATTTCCGGCTGAAACTGCCCGACGGGCTCGACGGGCTCGAGGCGCAGCTGCGCGCGGCCCTTCAGGCGCGGGTGGCGCGGGGCAATGTCTCGCTGAACCTCAGGCTCGACCGCGATCCGGGGGCCGAGGCGGTCGCGCTGAACGAGGGCGCGCTCAGGGCAACCATCGCCGCGCTGATCCGCATAGAGCGGGTGGCGGGCGAAGCGGGGCTGACGCTCGCCTCGCCGACGGCGGCAGACATCCTGGGTCTGAGGTCGGTCACGGAAGGTGCGGCGGCGCGTGACGGGGCGGGGCTGGCGGCGGCGATCGCTGCCGATTTCGCGCCCGTGCTCGAGGCTTTCGTTGCCGACCGCGCGCGCGAGGGGGCGGCCCTTGCGGCAGTCCTCGGCGCCCAGATCGACCGGATCGACACCCTGCGGGCCGAGGCGCAAAAGGCCGCCGAAGCGCGCCGGCCCGAGGCTGAACGCGCGCTCCGCGAGGCGCTGGCGCGGGTCCTGTCCGGCGCGCCCGATGCCGACCCCCAGCGGATCGCGCAGGAGCTGGCGATGCTGGCCGTGAAGGCCGACGTGGTCGAAGAGCTGGACCGCCTTTCCGCCCATGTCGGCGCCGCGCGTGCGCTTCTGGCCGAAGGGGGCGCGATCGGCCGCAAGCTCGACTTCCTGACGCAGGAATTCCTGCGCGAGGCCAATACCTTGTGCTCGAAGGCCGGGAACGTGGCGCTGACGCGGATCGGGCTTGACCTCAAGACGGTCATCGACCAGATGCGCGAGCAGGCGCAGAATGTCGAATAGGGGCCCCGAATGAGCGTTGAAATATCCCGGCGCGGGCTTCTGATCATCCTTTCGTCGCCCTCGGGTGCGGGAAAGTCGACGATGGCGAAGCGCCTCATGGCCTGGGACCCGACCTTGCGCTTTTCCGTGTCGGCCACCACCCGCCCGCCCCGGCCGGGCGAGGTCGAGGGGCGCGACTATATCTTCCGCTCGCCCGAGGAATTCCGCGCCCTGGTCGCCGCCGGCCAGATGCTGGAACATGCCGAGGTCTTCGGCAATTTCTACGGCTCGCCCCGGGCGCCGGTCGAGGCCGCGATGGCCGAGGGGCGCGATACGCTTTTCGACATCGACTGGCAGGGCGGACAGCAGGTCAGGAATTCGGCGCTTGGCAAGGACGTGGTGTCGATCTTCATTCTGCCGCCCTCGATGGCAGAGCTTGAGCGCCGCCTGCGGACGCGCGGGCAGGACAGCGACGAGGTGATCGCGGGCCGGATGGCGAAGTCGGAAGGCGAGATCAGCCATTGGGCCGAATATGACTATGTGCTGGTCAATGACGATGCCGACGAGACCGAGGACCGGCTGCGCGCGATCCTGCGCGCCGAACGGATGCGCCGCGACCGGATGCCGGGCCTGCTGGAGTTCGTGCGCGGGCTGAATGCCGAAGCGGAGGGGAAGCGATGATCTATGCACTCGATGGCCAGGCGCCCGAGATCGCCGAGGGCGTCTGGGTCGCGCCCGACGCGGTGCTCGTCGGCCGGGTGCGGCTGAAGGCAGGGGCGAACGTCTGGTTCGGCGTCGTGGCACGCGGCGACAATGAATGGATCGAGGTGGGCGACGGCTCGAACCTGCAGGAGCATGTCGTCCTGCACACCGACATGGGATTTCCCCTGACCATCGGCCGCGACGTGACCGTGGGCCACAAGGCGATGCTGCACGGCTGCACCATCGGCGACGGCAGCCTGATCGGAATGGGCGCGACGATCCTGAACGGCGCGCGGATCGGGAAGGGCTGCCTGATCGGGGCCGGGGCACTGGTGACCGAGGGGAAAGAGATCCCGGACGGAAGCCTGGTCATGGGCGCGCCTGGCCGCGTCGTGCGCACGCTCGACGCCGAGGGGCAGGCGCGGCTTCTGAAGTCGGCCGAGGGCTACCGCAGGAACGCAGCGCGGTTTGCGGCGGGCCTCAGGGCCCTCTGACACGCCTTCGTTGCGTCGGCGGCGACCTGCTCGCCGGGTTCCGCGCGGCCGCGCGGCGGTGACAGGCGGGGCGATTGTCGCTATAATCTTCCCAATCCGCCCGGCGAGGCGGGCCATGGCGCCGGGATGACGCCCGGCGCGCCAGTGAGGTGAGGGCAGAATGACCATTTCCATGACCGTATCGCGGCGGGGCCTTCTGGCCGCCGGCGGCGCAACACTTGCCCTTGCGGCCTGCGGCAACGGTGTCGGCTCGAACGGCGGCACCACGCTCGACGCGCGGGTCGATGCGACGCGCGACTACATGAAGCGCAACTTCCCCCTGGCCTATGCCAAGATCCAGCAGGCGTCCGGGGTCCTTTACATGCCGCTGATGACCGAGGCGGGGCTCTTCTTCGGCGGCGCCTACGGGCGCGGCGCGCTTCGGATCAATGACGTGACGGTCGACTATTATTCGGCGACGCAGGGCAGTTGGGGGCTGCAGGTCGGCGCGCAGCAATATGCGCACATCATCCTGTTCATGACGCCCGAGGCCCTGGCGAACTTCCGGTCCTCGCCGGGCTGGACCGCGGGCGCGGACATGCAATATGCAACGCCCGACGGCGGCCAGAATGCGGGCGTGGATACGACGACGACCAGCGCGCCGGTCGTGGCCTATGTCTTCGGGCAGGCGGGCTTCATCATCGGCGCGACGCTCAGCGGCACGAAATACACGCGAATCATCCCCTGAGGATCGAGGCCGCGTGCCATCCGCGCGCCCCCACCCGCGCGCTCAGTCGAGTGCGCGGAGGCGGGCCGTCAATCAAACGCGCGGAGGCGCGCCGTCAATCAAACGCGCGCAAGCGCGCGATCAGGCTCGACGTGTCCCAGCGGTTGCCGCCCATCTTCTGCACGTCCTTGTAGAACTGGTCGACGAGCGCCGTGACCGGCAAGGGCGCGCCGATTTCGTCGGCGGTCGACAGACAGATCGCCAGGTCCTTGCGCATCCAGTCGGCGGCAAAGCCGAAGTCGAAGCGGTTCGCGGCCATGGTCTTGTGGCGGTTGACCATCTGCCAGCTTCCGGCGGCGCCCTGGCTGATGACCTCGACCAGCGCCTCGATGTCGAGGCCGGCCTTGCCGGCGAAATTCAAGCCCTCGGCCAGGCCCTGCACCAGTCCCGCGATGCAGATCTGGTTGACCATCTTCGCCAGCTGCCCCGCGCCCGAGGGGCCAAGCAGCCGGCAGATCCGCGCATAGGCCGCCATCACAGGCTCGGCGCGGGCGTAATCTTCGGGCGTGCCGCCGCACATGATCGACAGGACGCCATTTTCGGCCCCGGCCTGACCGCCCGAGACGGGCGCATCGACGAAGCCCGCGCCCTGGGCGGCGGCAAGGGCGGCCAGTTCGCGCGTCACCTTGGCAGAAACCGTGGTGTGGTCGACCATGATCGCACCCGGCGCGAGCCCCGCGAAGGCGCCGTCCGCGCCAAGGCAGACCTGGCGGAGGTCGTCGTCATTGCCGACGCAGGAGAAGACGAGTTCGGCCCCCGCTGCCGCCTCGCGCGCAGAGGGTGCAGACCGGCCCTTGTGCTTTGCCAGCCAGTCTCCGGCCTTGGCGGGGCTGCGGTTCCAGACGGTCACCTCATGCCCCTTGGCCGCCAGGTGGCCCGCCATGGGAAAGCCCATCACCCCAAGACCCAGAAACGCCACCTTCGCCATGCCGATCCTCGCTGACCTGTCCGCTTCCTGCCCGCACGGATGCGCGAGCATCCCCGCTGACTGATTGCACCGGGGCCACTTCTGCCCTAGTGAACCGCCCCGATGGACCCGTCAACAGCGATGGGCAACCGCGATGGGCAACCGCGATCGGGCGGCCAGACCCGCAGGATGAGGATGGCGCCGACATCATGACGATCGCGCGGGTCTTTCGCTGGATGGTGCGGCTCATTTCCGCTGCACTGATCCTGTTCGTCGGCGCGCTCTGGCTCGTCTACTATTTCGCCTCGCGCTCGCTTCCGGACTATGACGACCACCGCGCCATCGCCGGCATCGGCGCCCCGGTCGAGATCGTGCGCGACACGGCCGACGTGCCGCACATCTTTGCCAAGACAGACGCCGACGCCTTCTTTGCGCTCGGCTATGTCCATGCGCAGGACCGGCTCTGGCAGATGGTCGTCGCCCGCCGGACGGTGCAGGGCCGCCTGTCCGAGATCTTCGGCACCCGCACGCTGAAGAGCGACGAGCTGATGCGGCGGCTCGACCTTTACCGCCGCGCGCAGGCCTCGGTCGTGGCGCAGACGCCCGAGGCGCGGGCGGCGCTCGAGGCCTATGCCAAGGGCGTCAATGCCTGGATCAACGTGGTCAGCACAGAGGCGAAGGGCAGGGGGGCGCCGGAGTTCTTCCTCTATCCCGGCGAGATCGCGCTCTGGCAGCCGGCGGATTCGATCGCGCTTCTGAAGCTTCTGGCCTTCCAGGAAAGCGACCAGATGCAGACCGAGGTGGCGCGCGCGCGCCTGTCGCTTCTGAATCCCGACTGGCCGACCGACCTGATGCCCGACATGCCGGGCGACGGGGTGGCTGCGCTGCCGCCCTATGCGAGCCTTGCGCCGGGCCTTCTGCCCGATCCGGGGCGGCGGCTGGCGCTTGACGATGATGCGCGGGACCCGCTTGGGGCGATGCGTCCGCGCGGGCAGGCGGCGGCGTCGAACGTCTGGGCCACGGCGCCAAGCCGGGCAGCGGCGAACGGAGCGCTTCTGGCCAACGACCCGCACATGTTCTTCACGGCGCCCGCGCCCTTCTACCTCGCGCGGCTCGACCTTGCCTCGGGCGGGGTCATCGGCGCGACGGTTCCCGGCGTGCCGCTGGTCCTTGCGGGGCGGAACACAAAGATCGGCTGGGGCATCGCCACCGCCTATGCCGACGACCAGGACCTGTTCCTGGAAGAGCTCGATCCGGCCGACCCCTCGCGTGTCCGCACGCCCGAGGGCTGGCGGGCGCTTGACAGCCGCAAGGTCATCCTTGGGGTAAAGGACGGCGCGCCGGTGACGGTGACGGTCAGCGAAAGCCCGAACGGGCCGATCCTGCCGCCGGACCTGTTCGACCTCCAGTCGATCACGCCCAAGGGCCATGCCATGGCGCTTGGCTGGACGGGGCTGTCGAGCGCCGACACGACGATGAGCGCCTTCCTGCAACTGATGCAGGCCCCGGACATCGACAAGGGGGCGGCGGCGGGTGCGGGCGTCATCGCCCCGGCGCTTGACGTCGTTCTGGCCCAGAAGGATCGGGTCGGCATGGTGCTGATGGGCGAATTGCCGGGCCGCGACCTGGCCAAGCAGGCGCAGGGACGCCTGCCGTCGCCCGGCTGGATCCCCGCGAACCGCTGGGGCGAACGGCGGCCTTACGACACCAATCCGCGCTTCATGGACCCGGCGGGCGGCATCGTAGGGGCCACCAACAACAAGATCATCGACCGGCCCTTCCCGGACCATGTCAGCTTTTCCTGGGGCGACAGCCAGCGGGTGCAGCGCTGGACCAAGCTGATGGAAGAGCGCGAGGTCCACAGCCGCGAAAGCTTCATCGCCGCACAGCTCGACACGATCGCGACGGATGCGCGCACCATCCTGCCCCTGATCGGCAAGGACCTGTGGTTCACCGGCACGGCCGCGCCCGAAGGCTCGCCGGAAAAGCTCAGGCAGCGGGCGCTCGCGCTTCTGGCGGCCTGGGACGGCGACATGAGCGAGCACCTGCCCGAGCCCCTGATCTTCGCCGCCTGGGCGCGGGCCTTGCAGGTGCGGCTTGTCCATGACGAGCTCGGTCCCCTGGCCGATGCCTTCGCGCGGCCCGATCCCCTCTTCATCGAGCGCGTTTTCCGCGACACGGACGGGGCGGGGCACTGGTGCGACATCCAGCAATCGGCGCCGGTCGAAACCTGTTCTGACATCGCGCGCATGGCGCTCGACGACGCGCTTTTGACGCTTGAGGAAAAGTATGGACCCAACGTCGAAAGCTGGCGGTGGGGCGATGCGCACGAGGCGCGGCAGGACCATCCCGCGCTTGGCCGGATGGCGCTTCTGAACTGGGTGATGAACATCCGGTCCTCGACCAGCGGCGGCGACCATACGCTGATGCGCGGCCTGACCGGGGGCGATCCGGCCGACCCGTTCCTGAACGTGTCCGGCCCGGTGTACCGGGGCGTCTACGACTTTGCCGATCCCGACAGTTCGGTCTTCGTCATCTCGACCGGCCAGTCGGGCCACCCGCTCTCGCGCCATTATGACGATATGAGCGAGCTGTGGCGGCGGGGGGAATATGTGCCCATGTCGCTTGATCCCGCGCTCGCGCGCGGGGCGCCGACCGGGGTGACAGTGCTGACGCCGGAGGGGGCGGGTGGTTCCTGAGGGCGGAATTCCGACCCATGTCGTTTTGGGTGGCAGAGGCCGTTGACCCTGCCATGCGAAGGCTTCGTCTTTTGTCCCGGCCGATGGTCCAAAGGCCATCGGCCAGCGCCCGCCCCGCCATCGGCGGGCGCTATGCGCCCACCGGGGCAGGCGCCGGCCTACGACAGTTCATGACAAGGGCGGTCCAACGGCGCCGTGCCCGCACGGCCGGGGGAAACGTATAGGTTTCCTGATCCCGCCCGGGCCCGGCCATTCGGCGAGTGGAGGGTGCTGCCCCCCGATCTCAGCCCAACGCCCGCGCCGCCATCGGCGCGAAATAGGTCAGGATGCCGTCGCACCCCGCGCGGCGGAAGGCCATCAGGCTTTCGAGGATCACATCCTCTTTCACCCAGCCCTGCCGGATCGCGCCCATCAGCATCGCATATTCGCCCGACACCTGATAGGCGAAGGTCGGCGCGTCGAAGCGGTCCTTCACCTCGCGGCAGATGTCGAGGTAGGGCATGCCGGGCTTGACCATCACCATGTCCGCGCCCTCGGACAGGTCGCGGGCGACGAGCCTCAGCGCCTCGGCGCGGTTTGCCGGGTTCATCTGGTAGGTCTTCTTGTCGCCCGTCAGCAGGCCCGAGGCGCCGACCGCATCGCGGAAGGGGCCGTAAAAGGCCGAGGCGTATTTCGCGGCATAAGAGAGGATCGCCACATCCTTGTGGCCCGCGCGTTCCAGCGCCTGGCGCATGGCGCCGATCCGGCCGTCCATCATGTCGGACGGGCCCAGGATGTCGGCCCCGCTTTCGGCCTGCACCAGCGCCATGCGCGTCAGCGCATGCACGCTCTCGTCGTTCAGGATCACGCCATCCTTCACCAGCCCGTCATGGCCGTTGAGGTTGTAGGGGTCGAGCGCCACGTCGGTCATCACCGCCACCTCGGGCACCGCCGCCTTGACGGCCCTGATCGCGCGGTTGGTCAGGTTCTCGGGGTTCCAGGCCTCTTCGCAGCCAAGCGTCTTCAACTTCGGATCCGTGTAGGGAAAGAGGCAGATCGCCGGGATGCCGAGGATCGCCGCCTCTTCCGCGGCGCGGACGATGCCGTCGATCCTGTGGCGCCTGACGCCCGGCATCGAGGCGATCTCGACATCCGCGCCCGGCACGTCGGTCACGAACAGGGGCCAGATGAAGTCGGCGGCCGAGAGGCGGGTTTCGGCGACCAGGTCGCGCAGCGCCGGGGTGCGGCGCAGGCGGCGAAGACGCTGGGCGGGGAAGGGGGCGACGGGATGGGTCATGATGGCTCGGGCGGCTGTTGGGCTGTTCGGCTGGCGCATAGGCCTGACATGGTTTCCGGCAGCACTCAAGGGGACGGACTGTCGCGGAGCCAAGGCGGGTCTTGTCGCCCACCCGCCCGAGGGTTGTGCGCGGCGGGGACGGGCCCTATTGTCCCGCGCGGGCCCGCGACCGGCCCCAGACGGAGATGCGCGTGACCTTCGGCCAACTCTTCTTCTCGCTCTTCGACCTGCGGTCCTTTTCGAGCATCTGGTACTGGATCACGCTCGGCACCCTGTGGACGGCACTTGCGCATTGGGTGATGGGCGTGCCGATCGACACTGTCTGGCGGGCGCGGCGCGGCGACGGGCAGGCGATCGCGGACATGGAGGACGGGGTCAGGATCACGGTCAACCGGCTGGCGCCCTGGGGCGGGACGGCCGGCACGGTGGCGCTCGCCTTCGGCTGCGCGCTTCTGTCGGCGCTGGCGGTCCTGGGGTTCTACGGCCGGGTCGAACTTGCGCAGGCGCTCTTCCTCATGCTGGTGCCGCTTCTGCCGATCAGCCTCATGCGCATGGCCCTGGCCGCCCGCATCCGGGCCGAGGGGCTGAGTGGTGCTGCGCTGGTCAAGCGGCTCATGCGGCAGGCGACGGCGCTTCAGGTCATGGGATTTGTCGCGATCCTGGTGACGGGCAGCTGGGGCACGGTGCAGAACCTCCTGTCGCGGCCCTTCTGAGCTGACCCGATAGCCGCCTCTTGACAGCGCGCGCCGGGCGGCTAGGTCAGGGCGCATGTCCGACAGTCCCGCCCATCTGATCCTGTCCGGCGCGCCCGAGGGGTTCGACGCCCGCCTCGTCGCGCGCGAACTGGCGCGGGGCGCGCCGGTCGTCCATGTCGCGCGCGACGACAAGCGGGCCGAGGCGATGCGCGCCGCCCTTGCCTTCTTTGCGCCCGAGGCGGTGGTCCTGTCCTTCCCGGCCTGGGACTGCCTGCCCTACGACCGCGTGTCGCCGAACCCCGATATTTCCGCCGCGCGGATGGCGACGCTGGCGGCGCTGGCCAAGGGGCTGAAGGGGCCGTTCGTCCTGCTGACGACGATGACTGCCGCCACCCAGCGTGTGCCGGCGCGCGCGGTCGTCGAAGGGGCGGCCTTTACCGCGACGGTGGGCCAGCGCCTCGATGAGGCGGCGCTCAAGGCCTACCTGGTGCGGATGGGCTTTTCCCAGACATCGACCGTGTCGGAACCGGGCGACTATGCCATTCGCGGCGGGATCATCGACATCTATCCGCCGGGACAGGCGGGGCCCGTGCGGCTCGATCTTTTCGGCGACGTGCTGGACGGGGCGCGGCGGTTCGATGCGGCGAGCCAGCGGACGATCGAGAAGCTGGCCAAGGTCGAGCTGGCGCCGGTCAGCGAAGTCATCCTCGACGACGCCTCGATCGCGCGCTTCCGTCAGAACTACCGCATCGAGTTCGGCGCCGCCGGGACCGACGACCCGCTTTACGAGGCCGTCAGCGCGGGCCGCAAGCACGCCGGCATGGAACATTGGCTTGGCCTCTTCCACGACCGGCTGGAAACGCTTTTCGACTATCTGCCAGGTGCGACGGTGATGGTCGACGACCAGGTGCCCGCAGCGCAGCTTGCGCGGTGGGAAGGGATCGCCGACCAGTATGACGCCCGGACCGAGGCGATGAAGCGGCGCGACCGGATGGATACGGTCTACAAGCCCGCGCCGCCGGGTCTGCTCTACCTCGACGAGGCGCACTGGCAGGGGGCGGTCAGGGGGCACCGGACGGTGCAGCTGTCGGTCCTGCCGCAACCGACGGGCGCTGGCGTTCTGGATGCGGGTGGCCGGATCGGGCGGAACTTCGCGCCAGAGCGGCAACTGGAAAGTGTCAGTCTTTTCGGCGCCTTGAAGGATCATATTGAGGCAAAGCGCAAGGATGGCGCGGTTGTTGTTGCCTCTTATTCCGACGGCGCGCGGGAACGGCTGCAGGGGCTCTTGCAGGACGAGGGGGTCGCCGACGCGACGCTGGTCCGCACCATGCGCGACCTGCGGCCGGGGGGCGTGCATCTGGCGGTCTGGCCGCTCGACCACGGGTTCGAGGCCGAGGGCACGCCCGGCCAGCGCGACGGGCTGACGGTCGTATCCGAACAGGATGTGCTGGGCGAGCGGCTGGTGCGCGGCGCGAAGAAGCGCCGCCGGGCCGAGAACTTCCTGACCGAGGCGCAGAGCCTTACGCCCGGCGATCTGGTCGTCCATGTCGAGCACGGGGTCGGACGCTACAAGGGGCTGGAGACGATCACCGCCCTTGGCGCGCCGCACGAATGCGTGGCGCTCGAATATGCCGGGGGCGACCGGCTGTTCCTGCCGGTCGAGAATATCGAGCTTCTCAGCCGCTATGGCCATGAAGAGGGGCTTCTGGACAAGCTCGGGGGCGGGGCCTGGCAGGCGAAGAAGGCGCGGCTCAAGGAGCGCATCCGCCAGATCGCCGAACGGCTGATGCGGGTCGCGGCCGAAAGGCACCTGCGTGCCGCCCCGATCCTCGAGGCGCCGCACCACGAATGGGAGGAATTTGCCGCCCGCTTCCCCTACCAGGAAACCGACGACCAGCTGGCGGCCATCGGCGATGTGGTGACGGACCTCGAGGCCGGCAATCCGATGGACCGGCTCATCGTCGGCGACGTCGGCTTCGGCAAGACCGAGGTCGCGATGCGCGCGGCCTTTGTCGCGGCCCAGTCGGGGGTGCAGGTCGCGGTCATCGCACCGACGACGCTGCTCGCGCGGCAGCACTACAAGACCTTCACCGAACGCTTCCGCGGCACGGCGGTCACCGTCCGGCCGCTGTCGCGCTTCGTCAGCGCCAAGGATGCGGCGATGACGCGGGACGGGTTGGCGGACGGGACGGTGGACATCGTCGTCGGCACGCATGCCGTCCTGTCGAAGTCGGTGAAGTTCCGCAACCTCGGCCTGTTGGTCATTGACGAAGAACAACATTTCGGCGTCGGCCACAAAGAGCGGCTGAAGGAGATGCGGTCGGAAATCCACGTCCTGACCCTGACTGCAACGCCTATCCCGCGCACGCTGCAACTGTCGCTGACCGGCGTCCGCGACCTGTCGATCATCGGCACGCCGCCCGTCGACCGGCTGGCGATCCGCACCTATGTCAGCGAATTCGACACGCTGACGATCCGCGAGGCGCTACTGCGCGAGCATTACCGGGGCGGCCAGTCCTTCTATGTCGTGCCGCGCATTTCCGACCTGCCGGAGATCGAGGCCTTCCTGACGGAACATGTTCCCGAAGTGAGCTACGTCATCGCCCATGGCCAGATGGCGGCGGGCGAGCTCGACGAGCGGATGAATGCCTTCTACGACGGCAAGTATGATGTGCTTCTGGCGACGACGATCGTCGAAAGCGGGCTCGATATTCCGACCGCGAACACCATGATCGTCCACCGGGCCGACATGTTCGGGCTGAGCCAGCTTTACCAGATCCGGGGCCGGGTCGGGCGCGCGAAGGTCCGCGCCTACGCCTACCTGACCACGAAGCCCCGCGCGCCGCTGACGCCGCCGGCCGAAAAGCGGCTGAGGCTTCTGGGCTCGCTCGACAGCCTCGGCGCGGGCTTCTCGCTCGCCTCGCAGGACCTCGACCTTCGGGGCGCGGGGAACCTTTTGGGCGAAGAACAGTCGGGCCATATCAAGGAAGTGGGCTACGAGCTTTACCAGTCGATGCTCGAAGAGACGATCGCCAAGCTGAAGGCGGGCGATCTGGACGGGGCCCTGGGCGACGATGGCCAATGGGCGCCGCAGATCAATCTGGGCGTGCCGGTGCTGATCCCGGAGGCTTTCGTGCCCGACCTCGACGTGCGGCTGGGGCTTTACCGGCGGCTCTCGCACCTGACGACGAAGGCCGAGCTCGAAGGGTTCGCGGCCGAATTGATCGACCGTTTCGGCCCCCTGCCGCGCGAGGTCAACACGCTGCTCCTGGTCGTGCGCATCAAGGGCACCTGCAAGCGCGCCGGCATCGCGCGGCTGGACGCCGGGCCGAAGGGGATCACGGTCCAGTTCCACGGCGACAGGTTCGCCAATCCGGCCGGATTGGTGGACTTCATCCAGGCGCAGAAGGGTGCGGCCCGGGTCAAGGACAACAAGATCGTGGTCGCAGGCAGTTTCGCGACCGAGGCCGAGCGGATCAAGGGCGCCTTCGCCATCGCGCGCGACCTGGCCGAAAAGGCGGTGACCCCGAAGGGCTAGAGCCGTGCTGCCCGCCGCATCAGGAGTGTCGCGAGCGTCGAACAGGCGACGGCGGTCAGCATGGCGGGCACCGGTGTTCCGTTGAACATCAGCCCCGTCACCGCGGCGATCGCTGCCGACAGGACCGTCGACAGCGACGAGATGACCGAGGTCGCAAGCCCGGCCAGGTGGCCCATCTTCTGCATGGCGAGCGCGTTAAGGTTGCCGAAGGTCAGCCCGGCGATGAAGAAGATCGAGGTCGCCCAGACATAGAAGGCCGCGAAGGCCAGATTGCCGGTCGGATGGCCCAGCAGGAAGACCCCGAGCGTCACGACCGACAGGATCACCTGGCCGACATAGGCCAGCGTCGCCATGCGGCGCATGCCCACGCGCCCGACAAGGCGGCTGTTGAAGAAGGAGCCGGTCGCCGCGATGGCCGCGATCAGCGCGAACCACAGGGGGAATTCCTCGGCCCGGTCGAAGCCCTGGTCGAAGATCTGCTGGATCGAGGACAACAGCCCCAGCATCTGGCCGAAGCCGAGCCCGGTGATGATGGTGTAGAGCCGCACCTCGGGCGCTGCCAGAACCTCGCGCAGCCCTTCGGCCAGAAGGGCGGGGCGCAAGGGGCGGCGGCGTTCGGCCGGGTGGGTTTCGGGCTGGCCAAGGCCGAACCAGACCAGCGCTATGAATGCAAAGGCGACATAGGCCAGGAAAATCGCGCGCCAGCCGGCCAGGTGGATGATGCCTTGCCCGACGAGGGGCGCAAGTGCGGGGACGATCATGAAGACCATCATGACGATCGACATGATCCGCGCCATGTCGCGCCCCGAAAACAGGTCGCGCACCAGCGCCAGCGACACGACGCGCGGCGCGGCGGCGCCGAAGCCCTGGACCATGCGGGCCGCCAGAAGCATTTCGAGGCTGGTGGCCTGATGGGCGACAAGCGCTGCGATCAGGTAGATCACCAGTCCGCCGATCAGCACGGGCTTGCGCCCCCAGGCGTCCGACAGAGGCCCGACGAGCAGCGTGCCGAGCCCCATGCCCAGGACGAAGACCGACAGGATCAGCTGCGCGCGGTTCGGCGCGTCGGGCGTGAGGTCCGCCGCGATGGTCGGCAGTGCCGGCAACATGGCGTCGATCGAAAAGGCGATCGTGGCGAACAGCATCGCCAGCCGGGCCGTGAAGACCGCCGAGCCGCGGGGCGTGGGGGACGCGGGTGGGGTCATTCGCGGGCGCCCGCCAATTCGTCAATGACGCCGGTCCAGAGGTCGGCCGGCTGCGCGCCGCGCACGACATGGCGGTGGTCGATGATGAAGGTCGGGACCGCGCTCACGCCCCGCGCGCTTGAATGGGACATGCGGGCGCGGACGGTTTCGACATCGGCGTCGGTGGCCAGAAGGCGGGCAATGGCGTCGCGGTCAAGGCCGACCTGGCCGGCGATGTCGGCGAGCGTGGCTGCGTCGCCGATGTCCTTGCCCTCGGCCCAGTAGGCGCGGAACAGGGCATCGACCATCGGCTTCTGGCGCCCCTCGATCCCTGCCCAGTGGATCAGCCGGTGGGCGTCGAGCGTGTTCGGCGTGCGCTTGATGGCCGGAAAGTCGAAGGGAACGCCCAGCGCCTCGCCCTGGGCGATGAGGGGGGCGTGGACCTTCATGATCGCCTCGGGGCTGCCGAAGCGGGCGGCCATCCAATCGGCGCGGTCCATGCCCTCGCGCGGCAGGTCAGGGTTCAGCTGGTAAGGGTGCCATTCGATCTGGAACGGGTGCTTCGGCCGCGCCTCGAGTGCGCGGTCAAGCTGCGCCTTGCCCAGATAGCACCATGGGCAGGCCACGTCCGAGATGATGTCAAGCTTTATCATGGCATTGCATCCTTTTCCTGAAGTGCGCCATCGCGAAGGGCGCGGCGATTGATCTTGCCGTTTGGCGTGTGCGGCAAGCTGGCGTGATGGTCGTAGCGGCGGGGGCGCTTGTAGGGGGCGAGGCGGGCGTTGGCCAGCGCCGCCAGCGCCTCGGCCGTCGCGGTGCCGGTATAGGCCAGTGCGATGATCGTGGTCGCGGGGCCCACGCGGGTCTCGAAGGCTGCGACCTCGCCCGCGCCGGGGCAGGGCGCGAGCGCCGCCTCGACCTCGGCCGGCGAGACGCGGAAGCCGCCGGCGTTCATCATGTCGTCCGTGCGGCCCGCGAAGCGGATGGCGCCGCCGTCAGTCCGGGCAGCCCGGTCGCCGGTCAGGAACCAGTCGCCGCGAAAACGGGCCATTGTTTCTGCTTCTGCACCCCAATAGCCAAGAAACAGACCCGGATCGCTGCGGTGGACGGCGATAGTGCCTTCGGCGTCGGCAGGCAGGAGCGCGCCTTCGTCATCCAGAATGGCGACGCGGCGGCCCGGTTGGGCGAAGCCGATTGCCCCATCAGGCGCAGGGCGGTCGGGTGAGCCCGAGATGAAGGTGGAACATTCGCTGAGGCCATAGGCCTCGTGGAGGGGCCGGCCGGTTGCGGCTTCCCAGGCGGCACGCAGATGCGGCGAGAGCGACTCGCCTGCCGTCAGGCCATGGCGCAGGTGCGGGAGGTCAATCTTATCATAGGACTTCAATATCTGCCTATAAATACCGGGTGCTGCAGCAAAAAGCGTTGCGTCATGGCGGCGGAGCAGCAGGGGCATCTGCGCGGGCGTCACGCCTTCGGCCGGAACCAGCGCCGTCGCGCCTAGGGTCCAGGGGTCCAGAAGCCCGGTACCGAGCGTGAAGCTCCAGTTGAAGGCACCGGCATGGAGCAGGCGGTCGCCCTCGGTCAGGCCATACCAGCCCCGGTGCATCATGGCCCGTGCCCAGATCGCACGGTGGGCGTGAAGGACAGCGCGCGGGCGGCCGGAGGTGCCGGAGGTATAGACAAGGTAGGCCGGGCGGTCCGGTGCACCCGTCAGGGGCGCACGGCCGGGGCCGTCGTAGGTGGCGCGCATCTGGTCGCGGGTCAGGACCGGCGCGGGGCAGGGGTCGGGCAGGCTCGCACCCGGCGCGGCGAGGATCAGCGACGGGTCAAGGTCGGCGGCCAGCGCCGTCACCTCGGGCGCCGTCAGGCCGGCGGGTGCCGCGACCGGCAGAAGGCCGGCAGCGATGCAGGCAAGGAAGGCGACCGGGAAATCGGCGCTGTTGCCCAGACGCAAAAGAACCCGGCCGCCATCGCGCAGGCCGAGTGCTATCAGCGCTGCCGTCAGACCTTCGACCGCCGCGATCAGACGCGCGTAGGACCAGCGCTCGGCGCCTGTCGGCGACAGGATCTGAAGCGCACTTTTTTCCGGCCGCGCGCGACCCGCGGCCAGGACATGCGCCGTCAGCGAAAAGGGCGTAGGGCAGGGGGATGGCGCATCGGCGGGGTGCATGAGGGATGGCTACGCCCCTTGGTGCGCAGAGGCAAGGCGGGGGCAAGGCGGTGGGCCGGGCTTGGCTAGGCGGGGCAAAAGGGCCACTGCCGCCCTTGCGCCGGACGAAAAGATCGCATATGTGCGCGGCACTTCACAGGCGGAGTGCGGGCTGACGGGGGAGACATCCCCGCCGGTCCACCGGTTGGGCGAAAGCCTGAAATCACTCCGCTCAGGCGCAAACCGGAAAGGAACGAACGATGGCGCTTCCCGAATTCTCCATGCGTCAGCTCTTGGAAGCTGGCGTTCACTACGGCCACCAGACCCAGCGTTGGAACCCGCGCATGGCCGAATATATCTATGGCGACCGCAACGGCATCCATATCATCGACCTGACCCAGACGGTCCCGTTGCTGGACACCGCGCTGAACGTCGTGCGCGAGACGATCGCCAAGGGCGGCCGGATCCTCTTCGTGGGCACCAAGCGTCAGGCCTCGAAGTCGATCGCCGAAGCTGCCGAAAAGTGCGCGCAGTATTACATGAACCACCGCTGGCTCGGCGGCACGCTGACCAACTGGAAAACCGTTTCCCAGTCGATCGCGCGGCTCAAGCACATCGACGAGGTGATGGCGAACGGCGCCGATGGCCTGACGAAGAAAGAGCGGCTCGGCATGGAGCGCGAGCAGGCGAAACTTCAGGCCTCGCTCGGCGGCATCCGTGAAATGGGCGGCCTGCCGGACCTGCTGTTCGTCATCGACGTGAACAAGGAAGACCTGGCCATCCAGGAAGCCAACAAGCTGGGCATCCCGGTCGTCGCCATCGTCGACACCAACTGCTCGCCCAAGGGCATCCAGTATGTCGTCCCCGGCAACGATGACGCGGCGCGCGCCATCCAGATGTACTGCGACCTGGTGAGCCGCGCGGCCCTTGACGGCATGTCGGCCCAGATGGGTGCGGCGGGCGTCGACCTGGGCGCGCTGAGCGATGCGCCGGACGAGCTTCTGGGCGAAACCGCCGAGGCCTGAGGCGGCCCGACGGCGCGGCGGCGCGAGCCGCCCGCGCCCTGCAAGGCGCTTCATCGGGCGGGGACATTCCCCGCCTGACCCGTTTAATGAACAACGAAGGAGAGCGGTCATGACGATTACCGCACAGATGGTCAAGGAACTGCGCGAAACGACCGGCGCGGGCATGATGGACGCCAAGAAGGCGCTGACCGAGGTCAAGGGCGACATGGAAGCGGCGATCGACTGGCTGCGCACCAAGGGCCTGGCCAAGGCGGCCAAGAAGGCCGACCGCGTGGCGGCCGAAGGGCTGGTCGCGGTGGCGGTCGACGGCGCAACGGGTGTCGCGGTCGAGGTCAACTCGGAAACCGACTTCGTGGCCAAGAACGGCGAATTCCAGAACATGGTGCGCGACTTCGCCCAGTCCGCGCTGGCCGTCGACACGCTCGACGCGCTGAGGGATGCCAAGGTCGGCGCCAAGAAGGTTTCGGAAGTGCTGACGGACGCCATCGCCAAGATCGGCGAGAACATGACGCTGCGCCGCATGGTCAAGGTCAACGGCGACAGCGTGGTGAGCTATGTGCACAACGCGGCCGCCGACGGCATGGGCCGGATCGGCGTCCTCGTCGGCCTGAAGGGCAAGGACAATGGCATCGGCAAGCAGCTTGCCATGCACATCGCCGCCTCGTCGCCCCTGGCGCTGAACGAAGCTGCGCTCGATCCCGCGATCGTCGAGCGTGAGCGCACGGTGCAGACCCAGAAGGCGCTTGAGGAAAATGCCACGTCGGCCAAGCCGAAGCCCGAGGCGGTGATCCAGAACAACATCATCCCGGGCCGGATGAAGAAGTTCCTGGAAGAGAACACGCTGATGGGCCAGAAGTTCGTCATGAACCCCGACATTTCGGTCGAGCAGGCCGCGAAGGATGCCGGCGTCGAGATCGTCAGCTTTGCCCGTGTCGCCGTGGGCGAAGGCGTCGAGAAGAAGGAAGAGGATTTCGCGGCGGAAGTGGCCAAGACGCTGAAAGGCGCCTGAGGCCGTTGACCTTCGCGAGACAGGGATCGGGCGCCTTCGGGCGCCCTTTTTCTTGCGCGCTGGCCGGATCGTCAGAACGGGAGCAGCGGGGAGCATGGGCGCCGCGCGAGCGTAGGTGGTCGCCCTGGCCGGAGCGGGAATGGTCCTTGAGACTGAAGCCCTGCGCCTGGCCAATGACCGGGAAGGCGCGGCGGACAAAGGTCGCAGGGCCCCGTTGCGAGGGCGCCGGGTGCCGGTCGTCCCGGAGGGTCCCCGCTGCCTCGGGGCGCAGCAGGTTGCGACAGGATCGGGAGGCGCTGAAGGGGCCTGGGCATGGGGGCTCGGCCTTTTGGGCAGGAGAGGACCCCCGTCACGGCTGGTCGGCCGGTTCTTTTCCGACGCACGCGTGTGAACGACCGCTTGCAGGCACAGGATGTCGGGCGGGCCGGCGGAGAGAAAGGGCAAAAGCCGGTCCTGCAGCAGCCCGCCCCAGCCGCTCGGGCACATGCAAGCGGGGGTTCGTTCCTTCGGCCGATGAAAAAAACGGTCTGCAGAAGGGGCCGGATTTACATGAGTGCGACGCGCCGCCGCCTCAGGGAACGGGGATGATGCGGACCCGGCGGAGCCCGCATCATCCCCGAACCGGGCCAGCCCGTCGGGAAGGACGAACGGCCGCGATGGTAGAAAGACCGCCCCCACGGGCCCGTGGGCCCGGCGAAGAGGACAGTCTGGGAAGGTCAGTGCGGTGCCCCCCCCGATAAGGCACGTGGGGCAGGGCACCGCTGTTCCAGGCTTTCGCCACTACCAGTGGAACCCTGCTATCATGGCTTGCTGACGCTGCGGCAGAAAGTCTGGAAATCCCTACCTGACCGAAATTCTTCAGTTGAATAATTTCACGGTCGCGCCGGTTCGTAGCGCAAAACGTTGCGTCACCCCGGATTGGGGGTCACTCGCGGGACGGGAAAAGCTGGTTGTGGATCGCCGCGTGAAGGACAGCCTGGGTCGTCGTCTCGACCCCGAGCGCCTCGCGCGCCAGCCGCAGGTGCTTTTCGACCGTGGCGGCCGTCAGCCCCATCTTCCTGGCAATCCCCTGGCTCGTCAGGCCGCAGGCGACCCATTCCAGCACCTCGCGCTGGCGGCCGGTCAGGGCGGCTTGGGCGCGGCTTGGCAGTGTCGTCAGGTGGGTGTGGACGACGGTGTTCATCACCGACAGTTCCTTGCCGTGACGGCCCCAGAGGTCGTCGACCTCGTCCTGCGTCCAGTCCGGCGGTGCGTAAAGGCTGATGCCGCCCCGCGCGCGGTAGGAGGGGTGGGGAAAGCTGATCGTATAGCCCGCGTCGATTCCGAATCGCTGTTCGAGCGATTGCAGGCGCTGTTCGCAGGGTGAGAGAGGGGCGCAACGGCCCGCCTCGAGGGTCCGCGCGAAAGGTTTGGCGCCGGTGTTTTCGACCGCCCACCGCACCATCGGCGCAACGAGGTAGAGGCCGCCATCCAGGAAGTCGCGCAGGTAGTCCGGGGGAAGCGTCGACAGGATCAGCGACTCAGCCGGCCGGGGCACCCCCTTCACCGGCCCGAGCCGGCTCGAGGCATAGAGCAGCCGGTCGAAGCCGTAGGCGGCCATCTGGTCCACGTGCAGCGCCCAGATATCCTCGATCGCGGTGGTGGCAAGCGCCCGGTCCAGAAACTCCACCAGCGGCAGCGGCTCTGCGGCTTCGCGCAATTCGATGATGTGGCTCATGTCATCAGCCATGTCACTCGGCTCCGTTCTACTGAACCATCTGCGCGCCGACCTATGGCCAGTCGGGGCAGCAACCGCTCACATGTAGGTTGCAGAGCGCCGATCCCGCACCTAAGGTCGCGCCGCTGCTGCACAAAACGTGGCATGCAATTTCCGGATTGTCGAGTTGTGACGGACGGTCCGTCCAGCCAAATCTGACGGGGGACCGAGCCGAGTGAGCGAACGGTATGACGTGGTCATCGCGGGCGGGGCCGTCACCGGCTCGTCGACAGCCTGGTGGCTGATGAAGATGCGGCCGGACCTGAAGGTTCTGGTCGTGGAACCCGACCCGAGCTATGCGAAGTCGGCCACTGCGCTGTCGGTCGCGTCGGTGCGCGGACAGTTCTCGAACCCCGTCAATGTTCAGATCTCGCGCTTCGGCGTCGACTTCATCCGCCATTTCGCCGAACGGCTGGGGCCGGCCGGCGAAGTGCCCTCGCTGGGGCTGAAGGAAAACGGCTATCTCTTCCTGGTGGGATCGGTCGAGGGCGCGAAGCTTGCCGAGGAGCTCGCCGTCATGCAGCGCGGCCTGGGTGCCGCGACCGAGGTTGTGACGCCAGCCGAACTTAAGGCGATCTATCCCTGGATGGAGGTCGACGACCTGAGCGCCGGCAGCCTTGGCCGCCGCGACGAGGGCTGGTTCGACAACATGGGCCTGCTCTCGGGCTTCCGGAACGCGGCCCGCGCGCTCGGCGCGCGCTATGTGAAGGACCGGGTCGCGGGGTTGGCCATGGCGGGGGGCCGCGTCACGGGCGTGCGGCTCGCAAGCGGGACAGAGGTGGCCTGCGGCGCCTTCCTGAACTCTGCCGGGACGGCCTCGGCGACCGTTGCCGCGATGGCGGACCTCGCGCTGCCGGTCGAGCCGCGCAAGCGCACGGTCTTCGTTGTGGACGCGCCGAATGCGCGCCACCCCGAGGCGCCGCTCATCATCGACCATTCCGGCATCTATATGCGCCCCGAACATGGCCAATGGATTACCGCGACCGTGCCCGACGACGACGGCCCCTGCGATCCCGACGACTGGGAGCCCGATCACGCCCAGTTCGAGGATCTGATCTGGCCGCGCCTTTATGCCCGCGCGCCGGGCTTCGACGCGGTCAAGGTCGCGCGCCTGTGGGTTGGGCACTACGACTACAACACGCTCGACCAGAATGCGGTGCTGGGGCTATGGCCGGGGACCGAGAACTTCTTCGTCGCAGCCGGCTTCTCGGGCCACGGGTTGCAGCAGGCGCCCGCCGTTGGCCGGGGCCTGGCCGAGGTCATCCTGACCGGCGCCTACCAGACGCTCGACCTGGGGCAACTGGGGGTGGAGCGGGTGCTAAAGGGCGAGCCGTTCCTAGAAAAAGCCGTGGTATGATCGCGGATTACTAAGTGATCTTCGCGCAATACACGAATATCAGAGGCCGTTGACCGGCACCTTCAGGAAGGTCTTGCCATCCTCGTCCGGGGGCGGCATCTGCCCGGCCCGCATGTTGACCTGCAAGGACGGGATGATCAGCTTCGGCATCGACAGGGTCTTGTCGCGCGCCTCGCGCATCTTGACGAACTCGCCCTCGCTCCGGTGGGCGATGTGGACATTCGCGGCCCTTTCCTCGGCCACCGTGGTTTCCCAGGCGAACGCGTCGCGGCCCGGCGCCTTGTAGTCGTGGCAGACGAAGATGCGCGTCTCGTCCGGCAGGCTCAGGATGCGCTCGATCGAATGGTAAAGCGCCTTGGCCGAGCCGCCGGGAAAGTCGCAGCGCGCCGTGCCGTAGTCCGGCATGAAGAGCGTGTCGCCGACGAAGGCCGCATCACCGATGACATAGGTCAGGCAGGCGGGCGTGTGGCCGGGCGTGTGCAGGACAAGGCCCTTCAGCCCGCCGACCGTGAAACCGTCGCCGTCCTTGAAGAGCCGGTCGAACTGGCTGCCGTCGCGCTGGAACTCGGTCCCTTCGTTGAAGACCTTGCCGAACGTGTTCTGCACCGTGGTGATATGTTCGCCGATGCCGATCTTGCCGCCGATCCGTTCCTGGATATAGGGCGCGGCGGACAGGTGGTCGGCGTGGACGTGGGTTTCCAGGATCCAGTCGCAGCGCAGGCCCTGATCGCGGACGTAGGCGATCACCCGGTCGGCCGAGGCCGTGTCGGTGCGCCCCGACGAATAGTCGAAGTCGAGGACGGAATCGACGATGGCGCAGGCGGAGCTTGCCGGGTCCTTGACAACGAAGGTGACGGTGTTCGTCGCCTCGTCGAAAAAGCCGGTGACGACGGGCGCAGGGCCGGGGGAGGGGGGTTGGGAGGGGGTCATGGCGCTCTCCTTTACAACTGACATATTGGCTCGCGCCGGTATGTCAATCGCGCTGCTTGGCAAGGTGGGCGGAAATCAGGCCGGGCAGGGCCGCGAATTCGGAAAATCGTCCCACAATCGGCCAGCGCGCCGGATCGCCGTTCGGATAACCCCCGGTGAAAAGCAGGAAAGGCAGGGCGGCACCCGCCGCCGTCTCGGCGTCAACAGCGCTGTCGCCGACATAGAGCGCATGGGACCGCCCGGTCGCACGCACGGCGGTCAGAAGCGGCGCCGGATCGGGCTTGCGCACGGGTAGGCTGTCGCCGGTCACCACATGGGGGAAGAACGGCGCGAGGCCCGTCGCAGCGAGGACCGCGCGCGTCGCGGCTGCGGGCTTGTTGGTGCAGAGCGCGAGCGCATGGCGCTGATCGGCCAGCGCCCCGAGGGCGTTGAGGACACCGGGATAGAGCAATTCGGCCCCGCCGGGGTGGGCGGTGTAGTCGTCCTCGATCGCCCGCGTCAGGGCAGGGGCCAGCGTCGGGGGCAGGGCGAGCATGCGCAAGAGGCCTGCGACCAGTGCGGGCAGGCCGCGCCCGACGTGGGACTGGATCGCCGCCTGGCTTTGCGGTGCGATCCCTTCGGCCACCAGCGCCCGGTTAACCGCAGCCGCGATCCCGGCGCTGCTGCCGATCAGCGTGCCGTCCAGGTCGAAGACCAGCGCGGGCAGGTCGCTCATGCGCGCCATTTGATCGAACAGCCCATCGCGGGCACCTGGTCGGCCGGTCCATGCCCGGTTTCAGCGACACGCTTCATCGCCTCGTAAAGCTCGCGACGTGCATCCGGCGGTCCGGGATTGCGGCCAGAGGCATCGAGCCGGCCACGATATTGCAGGCCGGTCGCGGCGCCATAGCCGAAGAAGTCAGGTGTGCAGACCGCCCCGTAAGCCTTTGCCACATCTTGCGTTTCATCAAACAGGTAAGGAAAGGAAAACGCCGTCTCACGCGCCAGTCGCGCCATTTCGGCCGGTGCATCCTCGGGGTAGGCAACCGGGTCGTTCGACGAAATTGCCGCGACGCCGATGCCGAGCGCCTGAAGGTCGCGCGCGTCGCGCAGGATGCGGTCCAGGACGGCCTTCACGTAAGGGCAATGGTTGCAGATGAAGAGGATCAGCGTGCCATTCGGGTCGGCCACGTCAGCAAGCCGCCAGATGCGGCCCTCGGTATCGGGCAGCGCGAAGTCCGGCGCGGGCGTTCCGAAGGCGCAAACGGGCCCCTGGACGGCCATCAGAGGACAGCCGCCGCGGCGGCACGGATCGCTTCGATATTCGCGCCGTAGACCGATGGATTGTTCACGGAACCGCCGGTAAAGACTGCCGAGCCGGCGACCAGGACATCGGCGCCTGCCGCCACGACTGCCGGAGCGGTTTGGGGCGTAATTCCGCCGTCGACCTCGATCAGGATCGGCCGGTCGCCGATCATTCCACGCAAACGTCGAACCTTATCCACCTGGGACGGAATGAATTTCTGGCCGCCGAAGCCCGGATTGACCGACATGACCATGATCAGGTCGACCATGTCCAGAAGCTCGGCCGCGGCCTCGACCGGCGTGCCGGGATTTATTGCAAGACCGGACTTTTTTCCTGTCGCACGAATGGCTTGCAATGTGCGGTGAATGTGCGGCGTGGCTTCGGCATGGACCGAAATATAATCCGCTCCGGCTTCGGCATAGGCCTCGATGAACGGATCGACCGGCGAGATCATCAGATGCACATCCATGACCGTGGTGATGTAGGGCCGGATCGCGCGGCAGAGCTGCGGGCCGAAGGTCAGGTTCGGCACGAAGTGATTGTCCATGACATCAACATGAATCCAGTCGGCGCCTTGCGCTTCGAGCGCCTTGATCTCGGCGCCGAAGGCCGCGAAGTCGGCGGACAGGATCGACGGAGCGATCAGGATGGACATGGGTTCAGATCCTTTAGTTACATAATACCGATTATCGGATTATCAGATGGGCCCTCAGGTGACCACATCCGGTCCCTTGCGGCCCGAGAGTTTCTTGAGTGCCGTCAGCGCCTCGGCCGCCTCGATGACCGGAGCCAAGGCCTGTTGCACCTCCTGGTCGAGCCCGCCCGGCCCCGGCGCAAACCGTTCTAGGTAAAGCCGCAGCGTAGCGCCTTCGGTTCCGGTGCCGGACGCGCGCAGCACGCAGCGGCTGCCGTCGGTGAAGCGCAGGCGCAGGCCTTGCGCGGTCGAGCGCGAGCCGTCGACGGGATCGAGGTAGGCAAAATCGTCGGCACCTTCGACTTTCAGACCGGCAGCGGTCTGACCCGGCAGATCGCCCAGCCGCGCGCGCAGCCCGTCCATGATCGTGGCGGCATCCTCGGTCGGCAACGCCTCGTAATCGTGGCGCGAATAGTAGTTCCGGCCAAAGCGCGACCAATGGCCGTTCATGATTTCCTGAACGGTTTCAGAGCGTTCCGCGAGGATGTTGAGCCACAGAAGCACGGCCCAGAGCCCGTCCTTCTCTCTCACATGGTCCGAGCCGGTGCCAAAGCTTTCCTCGCCGCAGATCGTCGCCCGGCCGTCGTCCAGCAGGTTGCCGAAGAACTTCCAGCCGGTCGGCGTCTCGTGCGCCTGAATTCCCAGAGCCTCGGCGACGCGGTCGGCGGCGCCCGAGGTCGGCATCGACCGGGCAATGCCCTTCAGGCCGCCGCGATAGGCCGGCGCGAGGTGTGCGTTCGCCGCAAGGACCGCGAGGCTGTCGGAGGGGGAGACGTAGATCCCCTGCCCCACGACCATGTTGCGGTCGCCGTCGCCGTCCGAGGCGGCGCCGAAATCGGGCGCGCCGGGGGCCGTCATCTCGGTCATCAGCTCGTGCGCCCAGGTCGGGTTGGGGTCGGGGTGCATGCCGCCGAAGTCCGGCAGCGGCGTGGCATGGGTCACGGTTCCGGGCGCGGCCCCCAGGCGGCGTTCCAGGATCTCGACGGCGTAGGGCCCGGTCACGGCGCACATCGCGTCGAAGCGCATGCGGAATCCGTTGGAAAAAAGCGCGCGCATCTTGGGGAAGTCGAACAGGCTTTCCATCAGTGCGGCATAATCCACAACTGGGTCAATTATGGAAACCTGCATCTTTCCAAGCGTTTGCTCGCCGATCTTCGCAAGATCGACATCCAGCGTCTCCAGCACCCGATAGTCGGTGATCGTCTGGGTCCGGGCGAAGATCGCCTCGGTCACCGCCTCGGGTGCCGGGCCGCCGTTCGCCATGTTGAACTTCAGGCCGAAGTCCGCGTCCTTGCCGCCGGGGTTGTGGCTCGCCGACAGGATGAAGCCGCCGTCAGTGGCGTTCAGGCGGATCAGGTGCGAGGCGGCGGGGGTCGACAGGACCGCCCCCTGCCCGACGATCGCCCGCCTGGCGCCGTTCGCCGCGAGCATGCGCAGGATGACCTGGGCCGCGCGGTCGTTGAAGTAGCGCCCGTCACCGCCGACGACATAGGTCCGGCCCTCGGCGCCGCCGGTCGCGTCGATGATGCTTTGGACGAAGTTTTCCAGGTAATGCCTTGACTGGAATACGGAAGTCTTTTTCCGCAGGCCAGAGGTTCCGGGTTTTTGACCGGCGATCGCTGTGGTCTGGATGGTCAGGATTTGCATGGGGACCCGTGACTGTCGCTTCGGCCCAGTGATGCACCTTCCGACGCGAAAAGGCCAGCCCCCTGCCCCTGGCCCCCTGCTCCTGGCCAGTTGCCCCTGGCCCCCTGCCCCTGGCCCCCCGCCCCCGACGGACGTCCCTACCCCAGCGCGTAGCCTGCGCCGCGCACGGTGCGCAAGGGATCGTCGCCGCCGGTGACCGACAGGGCCTTCCGCAGCCGGCCGACATGAACGTCGACGGTGCGGGTATCGACGTAGATGTCGCGGCCCCAGACCCGGTCGAGAAGCTGTTCGCGGCTCCAGACCCGGCCCGGTTTTTCCAGAAGGGTGGCCAAAAGCCGGAACTCGGTCGGGCCAAGCTTCACGGGCTGGCCCGACCGGCTGACGCGGTGGGTCGAGGGGTCGAGCGTGATGTCGCCCCAGGACAGCGCCTCGCCCTGGCTCGAGGGGCGGGCGCGGCGGAGCTGGCTGCGGACGCGGGCGATGAGTTCGGCCACCGAATAGGGTTTGACCATGTAGTCATCGGCGCCTGTCTCCAGCCCCCGGACCAGATCGGTTTCCTCGGACCGGGCGGACAGCATGATGATCGGTAGGCCCTTCGTCTCGGCACGGGATTTCAGGCGGCGGCAGACCTCGATCCCCGACACGCTCGGCAGCATCCAGTCGAGGACGATGATGTCGGGCGCCTCTTCGGCGACCATCACCAGCGCCTCCTCGCCGTTTTCGGCCTGGCGGACGCGGAAGCCCTGGGCGGTCAGGTTGTAGCTCAGGACCTCGCGTTGGGCGGGCTCATCTTCGACCACGAGGACCGAGGGTTCGGTGACGGACATGGCTGGCCTCAGCTTTTCGGCAGGTTGGCGACGTTTTCGGCCTTGGGCCGGGGATCGTCGGGCACCTCGCCGGTCGTCAGGTAGACGACCTGCTCGGCGATGGCTGTCGCGTGGTCGCCCATGCGCTCGATGTTCTTGGCGATGAAATGCAGGTGGATGCAGGGCGTGATGTTGCGCGGATCTTCCAGCATGTGGGTCAGGAACTCGCGGAAGAGCGCGTTGTACATCTGGTCGATTTCCTGGTCGCGGATGCGCACGTCCTGTGCCAGCGCCACGTCGCGTGCCGCGTAGCTGTCGAGCGCGTCGGACAGAAGCTCGGTCACAGCGCGGGTCATGCGGCGCAGGGACGCCCCGGCTTGCGCGACGACCGGCGTATGCCCCAGCTCGACCAGCGCCTGGGTGCGCTTGGCCATGTTCTTGGCATAGTCGCCGACGCGCTCGAGGGCCGAGGCGATCTTCATCACCGACAGGACGACGCGCAGGTCACCGGCCGTGGGCGCGCGCAGCGCGATGACGCGGGCGGCCTCTTCGTTGATGCGGTATTCCAGCACGTCGATGTCCCGGTCCGCCTTGCGCACACGCTCGGCTTCGTCCAGATCGCCCGCCTCGAGCGCGTGGGCCGCGTCGGTGATCGCGGTTTCAACAAGGCCGCCCATCTTCATCACCAGCCCCTGGATCGCGTCCAGGTCACGGTCGAAAGCACGCAGGATATGGTTTTCGCTCATCTCGTCCCCCTAGCCGATCCGGCCGGTGATGTAGGCTTCGGTGCGCGGATCGCGCGGCTTGGTGAAGATCTGGGTGGTGTCGCCATATTCGACCAGATGGCCCAGGTGGAAGAAGGCGGTCTTCTGGCTGACGCGGGCGGCCTGCTGCATCGAATGGGTGACGATCACGACCGAGAAGTTGGCGCGCAGCTCGTCGATCAGCTCTTCGACCTGCGCGGTCGCGATGGGGTCGAGCGCCGAACAGGGCTCGTCCATCAGCAGGACCTCTGGGTTCGTCGCCACGGCGCGTGCGATGCAGAGCCGCTGCTGCTGGCCGCCCGAAAGGCCGGTGCCGGGCGCGGCCAGGCGGTCCTTGACCTCGTTCCACAGGGCCGCGCGGCGGAGCGAGCTTTCGACGATCTGGTCCAGTTCCGCCTTCGACCGCGCGAGCCCGTGGATGCGGGGCCCGTAGGCCACGTTGTCATAGACCGACTTCGGGAAGGGGTTCGGCTTCTGGAACACCATGCCGACCTTGGCGCGCAGTTGCACCGGGTCGACGCGCCTGTCGTAAATGTCCTCGCCTTCCAGCAGGATCTGCCCTTCGACGCGGGCGCCCTGGATCGTGTCGTTCATGCGGTTCAGGCAGCGCAGGAAGGTCGACTTGCCGCAGCCCGACGGGCCGATGAAGGCGGTCACGGTCTTGTCGAGGATGTCGACATCGACGTCCTTCAGCGCGTGGTTCTGGCCGTAGTAGACCTGCACGTTCCGGGCGGTCATGCGGTTGAGGTCGGTCGTGGTCATCCTGCGCTCCAGATGGTCTTTCATCGCCGGTCCTACCAGCGCCGCTCGAACCGGCGGCGAAGAAGGATCGCGGCCGCATTCATGATCAGAAGGAAGGCCAGAAGGACGATGATCGCCCCCGAGGCCCGTTCGGTAAAGGCGGGATCGGCCCGCTGGGTCCAGTTGTAGACCTGCACCGGCAGCGCCGTCGCGGGGTCAAGGAAGCCCCCAGGCGGCAGGCCCGGCATGTCGCGCACGAAGGCCACCATGCCGATGAGGAGAAGCGGCGCGGTTTCGCCCAGGGCCTGCGCCAGACCGATAATCATGCCCGTCAGGATGCCGGGCGCGGCGAGCGGCAGGACGTGGTGGAAGACCGATTGCATTTTCGAGGCGCCGATCCCGAGTGCAGCATCGCGGATCGAGGGCGGCACGGCCTTCAGCGCCGCGCGGGCGGGGATGATGATGCGCGGCAGCGTCATCAGCGTCAGGACCAGGCCGCCCACCAGCGGCGCCGAGCGCGGCAGGCCGGCGAAGTTGATGAAGGCCGCGAGCCCCAGGATGCCGAAGACGATCGAGGGGACAGCCGCAAGGTTGGCGATGTTCACCTCGATCAGGTCGGTGAAGCGGTTCTTCGGCGCGAACTCTTCCAGATAGACTGCCGCCGCAACGCCGATCGGCAGCGACAGCCCAAGGACGACGATCATCATGTAGAGCGAGCCGGCGATGGCGACGCCAAGGCCCGCCGCCTCGGGCCGTTTTTCCGAAGCGTCGGGGTTCGTCAGGAAGCCGGAGTTGAAGCGCAGCGCCATCATGCCCGCATCCCGCATGGCATCTGCAAGATGCAGCTGTTCGGGCTTGATCTTGCTGTCCTTTTCCGCGCTTTCGAGCGTCACGCGCCCCTTGAAATAGCCGTCGATCCGGCCCGTGGCCAAGGCATCGACGGTGACGGTCTGGCCGACGAGCCGGGGGTCGCCCAGCACACGGTTGCGAAGGTCGGCGCCCGCCTGTTCGGAGATCAGCGCGGCGATGTCCTTGTCGCTCAATCCCGCGGTGGGGATCGACTGGCGGGCAAGCTCGTCCTTCAGCGCCTTCGCGATCAGCTTGCCATAGGCGGTGGCCGAGGTCGCGCGCAGGCTGGAGAGGTCGCCCTTGCCGCCCTTGTCGACGGCGGCGGCGTCGAGTGTCACGGGGATGGTGATTTCCGTCTGGCGGAAGGCCGAAAGGCCGTTCGACAGGATCGAGGCCAGAAGGATGCCCAGAAGCGTGACCGACAGAAGGATCGCCGCCAGCCCATAGGCGCGGAAGCGGGCCTCGGCGCGGTTGCGGGCCTTGGTGCGGGCGTCGGCGACCAGAAGCGAACGTGTGGGGGCGGTCATTCGTATTGCTCCCGGTATTTGCGGACGATGACCAGCGCCAGGATGTTGAGCGCGAGGGTAATCAGGAAGAGCGTCAGTCCAAGCGCGAAGGCCACCAGCGTCTCGGGCGCCGCGAAGTCGGTGTCGCCGGTCAGCTGGCTCACGATCTTCACGGTCATGGTGGTCATTGCCTCGAACGGGTTGAGGCTGAGTTTCGCGGCGGCGCCCGCGCCAAGGACGACGATCATCGTCTCGCCGATGGCGCGCGAGGCGGCCAGCAGGACCGCGCCGACGATCCCCGGCAGGGCTGCGGGCAGGACGACCTGGCGGATCGTCTCGGACGGGGTTGCGCCCAGGCCGAGCGAGCCGTCGCGCAGGGATTGCGGCACGGCGTTGATGATGTCGTCGGAAAGTGACGAGACGAAGGGAATGATCATGACGCCCATGACGATCCCGGCCGTCGCGACCGAGGCGCCCGAAGAGCCAAGTCCAAGCGGTTGGGCGATCCAGTCCCGCAGCATCGGGCCGACGGTGATGAGCGCGAAGAGCCCGTAGACGATGGTCGGGATGCCCGCCAGAAGCTCGATTGCCGGTTTCGCCAGCGACCGGACGCGGGGGCTGGCATATTCCGACATGTAGATCGCGGCGAAGAGCCCGACCGGCACCGCGACGGCGAGTGCTATGGCCGAGACATAGAGCGTGCCCCACAGAAGCGGGATCACCCCAAGGTCCGAGCCGCCCCGGAAGTCCGGCGCCCATTTGGTGCCGAATAGGAACTTCGCGGCGGGATATTTCTGGAAAAAGGCAATGGTTTCAAAGATCAGCGACAGGAAGATGCCGATGGTGGTGGCAACTGCGATCACCGAACAGGCGACGAGGAAAAGCTTCGTTGCCGCCTCGACCTCGTTTCGCGCGCGCGTCTCGGGCTTCAGCGCCAGCCAGACGGCAAGGGCGCTCGCGGCGCCCAGGGCAAGGATCAGGAGCGAGGCCCAAAGGCCGCCCCCTGCCCCGGCCATGCGCCAGGCGGCGTAGCCGACCAGCGCCGGCAGCGCGAAGGCGATGGCCAGGTTCAGCCCGTGCTGGCGCGGCAGCGAATGGAGCCGCCTTATGTCGCCGCCCGCGACCATTTCGGCCCGCGCGCGGCCCGCCACATAGGCGGCCGCGGCAAGCGCCAGGAGAAGCAACAGGAACAGCGAAATCGACATATGGCCCCCCGGCCCTTCAAGGTCGGGCGCGGGGTCTGGTCCCCGCGCCCGGTCGGTCAGTTCATCACCGCTTCGTCGGCGACGATCTTCTGCTGATCGGCGAGTTTCGGGTCGGGGACAAGCCCGGCCTCGGCCATGCTGCCGTCCTTGCCCGCCATCTCGTCCGAGACGAAGAACTCGGCAAACTCCTTCAGCCCCGGCACCTGGCCGATATGCGCCTTCTTGACGTAAAAGAAGAGCGGGCGCGACACCGGGTAGCTGCCGTCGGCGATCGTCTCGACCGACGGCGTGATGCCCGATACGGAGGCGACCTTCAGCTTGTCGGTGTTCGCCTCGTAGAACGACAGGCCGAAGACGCCGATGGCCTTCGGTTCGGACGCGATCCGGGCGAGCGTTTCGGTATAGTCGCCGTCGATGTCCACCGACTTGCCGTCGGTGCGCAGCGTCGTGCAGGTCTTCGCCGCCTCTTTCGGGTCGGTCTTGATCCCCTTGATGACATCTTCGGCGCCGGTGGCCTTGCAGCCCGCCTCCATCACCTTCTGCTCGAACACCTCGCGCGTGCCGTGCTTGGTGCCGGGGACGAAGGCCATGATCTCCTGGTCCGGCAGGTCGGCGTTGACCTCCTTCCAGGTCTTGGCCGTGTTGGGGGCGAGCTTGCCGTCGACCACCACCTCGGCCGCGAGCGCCTTGTAGACGTCGGTCGGCGTCAGGGCGAAGTCGGCGCCCTTGGCGTCGCTGGCAAAGACGATGCCGTCATAGCCGAGCTGGACTTCGATGATGTCGGTCACGCCGGCCTTGGTGCAGGCGTCGCGCTCTTCGGGCTTGATCTTGCGGCTGGCGGTGGCGATGTCGATGGTCTCTTCGCCCGCGCCTTCGCAGAACTTCTTCAGCCCCGCGCCGGTGCCGCCGCCCTCGACGACCGGGGCCTTGAAGTCGCCGTTGTCGCCGAAGGATTCGGCGGCGATGGTGGCGAAGGGCAGCACGGTCGAGGACCCCGCCACCTGGATCTGGTCGCGGGCCTCTGCCGCCGTCGCGGCGGCGAGGCCAAGGGCGAGCGTGGAAGCGGTCAGTGTCAGTCGGACAGTCAGGCGGATCGTCGGTCTGGTCATCGGGCAATTCCTCTGCGTCACGGGCCGTCCTTGCGGCCTTGCCCCGAGGGTCTAGGACCTGCTGCCTATGCTTTTGTGACGCAGAGGTAACAGTTTGATGACAGCGGCCGGACGCAAACCCCGTCAGCCGTCCCGCGCCGGTGAGGCTGCGGGTGAAGCTGCGGGCAGGATCACCATGAATTCGCTGCCTTTTCCCGGCTCGCTTGCGATCTTCAGCCGGCCGCGGTGGCGGTTGACGATGTGCTTGACGATGGCGAGGCCAAGCCCCGTCCCCCCCTGCTCGCGCGAGCGGTGGCTGTCGATGCGGTAGAATCGCTCGGTCAGGCGCGGCAGGTGCAGGGGGTCGATTCCCTCGCCATGGTCGCGCACGCTGAGCGCGATTGCCGGGCCCCGGAGCTTCGGTTCGTGCGGCAGGGCGGCGAAGGTCACGTCGATGCGCGCAGGCGCGGCGCCGCCTCCGTATTTGATCGCATTTTCCAGAAGGTTCAGCAAAACCTGAAGGAGCTGGTCCGCGTCGCCCTTCACCACTGCCCCCCCCGGCGGTGCCGGACCCAGCACAAGCGCCACCCCTGCCCCGTCCGCCTGGTCGCGCACCGTCTCGCCCGCGCGCCGGGCCAGCGCCACCAGATCGACCGACTGGGTGGGCGCGCGGTGTTCCTCGGCCTCGACACGGCTGAGGGACAGAAGGTCGGCCACGAGCCGCATCATCCGCTGCGCCTCGCGGTCCATGATCGACAGGAAGCGCTCGCGCGCCGAGCTGTCGTCGCGCGCCGCACCGCGCAGGGTTTCGATGAAGCCCGAAAGTGCCGTCAGGGGCGTGCGAAGCTCGTGGCTGACGTTGGCCACGAAGTCGCGGCGAATGGCGGCGGCCTGGTCGAGTTCGGTCCGGTCCTCGAAGAAGGCCAGCCGCTCGCCCCTGGCCGAGAGGCGCGTGACATGGATGATGAAATGACCCCGGCCGCCCGGTGCGGCGATGGTTAGGTCGGCCCGGCCCGACGGCGCACCGCCATCAACGGCCGCAAGGGCTGCGTGAAACTCGGGGTTGCGCAGGACGGCGATCGCCGGCCGGCCGGTCGGATCGGAACCGAAAAGCGCGCGGGCCGCTGCGTTGGCCGCGAGGATCCGGTCGTCGGCGGCAAGGCACAGGCCCGCCCAGGGCAAGGCTTCCAGGTAGTCGGCGATGGGATAGGCACGCAGGGACATGGGCGCTCCGGTCGGTCACCGTCGATCATGGCGTCCGGGGCGAAAAAGGAAAGGGCAACACGGCGTTTGGGCTGTGTTTCAAAAATAACGGAAATTTGAAATAGACTGATTCATTGCATTTTGCCATTGCAGTATGCAAATGCACCTCTAACGTCGCCTGTAGTAAAATTTCCGATTGCAGCCCGGTTCGACCCTATGCAGACCGCCCCCCCCTACGCGGCGTAGAATTGAGAGCCCCAGTGCCTGCCGATACCATCATGCTTCCCCGCCACCTTTTGCCGCCCCGGGCCGCCGACCGCCCGCTGGTCGACGATTTCTGCCGCGGGCTTTCTGTCCTGACCATCGGCCTGCGCGCCGCGCCGCTTCTGCCGGGTCTGGACGAGGCGGCGGCAGTCGTTGCCCTGCCGGACCTGAGCGCGCTTGGTGCGCGCGTCCTTGCTGACGAGCGGCCGGACCTGATCGTGGCGCCGCTCCTGTCGCGGCGGTTCGACATCCTGGATGTCGGGCTGCGGCTGACGCAGCTGAGGTTCGCGGGGCTGCTGATCGCCCTGACGCCGCCCCTGCCCGACCCGCGTTCGGTTCAGGCAGAGGTGCAGGCGGCATGCCCCACGCTCGCGCTCGCGCTCATCCGCGACCCCGGCGTGCGGCTGATGCCGCTGCCGGGGGCACGCTAGGGTCAGCGCTTCAGCGCCTCGACCATGACGCAGAGGATCTCGAACATCAGCGAAGCGCCGAGCCACGCCGTGTTGCCCGAGGGGTCGAAGGGGGGCGATACCTCGACAAGGTCGGCGCCGACGATGTTCAGCCCCCGGCATTCGCGCACGACCTGCATGGCCTGATAGGCGTTCGGGCCGCCCCATTCGGGCGTTCCGGTGCCGGGCGCCACGGCAGGGTCCACGAAGTCGATGTCGTAGGACATGTAGGCGGGCTTCTTTCCCACGATCTCGCGGGCTTCGGCCATCACGTCGGGAATGCCGCGATCGAAGAATTCCTCGATACGGATGATGCGGATGCCGTTCGCCTTGGCGAAGTCGATGTCGATCTGGTCATAGGCCGTGCCGCGGATGCCGATCTGGACCATGCGCTTGGGGTCCAGAAGCCCCTCTTCGACCGCGCTGCGGAAGGGATTGCCATGGGTCAGGGTCTTGCCGCCGAAGTAGGCCGGGAACAGGTCCGTGTGGCTGTCGAAATGCATCAGGCCCAAAGGCGCGTCCTTGGCGAGGCCGCGCAGCACGGGCAGCGTGCAGAGGTGGTCGCCGCCGGCCGACAGGGGGCGGATGCCATCGGCTTTCAGCCGGGCGAAGGCCGCCTCGAACCTGGCAAGCGTGTCGGGGCCGTCGACCGGGTTCGGGCCGACATCCCCCAGATCGGCGCAGCGCGCCATGTCGAACGGCCGGACAAGGCTCACCGGATGCTGGGCGCGGATCATGGTCGAGGCATCGCGGAGCGCGCGGGGCCCGTGACGCGGGCCGGGGCGGTTCGAGACGCCGCCGTCAAAGGGCAGCCCGACAAGCCCGATCTCGACATCGCGGTAGCGCGGATGGTCCGGGGTGACATGCGGCAGGCGCATGAAGGTCGGAATGCCCGCGAAACGCGGCAGGTCCATACCCGAAATCGGTTTGAAGAATGTGTCCATCTGGCTCCCCCTTGTTGTGCGCAAGACTGGGCGAGACGGCGGGAAAGGGCAAGATGGGGCGTCAGGGAGAGCGGGGTTCGGGTGGCAGACGCAGGGGCGGGCGGAAAAAGGAAACGCACGGCGTCTCCCCCCTGCCGCAGCGAGGCGGCGCCGCTGGACCGCTGATGTCATGCAATGTCAAAGGCCAGCGCCTGCCCCGGTGGGCGCATAGAGCCCGCCTTGGGCGGGGCGGGCGCCGGCCGATGGGTTTGGGCCATCGGCCGGGACAGGGGGGGAAGCCTTCGCATGGCAGGGTCACTTGCCTCTGCCACTCCCGTCCGCCCCTCAGGCGTCGAGTTCGGTATCCCAGTAAAGGAAGTCCATCCAGCTTTCGTGCAGGTGGTTCGGCGGGAAGCGGCGCCCGGCGTTCTGCATTTCCTCTGGCGTCGGGCGGCGTGGCGGGCGGCGCAGGTGCAGGCCAGAGGCGCGCAGGCTGCGGCTGCCTTTCCTGAGGTTGCAGGGCGCGCAGGCGGCGACGACATTGTCCCAGCTGGTGACCCCGCCCCGCGCCCTTGGCACCACATGGTCGAAGGTCAGATCGCCCTTCGAGCCGCAGTACTGGCAGGCAAACTCGTCCCTCAGAAAAAGATTGAAGCGCGTGAATGCCACGCGCTTCTGGGGTCTTACATAATCTTTCAGCACCACGACCGAGGGTATCCTGATCGCGGTTCGCTGGCTTCGGACCTGGTGGTCATATTCCGCAACGATCGCCACGCGGTCCAGAAACACCGCCTTTATCGCCTCTTGCCAGGGCCAGAGCGACAGGGGGAAGTAGCTCAGCGGGCGGAAGTCGGCATTGAGGACCAGCGCCGGGAAATGCTTCAGCGCGCCCGGTTCCCTCACGAAGCCGCTGCGAAAGGTCTGGTCGCCGGAAGTTTGCACGCGGTCCAGCATGGATCCCTTTCAATCCGGGATCGGGGGGTGGCGTCTGACCGAAGCCCCCGACCCACGCGCAGACTATATCTGGCGTTTTTTGGGAGGCAAGGCCCGGAATATCGCCCCGACCCAGGGATTTCATGCCAGTGCCGACCTGACAAAACGACAAAGGCGCCCGGTGGGGCGCCTTCGACAACAGGTTTGCCGGATCTCAGCCCTTCTTGCGGGCGCCTTCCGCGGCCTTCACGGCGGCGGGTTTCTTGGCGGCGGCAAGGCCGAGCGCCAGTGTCAGTCCGGCAGCGAGGATGATGGTCATGTCGATTCCCCTTTGGTCTTGAGGAAAGATTAGTCCGATTCCCGCGACGTTCAAGGTGCCATTGTTGCGCAAACTGCCGCAGTCCGCCCCCCAACCCCCCGAAATGCCACCATTCAGGCGGAAAGATGCTGGCGAAGAAAGGCCAGTGCAGAGGACAATCCGTCGGGCGCAATGCCGTGGCCGGTGCCCTTCATCACATGGCCGTAGACCTGGAATTCGGCCGCAAGAAGCGCCTGCGCCGCCGCATCCATGTCGGCAAAGGGCACCATCGGGTCCTGGTCGCCGTGGACCAAAAGGATCGGCATCCGCGCGCGCGTTTCGGCTGCCAGCCGTTCGGGCGCGAGGAGCCGGCCGGAAAAGCCGACCAGGGCCGCAAGCGGCTCGGGCCGGCGGGGTGCGACGTGCAGGGACATCATGGTGCCTTGCGAAAAACCCACCAGCGCCACCCGGTCCGGGGTCAGGCCCGAGGCGGCGATACGTTCGTCCAGGAACTGGTTCAGGTCGGCGGCGGACTGCTGGAGCCCTTCCTGCGCCGCCTCGGGCGACGAGCCGTCGAGCCAGGGGATCGGGAACCATTGACGGCCGAAAGGGTTGCCGGCGCAGGGTTCGGGCGCGTCGGGGGCGATGAACAGCGTGTCGGGCAGATGCGGCGACAGCGGGTCGGCAAGGCCCAGAAGGTCGGCCCCGTCGGCGCCATAGCCATGCAGGAAGACGACCATCGAGCCGGTCCGGCCCGACTGCGGCGCACGCTCGCCGAATTGAAGTGCCCTCATGTCCCGCCGCTCTCTCTGCCGCTGATGATGCGGATGTAGGCCCAGAGCGCGCGGGCCGCAACTGCCCGCCAGGGCGACCAGGGTTCGGCCAGCGCGCGCAGGGTCCGTTCGTCGGGGCGGGCCGGCAGGTCGAACAGATGCGCCGCCGCCTTTTGCAGCGCAAGGTCGCCCGCAGGGAAAAGGTCCGGCCGACCGAGGGCCGTCAGCCCGTAAAGCTCGGCCGTCCAGCGGCCTATCCCCGGCAGGGCATCGAGGTGCCGCACGAGGTCATCGTCCGGCCGCGCATCGAGCCCGGCCCAGTCCACCCCTGCCCCGGCCAGCGCCAGAAGGCTTGTGATCTTCGGCCGCGACAGGCCGCAGGCGCGCAGCCCTTCGGCCCCCGCCGCGATCACCGCCGCCTCTGTCGTGATCCCTGCTTCCTTCAGCCGCCCACCGATCGCCCGGGCCGAGGCGAGCGATACCTGCTGGCTCACCACCGCCTCGATCATGTAGCCGAACCCGGGTGTGGCGCGGCGCAGCGGCAAGGGGCCGGTGCGCGCCAGAAGGGGCGCGAAGCGCGGTTCGCGCGCGGAAAGCCAGGCTGCGCCTTCGGCGAGGTCGTCCGCAGTTTCGATCCGCCGCATCGCCCCACCCTCCCCTTCCTGCCGGCCGGTCAGGCGGCGACAGTGCCCGGAAGGGCCGCCAATTGTCCATTTCGTTTCCGCTAACATGCGATGTTTCCGCTAACATCCTGATATCCGGTCAAATTTCCATTCCGCCCGGCCGCGCGAAAGTGTATGAAAGCCTGCACAGCATGCCGCATTGCCCGACTTTTCCGGGCCGCCCGACTTTCAGGAGACCCCCATGACCGTCACCATCGGTATCAACGGATTCGGCCGCATCGGCCGCTGCACGCTCGCCCATATCGCCGAGGCGAGCCGCAACGACGTGCAGGTCGTCAAGCTGAACGCCACCGGCCCGATCGAGACGAACGCGCACCTCTTGAAATACGACAGCGTCCATGGCCGCTTCGGCGGGCCGGTCAAGGTGGCGGGCAACACGCTCGACCTTGGCCGTGGCCCGATCGAGGTCATGTCGACCTACAATCCCGAAGAGCTGGACTGGGAGGGCGTGGATGTCGTCCTCGAATGCACCGGCAACTTCAACGACCGCGACAAGGCGGCGGTCCACCTGAGCCGCGGCGCCAAGCGCGTCCTCGTCTCGGCTCCGGCCAAGCGCGCCGACAAGACCGTCGTCTACGGCGTCAACCACCGCGAGCTGAAGCCCGAGCATCTGGTGGTGTCGAACGGGTCCTGCACCACGAACTGCCTCGCGCCGCTGGCCAAGGTGCTGAACGACTCGATCGGCATCGAATCGGGGATCATGACCACGATCCACAGCTATACCGGCGACCAGCCCACGCTCGACCGCCGGCACAAGGACCTGTATCGCGCCCGCGCCGCGGCGATGGCGATGATCCCGACCTCGACAGGTGCCGCGAAGGCGCTCGGCGAGGTGCTGCCGGAACTGGCCGGCAAGCTTGACGGCACCTCGATCCGGGTGCCCACGCCGAACGTCTCGGCGGTGGACCTGACCTTCGTCGCCGGCAAGGACGTCACCGTCGCCGACGTGAACGAGATCGTGCGCGAGGCGGCGGCGGGCTACATGGGCATGGTCATGTCCTATGACCCCGAGCCCAAGGTCTCGATCGACTTCAACCATACGCCCTATTCCTCGATCTTCGCGCCCGACCAGACCAAGGTCGTCGGCAAGCGCACCGTGCGGGTGCTGGCCTGGTACGACAACGAATGGGGCTTCTCCTGCCGGATGGCCGATGTCGCGGGCGCGATGGGGCGGCTTCTGTAACGGGCGGCTTCTGCAAGCCCCCCTTTCCCGGCTAGTGTCGGGGCCATGACGCATCGAATCTTCGTGGCCCTGGCGCTTCTGGTGCTTGCCGCCCTCGCGGTTGACTTCTTTGGCTTCGGCGGGGCGGCGACGCTCTTCCTTGCGCAGAAGTTCATGGAATTTTCCGACTGGATCGCCTTCTGGCGCTGAGTGATCCTTGCCTGCGGCAACAGGACCGTTGACTTTCCTACCCTTTTGGATGTTAGCGGTAACGAAGTCAGATGGGAGGGCAGCATGACCGTCAAAGTCGCCATCAACGGATTCGGCCGCATCGGCCGCAACATCGCGCGCGCGGTCATCGAAAGCGGCCGGCAGGACATCGAGGTCGTCGCGATCAACGACCTGGGCCCGGTCGAGACGAACGCCCACCTTCTGCGCTTCGACAGCGTGCATGGCCGCTTCCCGGGCGAGGTGACGACAGGCGCGGACTGGATCGACATGGGCCGGGGCCGGATGCGGGTCACGGCGCTGCGCGATCCGGCCGACCTGCCCTGGAGCGATGTGGACATCGTCATGGAATGCACCGGCATCTTCACCACCGCCGACAAGGCGCGCGCCCATATCGACAACGGATCGAAGCGGGTCCTGATCTCGGCCCCGGCCGAGGGGGCGGATGCGACCATCGTCTTCGGCGTGAACCAGGATGTGCTGAAGGCGAGCGATGTGATCGTCTCGAACGCCTCGTGCACGACGAACTGCCTGTCGCCCGTCGCGATGGTCTTGCAGGACACGATCGGGATCACGAAGGGCTTCATGACCACGATCCACAGCTATACCGGCGACCAGCCGACGCTCGACACCTATCACAAGGATCTTTATCGCGCGCGTGCGGCGGCGCTGAGCATGATCCCGACATCGACCGGGGCGGCCAAGGCGGTGGGGCTGGTCCTGCCCGCGCTCAAGGGCAAGCTCGACGGCGTGGCGATCCGGGTGCCGACGCCGAACGTCTCGGCGGTCGACCTGGTCTTCGAGGCGGCACGCGACACGAGCGTCGAGGAGATCAACGCGGCGATGCGGGCGGCGTCGGACTCAAAGCGCCTGAAGGGCATCCTGGGCGTGACCGATCAGCCGAACGTCTCGGCCGACTTCAACCATGACCCGCGTTCGTCGATCTTCCACCTGGACCAGACCAAGGTGATGGAGGGGCGGCTCTGCCGGATCCTGTCATGGTATGACAACGAATGGGGCTTTTCCAACCGCATGTGCGATACGGCGGTGGCGATGGGGAAGTTTCTTTAGGGGGCAGAAGGCGGCCCGGGTGGCAGAGGCAAGTGACTCTGCCATGCGATGGTTTCGTCTTTTGTCCCGGGCGGTGGCCCAAAGGCCATCGGCCAGCGTCCGCCCCGCCCATGGCGGGCGCTTCCGCGCCCACCGGGGCAGGCGCTGGCCTTTGGTGGTTCAGGACATCAGCGATCCAGCGGCTTTGGTTCCACACGGGCGGGGGAAACGCAGTGCGCTTCCTTTTCCCGCCCGGCCCGGCGTTCCCGATCGACCCTACCGCCCCAGCCGCGCCTTCAGCGCCGCCTCGACCGGGGGCGTCACGAACTTCGACACATCGCCGCCAAGCCGTGCGATTTCCTTCACCAGCTTCGAGGCGATCGCCTGCCGCCGCGCGTCGGCCATCAAGAACACCGTCTCTATCGAGGCGTCCATGGCGCGGTTCATGCCGACCATCTGGAATTCATACTCGAAGTCCGCCACCGCGCGCAGGCCGCGCAGGATGACGCTTGCCCCCACGTCACGCGCGCAGTCGATCAGCAGGTTCTCGAACGGATGGACGATGATCTCGCCCCCGGTCTTTTCCAGGATCGGGGCACATTCCGCCTCGACCATCGCCACCCGCTCTTCCAGGCTGAAGAGCGGGCCCTTGTCGCGGTTGATCGCGACCCCGATGACCAGCCGGTCCACGAGCGGCATGGCGCGCTGGATGATGTCGGTGTGACCGAGTGTGATCGGGTCGAAGGTGCCCGGGTAAAGGCCGATGCGCATGGCGCCCTCCGTCTTGCGCGCGATGGTCGGACGCAACAATAGTGCGCGTCAAATTGCAAGTGGAAGCGGGCGGGCGCGCTTCAGTTCCCCATAATCATGCCGGTCAGCGCATCCTTTTCCATGGCCAGCTCCGAAAGACGGGCGGCCACCACGTCGCCGATCGAGATGATGCCGATCATCACGGCGCCCTCCATCACCGGCATGTGGCGAAAGCGGCCGGCCGTCATCCGCTCAAGAACCGTGTCGGCCAGATCGTCCGGCGCGCAACTGACGAGGTTGCGGGTCATCAGCGTGTCGACGGGCTCGTCCAGGCAGGCAGGCCCCCGGCGGCCAAGGTCGCGCACGATGTCGCGTTCCGACAGGATGCCAAGGGGCTTCTTGCCGTCCTTCGACACGATGACCGCACCGATGCGCCGTTCGGCCAGCACCCGCGCCGCGTCGCCGACCTTGGTGCCGGGCACCACCGTCACGATGTCGGCGTTCGGCCGCGAACGGATAATCTGGTGGACCTGCATGGCTTTCCTCCTGCGCGGGTGGCGGTGACGATCAAGAAACCGTGAAGCGAAGCGTTCCCTCAGCGGGGGATTCTGTCAAGCCGCGCCTTCCAGCCGGCTCACTTCCCGCCGCAGCCCCTCGATCAGAAGGGCGGCGAAGCGGCCAAGCCGTTGCGAGCGGCGGTCATCCTCGTGCCGGATGAGCCAGAAGGCGCGGGTCAGCGAAAAGGCCTCGGGCAGGATGCGCACCATGCCGGGCGCCGAGGGGATGGCGAAAGTGTGGACGATGGCGACCCCTGCCCCGCTGCGCACCCAGTTCAGCTGGACCGAGACAGAGTTCGATGCCAGCGGCACCCGCTCGACGCCCAGCTCGGCCATGTAGTCGAGTTCCTTGTCGAAGATCATGTCGGGAATGTAGCCGATCAGCCGGTGGTCGCGCAGGTCGCCCGGCGTGCCGATCGGCGGATGGGCGTCCAGGTAGGATTGCATGGCGGCCAGGTTCAGCCGGTAGTCGGTGATCTTCTGCACCAGCAGCCGCCCGGCCGAGGGCGCCGAGACGGAGATCGCCATGTCCGCCTCGCGCCGCGACAGGTTGAAGACGCGCGGGAGTGCGACGACCTGCACCTCGAGCCCTGGATTGTCGTCGCAGATCTGCGCCAGCACCTGCGGCAGAAGGTAGTTCGCCGCCCCGTCCGGCGCCCCGATGCGGATCTGGCCGGTCAGCCCCTCAGGCCCCGACAGCGCTTCGCCCGCCGCGACGAAAGCCGCCTCGGCGGCCTCGGCATGGGGCATGAGCCGCGCGCCCTCGTCCGAAAGCGCATAGCCTTGCGGTCCCTTGATGAAGAGCCGGGCGCCCATCGCCTCTTCCAGCCGGGCGATGCGCCGGCCGGCGGTCGCGGGGTCTATCTTCAGCCCCCTGCCCGCCGCCGACAGGCTTTCGCCGCGTGCGACGGCCAGAAAGACGCGCAGATCATCCCAGTCCATAGGCTGCCCTTTGCATCCTTGCAAAACGTCTTTGACATATTCGGCCTTTGTCGGGCGTTTTCGCAAGGGTAAAGTCTGCCCAGACAATCATCCATCCACGCAGAACGGGAGCCCCGCCATGAAGGAAATCGGTCACTGGATCAACGGCAAGCATGTCCCCGGCACGTCCGGCCGCTTCGCCGACGTCTTCAACCCCGCCACGGGCGAGGTTCAGGCCCACGTCGCGCTCGCCTCCAAGGCCGAGCTGGACCGCGCGGCGGCGGATGCCGCCGTTGCCCAGGTCAAGTGGGCCGCCACGAACCCGCAGCGCCGGGCGCGCGTCATGATGGAATTCGTGCGGCTTCTGAACCGCGACATGCAGAAGCTGGCCGAGGTCCTGTCGTCCGAACACGGCAAGACGGTGCCGGACGCCAAGGGCGACATCCAGCGCGGGCTTGAGGTGATGGAGTTCTGCATCGGCGCGCCGCACCTGCTGAAGGGCGAATTTACCGATTCGGCCGGCCCGGGCATCGACATGTATTCCGCCCGCCAGCCGGTCGGCGTGGCCGCCGGCATCACGCCGTTCAACTTCCCGGCCATGATCCCCATGTGGAAGATGGGTCCCGCGCTGGCCTGCGGCAACAGCTTCATCCTCAAGCCGTCCGAGCGTGACCCCTCGGTCCCGATGATGCTTGCGGAGCTGATGAAGGAAGCGGGCCTGCCCGACGGCGTCCTTCAGGTCGTGAACGGCGACAAGGAGGCGGTCGACGCCATCCTCGACAGCACGGTCATCTCGGCCATCGGTTTCGTCGGCTCGACGCCCATCGCCGAATATATCTACGGGCGCGGCTGTTCGAACGGCAAGCGCGTCCAGTGCTTCGGCGGCGCCAAGAACCACATGATCATCATGCCGGACGCCGATCTGGACCAGGCGGCCGATGCGCTGGTCGGTGCGGGCTATGGTGCTGCGGGCGAACGCTGCATGGCGATCTCGGTCGCGGTGCCGGTCGGCGACAAGACGGCCGACGCGCTGATTGAGCGGCTGATCCCCCGGATCGAGAAGCTGAAGGTCGGCCCCTACACCGCTGGCGACGACATCGACTACGGCCCGGTCGTGACGGCCGCCGCCAAGGCCAACATCCTGAAGCTGGTCGAATCGGGCGTGGCGCAGGGCGCGAAACTGGTGGTCGACGGCCGTGGCTTTACGCTTCAGGGCTACGAGGACGGCTTCTTCGTCGGCCCGCACCTTTTCGATCATGTGACGACCGACATGGACATCTACCGGCGCGAGATCTTCGGGCCGGTCCTGTCGATGGTGCGCGCCAAGACCTACGAGGACGCGCTGAAGCTGGCCATGGACCACGAATACGGCAACGGCACCGCGATCTACACCCGCGACGGCGACACGGCGCGCGACTTCGCGAACCGCGTCAACGTGGGCATGATCGGGATCAACGTGCCGATCCCGGTGCCGCTGTCCTACCACACGTTCGGCGGCTGGAAGAAATCGTCCTTCGGCGACCTGAACCAGTACGGGGCGGACAGCTTCCGCTTCTACACGCGCACCAAGACGATCACGGCGCGCTGGCCCTCGGGCATCCGGGAAGGTGCGGCCTTCAACTTCACCCAGATGGCCTGACGTCTGCCTGCTTGACGCGAAGGCCGCGCCCGGACCCCGGGTGCGGCCTTTTCCTTTCGCGGCGCTTGACCAGCCCTTGACCGGCCCTGCGCCGCGCGCCACCGTCCGGTCATGTCCGACTTCGACCTCAGTTCCTTCCTGCCCTACCAGCTTGCCCTCGCGGCCGAGAAGGTCAGCCGCGACCTGTCAGTCGTCTATGCGCGCGAGGGCGGGCTGACGGTGCCGGAATGGCGGGTGCTGGCGCATCTGGCCCAATCGGGCGAGGTGTCGGTGCGCGACATCGAGGCGCGCGTCGGGATGGAGAAGTCGCGGGTCAGCCGGGCCGCGAGCCGGCTCGAGGGCGCGGGCTTCGTCGAAAAGCGCGACCATCCGCAGGACGGGCGGCTCGTGTCCCTGACGCTGACCGACGCGGGGCGCGCGCTGATGGCGCGGCTGGTGCCCCTGGCGCTTGACTATCAGGCGGGGCTGAAGGCGCGCCTTGGTGCGGC